>Ga0310697_10000097_pt1 | contig 121847 bp, 102 predicted proteins | sample 172DNAGHGlowgp2_FD_203883 | JGI IMG/M metagenome (GOLD analysis project Ga0310697, IMG submission 203883) | Sheep rumen microbial communities from Palmerston North, Manawatu-Wanganui, New Zealand - 1728 DNA GHGlow gp2 (v2) (version 2) | ecosystem: Host-associated > Mammals > Digestive system...
GCGCACCGAGAAGGTCGAGGACGTGCTGAACGTGGGCGACAAGACCTGGGTCAAGTTCACCGGCATCGACGAGAAGGGCCGCTGGAACATCTCCCGCAAGGACGCCCTGCGCGAGCGCGGCGAAGCCTGACGTCAAACGAACACAGTAAGGTCAGAAGGCCACCCCAAGCGGGTGGCCTTCTTGACCGTCTGTGTTCGTTTTCCTTCTCAAAACCGAACCCGCTGCGCTGGGCTTCGGTTTTATTTGATCAAGCTGGCCACCCTGGCGGGCTGCTCGTTTGACCGTCTGCGGTATTCTCCTTATCCGGTGCGCGGCCGCCCCCGCGAAGACAAAGGCCGCCCCGCAGTTTCTTTATAATAGTTATTGCATTTTTTCCCATGGGGTGTTAAAATTCCAGTTTGTGTTGAAAAGAAAGTGTTTTCGCAAGTTACAGCAAGGGAGCTACAGAAATTATGGACAAGCTGAGAAACGTCGCCATCATCGCCCACGTTGACCACGGCAAGACTACCCTGGTCGACGAGATGCTCAAGCAGTCGGGCGTCTACCGGGAAAACCAGGAGGTCGTGGACCGGGTCATGGACTCCAACGATCTGGAGCGTGAGCGCGGCATCACCATCATGGCCAAGAACACCGCCGTCTGGTACGGCGACACCAAGATCAACATCGTCGACACCCCGGGCCACGCCGACTTCGGCGGCGAGGTGGAACGCATCCTGAAGATGGTCAACGGCGTCATCCTGCTGGTGGACGCGGCGGAGGGCCCCATGCCCCAGACCCGCTTCGTGCTCTCCCGCGCGCTGGAGATGGGCCACCGGGTCATCGTCGTCGTCAACAAGATCGACCGCCCGGATCAGCGCATCCACGAGGTCATCGACGAGGTGCTGGAGCTGCTGATGGATCTGGACGCCACCGACGAGCAGCTGGACTCCCCGATGCTCTTCTGCTCCGGCCGCAACGGCACAGCGAGCTATTCCCCCGACGTGGTCGGCACGGACTTAAAGCCCCTCTTTGAGACCATCCTCGAGTACATCCCCGCCCCGGAGATGGACACCGAGGCCCCCTTCCAGATGCTGGTCAGCAGCCTGGACTACAACGAGTACGTGGGCCGCATCGCCATCGGCCGCATCGAGCGCGGCGTCGTCACCCAGAACCAGGAGATCGAGGTCTGCAACTATCATACGCCCGACGATCCGACCATGAAGGCCAAGGCCGTCTCCCTGTACCAGTTTGACGGGCTCAATCGCGTGCCCGTGACCGAGGCCGGCGCCGGCAACATCATCGCCATGTCCGGCATCGGTGACATCACCATCGGCGACACGATCTGCGCCCGGGGCTTTGCCGAGCCGCTGCCCTTTGTGAAGATCAGCGCCCCCACGCTGGAGATGACCTTCTCCGTCAATGACAGCCCCTTTGCCGGGCGTGAAGGCAAGTTCGTCACCTCCCGCCAGATCCGCGACCGCCTCTTCCGCGAGACGCTCAAGGACGTGTCCCTGCGCGTCAGCGAGGTGCCCGACAGCACCGACAGCTTCAACGTGGCCGGCCGCGGCGAGATGAGCCTCTCCATCCTGATCGAGACCATGCGCCGCGAGGGCTATGAGTTCCAGGTCTCGCCCCCGCGTGTGCTGTACCAGGAGATCGACGGCAAGAAGTGCGAGCCGATCGAGCGCGTGGTCGTGGACGTGCCCCAGGATTCCATGGGCGCCGTTATGGAGAAGCTGGGCGCCCGCAAGGGCGAATTCCTGGAGATGACCCCGGTGGGCAGCCGCATGAAGCTGGAGTTCCTGGTGCCCTCCCGCGGCCTCTTCGGCTACCGCAACGAGTTTCTGACCGACACCAAGGGCGAGGGCATCCTGGCCTCCGTCTTTGAGCGTTACGAGCCCTACAAGGGCGACATCGCCCGCCGCAACACCGGCTCCCTGATCGCCTTCGAGACCGGCGAAGCCGTGGCCTACGGTATCTGGAACGCCCAGGAGCGCGGCGCCATGTTCATCACCCCCGGCACCAAGGTCTACGCCGGCATGGTGGTGGGCGTCTGCCCCAAGCAGGACGACGTGCCCGTGAACGTCTGCCGCACCAAGCATCTGACCAACACCCGCGCCTCCGGCTCGGACGAGGCCCTGCGTCTGATCCCGCCCAGGATCCTGAGCCTGGAGCAGTGCCTGGAGTTCCTGGCGGACGACGAGCTGCTGGAGGTCACGCCCAAGAATCTGCGCCTGAGAAAGAGCATTCTGGACCACTCCCAGCGCATGAAGGCCGTCATGCGGGCCCGGGGATAAAACTCAAATGGAAGCCACTTCGTTGGGCTTCCATTTGAATTACTCGTGCTCCATCGCCTCGGCTTAGGCCTCGTTGGTCGGCGCGAGGGCGGCGCTTTGCAGCCGCCTCAGGGTGTATTTGCCGTGGCAAAGCTACGGCAAATACAATTCATAATTCATAATCGTTTGTCTGATTAGAAACCGGAGCTGTTCAAAGGAACAGCTCCGTTTTTAATGAATCATGTAAAAATGTATAATGAAAAATTATTGTGCCGCTTCGCGGCAATTATGCTTTGTTCGCCGCAGGCGAACACCTCAATTTTTCATTATTCACTATTCATTATTCGTTTGTAATGAATCCCCCGCCCAACAGCCGGTCGCCGTCGTAGAGAACCGCCGACTGGCCTGCCGCCGGGGCGCGCACCGGCTCGTCACAATGAATCTTTACCAGCCCGTCCTCCACGCTCACCGTGCAGGGCGGGTTTTCCCATTTGGTGTGCCGCACGCGCACCGTGGCCCGGATAGGCGCTTTCGGCTCGTCGATGAGCCAGTTGAAGTCCCGGGCGGTCACTTTGGCCTGAAACAGCTCCTCCCAGAGAGCGAGCTCGATGCGGTTATTCGCCGCGTCGATGCGGGAAATGTAGACCTTCCGCCCCTCGATGAGGCCGGGACGGCGCTGGCCCACCGTATAGCGGTGGATGCCCTCGTGCCGCCCGACGACCTCGCCGTGGAAGACAAAGTCCCCCGGCGGCGGCAGCTCCGTCCGTCTGCCGAGCCAGCCGATGTAGTCCTTGTCCGGGATGAAGCAGATCTCCATGCTGTCCGGCTTGTGGGCCACCGGCAGGCCGAAGTCCTCGGCCAGGGCGCGCACCTGCGTCTTCTCATAGCCTCCCAGCGGCAGAACCAGCCGGGAAACCTGCTCCCGCGTGAGGCGGCAGAGCATGTAGCTCTGGTCATTGGCGGGCATGCCTTTGTAAAGCGCGCCGCCCCCGGCCCGGGCGTAGTGCCCGGTGGCGACGGCCTCTGCGCCGATCTCATCCGCCAGGGCGAGGAGGTTTTTGAATTTCATGGAGGGGTTGCACAGAACGCAGGGGTTCGGCGTCTCGCCCCGGAGATAGGCCTCCGTGAAGGGGCGGCAGACCTTCTCCTCCAGCTCCTGCTTCACGTTGCGTACGGTGAGCGGGATTCCGATAAAGTCAGCCGCGCCGATCGCGTCGGTGCGTTCCTTCTCTCCCGCATTATTCAGATACAGTCCGCGCACCTCGTGCCCCTGCTGCCGCAGCAGCTTTGCGCACACGGCGGAGTCCACCCCGCCGGAAAAACCAAGGACAATTTTCATTGTTTTCCTTTCTTCTGGCCACTGACCACTTGCCAGTGTTTACCGGCCGCTCAGATAGATCATCAGCACCGAGATGTCCGCCGGGGAGACACCGGAGATGCGGCTTGCCTGGCCGAAGCTCTGCGGACGGATTTTCTTGAGCTTCTCCCGCGCCTCCAGCCGGAGCCCCGTCACCGCGTCGTAGTCCAGGCCGGCGGGGAGCTTCCGCTCCTCCAGACGGGTGAATTCCTCCACCTGCTTGAGCTGGCGTTTGATGTAGCCCTCGTATTTGAGGCGGATCTCCGCCTGCTGCCGGACGGCCCGGGGAAGAGCCGGCCTGTCCGGGTCGAAGGGGGCCAGGTCGTCATAGCTCAGCTGGGGCCGGCGAATGAGATCGGCCAGCGACACGCCGCTTGTGACCGGCGCGGTGCCACGCTCTGCGAGCAGGGCGTTCAGCGCCTCCGAGGGCGCGATGTGGCAGCTCTCCAGCCGCCTCTGCTCGGCGGCCACGGCGGCGTATTTGTCCAGAACAGCCTGATATTGTTCTTCACTCACCAGGCCTATCCGCCGCCCGATGGCGGTAAGGCGCTCGTCCGCGTTGTCCTGCCGGTGCAGGAGCCGATACTCGCTGCGGGAGGTCATCATGCGGTAGGGCTCATTTGTGCCCTTGGTCACCAGATCGTCAATGAGCGTGCCGATGTAGCCGTCGCTGCGGCGGAGGCTCAGCGGCTCTTCGCCCCTGAGCTTCAGCGCGGCGTTGACGCCGGCCACAAAGCCCTGCACCGCCGCCTCCTCATAGCCGGAGGAGCCGTTGAACTGCCCGGCGCCGTAGAGCCCGGCGATCTTCTTGCACTCCAGCGTGGGCAGCAGCTCCGTCGGGTCGATGCAGTCGTACTCGATGGCGTAAGCGCAGCGGGTCATTTCGGCATGCTCCAGGCCAGGGATCGTGTGCAGCATTTTGAGCTGCACTTCCTCCGGCATGGAGGAGGAAAAGCCCTGGATGTAGAGCTCCTCGGTGTTGAGCCCCATGGGCTCCACAAAGAGCTGGTGCCGGGGCTTGTCGGCAAAAGTCATGACCTTGGTCTCGATGCTGGGGCAGTAGCGGGGCCCCACGCCCTCGATCACACCGGAGTAGATGGGGCTCCGGTCCAGATTCTCCCGGATGATGCGGTGGGTCTCTTCATTGGTGTAGGTCAGATAGCAGACGGCCCGGTTCTCGGGCACGTCCGCCGTGGAGAAGGAGAAGGGCTCCGGCTCCTCGTCACCCCGCTGGATCTCCATTTTTGTAAAGTCCACCGTGCGGGCGTTGACGCGGGGCGGCGTGCCGGTCTTGAAGCGGCGCATGGAGAGCCCCAGCGCCCGCAGCTCCTCCGCAAGGGGCTTTGCCGCGGCGAGCCCGTCCGGCCCCTCGCTGCTCAGCACCTCGCCCACGATGGTGCGCCCGTCCAGATAGGTGCCGGAGGCGATGATGACCGCCTTACAGTCATAGACCGCACCGGTGTGGGCTGTCACAGAGCAGACTTGCCCTTCCTCGACGCCGATGGAGACGATCTCCGCCTGCCGGAGGTGCAGGTGCTCCTGCTGCTCCAGCGTATGCTTCATGATCTCCTGATAGCGCCGCCGGTCGGCCTGCGCCCGCAGGGAGTGCACCGCCGGGCCTTTGCCCAGGTTCAGCATCCGGTACTGGATGCAGGCTTTGTCCGCCGCCCGGGCCATCTCGCCGCCCAGGGCGTCCAGTTCCCGCACCAGGTGGCCTTTGCCGGTGCCGCCGATGGCCGGGTTGCAGGGCATGTTGCCCACGCTGTCCAGGTTCACGGTGAAGCACTGGACCTCCAGCCCCAGGCGTGCGGCGGCCAGCGCGGCCTCGATGCCCGCGTGGCCCGCGCCGATGACGGCGATATCGCATTGTCCCGCGTGGAAAGTTCTCATATCCTGTGGCGCTCCTGCATAGATGATGAATAAAGTGAAACACAACTATTATATCAGCCCTGCGGCAAAAAACAAGCGGGGACAATCCCGCGCCCGACAGCGATTTTATGTAAATTAAGGCTTGACCGCTTCTTCCTTTGGGCATATAATTTATTTGTATAATTTTAAGGTTTTTTGCCGAAATTGCTGCGGGAGGCGAAAACAATGAGCAGAGGGAGAAAAAGTCTGGCAATGGCTTTGCTGTCGCTGTGCCTTTGCCTGGTGTTGCTTTGTCTGGTTCCGGCGCAGGCCTGCGCCGCAGGCGCCGGTGTGATCGACCGCGTGCTGTGCTCGCTCAATTACGAGCCGGTGGTGATGATGGAGCTGCAGTACGTCAATGTCAGCACCTCCTCGGCCCATGCCACGATCACCTCCGCCTGGTGGACGGACGCCTCCGGCGTCGCCGTCAGCGGCCAGTTCGGTAAGGGGAATTACACCCTGAATGTCAACTATGCCGCCAATCCCGGTTATGTTTTCGGCCAGGGCATCCCGGGCTATATCAACAATAAGGGCGACGGCGTGACCGTCACCGTCTCGGCCGACGGCAGCGCCGCCACCCTGCAGAAGACCTATCAGGCCATGATCTGGACGCCTACCTCCATCAAGGACCCCACCTCGGCCACGGTGGAGTTCGGCGGCTGGACTTCCTTCGCCGCCTCCAGCATGTACGCCGAGAGCCATGAGTGGATCCTGGTGCCGCCCGAGGGCGCGCCGAACTACGACTTGAGCTCCACCGGCGGCGTTCTCCCGGGGCTGACCTGGTCCGGCGAGAATACGGAGCGCCTGGTGCTGCACAATATCCCGGCTGAACTCAACGGCTGGAAGGTGATCTGCCGCCATTGGAGTGTGGACCATGTGAACTATGCCGACTCCAGACCGGCCACCATCACCGTCACCAATATCCCGACGCCGGAGCCCACGGCCAACATCACGCCCGTCCCGCTGACCGTGCCGACCGAGACCCCGGCGCCCACGCCCGAGATGCCCGCGTCGCCCGAGGAGGAGACAGTGCCCACTCTGGTGCAGGAGCCGGTGGTCACCGCCGTCCCGGACGCGCATAAGCACAGCTACAGCTGGCACAGCGACGCGGACAGCCACTGGTGGACCTGTGCCGGCTGTGACGAAGTCGGGCAGAAAGAGAGCCATCTCTACGTCTGGCATGAGACCTATGCCGCCACGCCCGAGCGCGACGGGGAAGAGACCGGCGTCTGCAGCGTCTGCGGCTACAGCATCACACGCCCGCTGCCCTATGAAGGCTCCGGTACGCGCTCCGCGCTGGGCCTGGGCGAGAAGCTGGGGATCGACGGCCTGTCCGATGTTCAGATCCTGCTGATCGGCGGCGCGGCTGCCTGCCTGCTGCTGCTGATCCTGTCCGCAGCTCTCTCCCCGCGGCGTCGGCGGAGATAATCGCAGAACGCCGGGAGACCGGGCGTTAAATCGTTTTCACATAAGGAGTCCGCAATGAAGAAAAAGTGTATTGCCCTGCTGATCATGCTTACCCTGCTCCTTGCCCTGGGGGTATCTGCCTTCGCGGAAGGAGAGGGCGGCGTGCAGGAAGGGGACATCGTCTACCTCGGCACCTGGAACGAGCAGCCGATCCGCTGGCTTGTCCTGGATCCGGAGGCGACCAACGCCGGCACTCCCGGCATCTTCCTGCTCTCGGAGCAGGCGCTGACCAACCAGGGCGTGGTCTACAGCTGGGCCAGGGCCGTCTGGCAGGGGAGCGAGGGCCAGGCCTGGTGCCAGAAGCTCTTCAGTGAGAACCTGAGCGAACTGGAGCAGGCGGCGGTGCCCGCTGTCAGCAAGAGCGAGGAGGCCTTCCAGGCCTATGGGCTGAACTGGGGCGCCGTGAGCCTGGAGGAGGAGCAGATGTTCTTCCCCTCCGCCCAGGAGCTGTCGGATTACATCGGCCCCAAGGACGGGGATCCCGGCCTGAGCACCACCTATGTGGGCGACAACAGGGGAACCTATTACTGGCTGCGCACGCCTCACGGCGCGCATGCCGATTATGCGGGTCTTGTGCTGGAGGACAACCAGGTGCACGACTTCCTGGTCTACGGCAGCTGGGGCACCCGCCCCGCGACGAACCTGGGCGGCGAGGGCTTTCTGTACCTCGCGCCGGCGCAGGGCAGCCTCTCCGGCCGCAGCATCGGCCCCATGCCCGCGTCTGAAAACGGCGAGTGGAAGGTCACCGCAGTGGATCCCGCCATGCATCTGACGGTGGACGGCACGCATTATTCCGGCGGCCAGCTGACCGTCAACTACAGCGACGCGCCGGTCAACGCCTGGATTTCCGTGCTGGTGCGCGACGCGGAGGGAAAGAACCTCTCCTACGGCTGCCTGGAGCAGTCCGCAGGCGGCATGGGCAGCGTAAGCTTCGTTCCGGAACTGCCGGACGGCGCCACGATGTATCTCTTCGCCGAGACGGACAACGGCCCGCAGAACGCCAATGGGGCCAGCCCGCTCTGCGCGCTCAGCTGGGTGGAGGAGCCGGATCCCACGCCCACACCGCCTCCAACGCCTGTTCCCACGGAGGCACCCGAGCAGGGCGGCTCCATCTCCCTGGTTTCAGTGAGCCCACTGCCCGTGGCAGAAGGCGATACCGGCCTCAAGCCCTTCCTGCGCCAGTACTACATGTTCGCCATCCCCTTTGCACTGCTGACGCTGCTGGCTGTGGCCGTGGCCATCTTCCAGGCCGTCATGCGCCGCCGCGCTGAGGAGTATGACGAGGATGATTACTACTATTACGGGGACGAAGACGAGGACGACGAAGACGACGAGGAATCCTGAGGCTTCCGCACCTTCCAGAATCCAATAAGAATCCAAAGCCCGGATGCGTTTTGCATCCGGGCTTTTCAGCTTGTCAAAAAAGTCCGCAGATGGACTTTTTTGACTGCGCTTCTGCCGCCGAGGATTTTGTCAGAAGACAAAAACCATTTTCCCACAAGCTTGAATGATCAAGCTTTTGGGGCGGCGTCTGATTGTACTCGAGGCGGGTCTTGCCCCCTCGAGCTCCCCCGCGGCTCTGTTTTCCAAAGCGATCGCGGTAGTTTTTTGACAGTCTCCAAAGCCCGGATGCATTACGCATCCGGGCTTTTCAGTTTGCAGGCCCCCTGCAGGCTCCCCTTCCGGGGGAGCTGTCAGCGAAGCTGACTGAGGGGCTGTTTCGCGATTTTTGCTCGGTATCCGTGTCAGATCAGGATGCCCCGCTTTTTCGCCTCGAAGCGCAGTTCATCCCGGAAGTCGGGGTGGGCGATGGCAATCAGCTGCTGCGCGCGGCGGGAGAGCGGCTCGCCCCGCAGATGGGCGATGCCGTACTCGGTGACGATGTAGTCCACGTCGTTTTTGCTGGTGGTGACCACGGCACCGGGGGTGAGGATGGGCTTTATTTTGCTGATCGTGCCGCCCTTGGCCGTGGAGGTGAAGGCGATGAAGCTCTTGCCCCCCCGGGACTGGCAGGCACCGCGGACATAGTCCACCTGACCGCCGGAGCCGGACATGTGCTTCGTGCCCACGCTCTCGGCGCAGACCTGGCCCCAGAGATCCACCTCGAGGGCAGCATTGATGGAGATCATGTTGTCGTTCTGGCAGATCACATTCGGGTCGTTGACGTAGTCCACGGGCAGCAGGGCGATGCCGGGGTTATCGTCGATGTAGTCGTAGATCCGCTTCGAGCCGAAGGCAAAGGTGGTGATGCTCTGGCCCCGGTGGATCTGCTTTTTGCTGTTGTTGACGGCACCGCACTGGATGAGCTCCACCATGGAGTCGGTGAACATCTCGGTGTGGATGCCCAGATCGTGCTTCTGCTTCAGCGCCGCGCCCACCGCGTCGGGGATCGCGCCGATGCCCAGCTGGATGCAGGAGCCGTCGGCGATCTGCTCGGCGATCAGGCCGCCGATCTGCTCGCTCACAGCGTCGATCTTTGTGGGCGGCAGCACGGGCAGCTCATGGCTGACCTCGATGAGCCCGTCCACCTGGCTGATGTGCACCTGCGCACCGCAGACGGCCCGGGGCTGGTGGTCGTTGACCTCCAGGAAGATGCGTTTGGCTTTCTCCATCATGGCCGGGCTGTAGGAGCTGACCGTGGAGAGGGAGAAGTAGCCGTGCTTGTCCATGGGCGAGACAGAGACGCAGAACACGTCATAGTCGTACATGCCGCGGATGTATTTGGGGATGTCCCGGTAGTAGTTGGGGATGATGTCGCCGTAGCCGCCGTTGACGGCCTTGCGGGAGCCGCCGCCGGAGAACCAGGCCTCGCTGGTGAGCTTGCCGAAGAGGCTGTTGTCCTGCAGAAATTCCAGCGGGTACACATCCAGAAGGGTCTGCACCCGGACGCCTGTGATCTCATCCCTGCGCGCGCGCTCGGCGACGGCGCTCATGATGGAGGGCGTCTGGCCCGCGCCCGCGTCCATGCCGATCAGCCATCCGCTCCCAACCTGGGCGGCCAGCGCCTCGGCGGTGGTTTTTTTGGCTTCGTATTCTGCCTGATAGTTCATGTTCTGCATCCTTTCATGGTGTCAGTAAAGCCTCGCAGAGTTTTTTCTCCGCAGAGAAAAAAGCAATTCAATCGTTTTTCCCGGCGGCGTGTACGTCGGGAAAAACTCTTCTCGGCCTGCAAGTGTGCGAGCGTTTTTCGCTGTCGCGGGAATGCGTCTTCGGCATAGCGAGTGCACACAGCAGGCCGCATCCCTTTCAAGGGGAAGCTCCGCAAAGGGGCTTCCCCTTGAGGCGTCAGCCTTGTCCGGCCAGCCTCTTGTACTTGGCGTAGCGTTTTGCGGTGAAGTCCTCGGCCTGGGCGAAGAGCAGCTCGGCCCGGTCGGGGAAGGTGCGCGTCAGCGTGGCGAAGCGGTTTTCGCCCATCATGAAGTCGCGCAGCTTGCCGTTGGGCTCGCCGGAATCCAGCAGGAAGGGATTCTTCCCCTCGTTCTCCAGCTCCGGATTGTAGCGGAACAGGGGCCAGAAGCCGCATTCCGTGGCGGCCTTGCCCTCCTCCATGGCCTTGCCCATGCCCTTACTCAGCCCGTGGTTGATGCAGGGCGCGTAGGCCACGACGATGGAGGGGCCGTGGTAGGCGGCGGCCTCCTTGAGGCACTTGATGGCGTGCTCGGGATTGGCGCCGAGGTTGATCTGCGCCACGTAGATATAGCCGTAAGTGGAGAGGATTAGACCCAGGTCCTTCTTGGGCGTAGCCTTGCCCGCGGCGGCAAACTGCACCGAGGCGCCGATGGGCGTGGCCTTGGAGGACTGGCCGCCGGTGTTGGCGTAGAGCTCGTTGTCCATGACCAGCACGTTCAGGTCCATGCCCGTGGCCAGCACGTGGTCCAATCCGCCGTAGCCGATGTCGTAGGCCCAGCCGTCGCCGCCGACCATCCAGATGGCCTTCTTCGTGAGGGTGTCCTCCCGGCGGCGGATAAAGTCCAGATCCTCGCTTTCCTCGGTGTTCGCCTTCAGCGCCTCGCGGACCCGGTCGGCAATGGCATCGGTCTTGTCCATGTCGTCGCCCTCGTCCAGCCAGAGGCGCAGGGCCTCTTTCAGCTTCTCGTCGCCGCTCTGCTCGATAACGGCGCGGGCATGCATCTTCGTCTGCTCCCGCAGCTGCTCGGCGGAGAGGCCGATGCCGAGGGCAAACTCGGCGTTGTTTTCAAACAGGGAGTTGGAGAAGGCGGGGCCGAAGCCGCGCTTGTTCACTGTCTGGGGGAAGGTGGGGGCGAAGAAGCCGTAGGCCTGGGAGCAGCCCGTGGCGTTCGCGGCGTACATCCGGTCGCCGAAGAGCTGGGTCAGCAGCTTCAGATACGGCGTCTCGCCGCAGCCGGGGCAGGCGCCGGAGAACTCGTAGAGCGGCTGCTCGTACTGGCTGCCCTTGGCGGAGAAGCGGCTCATGGGATTGGGTTTCTCCGAGAGCGTCAGGCAGTGATCCCAGTTCTTCTGCTCCTCGACCACGTCGTCCAGCGGGACCATCCGCAGGGCCTTTTCCTTGGCGGGGCAGACGTTCACGCAGCTGGAGCAGCCCTGGCAGTCCATCACGTCCACCTGGATGCGGTAGCGCAGGCCCTCGAAGCCCTTGCCGAGGGCGGGCTTGGTCTCGCAGCCCGCGGGCGCGGCCGCGGCCTCCTCCTCGGTGAAGAGGAAGGGACGGATCGCGGCGTGGGGGCAGACCAGCGAGCAGCGGTTGCAGCCGATGCACTTCGCGGGATCCCAGACGGGCACGTTGTCCGCCACGCCGCGCTTTTCAAAGCGGGCGATGGAGATGGGCATCACGCCGTCGGCATACTCGGTGAAGGTACTGACGGGGATATCGTCGCCCTTGGCCCGGTTCATCGGGATCAGGACCTTTTGCACGTAGCTGGGCAGCGTCGGGTCGACGATCAGTTCCTCGTCCTTGAGCTCCGCCCATTCTGCGGGCACCTCGATCTTCACCATATCGGTGAGGCCCCGCTCGATGGCGGCCAGGTTCATGTTCACGATCTTCTCGCCTTTGCGGGAGAAGGTCTTGACGGCGGCCTCCTTCATGTACTTCTCGGCCTCGTCAATGGGCAGCACGCCCGCGAGCTTGAAGAAGGCGGCCTGCAGCACGGTGCTGGTGCGGTTGCCGAGACCGATCTCAGCCGCAATGTCGGTGGCGTCGATGGTGTAGAACTGCACATGGCGCTCCGCCAGCAGACGCTTGGCCCGGTTGGGGAGATTGGCGATCAGCGTCTCGCCCTTCCAGCGGGTGTTCAGCAGGAAAATGCCGCCGGGCTTGACCTCGTTTACGATGTCGAAGGTGTGCATGTAGCTCTGCTTGTGGCAGGCCACGAAGTCGGCCATGGTCACATAGTATGCCGACTGGATCGGTTCATGCCCGAAGCGCAGGTGGCTGCGGGTCAGACCGCCGGATTTCTTGGCGTCATACTGGAAGTAGGCCTGCACATACTGATCGGTGTTGTCGCCGATGATCTTGCAGGAGTTCTTGTTGGCGCCCACGGTGCCGTCGGAGCCAAGGCCCCAGAACTTGCAGGAGATGATCGACTTGCCGGAGGTGACGATGTTCTCGCCCACGGGCAGGGAGGTGAAGGTCACATCGTCGGTGATGCCGACGGTGAAGTGGTTCTTCTGCTCGCCGGCCATGTTGTCGAACACGGCCTTGAGCTGAGCGGGCGTGGTGTCCTTGGAGCTTAGTCCGTAGCGGCCGCCCAGGAGCCTAATCTGCAGTCCAGCCTCCTGCACGGCGGCGCTCACGTCCTCATACAGCGGCTCGCCCAGGGCGCCGGGCTCCTTGGTGCGGTCGAGTACGGAGAGGACTTTGCAGCTGGCGGGGATGGCGGCGGTGAAGTGCTTGAGAGAGAAGGGGCGGTACAGACGGACCTGGATGAGGCCCACCTTCTCGCCGCGCTCGGTCAGGTAATTCACGACCTCCTGCGCAGTCTGGCAGACAGAACCCATGGCCACGATCACGCGCTCGGCGTCGGGCGCGCCGTAGTAGTTGAAGAGCTTGTAGTCGCGCCCCGTGAGGGCGGACATCTTCTCCATGTACTCCTCCACGATGGCGGGGAAGGCGTCGTAGGTGGGGTTCGAGGCCTCGCGGTGCTGGAAGAAGATATCGTCGTTTTCGCCGCTGTTGCGGATGGTGGGGTGCTCCGGGTTCAGGGCCCGGTCGCGGAACTTCTGCAGCTCGTCCCAGTCCACCAGCTTGCGCAGATCCTCGTAATCCAGCACGTCGATCTTCTGAATCTCGTGGCTGGTGCGGAAGCCGTCAAAGAAGTGCTGCACGGGGATGTGGCCCTTGATGGCGGAGAGGTGGGCCACCGCGCCCAGATCCATGCACTCCTGTACACTGGAGGAGGCCAGCTGGGCCCAGCCGGTCTGGCGGCAGGCCATCACGTCCTGATGGTCGCCAAAGATGGAGACGGACTCGGTGGCGACGGAGCGGGCCGCCACATGCATGACCGCCGGGACCAGCAGGCCCGCGATACGGTACATGGGCGGGATCATCAGCATCAGACCCTGAGCGGAGGTGTAGGTGGTGCCGAGAGACCCTGCCTCCAGCGCGCCCTGCATGGCGGCGCAGGCGCCGGCCTCGGCCTGCATCTCCATGAGTCTCACGGTGCTGCCGAACAGGTTCTTCTTGCCTCTGGCGGACCACTCATCCACGTGGTTGGCCATGGGGCTAGACGGGGTAATGGGGTAGATGGTTGCTACTTCGGTAAAGGCATAACTCGCGTAAGCGGCGGCTTCATTGCCGTCCATGGATTTCCTCAACATGGGAAAGCCTCCTGATATGTATATAGTATATAGGGAATTCTTTCACGCAGGGAAGGATTCTCGCACGGAACGCTTCGTCGAAATTTCTAAAAATCGCCTCCGTTAATTCAATTTTTTTATATTATACACCTATTCCGCACAGGAAGAAAGGGGGCATAGCCCCTTTTCTTATATTTTCTTTATTCTGAGCGCTGCGGATCGCGCCTGTCCTGCGGCGGGGCCGCTGCGTTTCTGCGCTGCGCACCGTTACGGACGTTGCAAAGCGCGTCTGTTCGTGGTACAATTCCCACACTATGAGCGTAAACGCGGATCAAATCACCTTCGGCGTCCTGCGGATAATTGCCGCTCTGCTCTTGCCGATTTCTTCATTGTTTACGAGAAAGGAACAACAGCCATGAGCTTTCACTTTTTTGCCTATATCTCCCGCATGCGCTACATCGGCCGCTGGAGCCTGATGCGCAACGCCCTGCCCGAGAACATCCAGGAGCACAGCCATATGGTGGCTGTGATCGCCCACGCGCTGGGCGTGATCCGGCGGGACGTGTTCGGCGTCCCCTGCGACCCCAACGCCGCTGCGGCCGTGGCTCTTTACCACGACGCCAGCGAGATCCTCACGGGCGATCTGCCCACGCCCATCAAGTACCACAGCCGCAAGATCCGGGACGCCTACCAGAGGGTGGAGAACCTGGCCTGCAGCAAGCTGCTGTCCACGCTGCCGGGGAAGCTGCGCCCCGCCTATGAGGATCTGCTGCTGGGCGAGAGCGCGAAGGAGCTGCACGATCTGGTGAAGGCCGCCGATAAGCTCTCGGCCTATCTCAAATGCGTGGAGGAGCGCAAGGCCGGCAACAACGAATTCCTCTCCGCCGAAAAGCAGACCCGCGCGGCGCTGGAGGAAAACCCCATGCCCGAGGTGCAGTATTTTCTGGAGCACTTTGTCCCGTCCTTTGAGCTGAATCTGGACGAGATGGGCACGATCGAGGATTGACGGAGGAGACGACATGGAAAACAGCAAGCTGGAGCGCATCAACGAACTGGCCTGCCTCGCCAGAGAGCGGGAGCTGACCGCAGAGGAGCTGCAGGAACGGGACACGCTTCGCAAAGAGTACATTGCCGAGTGGCGCCAGGGCGCCATCGCTGTGCTGGAGAACACCTATGTGGTGACGCCGGACGGAAAGAAGCACAAGCTGCAAAAGAAAAAATAACCGCCCGCAGCATTCAGGAACAGGCACGAAAACCCCCGGTGAAAACGATAAGATACCGTTTTCACCGGGGGTTCCTGTTCTCTTTCCCGTGGATTGCCGGGGACACCGTCCCATGCAGGATCATTTTCTGTGTTTGAGCTTTGTGAAGAGATCCGGCGCGGTCTGCCCCACCCAGGCGACCGCGTGAAAAGCAGCCAGCACCAGACCGGGCTTCCCGCTCTGCAGCACCGCGCAGAGGCTCTCTGTCGGAAGGCCGGCCCCGGTATCCCGGCAGCGGCGGCGCACCCGCTCGTTTGTCACGATTTCCCGCGCGGCCGCTTTCTTCTCCGCCGCCGACAGGGGGCAGGAGGGGGCGAAGAGCGTGGTCAGACAGGAAAAGACGCTCTTTGCGAACATATAGCGAAAATCGCTCTCGTCCGTCACCCCGAGCTCTCGGCACATGCCTTCCATGCGCCGGTCAATCTCCAGGCAGACGGCGAATTTCCTGTCGTAGTATTTGCTGATGAGGCTCTCGCCCTCGTGCATGATGTAGCGGTAGAGGCAGTCGGGCAATACGGTCACCCGCTGCGCCCGCTCCAGGCAGTCGAAAACGAAGAAGCGGTCCTCGCCCCAGCGATAGTCCGGGAAGCGGATCCTCTGCTCCCGGATCACATCGGCCCGGAAGAGCTTGGCCCAGATCTGGTTTAAGAGATTGGCCTTGTAGAGCCGCCCCAGCGCCCCGCCGAGGGCGCTCCGGTCAAGGCTCTGCCCCGGCTCGCAGTAATCCCGGCGGCTGCCGTCAACGGCCACGATGGAGAAGCCGAAAAGCACCAGATCGGCCCCCGCCTCCGCCGCGGCCACGGCTTTTTCAGCCGCGTCGGGCAGCAGCTCGTCGTCCGCGTCGATGAACATGAGGTATTTCGTCTCCGGTGAAAGCCGCTCCAGCGCCAGGTTCCGCGCTTTGCCGGGGCCGCCGTTCACCGTCGTGACGGGGCAGAGCCTGGGATCTTCCGCCGCCATGCGGGAAAGCAGCTCCTCTGTTCCGTCGGTGGAGCCGTCGTTCACCACGATGAGCTCCAGGTCGCAGTAAGTCTGGTTCAGGACGCTCTTCACCGAGCGCTCGATATACTTCTCCGCGTTCCACGCGGCCATGATCAGCGTGAGCGAAGCGCTCATGCTCTCTCCTCCTCCCGGCTGGTCTCAAAAACCTCGACGAAAAAGTCATGCAGGGGCAGCAGCTTCTCATAGTGCTCGGCCAGGATCCGGGGCAGCTCCGGCGATAAGAGATCGCCCCCGAAGTCCCCGCCGAACTCCACGGTCACGTACTTGCGGTTGTACCAGCGGTTCATGAGCTCTCCTTTATCGCCCTTGGGGCGCTTGTACTCCTCGCCCAGCAGGCGCGCGCCGGGCAGGGCCTCCACCTCGCGCGCGATGCGCTCAAAGCGGGCGGGATTGACGTCGATGGCGCGGCGGTACTGTTCCATCATCGCGGGCCGCCAGCTCCAGAAGCCCAGGCCGTAGGTGTAGCGGGCGGCGTTGATTTCAAACCAGAAGCTGGGGCCCTCGTTCTTATCGGCCGCATAGACCGTGAACCACAGGTGATCCTTGTAGGGCCCGCGGCCGAAGAGCCGCCGCGCGTCCCGGTATATGCGAGAAATGTGCAGATAAAACTCCCGCTCCGGGTACTTCTCGCTCATCAGGCGCCAGGTCTCCTGCCCCAGGGCCTTGAAGGGGGTATTCAGGCAGCGCTCAAACTGCTCCTTGTGGGCAAGAAACCAGGGCCGCTCGTTGTTGAAGCTCAGCTCCCAGAGAAAGTCGCTGGTCTCCTGCGTAAAACCTTCAAACATGCTGTTACCTCTTTCTGTGTATGCCGGTATTATATCCGAAATGTCTGACATTCGCAACTGTACAATCCGCAGGGAACGTGCTATAATAATATTACTGTGTTCAGATCTTTACACGAATGGGGGAATACCCATGAAAATCATCATTGCCGGCGGCGGCAAGATCGGTCACTCCGTCGCGGCCATCCTGGCGGACGAGGGGCACGACGTCACCGTCATCGACCACAACGCGGATCTGATCGACCGGCTCTCCAACGAGCTGGACGTGATCTGCGTTGAGGGCAGCGCCACCAGCTCCGACACGCTGCGGGAGGCAGGCGCCGCCGAGGCGGATCTGCTGCTGGCCGCGACCCAGCACGACGAAGTGAACATGGTCTGCGGCATCTCGGCGCGGCACCTGGGCGTGCAGCACGTGATCGCCCGCATCCGCGACCCGGAGTACCTGAACCAGAAGACCTTCCTGCGGGAGGCCCTGGGTCTGGACATGATCGTAAACCCCGATTTCGAGTGCGCCCGTGAGATCGCGCGCATCCTCCGCTTCCCCAGCGCCGTCCGCGTGGACACCTTCTCCAAGGGCAGCGTGGAGATCGTGGAGCACAAGGTGGCGGAGAACAGCGTGCTGGAGGGCGTCATGCTCAAGGACCTGGGCGCGAAGCTGGGCGTGAAGGTGCTGGTCAGCGTGGTTGAGCGCGGGGGTGAGGCGTTCATCCCCAACGGCGTCTTCACACTCCGGGCCGGCGACCGGCTCAGCGTCACCGGCACGGTGAAGGAACTGCGGCGCTTCTTCGCTGCGGCGGGCCAGCTCAAAAAGCCCGTGCGCCAGGTCATGATCGTGGGCGGCAGCCGCACAGCCGTGTATCTCACCCGGATGCTGCAGGAGAGCGGCATGACCGTCACCGTGATCGAGAAGGATCGGGAGCGCTGTGAGCAGCTCTGCGATCTGCTGCCGGATGCCCACATCGTCTGCGGCGACGCCACCCACAGCGACGTGCTGCAGGAGGACGGCCTCGGTTCGGCCGACGCCTTTGTGGCCGTGACCGGTGAGGACGGGGACAACATCGTCACCGCCATGTACGCCAGACAGTGCGACGTGGGCAAGATCGTCGTCAAGGTCAACCACGACCATTTCGCGGATATCCTGGAGGGCTCCGGGCTCGACAGCATCGTCTCCGCCAAGGAACTGGTGGCCGAGCAGCTGGCCCGCTATGTGCGCGCCATGTCCAACTCCGCCGGCAGCAGCATGGAGACCCTCTACCGCCTGGCGGACGGCCGGGTAGAGGCGCTGGAATTCCGTGTCAGCGAAGACGCCGCCTGCGTCGGCATCCCCCTGCGCGAGCTGAAGCTGAAGCCCAACACCCTGATTGCGGCCGTCATCCGCGGCAGCAAGAGCATCCTGCCCGACGGCGGCACCGTGATCCTCCCCGGGGATCACGCGATCATCGTCTCCGCGGCCGGGAAGCTGGAAAAGCTGGATGATATAATCGCATGAACTACCGTATGATCTGCCGCGTTCTCGGCCTGATATTGCTGGCGCTGGCGGGGCTGCTGCTCCTGCCGCTGATCGCCGGGCTCTGCTTCCGGGAGAACGTGTTGAATTTTGTACTGACCATCGCGATCTCCGCTGCCCTGGGCGGACTGCTGATGATCCCCCGTCCCCGCTCGCGCAGTCTGGTGGCGCGGGACGGCTTTGTGATCGTGGGCCTGGGCTGGATCCTGATCTCCCTGCTGGGCGCGCTGCCCTTCTTCTTCAGCGGCAGCATCCCCCATTATTATGACGCCCTGTTCGAGACGGCCTCCGGCCTTTCCACCACCGGCTCCACCGTGGTCACCGACATCGACGCCATGCCCCGGGGCGACCTGTTCTGGCGCCTCTTCACCCACTGGATCGGCGGCATGGGCGTGCTGGTGTTCATCATGGCGGTGCTCCCCATGAGCGGCGAGCATTCCATGCACATCATGCGCGCCGAGGTCCCCGGCCCCAGCGTGGGCAAGCTGGTGCCCCGGGTGCGCAAGACGGCCATGACCCTCTACCTGATTTATATCGCTCTGACCCTGCTGGAGGCGATTTTCCTGCTCTTCGGCGGCATGAGCTTCTACGACGCGCTGCTGCACGCCTGCGCAACCGCGGGCACCGGCGGCTTCTCCACCAATCCCGCCAGCATCGGGGGCTTTGGCAGCCTGTACATCGAGATCGTCATCACGGCCTTCATGCTGCTCTTCGGCATCAACTTTAACCTCTACTTTCTGCTGCTGATCGGCCGCTGGAAGGATGCGGCGAAAAACGAGGAGCTGCACTGGTTTCTCGGCATCGTGCTGGGCTCCGTGCTGCTGCTGGCCGCCGGAATCACGAAGATTTACGGCAGCTTTGCCGTCGCTCTGCGCCACGCTTTCTTTAATACGGCCACCATTATCAGCACCACCGGCTTCGGCACCGTGGACTTTACCGACTGGCCCGAGTACTGCAAGTGGATCCTGATCCTGCTGATGTTCTGCGGCGGCTGCGCCGGCAGCACCGGCGGCGGCATCAAGCTCTCCCGCCTGATGATCCTGGGCAAGGCCTCTATGGCCGAGCTCAAGCAGATGGTCCGGCCCCGCAGCGTGGTGCGCGTGCAGATGGACGGCAAGCGCATCGAGGGCGGCACCATCCGCGCAGCGTTCCTGTTCATCAACGTTTACATGGCACTGCTGCTCCTGTTTGCCGCCCTGGTGAGTCTGGACGGCTATGACGTGGCCACCTGCTTTACGGCTTCGCTCTCCTGCCTGTCCAATATCGGGCCCGGCATGACGAAGCTCATCGGCCCCATGGGGAGCTTCGCCGTGTTCTCCCCGCGCACAAAGCTTCTGCTGACCCTGGCCATGCTCCTGGGACGGCTGGAGATCTATCCGATCCTGGTGCTGCTGATCCCGAGGACCTGGAAGCGATAACACCGAAAACCTGATAAAACCCGCAAGCCGGGCTGTGGAGACGCTGGATCGCGCTCCGCAGTCCGGCTTTTTCTTGCGCTTCTCTATAAGATGTGGTAAAATATTATAGTTAACACATGGTGTTAAGATATCGTTAAGAACATCCTGCCATCGTGTTAAGAAGGTGTTAAGAATTTTGCGTTTTTGCAAAAAGAGAGTGAAAGTATGAACAACAAGAAAAAATTCCGTTTCGGTCTCTTCCTGGTGACCATCGGAATTGTGTACGGCGACATCGGCACCTCCCCGATGTACGTCATGAAATCCATCCTGGAGGGCAACGGCGGCATTGAACATGTCAACGAGAGCTTCATCGTCGGCTCCCTGTCGCTGGTGATCTGGACGATCACGCTGCTGACCACGATCAAGTACGTGCTGATCGCCATGAAGGCCGACAACCACGGCGAGGGCGGCATTTTCTCCCTCTACGCCCTGGTGAAAAACTGCGGAAAGTGGCTGATCCTGCCGGCCATGCTGGGCGGCGCGGCGCTGCTTGCAGACGGTGTGCTGACCCCCGCCGTCACCGTGACCACCGCGGTGGAGGGCCTTCGCAGCATGGCGGTGATGGACCGCTTCCTCGGCGCGGGGCAGACCAAGGTCGTCATCATCACGCTGCTCATTATTACGGTGCTCTTTGCCATCCAGCACGCCGGCACCAGCCGCATCGGCAAGGCCTTCGGCCCGGTGATGCTGCTGTGGTTCTCCTTCCTCGGCATCACGGGTCTTCTGCACATCGGGGCGCTGCCCGCCGTGCTGCGGGCCTTCAACCCCCTCTACGCCGTGCAGGTTCTGCTGAGCCCTTACAACAAGGCCGGCTTCATGATCCTGGGCAGTGTCTTCCTCGCCACCACCGGCGCGGAGGCCCTCTACTCCGACATGGGCCACGTGGGCAAGGAGAACATCTATTTCAGCTGGCCCTTCGTGAAGCTCTGCCTGATCCTCAACTATCTGGGTCAGGGCGCCTGGATCATCCAGAACCAGGCCGACCGCGCCCTCTACGCCGTGGAGGACTTAAACCCCTTCTTCCTGATGCTGCCTCTGGGGCTGCGCCCCTTCGCCGTCGTCCTCGGCGCGGCGGCGGCCATCATCGCTTCCCAGGCGCTGATCACCGGCTCCTACACGCTGGTGTCCGAAGCGATCCTGCTGGATCTGCTGCCCCATCTGGAGATCCGCTACCCAGCCCAGACCAAGGGCCAGCTCTATATCTCCACAGTCAACACCATCCTCTGGATCGGCTGCAGCCTGGTGGTGCTCTACTTCCGCTCCGGCGCGCGCATGGAGTCGGCCTATGGTCTGGCCATCACGGTCACCATGCTGATGACCACGCTGCTGATCTCCGTCTACCTCAACAAGATCCGCGGAAAGAAGGTAGCGGGCTACATGCTGCTGCTGGTCTTCGGCGCGATCGAGGCCGTGTTCTTCCTCTCGAGCCTGGGCAAGTTCATGCACGGCGGCTATGTCACCGTGATCCTGACGCTGCTGCTGCTTGCGATCATGGTCATCTGGTACCGCGGCACCCAGCTGGAGCACCAGTACAGCACCCAGCTCCGCTTCGCCGACTATGTGGAGAACCTGCGCAAGCTCCATGACGACGAGTCCCTGCCCCTGCTTGCCAACAACCTGGTGTATCTGGACAGCAGCCAGGACCCGGAATTCATCGACCGCGACATCCTCTATTCCATCCTGGACAAGGATCAGAAGCGGGCACAGGCCTACTTCTTTGTGAGCGTCAACGTGCTCAGCGACCCGGACACCATGCACTATCATGTGGAGACCTACGGCACCGACTTCATCTTCCGTGTCAAGCTGGATCTGGGCTTCCAGTGCTCTCCGCGCATCAACGTCTACCTGCGCCAGATCGTGCAGGACCTGCAGGCGAGCGGCGAGCTGCCTCCCCAGGACAAGAAGTACTCCATCTACGGCCCCTCCACGGTCGGTACCTTCAAGTTCTGCATCATCCACAAGTCCGTCACCACCAAGACGGAGCTGAGCACCCTGGACGAGCGCATCCTGAACACGAAGTACCTGATCCGCCGTCTCGCAGGCTCCAAGGTCACCTGGTACGGGCTGGACACCTCCTCTCTCATTATGGAGAAGGTGCCGCTCATCACCGGCGGCGGCAGCGAGACCCGCCGTATCCAGCGGGTGAAATAAAGCTTCTTCTCCCTCGACCCGAACAGGGACAGCAAACGCTGTCCCTGTTGCTTTTTTTCGTAGAAATCGGTATACTCGACGCAGAAAAGGAGTGGATTCCATGGAACTGACGACCGAACGCCTTTTCATCCGTCCCTTTCGGGAGGCGGATTGGGAGGCCTGCTATGACTACTTCAAGGACCCCGGGCTCTGGCGCATGATGGGCTACCGGGTGGATATGACGGATCAGGACCTGCGGGAGGACTTCGCCTGGCGGCTGGAGAACCCGGAGAAGGTGCTGGCCGTGGCGCTGCGGGAGAGTGACCGGGTGATCGGCCACATTGTGGCGGGCGACCCCAATCCGCCGGTGCTGGCCGATCCTGTCTGGGGCCGGAAGAAGGGAAAGAGCTTCTCCTTCGCCCTGCACAGGGACTATCGGCGGCAGGGCCTGATGAAAGAGGCGCTGCGGGCGGTCATCGACCGTCTCTTCAGCGAGGACCCCTCCCTGGAATTCGTCAATGGCGGCTGGTTTTCCTTCAACCCCGCGTCCGAGGCCCTGCACCGCAGCCTCGGCATACTGCCGGAATTCTCCCATCTGCTGGTGCGAAACGGGGAGCGGATCGAGGCCGTCGACGGCTTCCTCACCCGGGCGGCCTGGGAAAACGGCGGCAAAAAGGACTGGCGCAAAATGCGCCGCCTCAAACAGCAGCTCTCCGAGGCAGATTGCCTGGAAATCCTGGAGAAGGAGCCGCGCGGCGTGATGGCCGTACTGGGCGAGGAGGGCTACCCCTACACCGTGCCGCTGGACTTTCTCTACCGGGAAGGGAAGCTCTACTTCCACGGCGCGCGGGAGGGCCACAAGCTGGACGCCCTGCGCCGCTGCAACAAGGTCAGCTTCTGCGTAATGGACGAGGGCTATCGCCGGGCGGGCGAGTGGGCGCTCAACATCAGAAGCGTCGTGGTCTTCGGCCGCGTCCGCATCCTGCCCTGGGACGAGCCCGGCATCGAGGAGCTGCTGCGCGCGCTGGGCAACAAGTACAACCCGGACCCCGCGGACGTGGAAAAGGAGATCCGCGGCCATATCCACCGGGTGCAGATGCTGGAGCTCACGATCGAGCACATGACCGGGAAGCTGGTCAATGAATCCTGAACCGAGAACAGGAGTCGCCGAAAGGGCGGCTCCTGTTTTTCTCTTCCGCCTTTGACCGCGGCGAGCTGACGGGTTTTTATCAGTAAAGGAAAAGCGCCCGGGAGTGCCTGCTCCCGGGCGCTTCATTCTGTAAACAAAAGACTATGAATTATGAATTGTTTGTGCCGTAGCTTTGCCACGGCACAAACACCCTGAGGCGGCCGCGAAGCGCCGCCCTCGCGCCGACCAACGAGGCGTCAGCCGGGGCGATGAAGCGCGAGTGAATCAAATGGAAGCCCAGCGAAGCGGCTTCCATTTGACATCATCAGTCGGGGTCGACCATGCGGTAACCCACGCCGATCTCGGTGAAGATGTACTGGGGCTCGGCGGGGTTCTTCTCGATCTTGCGGCGGATGTTGGCCATGTTCACCCGCAGGATCTGATTGCTGCCCTTGCTCTGGGGGCCCCAGAGCTCCTTCATGATGAAGTCATAGGTCAGTACCTTGCCGGCGCATTTGCCCAGCAGGGCCACGATGCGGTATTCGTTCTGGGTCAGATGCACGTTTTCGCCATCGACCAGCACCTGGTGCTTGTCGTAGTCGATACACAGATCCCCTGCGGTGAACTTGCCGGTGGAGGCCACGCTCTCGCTGCTGGCGCCGAGGCGGGTGTGCCGGATTGCAACGCGGACACGGGCCAGCAGCTCCGCTGCGCCGAAGGGCTTGGTGATGTAATCGTCCGCGCCCAGATCCAGCGCCTGCACCTTGTCGCTCTCGTGCGTGCGGGCGGAGACCACCAGGATGGGCAGCTGCGTCCACTGGCGGACGCTGCGGATGATCTCCAGCCCATCCACGTCCGGCAGGCCCAGGTCCAGCACCACCAGATCCGGGCAGTGGGAGGCGATCATGGAGCTCGCCTCGCTCCCCGTATGGGCCAGGATCACGTCGTAGCCGTTGGCCTCCAGCATGGTCTTGATAAAGCCGGAGATGCTCTTTTCATCCTCCACAACCAGAATTTTATCTTTGATCGTCATCTTCTGTCTCTCCTGTCGGCAAGGTAAAGGAAACTTCCGCGCCGCCTTCCGGGCGATTGCGGGCGCTGATCCGGCCCCCGTGGGCCTCCACGATGGTGCGGCAGACGGTCAGGCCAATGCCCATGCCCCGCCCGGTATCGTCATGCAGGGGGCGGCTGCCGTCAAACAGATGCTCCAGCAGCGCCTTGTCGATGCCGCAGCCATCGTCGGCCACCGTGATGCGAAGCTGCCCGGGTTCCATCTCCGCCCGCAGCTCAACGGTACTGACCTGCCCGCCGTGGGCGACGGCGTTTTCCATCAGGTTGCCCAGCACCTGCTGGATGAGCACCGGATCCATCGGGACAAAGACCGGTTCCTCCGGTACAGAGACCTGCACAGAGAGGCCAGGGTTATGCTTGTGGAAGGCCAGCACCGCTGCGCCGATGACTTCCTCGGGAAGCTCCTCCTGTTTGTGGATCCTGCCGCTGGGGCCGTCCCCGATCCGGGTGACGGAGAGCAGATTCTCCACCATCCGGCAGAGCCAGTCGGCCTCCTCCCGGGCGTCCGTGAGAAGCGTGCGCATCTGCTCTTCGTTCAGTTCGCCCCGGTTTTCCAGCACCGCCGTCAGCGAGCCGCTGATCCCCGTCAGGGGCGTGCGCAGATCGTGGGACACGGCGCGCAGCAGATTTGCCCGCACCTTCTCCCGCTCCGACTCCGTGCGCAGGCGCTGCCGCTCCTGCATCAGGCTCGTCAGGCCGGATACGGCGCAGCCCACCGCCGTCATGGTCATAAAGGTCAGCGGGTAGCCGTAGGCCGTGAAATCCATCTTGTAATAGGGCTCGGTAAAGGCGTAGTTGACCGCGAAGACGCTGGTCAGCGCGGCCAGCAGGCCGTAGAAATAGCCCCTTGTGAGCAGCGACACGATCAGCACCGCCAGCACGAACACCAGCGGCACGTGCACGTCCGAGGTGCTCACCCGCTGCAGCAGCAGGCAGAGCACGGAGGCCGCGGCCATCGCGAGGACATAGACCAGCCAGCCCTGCCCGTAGAGTGGAAACTGCCTTTTCACTTTTTTCCGGAAATCGCGCACGCCGCCCTCACATCCCGCTACAATATCTCATTATAAGTATACCATAGCCCACGTTAAGATGCCGCTAAGAAATTAACACGCTTCAAAACGGAAAGATTTTCCGCGGCCGTTTGCGGCGTGGCAGCTCTTCCTTTGCGTCGATGAGGATGATGTCCCCGCCGATGCGCACGATACTGGCCCAGGGCAGCACATAGTCGTCCTCCCGGCCCAGCAGCCCGAAGAGCTTGGAGCGCCCCGGCGTGATGAGGGACAAAAGCCGCCCCTCGGCGTGGTCAAACTCCGCGTCGAAGACGTAGCCCAGGCGGTAGCCCGAGTGGATGTCGATGACCTCCTTATAGCGCAGATCCGAGAAATAGCCGATCAAAACACATCACCTCCAACATTCGATTGCGAAACTTCGTTTCACAATCGAGAAACTCGCGCTGATCGCACGAGGCTTGCGGGGGACGCCTCGTTTGGTCGGCGCGAGGGCTCGATTTTCTCGCCCCAGGGTGTTCATGCCGCGGCAGAGCTGCGGCATGAACGATGGTAGGATTCCCACGGAGAAGAATCGATATTGTTTCCCGGATTGATCCACTTCCGCAATACAGGATTGCTTCATTCTATGGAGGTGATACGTGATTTATGTCGAGGTTTTGGTTTTCGGGATCGAAATGGTCAGGATCAGGGCCTCGTCGGTCTCCTCCCGGCGCATCCCGGCGGCGATGCCGCCCTGCTTCATCAGGTCGAGGCCGTGGGAGAGGCTGTTTAAAAAGACGCGAACATCCTTCATCACGAAGCTGCGCCTCGGCTCCGGCTTTCCTGCCGGCGGCTCCGGGGCGGCCAGCAGCGCGTCCACATAGGCGTCGGTGGCCGCCACGGTCAGATCTTTTTCCAGGATCGTCTCCAGCGCCGCCCGCTGTGTTTCCGCGTCCGGCAGGCGCAGCAGCGCGCGGCCGTGCCGCTCGCCCAGGCTGTTTTCCCGCAGGGCCTCCAGCACGTCTTCCGGCAGCTTCAAGAGCCGCAGCTTGTTCGCCACGGCGGACTGGGAGCGGCCGATACGCCGGGCAGCCTCCTCCTGACTCATGCCGAACATGCGGATCAGCTGCTGCAGGCCCCGGGCCTCCTCCAGAAAGTCCAGGTCCCGACGCTGCAGGTTTTCCACCAGGGCCAGCAGCCCCGCGTCCTCCAGGTTCACGTCCACCACCATACAGGGGACCTCCCGCAGCCCGGCCATCTTCGCGGCCCGCAGCCGCCGCTCTCCGGCCACCAGTTCGTATTTCCCGGCGCGCAGCCGCACCGTCAGCGGGTGCAGCACCCCATAGGCGCGGATGCTCTCGCTCAGCTCCCGCAGCGCCTCCTCGTCAAAGTGTTTGCGCGGCTGCACCGGATTCGGCGCAATGTCCTCCGCGCGCAAGTACAGAAGCCCGCTCCGCCGCAGGGCGGGGCGGCTTCGCAAAGCCTGCATGTTTCCTCCGCCTCCTTCATCTTGTGCTTTGTAGCATGAGCATACACCACATCTTGCGAGAAAGACGGCGAAAGAATGATGTTCTCCTGTGGTTGACAGGGGCCGAAATCCGGCGTATGATTACCGGCAATAACAGGAAATGGAAGGAGCGGACGGAGCGTGACGGAGAAAAAACGGGAGCTGCTGCTCCGCGGCGTCCGGGCGGGGCTGCCGATCATGCTGGGCTATGTGCCCATCGGGATCGCCTACGCGGTCATGGCCCGGCAGGCGGGGCTTACTGTGGGGCAGACCTGCCTCATGTCGATCACGGTCTACGCCGGCGCAAGCCAGATGATGGCGGCGGGCATGCTGGCCGAGCACGGGGCCTTTCTCGCCATCGTGCTGGCCACCTTTGTGCTGAATCTGCGGCACATCATCATGTCCACCTGCGTCATGCACCGGATGGAGCCGACTTCTCTGCCGCTGCGGCTGCTGGCCGCCTTCGGCGTGACGGACGAGAGCTTTGCCCTCTTCACCACCGGCACAGGGAAAAGCCGCAGCGTGTTCTTCTTCCTCGGCATCCACGCGGCCATCTACCTGAGCTGGAACCTGGGGACGCTGCTGGGGGCGCTGGCCATGGATCTGCTGCCGCCGATCCTGACGGCGAGCCTGGGCGTCTCACTCTATGCCATGTTCATCAGCATCCTGATGCCGGACCTGCCGGGGAACGGAAAGCTCGCCCTGCTGGTGCTGCTGACGGCGCTGTGCAACACGCTCCTCTGCCGGGTGATGGCCTCTTCCTGGGCGCTGATCGTCTCCACCCTGCTCTGCGCCTTTGTCGGGAGCTTTTTTGTGGAGCTGAAGGAGGAGAGCTATGAATAATCTGTCTGTCATTCTGCTCTTTCTCGGCATGGCGCTCGTGACCTATGTGCCGCGTATGCTGCCCTTCGTGCTCATCGACAAAATGCGCTTTTCCCCGCGGGCGGAGCGTTTTCTGCGCCTGATTCCCTACACGGCCATGGCGGCGCTCATTTTCCCGGGCGTCCTGAATGTGGACGCCGCGCGGCCCTGGATCGGCCTGCTGGGCGGGGCCGCCGCGGCCGTGCTGGGGCTTCGGAAGCGCTCGGCCATCGTCTGCGTCCTCGCCGCCATCGCGGTAGTATTTTTGCTGCAGCTCATATAAGAAGAGACCGAGACTGTGAAAAAACTGGTTTTTCGCAGTCTCGGTCTCGGTTTTGAGTCGTGAGTTTTGAGCTTTGAGACGGCAGGTCGATATCTCCTCAAAACTCAGCACTCAAATCTCAAAACTGTATTTCTCCTGCCTCCACCACGGCCGTGGGTCCGGTGAGAAGGATGTCCCGGGCGCTGTCGCCCTCGCGGTGAAGCTGCACGCTGAGATGCCCGCCGGGCATGTCGATCTCCACGGTCTCGCCGGGGATGTGGCCGCGCAGGATCTGGCTCACGGCCGTGGCGCCGCAGCCGGTGCCGCAGGCCAGGGTGAAGTCCTCCACACCGCGCTCGAAGGTAAGGGCCCGGACCCGGTTTTCACCCGTGAGGCAGGCGAAGGTCACGTTCGCGCCGCGGGGAAAGGCCGCGCTGTGCCGCAGCTTCCGCCCCCGCTCGCGCAGGGCGTCGAGATCCTCGAAAGCGTCCGCCCCGACCTCCAGCACCGCGTGGGGGATGCCGGGGTTTCCCAGCTCCACATAGGCGCAGTCCGCGCCCTCGGCCAAGCGGTGCAGGTCGATGACCGAGGGGTCGTTCAGGCGCACCTGGTAATCCGTCTCACTCACGCGCCGACCGGTGACAAGGCCCGCCGTGGCCCGGATGCGGATGTGCTCCGGGTCGGGCGCGAGGCCGCGCTCAAGCCCGTAGCGGGCGATGCAGCGTGCGCCGTTGCCGCACATCTCGCCCAGAGAGCCGTCGCTGTTATAAAAGAGCATACCAAAGTCCGCGTCCGCCGCGGGAATGACGACGATCATCCCATCCGCGCCGGGGCCGGTATTTTCATCGCAGAGCCGCAGGGCGAGGACCGAAAGATCCTCGCCCTGAAGCTCGCCGTGCAGGTTCTCCGTCAGGACGAAGGAGTTGCCCGCGCCGTGCATTTTGGTGTATCGCATTACTTTTTCGCGTCAGCCTGCAGCTTCTTCTGCAGCCAGTCCTTGCCGTCGTTGTAGCGGGAGACGATGAAGGAGGCCACATAGTCGCCGGCAGCGTTGACCATGGTGGCGGGAGGATCGACCAGGTCGCCGATGGCCTGGGCGATGGGGAAGGCGATGGCCAGCTGCTCGGGGAAGAACAGAGAGCAGAGCACCAGCTCGCCGGTACCGCCGCCGCCGGGGATGCCGGACATGGCAACGGAGGAGATGGTGGCGACCACGATGGCCAGCAGCGCGTCCTTGGAGCCGAAGTCCAGACCGAACATGCCGAAGAGGAAGGCCACCTTGATGATGGCGCTCATGCCGGAGCCGTCCATGTTCATCGTGGCGCCCATGGGCAGCACGATATCGGTGACGTCCTTGGAGATGCCGGTGTCCTCGGAGACTTCCATGTTGGTGGGGATGGTGGCGACGGAAGAGCAGGTGCCGAAGGCGACAGCCGCCGGGCGGAACAGGTGCTGGAACATGACCTTGACGGCGCCCTTGCCGCCGCCGAAGCGGGCGTAGAGCGGGAAGATCAGGAACATGTAGGCGAAGGCCACGATGTAGTAGAGGATGATGGCGCGGGCATAGCTGGAGACGAAGTCAGTGCCGTGGGCCGCGACCAGAGCTGCAAAGAAGCCGAAGAAGCCGATGGGGGCATAGAAGCTGATGAGCTTGATGACCTTCATGAGGACGTTGGTGATCTCCTCCAGGAGCTTTGCCACCTTCGTCTCGGGGCCGCCGCACATCTGCACGCCGAAGCCGAAGAAGATGCCCGCGATGATGAGCTGCAGGATGGAGCGGCGGCTCCACAGCTCGGGGAAGTCGGACTTGGTGAAGAAGCCGACGATCATCTCGCCCGCGCTCATGGGCTCGGAGGCGCCCGGCTCAAAAGCGGGCTCGCCGGTGTAGACGGGGATGAAGCGCACCAGAACGTACATGATCACGGAGGCGATGACAGTGGTGCACATGAAGGTGAGAACCGTGGTGCCCATCAGTTTGCCCGCGCGCTTGACGCTCTTCATATTGGCGATGGAGGAGGAGATGGAGAAGAAGACCATCGGAACCACCACGCAGAACATCATGTTGATAAACAGCGTGCCCAGAGGCTCCAGCGCGCCGGCGCCGGGCCAGGCAAAGCCGACGACGATACCGAGGACGATGCCCAGGATCATGGTGAAGAAGAACCAGTTGTTCTTCAGAAAGCTGCCTTTGTTGTTACTCATGTTTGATGCACTCCTTTTTTCAGGGTTCTGCCATATTATATTTGCAATCTTCTGCCATGTAAATTGCATCTTATGCTTGAAACCTTGCAAAAAGTGCTGTATGCTACAATCAGATTTCCATATAGGCTCCCCTGTGTAAGGGGAGCTCCCGCGTAGCGGGTGAGGGGTTGCGTTCAATCCTCTGAACAGACATTTCGGGGCGCTGTAAACCATTCACAACCACTCCGCCCTTCGGGCACCTCGCCACGCTCGACTTTTGCTTCGGTAAAAGTCCTCCCACAGGCCAGGCAGAAAGGAGCATCCATGAAACAGAACCAGACCTTTACCCGCGAGGGCTATCTGGAGGAGAACTATCACTACTTTCATCTGCGGGACACCGCCGGGCAGGAGCGGGATTTCCACTATCATGAATTTGACAAGATCGTGCTGCTGCTGGCGGGCCGCGTCGACTACGCGGTGGAGAGCGTCTCCTATGCCCTCCGGCCCTGGGACATTCTGCTGGTCAAGCACCACGCGATCCACAAGGCCCTCATTGACAAGTCCGAACCCTATGAGAGAATTATATTGTATCTCGACGGCAATTATTTCGACCGGCTGCTGCCGGACGCTGGGTTGATGGACAGCTTCGAGCAGGCCGACCGCACGGGCGAATACCGTCTGGTGCCGGATGCGGAGCAGCGAAAGGCCCTGGAGCAGACCTTCCTCGCCTATGAACAGGCGGCAAAGGATACGGCCTTCGGCGCCCAGACCCTCTGCGACACCTATATTCTCCAGCTGCTGGTACTGATCGGCCGCATGAACGCCGCCCCCCGGCGGGAAGAGCAGCACTTTGACCCGAAGATCCGGCAGACCCTCTCCTACATTAACGAAAATTTGAGCCGGGAGCTCTCGGTGGAGCAGCTGGCCGAGCAGGTGTATCTCAGCCGCTACCACTTCATGCGCCTCTTTAAGGCCGAGACCGGCAGCACGGTGCACGCCTATGTACGGCAGAAGCGGCTTCTCTACGCTGCGCGGCTCATCCGGGAGGGCGCGCCCGCCAACCAGGCCGCCGAGGCTGCGGGCTTTGCGGACTACTCCGCCTTTCACCGGGCCTTCCGCGCAAGCTTCGGCATCAGCCCCGGGCAGCTGAAGAAATAGTTTTGCGTTTTGAGGAGAACGAGAATACTTAGCAGAGCTGATTCTCCGATCTCTGCAGAGGATTTCCCAATCATATGAAAAAGACAGGGACTGCGTGAAGAGAGCAGCTCATCAACTTTTGGTTGGTGAGGACTCTTCCGCAGTCCATTTTCTCAAAACTCAAAACTCACGACTCAAAACTAAACTTACGCTAAATTCAGCCCGCGCTTGAGGCCAAGGACCGTGGCGACATACAGCACCGCCGTCTGCACAGCCTCGACCAGCAGCATCTCGCCCAGCATGGCCTTGGCAAAGCGGATGGCCTCCTGCGCCGTGTCCAGTGTGACGTCCATGCTCTCCAGACTGTAGAAACGGCCGGCGCTGTAGCCGGTGGTCGCCATGCTCAGCACGAAGCTGATGGCCACATAGAACACGATGGAAAGCAGGATCTTATCTCTGGAGAACATGTGGCCCAGGCTCATGGCCGCGTAGAAGTGCAGGCAGGTGAACAGGCCGCCCACGATCACGCACAGCAGCGCCTCAAAGCCGATGAACCACAGGTCGCCCAGGCGGATGCCGTACTGGTCCAGACCCTCGCGGATCTCCGCCCAGCTCGGGAATCCGGCGAAGAACTGTGCCAGGCTGGTATCGGTCTGGATGATAGCGGTCAGCAGCAGCACCAGCCCGATCACCGCGAAGGTCGCGGCAAACCAGACGATGGAGACGATCATCTTGCTCCATACAAGCCCGTGGACGCTGACGGGGAGCGTGTGCATCAGATAGCCCTCGTCCTTGAGGTAGTTGGTGTAGAAGCGCTTGACCATCAACACGAGGGTCATGACGCCGGCCGCGACGATGCAGATACCGAAGGCCGCGACGATCAGCCCGAAGAAGATGGAGAGCAGGGGTCCCACGTTCCCGCTCAGCATGCGGATCGACACGTTAGCCAGCAGCGCCAGCAGCAGGACGGCGCCGTAGACCGGCAGCATGATGCGGCCGGTGGCACGAAATTCGTGCTTTAAGAGTTTCCCTAGCATTTGAATACCTCCCTGAAGTAAGCGTCCACGCTCTTGCCCTTCTCCTCGCGGATCTCATCCACCGAGGACTGGAGCAGCACGCTGCCGTTCTGAATAAAGATCACGTCGTCCAGCACCTGCTCCACGTCCGCGATCAGGTGGGTGGAGATCACGACGGCGGCGCTGGGGTTGTAGTTGCGGATGATGGTGTCGAGGATGTAGTCCCGGGTGGCCGGGTCCACGCCGCCGATGGGCTCATCCAGCAGATAGAGCTTTGCCTGCCGGCTCATGACCAGAATGAGCTGCACCTTCTCGCGGGTGCCCTTGGACATCTGCTTGATGCGCATTTCTTCGTCGATGCCGAGGCGGGTGAGCATCTCCTTGGCGCGCTCCCGGTCGAAGTCGGCGTAGAAGTCGGCGAAGAAGTCCATGAGCTGCTTTGCGCTCATCCACTCGGGCAGGTACTCCTTGTCGGACAGGTAGGAGACCATCGCCTTGGTCTCCCTGCCGGGGGCCTTGCCGTCGATCAGGATCTCGCCGGCGGTGGGCGTCAGCAGGCCGTTTGCCAGCTTGATGAGGGTGGTCTTGCCGCTGCCGTTGGGGCCCAGCAGACCCACGACCCGGCCCGGCTCGATTTTCAGATTGATGCTGTCCAGCGCCTGAATTTTGCCGAAGCGCTTGGATAGGTCTTTGCATTCCAGAATAGCCATTATGCATCCTCCTTGAGCAGGGCGATGATCCCTTCCCGGTCAAAGCCCAGTTCTTTCATTCCCGCGAGAAAAGTTTCGATCTGGCCGCGGGCCAGCGTTTTCTTGACCTCATCGATCACTGTGACGTCCTCCGTCACGAAGCGTCCCGCCGTGCGCTGGGAGAAGACCAGGCCCTCACGCTCCAGCTCCTGCAGCGCCCGCTGCATGGTGTTGGGGTTGACGCCCGCTTCCATCGCCAGGTCCCGCACCGAGGCGAGCCTGGCGCCGGGGGGCAGCGCACCGGAGACGATGCCGAGTTTAATTCTGTCCACCAGCTGGGAGTAGATGGGCAGATCGTTGCGGAATACCCATTCCAATGTTGCAGCACCTCCGTGTGTGTTATTGTATTAAGCAATTAGTACAATAACACATATTTGCGAAATGTCAAGGGCTTTTTGAAAAAAAGTAAAAATTTTTTTCGGGCTTGGATATGTGCGCCGGAGAGAGGTTTATCTCCGCGAGGCGAAAGCGTCCGCTGCAGGGGAGATTCCTGGGAAGAGAGTCCTTCGGGGGCTTTCGCGGAACGCCCTTCTTCGCACAGCTCCCGGCATGCCTTTACTTTCTCCCGCGTTTTCGGTATAATCAATATATTATTCTGTACCGCGTTGAAAGGAGGGGGCGCGATGGACTTCAAGGCGATCTGCGACGAGCTGGAAGAGCGCTACCCCCAGTGGAGCGGGCGCATCCGTCTGCTCTCCTTCCGGGAGGCGGCGTTCGCCCGCCCGGTGGACAACGACGGACGGCAGATCCTCTATAACGAGCGGCTGCTGAAGTACTACACCGAGGAGAGCCGCCGCTTCTATGTGGCCCAGCAGCTGCTGCACCTGCAGCTCAACCACTTCGGCCGGGGGCGGGGGAAGGACCGCCGCCTCTGGAAAAAGGCAAGCGACGCGGTGGTCAACGCCATGCTCAGGGAGGACGGTTTCGCCCTGCCGGAGGACGCGATCTGGCTCCCCGGCGCGGGGGATCAGAGCGCGGAGAGCCTCTATGAGAGCTTCCGGCAGAAGCAGGAGGAGCAGGGCGAGAGCGATAAGGAGACCGAGCCCATGATTCGCGAGGTCCGGCCGGACGAGGAGAGCAAGCAGGCCGGCAAGGAGAGCGAGGCGCATCTGCGCGCCATCGAGGATCCGGGCCTTGCCGCCATCGTAGCCGGCCTTGCGGAGCTGCTGGAGCCCAGCATGCAGCTGGACTTCGACTGGTTCCCCGGCACCACGATCCGGGACGGGGTCATCGGCCACGAGTTCCGGGCCTACCCGGTGGCCCACGCGGAGATTTTGCTGGATACCAGCGCCTCCGTGGACGCGGAGCTGCTGCGCGCCTTCGTGCGCGGGGTCAAGGGCCTGCTGCGGCAGGACGCGGTGGTGCGCGTCGGCTGCTTCGACACCCGCTTTTACGGCTTCCAGGACGTGGTGACCGAGCAGGACATCGAGAAGCTGGAGCTCTCCGGCGCGGGCGGCACGGACTTTCACGCCGCGATCCATGCCTTCACCGGCGACGCGGAAAACCGCATCATCTTTACCGACGGCTTTGCCGAAATGCCCGAGGAGCGCTGCGACGCGATCTGGGTGGTCTACGGCAACACGACGATCCACCCGAAGGGCGGTCGCGTGATCTACAGCCAGCCCAATGAGGAGAAAGAGAAACATGAAATCGATTTTCTTATCACTTGAACAGGTTTTCACGAAGCCCCTGGCCGTCTTCGCCAAGGTGGGCACCGCCGCCCCGGCCACCGATCTGGCTCTGCTGACGGCGGAGGACGACGGCTTTCTCCATGAAAGCGGCGGCGGGATCAACTACTATCTCGCCGACGGCTGCGTGGATCGCTTCGGCCGTGCGGCGAACTGCGCCGTATGCGCCCTGCGCCCGGCCCTGCTGATGGATGAGGGGGAGGAAAAGCGTCTGCGCCACATTGTGACGGAGGGCGGCGTCACTACCGCCGAGTACGGCACGTATCCCGCGGTCATCCTGGATCCCAGCCTGCGGGAGATGGCGGCGCGGGAGTATCTGCGCGAAAGCCTGCGGGACACCGGGCGGCGGGTGACGGTGGCCGGCGAGAAGCTGCCCGTCTATCGCCTCGGAGCCAAGGAGATCGTCCGCGTCACGCTGCGGCAGGGCGGCGTCAACGGCTATGTGCAGCTCTCGGACGGGACGCTCGCGGGCGAAGGGGAGCAGGTCTTCCTGGAGCTGCGGCCCGTGCGATGGCTCTATGACGCCCAGAGCGGGCTTCTTCTGAGCTGCCAGGCCCTCTTCGGCGGCATGAGCCGGGAGGAGGCCGCCGAATATCTGCGGGAGGACTTTCTGAAAGAGCTCTGCCCGCCCGAGGAGGGAACAGCGCAGGATGCGCCCTTCCGCGTGGAGCAGCACGATGAGCTGAGCCTGATCCGCGCCTATGTGGAGGCCAACATCCCGGTCTTCCTCCACGGCCTCTCCGGCGACGGCAAGAGCGACCGCGTCCGGCAGATCGACCCCCAGGCGCTGGACATCGAGCTTGTGAACGAAAACCCGGAGACCATCAACGGCCGCGCTGTCTACAACGAGGCAAAGGACGAGATCGTGGACATCAAGCCTGTGTGGCTTGTGAAGCTGGAGCGCCTCTGCGAGGACGGGAAGCTCCACATCCTCTTCTTCGACGAGCTCACCAACGCCACCAAGCAGACCCAGTCCGTCATCTTCAAGATCGTGCTGGAGCGCTTTGTCAATAACCGCTGGCCCCTACCGCAGAACGCCCGCATCGTGGCAGCCGGCAACGACCGCAGCGAGTCCAGCGCCGCCCACGACCTGGCGGAGCCGCTCTTCGGCCGCTTTGCCCACATCTACATCCGCACCACCGTGGAAAACTGGATGCCATGGGCCGTGCGCACGCGCATTAACCCCTACGTGATGGAGTTTCTCGCGAACAACGACCTCTATCTGCGCACGCCCTTCACCGGTGCGGAGGGGAACGCCGATCCGCGCCGCTGGGAGATGGTCTCGAAAGCGCTGGACAGCTCCGGCAATGACTTCTCCCTGCTGGAGCCCATTGTGGGTCGGGAGACCGCCGAGAGCTTCATCCGCTTCTTCAAGGCCCAGCAGCAGCTGGCCGCCTTGGGCGAATACACGGACGAGGAGCTCGCGCGCTTCAGCGTGGCCCGGCGCTACCAGCTGGCGCAGCAGTGTCTGTATCTGGCTGCCGCACGCCCCGAGGAGGCCCGGAACCTGGTGGAGCGCCTCGGCGCCGAGTTCGTGGCCTGGTTTGACTACATGCTGGAGAGAAAGAGCCTGCTGTAAGCAGGAAAATCAAACAAGCCCCTTGGATTGTTAACCATAGAAAAGAACCACGGTTGACAATTCAGGGGGCTTGTGCTATCTTGTGACGGGAAAAAGGCAGGTTTGTAATATGGCTGCTTGCAGGCCGTAAGCTGCGTATTTCAAGAACCATTTCTCTTTCCTGTTCGCGGAAAGAGAAACGGTTCTTACACTCCAAAGAGAAAGGCGAGCAGAGGAAGGATCCGCTGGACTCCACGCCTAAAAGGGGAACCTAAGGTCAGAACGCTGGTCGCCGCTGCAGCAGGTACGCGTGGCTGCTGAGCCCGCATACCGCTGCCGCTCAATGATACTTCTGACCGGGGCTGTGCCCCGCTCGGCCCCGCGGCTCGCTATATAGAAAATGGCGGGCCCGGCCACGGGCTGGGCGTCGGCCCCTACGGTGAAGAACGAACGTTTAATCGTAGGGGCGGCTATTAGCCGCCCGCGTACATGGTACAGCGTCGGATATGGCGGGAGGGGCAAGCCCCTCCCCTACGAGGCGAGCCGCCTGAACGGTAGAAGAATAATCCGCTTGCTGCATACCATAGCGGCAGCGAACACCGAAGCGTACCAGAGAGCCCACGATTCGGATGGCGGCGAATGCGTCATCGCAAGCTTCATATCGTTCGCCTCCGCCAAGCATGGCGAAGGCTCATTCATTCCGCTGCTCCTCCTTTTCAAAGCAAAGCATCTCGCTTTACTTTGAGTAAGGAAGAAGGAGGGAACAAAGCGCAGTTTTCGTCACTCCTGACGGAAACGGAGCGGCGTGAGCTTCTTCTGACGCTGCGGCGCTATCTTTCTTTTCGGCGCTACGAAAAGAAAGATAGGGGGGCTCAAAACGCATCTGGCGACTTGCGACCAGCCGAAATAAAAACCTATCAATTCCTAATTATCAACCCAAAGGAACGAACGACATGAAAACAAGAACCACCCGCGAGCTTGCATTCATCGCCATGGGGGCGGCGCTGATCGCCGTCTGCTCCTGGATCGCCGTGCCGACGGCTATCCCCTTTACTCTGCAGACCTTTGCCGTCTGTCTGGTGACGGCGCTCTTCGGTCTGAAAATGGGCCTCTCCTCCGTGGCGCTTTATCTGCTTCTCGGCGCGGTGGGCCTCCCGGTCTTCTCCGGCTTCAAGGGCGGCGTCGGCGCGCTGCTGGGCACCACGGGCGGCTACCTGGTGGGCTTTTTGTTCACCGCGCTGCTGGTGGGCATCGCCGTGGATAAATTCGGCAGAAAACTGCCGGTTTTGCTCATTTCCATGGCGCTCGGCATCCTTTTATGCTATACTTTCGGTACGGCCTGGTTCGTCCTCGTCTATACCCGCAGCAGCGGGCCTTTAGGGGTGGGAACGGCGCTGGGCTGGTGCGTGCTGCCCTATCTGCTGCCCGACGCGGTGAAGATCGCGCTGGCCGCCGTTCTCACCGGGCGGCTGTACCCCATCTTGAACAAAGGGTGATCCTATGACGAAAGATACCGTGCTGGCGCTGCTGCGTCAGCATGTGGGCAGTTTCCTCTCCGGCGCGGCGCTGGCAAAGGAGCTCTCCCTGAGCCGCACGGCTGTGTGGAAGGCCATCGAGCAGCTCCGCCGCGAGGGCTATGCCATCGAGTCCGTGACCAACCGGGGCTACCGCCTCGACGAAAAGAGCGACGTGCTCTCCGAGCTGGGCCTGCGGAATTATCTGAAAAACCCCGCGCTCACGCCGAAGGTCTATGCCAGCATCACGTCCACCAACACGGTGCTGAAGGGCATGGCGGCGGAGGGCGCGCCCGGGGGGCTCTGTCTGATCGCGGGGGAGCAGACCGCGGGCCGCGGCCGGATGGGGAGGAGCTTTTATTCCCCTGCGGACTCGGGGCTATACATGAGCCTGCTGCTGCGCCCGCAGCTTCCGGCCGCGGAGGCCGTGCGCATCACAGCGGCCGCCGCCGTGGCGGTCTGCGAGGCCATCGAGGAGCTCTCGGGGCTTCCGACGCAGATCAAGTGGGTCAATGACGTGCTGGTGCACGGGAAAAAGGTCTGCGGCATCCTGACCGAGGCCTCGCTGGACTGCGAGAGCGGGCAGCTCCACTATGCGGTGGTGGGCATCGGCATCAACACCGCCGTCCCGGTGGGGGACTTTCCGCCGGAGCTGCGGCAGATCGCGGGCGCGGTCTTTGGCGAGGAAAAGCCGCCGGAGCTGCGCTGCCGTCTGGCCGCCCTGGTGCTGGACAAACTGATGGACTGCAAGGACCGGCTGGACGACCCTGCGCTGTTTGCAGCCTATCGCCGTCGCTCCCTGGTGCTGGGAAAAGAGATCAACATCCTCGCCCCCGGAAAGGAGCCGGAACCCGCCGAGGTCGTGGACCTGGCCCCGGACTATGGCCTGCTCGTCCGCCTGCCGGACGGCACCCTGCGCAAGCTCAACTCCGGGGAAGTCAGCGTCAGAGTATAGGACAAAAAGAGGCACAGCGGAAGCCGTGCCTCTTTTACTCTAAATTCAAAACTGAAAACTCAGAACTTACTCTTTGTCCTCGCCCAGGTCGAACTCCAGGACTTCGCCGCAGTTGGGGCAGGTGATGCTGCCCTTTTCCAGCGTCTCCTCGTCGAAGCTGATCTCCTCGCCGCAGCTGGGGCAGGTCACGTCGTACATCACGCCGTCGTACTCGACTTCCTCATCCTCGTCCTCGGCGTTCTCGTCCTCACCGTCGTCCTCGTCAAAGTCGCGGATGCCGTAGTCGGCCAGGTCGTACACGTTGTCGTCCTCGTCGTCGCCGTCGAAATCGCCCTCATCCTCAAGCTCATCGTAATCCTCGGGCAGCTCCAGATCGCCCGTCAGCTCCTCCAGATAAGCCAGATCCTCGCAGATGTCGTCGATCACGTCGGCATAATCCATGCTGGTAGCCTGGAGGTCCTCGATCTCGTGCGCCATGTCGGACAGCAGATCGTTCAGCGCGCTCCAGAGCTTTCCGTCCCGGGATTCGGGCTCCACGCCCAGGCCCTCGGTCAAACCCTTCAGATAGGCAGCTTTCTCAACAATCGTCATCTCAGAACCCTCCAGTCGTTTTTCGTACAGATTAAAAAGGGGGGAGATATTGAAACCTCCCCCGTTTTTCCGAATGATGCGAACCGCTTACGCTCTGGACAGATACTCGCCGGTGCGGGTATCGACCTTGATGCGCTCGCCGCGGTCGATGAAGAGGGGAACCTTGATCTCGGCGCCGGTCTCCAGGGTGGCGGGCTTGGTGGCGTTGGTGGCGGTGTTGCCGGCAAAGCCGGGGTCGGTATCGGTGACCTCAAGCTCCACAAAGAAGGGGGGCTCCACGTTGAAGACCTTGCCCTTGTAGGAGTAGATGGTGCACTCCATGTTTTCCTTGACGAATTTGAAGTTGTCGCCCAGGACGGAGCCGTCCACCGGCTCAAGTTCGTAAGTCTCGGGGTTCATGAAGTAGTAGAGGTTGCCGTCGTTGTAGCTGTACTCCATGGTCATGCGGTCAACGGTGGCGTTCTCGAACTTGGCGGTGGGGTTGAAGGAAGTCTCGGTCACGGCGCCGGTGATGACGTTCTTCATCTTGGTGCGGACAAAGGCAGCGCCCTTGCCGGGCTTGACATGCTGGAACTCGACGACCTGCATGACGTTGCCGTCCATCTCAAAGGTAACGCCGTTTCTGAATTCGCCTGCAGTAATCATAAATTGGGTCCTCCCGAAATAAGTTTATCTGTATCAATAGTATTAGCTGGTTTATTTTACAGTATAAACGCCCGTTTTGCAAGCCCTTTCTGCGCACTTGCCCGGGCTCGCGGCAGAAAAATAAGAAATTTCCGCCGATTTGAAAAATTTTTCTTGCAATTGCCTGGCCCTTCTGCTAATATAAATGAGCTGTTTCTCAGCATAACACGAGCAAGGAGGTGCTTCAAGCTATGGCAAAATGCCAGTTCTGCGACAAGGATGTTGCCTTCGGTATCAAGGTCAGCCATTCTCACAGACGCTCCAACCGTACCTGGAAGCCGAACGTGAAGCGCGTCAAGGCCATCGTGGACGGTTCTCCCAAGCATGTTTACGTCTGCACTCGCTGCCTGCGCAGCGGTAAGGTCACCCGCGCTGTGTAATTGAACATTACCCGAAACAAAGCCTGTCGAACAATCAAACGACGGGCTTTTTTCGGCTTTAGGAGGAAAGAGCCATGAAACTGTTGGAAGATCGCATCCTCTCCGAGGGCAAGGTGAAGCCCGGCGGCATCCTGAAGGTGGACAGCTTTTTAAACCACCAGATGGACCCCAAGCTGCTTTTTGAAATGGCACAGGAGCTCAAGCGCCTCTATGAGGGCGAGGGCGTCAACAAGATCTTTACCATCGAGGCCTCCGGCATCGCCATCGCGATCCTGGCGGGCTATGTCTTCGACTGCCCGGTGATCTTCGCCAAGAAGAGCAAGACGAAGAACATCTCCGACGAGCTCTACTCCGTGGAGGTGGAGTCCTTCACCCACGGCAACACCAACACCGTCGTGGTCTCCAAAGAGTATCTCGGAGCGCAGGATCGGGTGCTGATCGTGGACGATTTTCTCGCCACGGGCGCGGCGCTGGTCGGTTTGAAGAACCTGGTGGAGCAGGCGGGCGGCACCGTGGTGGGCGCCGGCATCGCCATCGAGAAGGAGTTTCAGGGCGGCGGCAACCTGCTGCGCGCGCAGGGCATGCGCATCGAATCCCTGGCGAAGATCGCCTCCATGAGCGACGACAGCCTGGAGTTCTGCCGCTGAGGGCGGAAAAGCGCGCCAGTCCGGGAAAAATCCAGATTTTGGATTGGAAATTACTTTCAACATTTTATACAAATTTCTTAAGCATAAAATGTTGAAAATGGACAAGTTTTTACTTGACTTTTTTCGACCGGACTGTTACTATACTGTCATAATTCCATAGCGTTCGATATAAGCAAATAATATGGATTTGAAGTTTCTACCCGGACACCGTAAATGACCGGACTATCGAAGATGCAAAAGAGGGCCAGATCTGATTCCGACCCCCGTGATTTGTATTTTTCAGAGAGGCTTCGAATCGGGGCCTCTCTTTGCTTTGGCCGCCTGTGCCCCACTTTCTGTCATCCTGAGGAGCATAGCGACGCGCGAGAAACGCGCGACGATCCTGGCTTTGCCGGCGACGAAGGATCTCCATCCGATGCTTTCGCTCACAGGCATCTGCCGGGATTCTTCACTTCATTCAGAATGACAGCGGCATCCGCCGCCTCGCGTCTCGCCCTTTTCCGCGATAGCGGTTTAGGTGTGTCGGGGGAATCCTCCCCCGGCACTGATAAAAATTTTATTTTAGGAGAGAACAGAATGAAAAAGATCATCGCAATGCTGATGGCTCTCTGCATGGTCGTGGCTCTGGCTGCTTTCAACGCCCCCGCCGCTTCCGCCGAGACCCCCGTCAAGATCGGTTTTATCTTCCTGCATGACGAGCAGTCCACCTACGACCTCAACTTCATGAACGCCGCCAAGGAAGCCTGCGAAGCCCGCGGCATGGTTGAGAACCAGGACTTCTTCTTCAAAGTGGGCGTCCCCGAGGGTCAGGAGTGCTATGAGACCGCGCTCGACCTGGTTGACGAAGGCTGCAACATCATCTTCGCCGACTCCTTCGGCCATGAGGACTACATGATCCAGGCCGCCAAGGAGTGCCCCGACGTGCAGTTCTGCCACGCCACCGGCACCCGCGCCCACACCGAGGGTCTGGACAACTACCACAACGCTTTCGCCTCCATCTATGAGGGCCGTTACCTGGCCGGCATCGCCGCCGGTATGAAGCTCAACGAGATGATCGAGAGCGGCAAGATCACTGCGGACGAGGCCAAGATCGGCTACGTCGGCGCCTTCACCTACGCCGAGGTTATCTCCGGCTACACCTCCTTCTTCCTCGGCGCCCGTTCCGTCTGCCCCAGCGCCACCATGGATGTCACCTTCACCGGTTCCTGGTACGACCTGGCTCTTGAGCAGGAAGGCGCTCAGAAGCTCATCGACGGCGGCTGCGTTCTGATCAGCCAGCACGCCGACTCCATGGGTGCTCCCTCCGCCTGCGAGGCTGCCGGCGTCCCCAACGTCTCCTACAACGGCTCCACTATCGCCGCCGGCCCCAACACCTACATCATCTCCTCCCGCATCAACTGGGCTCCCTACTTCACCTACATCATGGACTGCGTAGCCAACGGCGAGGCCATTGACCTTGACTGGACCGGCGACTTCACCACCGGCTCCGTCGAGCTGGCCGAGCTGAACGAGGCTGTCGCCGCCGAGGGCACCGCCGAGGCCATCGAGGCCGCCAAGAAGGGCCTGATCACCGACGAGCTGCACGTCTTCGCGACCGACGCCTACACCGTTGAGGGCGCCGCTCAGGAGAGCTACCTGGCTGACGTTGACACCGATCCCGCCTACGAGGGCGACACCGAGGTCGTTTCCGACGGCTTCTTCCACGAGTCCGAGTTCCGCTCCGCTCCTTACTTCGACGTTCAGATCGACGGCATCAACCTGCTCAACTCCAAGTTCTAAGATACTTTTCGGGAAGTCCCGGATCCCTCCGGGACTTCCCGCTTTCAACTTCACCACGGAACGAATATGCTGCAAAAGGCAGCGCAGCGACCCCTGCCGCCGCGTTTCCTTTTACAGCATTTTGGCATCTATTATGGCTGCTCAAATCGAATAGAAATCTTGGAAGCTTACCGCCCTTTCCATCAGATTTCGGTATGAAAGGCCAATGCAGACCCAAAAAGGGAGGATACGAGATTGGACAACAAAATTCCTGCCGTAACCATGCGCAACATCACCAAGCGTTTCGGCCCCGTCGTCGCCAACGACAAGGTCTGGCTGAACATCTATCGCGGCGAGATCCTTGCCCTGCTGGGTGAGAACGGCAGCGGCAAGACCACGCTGATGAACATGCTCTCCGGTATCTACTTCCCCGATGAGGGCGAGATCCAGATCGACGGGAAGGATGTAGTCATCCGCTCCCCGAAGGACGCCTTTGACCTGGGCATCGGCATGATCCATCAGCATTTCAAGCTGGTGGACGTGCTCACCGCCGCGGAAAACATCGTACTGGGTCTGCCCGGCAAGCTGGATCTGAAAGCCGCCGCAAAGAAAATCCGGGAGATTTGTGACGCCTACGGCTTTGAAGTGGACCCGCAGCAGAAGATTTATGACATGTCCGTATCCCAGAAGCAGACCGTGGAGATCGTGAAGGTCCTCTACCGCGGCGCGGATATCCTGATTCTGGACGAGCCCACTGCCGTTCTGACCCCGCAGGAGACCGACAAGCTCTTCGCCGTGCTGCGCAACATGCGCAACGACGGCAAGGCTGTCGTCATCATCACGCATAAGATGCACGAAGTGGAAGCCCTGAGCGACCGTGTGGCCGTGCTGCGCCACGGCCAGTTCATCGGCGATATGCCGACGGCCAAGACCAACGCCCAGGAGATGACCAACATGATGGTGGGCCATCCCGTGACGCTGAACATCGACCGGCCCGATCCCGTGGATCCCAAGCCGCGCATCGAGGTCAAGGGCCTCACCGTGCGCAGCATGGACGGCATCCTGAAGCTGGACGACGTGAGCTTTACCGCCAATTCCGGCGAGATCCTGGGCATTGCGGGCATCTCCGGCTGCGGCCAGAAGGAGCTGCTGGAGGCCATTGCCGGCCTGCAGCCCGTGGAGGCCGGCTCCGTCTCCTACATTGAGGACGACGGCAGCCGCGAAGAGCTGATCGGCAAGGATCCGCTGAGCATCCAGCAGATGGGCGTCAGCCTGTCCTTCGTGCCGGAGGATCGCCTGGGCATGGGCCTCGTGGGCAACATGGACCTGGCGGACAACATGATGCTCCGCTCTTTCCGCCGCGGGCACTCCGTCTTTACCGACCGCAAGTCGCCCCATAAGCTGGCCGAGACCGTGGTGCACGATCTGGAGGTCAGCACCCCCAGTGTGTCCACGCCGGTGCGCCGCCTCTCCGGCGGCAACGTCCAGAAGGTGCTGGTGGGCCGCGAGATCGCCTCTGCCCCCACCGTGCTGCTGACCGCCTACGCTGTGCGCGGCCTGGACATCAACTCCTCGTATACCATTTATGATCTGATCAACAAACAGAAGCAGCAGGGCGTCGCCGTCATCTACGTCGGCGAGGACCTGGACGTGCTGCTGGAGCTGGCGGACCGGATCCTGGTCCTCTGCGGCGGCAAGGTCTCCGGCATCGTGCCGGGCCGCGGCGCCAAAAAGCGGGACGTGGGCCTGATGATGACCAAGCTGGGAGGGAAGACCGATGAATAACAAACAGCATACGCCTCTCTTCCACGTGTCCAAGCGCGGCGCGCTGCCCTGGTACGGCAGCTGGGCGATCCGCGGCGGCGCGGTGATCCTGGCGCTGATGGTCAGCGCTCTGGTCACGAACCTGCTCACGGGCGAAAACCCCGTCAACGTCTTTACCACGATCTACAAGGGCTCCTTCGGCAGCGCGCGCAAGATGTGGGTGCTGGGCCAGAACGTGGCCATCCTGCTCTGCGTGGCTCTGGCCGTGACGCCGGCCTTCCGCATGCGCTGCTGGAACCTGGGCGGCGACGGGCAGATGCTCGCCGGCTGTCTCGCCACGGCGGCCTGCATGATCCTGCTGGGCGACAAGATCCCCAACTGGCTGCTTATCGCGCTGATGCTTGTTTCCAGTGTGGTCGCCGGCGCCGTCTGGGCGCTGATCCCGGCCATTTTCAAGGCCCGCTACAACACCAATGAGACCCTGTTCACCCTGATGATGAACTATATCGCGACCCAGCTGGTGGCCTACTATATCATCATCTGGGAGGTGCCCAAAGGCGCCGGCAAGATCGGCATCATCAACCAGAGCACCAACGCCGGCTGGCTGCCCCAAGTCGGCCCCTCCAAGTATCTGCTGAACATCATCATCGTCGCGGTGCTGACGGTGATCATGTATCTCTACCTCAATTACTCCAAGCACGGCTACGAGATCTCCGTCGTGGGTGAATCGGAACGCACGGCCCGCTATGTGGGCATCAAGGTCGGCAAGGTCATCATCCGCACCATGCTCCTCTCCGGCGCGGTCTGCGGTCTCGCGGGCATGCTGCTCGTGGGCGGCACAGACCACACCCTGACCACCACCATCACCGCCGGGCGCGGCTTCACCGCCGTCATGGTCTCCTGGCTTGCCAAGTTCAACCCCGTCTGGATGATCCTCACCAGCTTCCTGCTGGTCTTCCTGAGCAAGGGCGGCAGCGAGATCGCCTCCAACTTCGGCCTGAGCTCCTCCTTCGGCGACATTCTGACCGGCATCATCCTCTTCTTCATCATTGGCAGCGAGTTCTTTATCAACTATAAGATCAACTTCCGGAAATCCGGGGAAAAGGAGGCCAAGTGATGTTTGATTTTATCTCCTTCATCCCCCGCGCCATCATGCAGGGCATCCCCCTGCTCTTCGGCAGCACCGGTGAAACCCTCACCGAAAAATCCGGCAACCTGAATCTGGGCATCCCGGGCATCATGTACGTCGGCGCCATCTCCGGCGTGGTCGGCTCCTTCTTCTATGAGCAGAGCGGGAACATGAACCCCTTCCTCACGGTGGCGATCCCCCTGTGCTGCTCGCTGCTGGGCTCTCTGCTGATGGGCCTGCTGTACTGCTTCCTCACGGTGACGCTGCGCGCCAATCAGAACGTGACGGGCCTCGCGCTTACCACCTTCGGCGTGGGCATCGGCAACTTCTTCGGCGGCTCCCTGATCAAGCTCGCCAGGGCCGAAGTGCCCGCCATCGTCCTCAACGCCACCAGCCGCTATTTCAGCGCGAGTCTGCCCTTTGCCTCCAGGCTTGGCTGGTTCGGCCAGCTCTTTTTGAGCTACGGCTTTCTCGCATATGTGGCGGTGCTGGTCGCCCTCGCGGCGGCCTACATCCTCAAGCGCACCCGCGTGGGCCTGCACCTGCGCGCAGTGGGTGAGAGTCCCACCACTGCCGACGCCGCGGGCATCAACGTCTCCAAATACAAGTACGTCTCCACCTGCGCCGGCTCCATGATCGCGGGTCTCGGCGGCCTGTACTACATCATGGACTACACCAAGGGCATCTGGTCCAGCGACGCCTTCGGCGACCGCGGCTGGCTTGCCATCGCGCTGGTCATCTTCACGATCTGGCGGCCCGACACGGGCGTGCTGGCCTCCTTCCTCTTCGGCGGCCTGTACATCCTGCATATGTACATCCCCAGCGGCATGAACCTGGCCATCAAGGAGCTCTACAAGATGGCGCCCTATGTGGTCACCATCATCGTGCTGGTCATCTCCTCCATGCGCAACAAGCGCGAGAACCAGCCCCCCGCCTCCCTGGGCCTGGCCTACTTCCGCGAAGAACGATAGGTTGATCAAAAGCCGCTGCGATATTCGCAGCGGCTTTTCTCTGCTTTGCCTCCCCTTTCGGGGGAGGTGGCCGGGCGCAGCACGGCCGGAGGGGTCAGCGCTTGGCTATTAGTGTTTAGCGCCGAGCGCCTGAAAACCAAAAACACCCGCCTCATACGAGGCGGGTATTTTTGGTTTAATCTGATATAACCGACGGAGCCGATTACTTGATGCCGTACTTCTTGTTGAACTTGTCAACGCGGCCGCTGGTGTCGACCAGCTTCTGTTTGCCGGTGTAGAAGGGGTGGCACTTGGAGCAGATTTCAACGGTGATGTTCTGCTTGGTGGAACCGGTCTCGATCACATTGCCGCAGGCGCAGCGAATGGTGGTCGGCTTATAGTTGGGATGGATCCCTGCTTTCATTTTGCGTACGCTCCTCAATCAAGGCTGCCATGATTGTGCCCTCGCGAGCAGGCATAGTTACATGGCGCAAAGCGAAGTATAACACAGCTGTTTCCATATTGCAAGCATTTCTTTCCGAAAAAAGCCGGAAAAAGGAGCTTTACAGCGGCAAAAACACCGTTTCTCCCACCGAAAGGAAGTAGAGCGCCGCCTGACGGACGGGTTTGCGGCAGATCCGTGTCAGCGCCCGGGCATAGGCGCCCAGCTGGGGTGCATAGAAAGCGGCGCGTATCTCCGCCTCCGCGCGGTTCCGTACCCGGTCGGTCTTATAGTCGATGATCGTGAGCTGGCCCCCCTCCTCCAGGAAGCAGTCCACCACGCCCTGCAGCAGCAGCTCCTCGCCGGCGCCGCTGCCCAGCATCTCTTCCGCGTCCACCAGCAGGGAGAATTTAAACTCCCGGCGGATCGCATCGGCATGGAGCATGCGCTGCCCCAGCTCGGAGGCAAAGAGCTTCCGGATGGCCCGGGCATCCACGGCCTGGGCCTCCCGGTCAGAGAGAAAACGCGCCGCGCGCAGCCGCTCGATCTCGCCCTGCACCTGTTCCAGGCTGCCGGTCTGTCCGAAATCCATGTACTGCAGCACCAGATGGGTGGCGGTGCCCTTCTCCGTGCCGCTCAGGGGCTTTTCCGCCCGGGTAAAATCCGGCATGCGGAAGGGGCGGTGCCGCTTCGGCAGCAGGGCCTGCGCTTCCTCGTCCTGTTCCAGACGGCCCTTGAGCTCGGTGGCCGTCACCTTGGACGGCAGCTCCACCGCCGCGCTGTGGGGATAGCGGAAGGCGAGCGCCCGGCGCAGCGCCTCCCCGGCGGCTGTATCGGCATCCGGCGTCACCGTGCTTTCCTCGCTGGTCTCTTCCTCACCGTCCGCCTCCGCGATGCGCAGGCGCAGCGTTTTCCCGCCGTCGGCCAGGGCCGCGCAGAGGAGCCATTCCGCTGTGGAGCGGGCCTTCGCCAGCACCTCCACCGCCATGGGAACCGTGAGTGTTGCACGGGCATTCTCCACGGCCTTCTCCGGGTCCTTCAGCGAGCCGTAGAGGTACAGTCGCTCCTTCGCCCGGGTCATGGCCACATAGAGAAGCCGCAGCTCCTCGGAGAGCATTTCCCGCTCCAGCCGCTGCTTGATCGCGTTTCGCGCCAGCGTCGGGTACTCCACACGGCGCGCAAGATCCGTGTATTTCGGCCCGAGGCCCAACTCCGGGTGCACCAGCACGGAGGCCATGCTGTCCCGCCGGTTGAAAAGCCGCGCGGTGTCGCAGAGGAACACGACGGGGAATTCCAGACCCTTGGAGGCATGGACGGACAGGATCTGTACGGCCACCGCCCCGTCGGAGCCGAGAGCCGGCTCCTGGTTCTTCACGATCAGCCGCCGCAGCCAGAGCACATAGCGGTGCAGGCCCCGGTAGCCCGTGGCCTCAAAGCGCTCGGAGAGCGACACCATGGCCATGATGCGGGCGCGGCGCAGCGCCCCGTCCGACATGGCGGCGCAGAGGGCGATCAGATCCATCTCCTCGATGAGCTGCCAGGTGAGCTCAGATGCGCGCAGGTCGGGGCTCTCCTCCCGCAGGCGGTGCAGCAGGGACAGAAAGGCACGGCTCTTCTCGTTTTCGGCCGCGTCCAGCAGCAGCGCGCCGTAGAGGTCGCAGTTTTTGTCCCGCGCGCGGATGCGGGAGAGTTCGTCGGCCTCAAAGCCAAAGGCGGGGGAGCGCAGCACGCCGACCAGCGGGATGTCCTGGTGGGGATTGTCCACTACGGAGAGCATGTTGATCAGGGCCGAGACCTCCACGCTGCTGAAAAAGCCGCCGCCCTGGCCGCTGCCCACGGGCACGCCCTGGCGGATCAGCTCCCGCCGGTACACGCCGCCCACCTTGTTCACGGAGCGCAGCAGGATCGCAACGTCGCTGTATCGCATGGGCCGCTCGGCGCCGTGGTCGGTCACGGTGGCGCCGGACTCCACCAGGCGCCGGATGTGTTTTGCCACGGCCGCGGCCTCCGCCGCGGTCTTGTCCGGGCTCTCCTCATCCTCTTCGCCCGCCGGCTGCCGCAGCAGCGTCAGCTCCGGCAGCGGGACAGAGCCGGGATAGTCGGCGCCGAGACGCAGGGCCGCGGCCTCGTCGTAATCCAGATCGCCCAGGGCGCGGGACATGCAGAGGGAGAAGACCGTATTGGACGCGTCCAGGATCTCCCGCCGGGAGCGGAAATTCTCCCGCAGCAGGATGCGTCGGGGCTCGCCCGGGGCGGCATCATCGGCAAACTCTTCGTATTTTTCGGTAAAGATCGTGGGATCGGCCAGGCGGAAACGGTAGATGGACTGCTTCACGTCCCCCACCAGGAAGAGATTCTTTCCCTCCCGGGAGACGGCGTGGAAGATCGCGTCCTGTACCCGGCTCACGTCCTGATACTCGTCCACCATGATCTCGGTGTAGCGCTCGGAGACGCGGCGGGCCAGCTCCGTGGGGCTGCCATCCTCCTCGGTGAGCAGCTGCGCGGCCATGTGCTCCAGATCTGCGTAATCCAGCAGATTGGCCCGGCGCTTGTCCCGGGCGTACTCCTGCTCGAAGTCCAGCACCAGGCGCAGCAGGGCGCTCATGGCGGGCTCGGCGGCCGCCATCTCCCGCGACAGCTTCTCCGAGCTGCCGGAGAAGGTGCCGGCCAGGGCCTCCATGGCCTTCTTGCAGGCCTCCCTGCGGCCCTTGACAAACTCGGCGGTCTCCGGGTCCTCATAGCGGAGCAGGCCGTTTAAGCGGGGGAAGGGGAGGGGGAAGGCCCGACGTGCGCTCTCCCAGCCCTGATCCAGTCTGCGCCGCAGATCCCGCAGCGCCTCCGCCGTCGTATCAAAGCTCTCGTAATAGGCTTTTTTGATCTTTTCATCCTGTGTGACCAGGGGCATGAGCCGCTCATACTCGGCGCAGAAGTAGTCCAGCTGTTCCTTTGCGCGTGCCAGGATCTCCCGGCCCCAGAGCGTCTCGCCCACGTCGCCGACCGGCGTCTGCAAAAGCTGCACCTGCTGCGCGGCCCAGCGCTCGGGCCGGGGGTGGCACTGCATCTTGTCATAGAGGGTGAGCACCAGCTCCGTCAGGCGGCTGTCGTCCCGCCCGGCGCCTACGGTGTCGGCCAGCAGGGAAAAGCCGGGCTTCTCGTCCTTACTGTCATACCAGCGCTCGATCGTGCGCTCCAGGGCGGCGGCCTTCATGTCGGCCGTACGGTCCTCTGCCGCGATGCGAAAATCCGGGCTCAGGCCGATGCGGTGGGCATGCTCCCGCAGCAGGGCCGCGCAGAAGCCGTGGATCGTGCCGATCTGCGCCCGGCGGACCAGGGCGCTCTGCCGCCGGAGCCGACGGCTGGTCGGGTCCTTTGCCAGGGCCTCGCTCAGTTCCGCGGTGATGCGGCCGCGCAGCTCTCCGGCGGCGGCCCGGGTGAAGGTGATGATGAGAAAGCTGTCCAGATCCACCGGGTGCTCCTCATCGCGGATGTAGTGCATGAGCCGCTCGGTGAGCACCTTGGTCTTGCCGCTGCCCGCGCCGGCGGACACCAGGACGGTGCCGCCCCGGCATTCAATGGCGTCTCTCTGTGAACTTGTGGGGCTGAAATCAGGCATGTTCTTCCCCCTCCGGGCGCTGCAGGCGCTGTTCCTCCAGCATGCCCCAGACCTGCTTGTCGCTGTAGCGGGGCAGGTAACGGATATGCTCGCCGTTTTCGCCGTCGACGAAATGGCAGGCATCAAAATATTCACATTTTGCGCAGGCGTTCTCCTGCTGGCTGCGGTAATAGGGGTCGGCGGCGATGCTGCCCCGGCTCAGGGCCCTGGCCATGTCGCCCAGCGTGTCCCGGATATGCTCCGAGAGCTCGCCCAGCTGCGCGAGAGAGGCGACGCTGCCGCTGCCGGCCTTGCCGCGGCTGAATTTGACCGGGATATAGCGCTTGTCCTCGCCTTTTTCCCAGGCCTCCATCAGCTCCTCGTCCCCCAGCACCAGACCGCTGCGGCGCAGTTTGTCCGCCCGCTTTTTCTCAGCGGATTCCTCGTCCGTGTCCGCGTCCAGAGACAGGAGCAGGTTCTTCGCCGGGACGTACATCACCCCGGCGGGCACGATCTCGCGCCCGTAGCGCTCCGCCCCGTCGTTTTCCAGGGCGAAGAGGTAGAGCAGCATCTGCAGCCCCATCCCGAACCAGACGTCCGAGAGCTTGAACTGCTTGGTGCCGGTCTTGTAGTCCACCACCCGCAGGTAGAGCTTATCTCCGTGCACCCAGCCGTCCACCCGGTCGGCGATGCCGGTCAGGGTGACGGAAGCGCCGTCCTTTGAAAGCTCCACGGGCCGGATGTCGCTGGCCCTGGAGAAGTCCAGCTCAAAATCCAGCGGCACAAAGTCGGAGCGCCGCAGCTCCCCGGCCATGTCGTCCACGATGCGGTGCACGTCCTGGGTCAGGCGGCGGAAGAGATGCAGAAAGCGGCTGCTCTTTTCCTTGAAATCGTTGAGTTCCTCATGCACGTAGGCGGCGACGCAGTCCTCGGTCAGCTGGTGCAGCTCCTCGTCCGAGAGAGCGGCAAAACCGCCCCGCTGCCCGGCCTCCCGGGCGACGTGCTCCAGCACATAGTGCATGAAGGTGCCCACCTCAGGCGGCTGGAAGCCTGCAGGCTCATAGCGCTTTGCCCGCAGGCCGTACTGGCAGAAATAGGCGAAACGGCAGGAGGCAAACTTGTCGATGCGCGAGGCGCTCAGCCGCAGATGGCTGCCGTAGAGGTTCCGCACCGCCTCGGGCGAGAGACTCCCCCGCGTCATGGCGGCGGCGCTCTCCAGCCGGGCAAAGCGCGCCGGCTCCTCCTCGCGGAAGAACGCGGCAGCGGCCTGGGCGGCGGGGCTTCCCCCGTGCAGCGCCAGGGCGGCCAGGGACAGCGCCGGGGCCTCCGCGCTCAGGCGGATCCGCTCGGCCGGGCAGGGTTCCACCGGCAGGGCAAAGAGCTCCTGCGCCCGCTTGAAAACCAGCGAGGGGCGCAGCGCGTCCCCGTCGGCGTTAGATACGGCGTAGCTCAGATGCAGCCCCCGGTCAGGCAGGGTCAGGGTGTTATAGATCAGGGAAAACTCCCGCCAGAGCTCGCCGTCCCCGGCGCCGAGATCGATATCCAGCTCCAGCAGGCGCTCGCGCTCCTCCCCGGTGAAGACCTGCGTCCCCTGTTCGGTCATGGGGAGCCGGTCGTCGCTGCAGCCCAGCACCAGCAGGTGCCGGATCGTGCGGCGGCGCATCCGGTCGAAATCACCGGCGGAGACCCGATCCAGCGAGACGGGGATCAGGCCCACGTCATACTGGCTGAGCATGCGCAGGAACAGCTCGCCGAAGGCGTGCATGTCGGTGCGGCTCACGTCCAGGATGGCGGCCGCCTGTTCCAGCGCCGAGACCAGGATCTCCCAGAGCTGGCGATATTCGGCGGCAAGGGCTTTTCGGCCGGATTGCTCCAGCGTGTCTGAACGCTCCTCCAGCTGGCGGGGCAGCTGCAGCTCCTCCAGGAAGGCGGCGAGGGCGGCGGCCTGCTCCCGGGCCGTTTCGGCCGCAAGGCCGCTCTCCCGGAAGCGCTGCAGCGGCTCCGCGACCCTGCGGCGCAGGGCGTTGATCGCGCGGAGCTTTTCCTCCGCTGCCTCGTCGTATTCATTGCCGTAGCCGTCGGGGTGCTGCCGCCAGTCGCTCTTTCGCTCCCAGGCGGCGGCCCGCAGCTGCCATTTATAGATATAGTCGGCGAGAAGGTCACATTCCTCCTCGTTCAGTCCGGTCAGTCCTGTGCGCAGGTAGCTGATCAGATCGTCCACGTCCCAGCCGCTCTCCGGGATTTCGTAAGCCAGCGCGATCAGCGCGGGCAGCGGCTTTTGCAGCAGCTCGCTGCGCCGCGCGGCAAAGAGCGGCACGCCGTAGTGGCGGAACACGCTCTCCAGCGTGCCCCGGTAGTCCTCAAAGCCGCGGACAGCGATCGCGATGTCCCGCCAGCGGCAGCCCTCGTCCCGCACCAGCGCCAGCACCTTCGCGGCCGCCGCTTCGCACTCGGCGGTGACGCTTTCGGCGGCGGAGAGGCGGATGGGCGGCCTCTCGCCCTGCCAGCGCTCCCGGGCGAAGGAGAACATATGCTCGCTGAAATAGCGCAGCGCGTCCGGCTTGGAAGCGCCTGAGAGCACTTCCGTCCGGCTGGGGACACCCAGCTCCCGCGCCGCGTCCAGCAGTCTGCGGCAGGAGATGCGGGAGAGGGCAAAGACCTCGTTTTCGCTCTCCATGCCGTCCACGGTCATGCAGACCGTGAGCTCCACGCCCTTGCGCAAGAGGGCGATCAGCACCTCCTGCTCCTGGCGGGTGAAATCGATGAAACCGTCCACATAGACATGATTCTCCGGCCCCAGGTCGGAGGAGGCGATCTTCTCCGCCAGCACCGTGAGCCTGTCGGCGGGGTCGGCCCGGCCGTTTGCGACGATCGCGTCATAGGCGCTCTGGATCAGCGCCAGATCCAGCAGCTTGTCGCGCAGGCTGTCGTCGCAGTTCTCGGCGGCGGCTTCCAGCGTTTCGGGGCTGACGCAGGCGCTTTTCAGCTCGTCCACGGCGGCGAGCAGCATGCTCTGCAGCTCGCTTTTGCGGCGGGCCGTGTCGTAGATGCGCAGACGGGAGCCCACCTGCTCCAGCGCAAGCGCCATGCACAGAAGCCTGCCGCCCTTGTCCAGCCACTGCCGGGCCGCGCCGCCCTGCTGCTGCAGCACGCGGCGGGCCAGGCCCGTGAAGCTGAACACCTCGCCGTAGAGGGAGAGGCTGTCCCCGCAGACGCGGCAGAGCTCGCGCTCGGCCTCGTGGCTGTACTGCTCGGGCACCAGGAGCATGCTGCCGCCGCGCCCGGCCTCCACGGCCCGGCGAATCTCCCCGATGACGGCGCCGGTCTTTCCGGCTCCGGCTTTTCCGATGATGAGACGCAGCATGCAGCCCCCTCCTTTTTGTGTAATTATCATACCAAATCCCCGTCTGTTTCGCAAGCCGGACAGCACTCCTACAAAAGTGACGCCGTTCACTTGCACGCGGGGGGCGAGCGGTGTAAAATAAAATGACAGAAAATCGGAAAGGAATGAATGCAATGAAGTATTCCTCCAAGATGGAGCGCTGCCAGCTCTCCCCCATGCGGAAGTTCAACGGGGAGGCCGCCCAGGCGGTGGCGCGCGGCATCAAAATCTATCATCTGAATATCGGCCAGCCCGATATTGTCACGCCCGAGGCGTATTACGATGCCCTGAAGGCCTTTGCCCAGCCGGTTCTGGCCTATGCCCCCTCCGCCGGCGTGACCGAGCTGCTGGACGCGGTGGCGGACTACTATGACCGCATCGGCGTGAAGCTGGATAAGGGCGAGATTTTTGCCACCTCTGGCGGCAGCGAGGCCCTGCAGATGACCATGGCCGCCATTCTGGACGACGGGGACGAGATCGTGATCCCAGAGCCCTTCTATCCCAACTATCACACCTCCGTGACCCTGGCAGGGGCGACGATCCACCCCATTCCCACCAGCCCCGAGGAGGGCTATCGCTACGCCGTGCGTGAGCGGGTGGAGGCCTGCATCAACGAGCACACCCGCGCCATCATGATCACAAACCCCGGCAACCCTACCGGCAGCGTCCTGACGCCCGAGGAGCTCAAGCTCATGCTGGACATCGCGAAAGAGCACGACCTGCTCATCATCTGCGACGAGGTGTACCGCGAGTTTGTCTACGGCGGCGAGCCGCTGATGAGCGCCCTGCAGTTCGAGGGCTATGAGGACAACGTGATCGTCATCGACTCCGTGTCCAAGCGCTTCTCCGCCTGCGGCGCCCGCGTGGGCCTGCTGATCTCCCGCAACAAGGATTTCATGGCCCAGGCCATGAAGTGGTGCCAGTGCCGTCTGTGCTCGGCCACGGTGGACCAGGTGGCCTCCGCCGCCCTCTACCGGCTGGATCCCTCCTACTTCGACGCGGTGCGCGAGGAGTACAAGAACCGGCGCGACACACTGATGCGCTGCCTGAAGAAAATCCCCGGCGTCATCTGCCAGGAGCCGAAGGGCGCCTTCTACGTGATGGCCGCCCTGCCCATCGACGATGCGGATACCTTCCAGCACTGGCTCCTGAACGAGTTTGACGACGAGGGCGACACCGTGCTCTTCGCCTGCGGCGAGCCCTTCTACGGCACGCCCGGCAAGGGGAAGAACGAGGTGCGTATGGCCTACACCATCAACTGCGCCGACATTGAGCGGGCCATGGAGGTCCTGGCCCACGCCATCGAGAAATACAACGCGAGATAAACAGATATCGGAAAACGGGTCGTCGAGGAGGCCGACCCCTACGACAGCTTTGTAGGGGCCGGCCTCCGGACGGCCCGATTTTTTATTTTTCCCCGTGAAAGCTTTTCCCCTCCCGGCGCGTATATAGGGTGAAGGCTTCAAAAAGAGGTACATGGCCATGACCGACGAGCGCTTTGTTTCCTGCGCAAAACAGTATATGGATATGGTGTTCCGCATCGCCTACGGCTACCTGAAAAACAGCAGCGACGCCGAGGACGTGACCCAGGAGGTGCTGCTGCGGCTGTACCGGACGGAGACGGACTTCGCTTCGGAGGAGCACCGGAAACGCTGGCTCATCCGGGTGACGGTGAACTGCTGCAAGTCTCTCTTCCGTGCGCCCTGGCGGCAGCAGGAGAATCTGGACGATTACGCCGAGACCCTGGGCTTCGAGCGGGAGGACTACACCGCCCTCTTTACCGCCGTGATGGGGCTGGAGCGGAAGTATCGCGTCCCGCTGCTGCTCTATTACTTTGAGGGCTATTCGGTCAAAGAGATCGGGGAGCTGCTCCACCTTCCGGAAAACACCGTAAGTACCCGGCTGCGCCGCGCAAGGGCAAAGCTCAAAGACACGCTGACGGAGGAGTGAGGGACATGACAGAACGCGAAAAATTCATCCGCACCTTTTCCCATCTGCACGCCTCCGACGAGACTTTGACGGAGGTACTGAACATGGCAAAACAGGAAAACCCGCGCCGCCATACGGCGGCCTTCTCCCGCCGGGCGGTGACACTGGCTCTGGCGGCGGCCCTGCTGCTGGCGCTGGGCGTGACGGCTTACGCGGTGGGCCTCTCGATCCACGCAAAGCGGCAGGAGGAGCTGCGGGACGAATATCAGGTGGAGGAAAACCACGTCAACGCCTACCGGGAGTATGAGACCCCGGAGGAGGTGCAGCCCGGCGTCACGCTGCTCGCGGCGTATAACGGAGGCGGCGGTGTGTTTGTGTATGTGAACATCAGCCCGGTAAGTCCCGAAGAGGTGCGCAGCCCCTTCTTCCAGACGGAGACGGAAGATGGGAAGATCTATTATCTGACCTATATCGCTGAACTGGAAGAGGATCCCGGCTATGCACAGATGGCCATGCCCCGGGTCGGCCGGGACTGGGACTATCTGCCGGAGGAGCAGGAAGTCGTCACGGATGAATACAGCGGCAACAGCTATACCTTGATCACAGAAGAAGGCAATAACCGCCGCTATCTGGTCCAGGCCTACGACGCCGAAACCCAAACGCTGACCCTGCAGTTCAACATGAGTCTGGATGCGCTGCCCGAGGGGGCGGAGAGCTTCACCGTGCATCTGCGGAGCTATGACAACTACGCTTCGATGGATGAGGAAAGCCTCCTTGCCAGGATGGACGAGGAGACCGTGCGCCGGGACTTCGGCAGCGTGACCGTGCCGATCCCGGAGCCGGACATTGTGGAATTTTCGATCCCGGAGCCCATTTGTTTCACCAACCCCTACGACAACTGTGAGCTGCAGCTGCTGGGCGGCCGCTTCACCGCTATGGGCTTCGGCTGGATCATCCATTTTGACGACATGCAAAATGTGCTCGGCAAGCTTGACCAAAGCGACGAGACCGCTTTCCGCGCGGCTTTTGAGCGGCAGCTGAGCTGGCTGAATTTCATGGACGAATGCACCGCCGACGCCTGCCTTATCTTCTCTGATGGCAGTACGCTCCCCTTCGCCGGCTCCGCCGCCTACCAATGGCTGAGCGACGAGCGGATCTTGACCCAAGGCGGCAGCTGGGGCGGCACCATCGATGTGCACGACGTGGTAGCCGTACAGGTCGCCGGGCAGACCGTCGAGATCCCGCAGATGGCGGCCGCGCCTCTGAACGGCTGAGGCCAGGTCGAGAAAGCGGGAGGGGCAAGCCCCTCCCCTACGAGGGCGAACGTTCGTTTTACAGTAGGGGCGGGGCTTGCCCCGCCCGAAGGAAGACCGATTCCATTTGATCAAAAACACCGCGGAGAGAACAAAAGCGTTCTCTCCGCGGTGTTTTGCCTGCTGTTTCGTTCAGCCTGCGCGGCGGCCCAGGGCCTCCATCAGCTGGTCGATGACGGCCACGGCGTCTTTATCCCAGGGGAAGCCGCAGCTCTCCAACATACCCGCGTCGGTGAGGAGGTTTTTGGCAGCCTCCGTATCCTTGCCGGTCAGGGTCTCCACCATGGACTCCACCGCATCCAGTTTCTCGCCGAACTCGGCCTGGCCCTCCACGCTCTTGGCGGCCATGTAGTCGATGACCACGGTCAGGGCCTCGTCGGTCAGCTGGCCCTTCGCCGCCCAGTCCAGCAGGGTCGCAGCGGCGGTGGCGGCCCGCAGGGAGCTGCCCGCGGTGCCGGGCTGCACCAGATCGTCGATCAGAATGAACTGCTCCAGCAGGGCCTGCTGGCTCTCATCGATGGCGGCCGGCGCATTGGAGAGGTCCGGCTGCTCGATCAGGGAACCCTCTTCAGGGGCCTGTGTCTGCTCCTCTTCGGCGGGGGCTTCCGCGCTCTCCTCCGCGGGCGCGGGTGCGGGTGTCTCGGGCGCGGCCTTGGTCAGCGCGCCGCAGGCGGTCAGAACCAGCAGCATCGCGGCTGCCAGCAGAAGACTGGTAAATTTTCTCATGCGTGTTCCTCCAATTTTGTTCCGCCGAGCCAGACGCTCAGCGCGTTGAGATCCTTGTCGCAGACCACAAAGTCCGCGTGTTTGCCGACACTGAGGGAGCCCACCAGCGCGTCCGCGCCGATCTCCCGGGCGGGGGTCAGCGTGGCGGCGGTGATGGCCTCGCTCTCGGGCACGCCGAAGGAGATTGCCCGCCGCATGCACTCAAAGAGGTTCGTGGCGGAGCCGGCGATGGTCCCGTCCGCCAGGCGGGCGATGCCGCCCTGCAGGAAGACCTGCTGGCCGCCCAGCTCATATTCGCCGTCCGGCATGCCGCAGCAGCGCAGCGAGTCGGAGATCAGGCAGACGCGGCCCGGGAAGAGCCGGAAGGCCATGCGCACCACGCTCGGGTGCAGGTGCTGCCCGTCGCTGATGACCTCGGCCACCACGTCCTCCCGTTCGGCGGCGGCGCCGATGACGCCGGGCTTGCGGTGGTGGATGGGGGGCATGGCGTTGAAGAGGTGGGTCACATGGCTGGCACCGGCCTCGAAGGCGGCCTTGGCGTCCTCGTAACTTGCGTCGGTGTGGGCGACAGAAACCGTGCAAAGCTTGCTCGCCTCGCGGATGAAGTCTGCCGCGCCGGGAAGCTCGGGCGCCACGTCGGCGATCCGCACCAGGCCGCCGCAGCCCTCATACAGCTTTTGGAAAGCTTCAAAGTCCGGCAACCGCAGGTATTCGCCGTTCTGCGCGCCCTTTTTCTTCTCGGAGAAGAAGGGGCCCTCCATCTGGATGCCCAGGAGCCGCGCGCAGCCCGCGGGCGTCTCTTCGTGCAGACGCTTCGCGGTGGCAAAGGCGGCCGCCAGCGTCTCGTAGGGCAGCGTCATGGACGCGGGAGCGAAGCTGGTGATGCCGTTTTTGGCGTAATAGGCGGCCATGCGGCAGAGCCCGTCATAGTCGCCGTCGGAAAAGTCCGCGCCGGAATTGCCGTGGCTGTGCACGTCGATCAGGCCAGGGATGACCTTCGCGCCGCCCAGGTCGATGCCGTTCTCCGCGGGATCGGCGTCGTAAATGGCGGCAAAGCGGCCGTCCTCCACCCGGAAAGCCCCGGGGACAAAGCGGCCGTCAAGAAACAGAGAAGCGTTTTTGAAAAGCATGGCGCACCTCCAATGATTTCATGCATCAGTATACCACGAACGCGCAAAAAAACAAGGGCCGTCAAAGACGACCCTTGCTTCTGCTTGTCAGTAATGCCTCGCAGAGTATTTCGCCCGCAGGCGAAAAATCAATCAAATCTGTTTTTTCCGGGGACATGCGCCTCGGAAAAAACACTTCTCAGCCTACTCGTCAAACGAAGCTCGCGACGTTCCGTTTCCGTCTTTGACGAAAACTGCACTTCACTCCCTCCGTTTTCCTCTTACTTGCAAAGCACACGGCTTTGCAAGTAGAAAGGAGGCACAGCGCCGTGAGAGAGCTTTCGTCAAGCCTGACGGAAGCGAGCGATACAGAGCTTGTGCCGACGCAGTGCGCCGCAGCAGGCTGCAGCCCCTCAACGGAAAGCCCGGCGAAGCGGCTTTTCGTTGAAGAGTTTTATTCAAGCTCAAACGCGCCGGTGTAGAGCTGATAGTAGGTGCCCTTGTCGGCAATCAGCTTATCATGGCTGCCGCGCTCAATGATGCGGCCGTGGTCCAGAACCATGATCACGTCGGAGTTCATGACCGTGGAGAGGCGGTGGGCGATGACGAAGACCGTGCGGCCCTCCATCAGCTTGTCCATGCCCCGCTGCACGATGGCCTCGGTGCGGGTGTCGATGGAGGAGGTGGCCTCGTCCAGAATCATGACCGGAGGATCGGCCACGGCGGCCCGGGCGATGGCGATCAGCTGGCGCTGGCCCTGGGAGAGGTTTGCGCCGTTGTTGTGCAGCTCCGTCTCATAGCCCTGGGGCAGACGGGTGATGAAGTCGTCCGCGCCGGCGAGCTTTGCCGCCCGGATGCACTCCTCGTCCGTGGCCTCCAGACGGCCGTAACGGATGTTGTCCATGACGGTGCCGGTGAAGAGGTTGGTCTCCTGCAGCACGATGCCCAGGGACTGGCGCAGATCCTTCTTCTTGATCTTGTTGACGTTGATGCCGTCGTAGCGGATCTTGCCGTCGGCAATGTCGTAGAAGCGGTTGATCAGGTTCGTGATTGTGGTCTTGCCCGCGCCGGTGGCGCCGACGAAGGCCACCTTCTGGCCCGGCTCGGCGTAGACGGATACGTCATGCAGCACCGGCTTCTCGGGATCGTAGGCGAAGTCCACGTCCACCATGCGCACGTCGCCGCGCAGCGGAGTGTAGGTGATGCCGCTGCCGTCGGTGTGGGGGTGACGCCAGGCCCAGTGCCCGGTGTGCTCCGCCGTCTCGTGCAGGGTGCCGTCCTCGTCTTCGGTGACGTTTACGAGGGTCACATAGCCGTTGTCGGCCTCGGGGGCCTCGTTCACCAGGCTCAGCACGCGCTGGGCGCCGGCGCCGGCCATGACGACGGAGTTAATCTGCTGGCTCAGCTGGTTTACGTTGCCCGTAAACTGGCGGGACATGTTCAGGAAGGGGATCAGCACCGTGATGTCAAAGATCTTGCCGGAGAAGCTCAGGTTCGGGATGCCGGCCAGGATGAACACGCCGCCGGCCAGGGCCAGGCCCACGTAGAGGATGTTGCCGATGTTGGCGATGATGGGGCCGAGGGTGCTGGCATAGGCATTGGCGCGGAAGGCCACGTCCCGCAACTCGTCGTTGACCTTGTCGAAGTCCTCCAGGCTCTGCTCCTCGTGGCAGAAGACCTTGACCACCTTCTGGCCCTCCATCATCTCCTGGGCGAAGCCCTCCATGGCGCCGGTGGCCTTCTGGGCCTTGACGAAGTACTTGGCGGAGCCGCCGCCGATGAACTTGGTCACGTAGAACATGGCCGCCACGCCGATGAGCAGCACCAGCGTCATCCAGACGCTGAAGTAGAGCATGATGGCCAGCACCGCCAGCACGATGGAGACGGAACGGATCAGCGCGGGGAAGGAGCCGCTCACCAGCTGGCGCATGGTGTCAATGTCGTTGGTGTAGAAGCTCATGATGTCGCCGGTCTTGTGGGAGTCAAAGTAGCGGATCGGGAGATCCTGCATGCCGTTGAACATCTCCCGGCGCATCTTGTCCAGGAAGCCCTGTGTCATGTAGGCCATGAGCTGGCTCTCCACGGTCAGGGAGACGATGGACAGGGTGTAGAGCCCGATCAGCAGGAAGATGAGGGGCATGAGCTCGGTCTTGGCAGCCGCCCAGTCGCCGGAGAGATACCACTTCTCGATGACGGCCAGCACCCGCTGAATAAACAGGGCCGGAATGGCCGACACGACGGCGGAGAACAGGATGCAGAAGACGGACAGCGGCGCCAGCACAGGGTAGAAGCCGAAGAACTTCTTCATGGTCCAGCCGATGGCCGCAAAATTGTCTTTCAGATTGCCTTTTCCGTGCTTATTCATCGCTGTCACCTCCCTTGGTCTGCTGTTCATAGACCTCGCGGTAAATGGGGCTGCGCTGGATCAGCTGGTCGTGGGTGCCGGCGTCCGCGATGGTGCCGCCGTCCATGACCAGGATCAGGTCCGCGTCCTCCACGGAGGCTACGCGCTGGGCGATGATGATCTTGGTGGTCTCGGGGATGTAAGTCTTGAAGCCCGCGCGGATCAGCGCGTCGGTGCGCGTATCCACGGCGGAGGTGGAGTCGTCCAGAATCAGGATCTTCGGCTTTTTCAGCAGGGCCCGTGCAATGCAGAGGCGCTGCTTCTGGCCGCCGGAGACATTGGTGCCGCCCTGCTCGATGTGGGTGTCGTAGCCGTCGGGGAAGGAGCGGATGAAATCGTCCGCCTGGGCGAGGTGGCAGGCCTCCACCAGGTCCTCATCCGTGGCGTTGGGGTTGCCCCAGCGCAGGTTTTCCTTGATCGTACCGGAGAAGAGCACGTTTTTCTGCAGCACCATGGAGACGGCGCTGCGCAGGGTTTCAATGTCGTAATCGCGCACGTCCACGCCGCCGACCTTCACGCTGCCCTCGGTCACATCGTACAGGCGGGGGATCAGCTGCACCAGCGTGGTCTTGCCGGAGCCGGTGCCGCCCAGGATGCCCACGGTCATGCCGGAGCGGATGTGCAGGTCGATGTTCGCCAGGGCGCTCTCCTTGGCGTCTTTGGCGTACTTGAAGGAGACGCCGTCGAAGTCCACGGAGCCGTCCTTCACTTCCGTGACCGGGCTCTCCGGGTTGGAGAGGGAGGGCTTCTCGTTGAGCACCTCGGTCAGGCGCTTCATGGCCTCCATGGACATGGTCATCATGACGTAGATCATGGAGATCATCATCAGGCTCATCAGGATCTGCATGCCGTAGGTCAGCATGGCGGAGATCTGGCCCACGTCGATGACCTGGCCCCTGCTCTCCACGATGAGCTTGGCGCCCACCAGCAGCACGAAGACCATGTTGAAGTTCATGCACAGGGTCATCAGCGGGGAGTTGAGGGCCACAATACGCTCGGCCTTCGTGAAGTCCTTGCGGATGTTGTCGGAGGCGGTGGCGAACTTCTGCTTCTCAAAGCCCTCGCGGGCAAAGCTCTTGACCACGCGCATGCCGCGCACGTTTTCCTCAATGGATTCGTTCATCCGGTCGTACTTGCGGAACACCGCCCGGAAAGCGGGCATCGCGTGCTTTGCGATGGCGAGCAGGCCCACGATCAGCACCGGGATCACCACCACGAAGGTGGTGGCGAGGCTGCCGCCCATGCGGTAGGCCATGATGATCGAGAAGATGAACATCAGCGGCGAGCGCACCGCCATGCGGATGGTCATCATAAAGGCCATCTGCACGTTGGAAATGTCCGTGGTCAGGCGGGTGACCAGGGAGGCGGTGGAAAACTTGTCGATGTTCTCAAAGGAGAAGCGCTGGATGCGCTCAAACACGTCCCGCCGCACGTTGCGGGCAAAGCCGGTGGAGGCCTTGGAGCCAAAGTAGCCGCCGCCCGCGCCGCAGCACAGGGACACGATGGCCATGCCCACGAGGATCAGGCCCAGCCTCACCACTTCGCTCATGGGGGCGCCGGCCTTGATGTCGTTTACCAGGTCCGCGGTGAAGAAGGGGATCAGCACCTCGATGAACACCTCGCCCACCATGAAAAGGAGGGTGAAGATGGTCGGGGCCTTGTATTCCCGGATACACTTGATGAAGGTCTTAATCATGGTTTTCGTCACATCCTTTCTCGCAGCTTTCCCAGACGTTGCGGAGCATCACGTCCGTGATGGCGGTCAGCGCTTCCAGCTGTTCGGGCGCAAGGCCCCGGCAGAGCCAGCGAAGCGTCTCCTCCTCCACGCGGTGGGCGTCGTCTTTCAGCAGCCGCGCCTTCTCCGTGGAGGCGATGCACTTGAAGCGGCGGTCCCTGCTGCTCTGCTCACAGGACACAAAGCCCTTTTTCTCCAGTCTCCGGAGAATGTCCGTCATGGTGGCGTGGCTGATGCGCCCCGCCTGCTCCAGATCGCGCTGGCTGATTTCGCTCTGCCCCTGCATCTCCAGACGGACCAGGGTTTGCATCACACCGAACTGGACGCCGGTCAGGTCCTTTTCGCTGAGCATTTCGTCCATTTTTCGGCGGAAGGCCCGGTGCAGCAGCGAGAAGCGGACGCCCATGGGGATGTCATGGATCATATCATCATCTCACAAAATAAAATGTCGCACACGACATGTCGTGCACGACCTATTATATACGATTCGGGATTGATGTCAAGCCAAAAATCTGTGCGGCATGAACGGTTTTTCTGCGGGGAGGGCGGAAGGAGAGAAAAAGCATAGGATTATTTCCAACTTGTTCACTAAATACGAGTTGCGCAATGCGCCCCCCATTCTTTCTTTTTGGAGCTTACCCAAAAAGAAAGAACGCGCCGCGCCCGGTGTAAGAAAGAAAAAGGCGCTGGCTTGGCCGCAGGTGACAACCTACGGATAAAACCATATTCGCCGCCGTCCTAATGTTGGCAGGCCTTGGACGTTTCGGTGTTCGCTGCCGCTATGGCGTACAGCTCGCAGATTATTCTTCTCCCGAACAGGCGGCTCGACATACGTGGTTTGGCTTGTAGGGTCTGGCGTCTCCGACGGCCCGAAGCTTTCTATACCGCGAGCCGCGGGGCGGTGAGGGGTACAATTACAGTCAGCTGCACCACAAAGCGGCAGCGGTATGCGTGGTCAGCAGCCATGCGTTCTTGCTTTAGCGGCGACCCTGGTTGCTCCCTTAGACTCCCCATTTAGGAGAGATGTCCAGAGGACACTTCCTCTGGTCGCCTTTCTTTGGAGTGTAAGAACCGTTTCTTTCCGCGAACAGGAAAGAAATGGTTCTTGAAATGCGCAGCTTGCCATCATTGAGCGTATGGATAGAAATGAATACCTTTCTTCTCACCGCCCATGAAAAGCCGTCTTCAGCAAGAAAACCCGCCGCCCGGATGGGCGGCGGGTTGGGGTTTGCGGGAGATATTACTGGATGGCGACGATGCCGGCGCCGGTCTGCTCGTTGTAGGCGTCCACAGCACCCGCCTGCAGGGCGGCTACCAGGGCCTGGATCTCAGCACGGCTCTCGTCACCGCGGCGGACGGCGATGATGTTGGCGTAGGTCTGGGCGGCGTCACCGGAGGCATCCTCGATGGCCAGAGCGTCGCTGGTCTTGAAGCCGGCGCCCAGGGCGTAGTTGTAGTTGATGACGGCGATGGTGCCGGCGTCGGAGTTGGAGAGCAGGGAGGGGACAGCGTCAGCCTGCGCGGCCTGCACGTTGTAGCCCTTGGCGTCCACGATGTCCAGGACGGAGACGCCGTTTTCGACGGAAGCGCCCTCGGGCAGCTCCACAAGGCCCTCCTGCTGCAGGAGGAGCAGGGCGCGGGTCTGGTTGGAGTCGTCGTCGGGAACGATGATGGTGGCGCCGTCGGCCAGCTCGCTCAGGGCGCTGACGGTCTGGCTGTAGATGCCGAAGGGCTCATAGTGAATGAGACCGGCGGAAACCAGATCGGTGCCGTTGGAGGCGTTGAAGCTGTTCAGATAGGGGGTATGCTGGAAGTAGTTGGCGTCCAGAGTGCCGTCCTGCAGGGCGGTGTTGGGCAGCACGTAATCGTCGTAGATCACGATGTCGAGCTCGATGCCCTGCTCAGCCAGAGCGGGCTTGACCAGCTCAAGCAGCTCAGCGTGGGGGGTGGAGCTGGCGCCGACGGTCAGCTTGACGCTCTCGGGAGCGGCCGCCTCTTCGGCAGGGGCGGCTTCCTCAGCTGCGGGAGCCGTGTCGGTAGCGGCGGGGGCGGCGGAAGAGCCGCAGGCCGCGAAGGTGAGAAGGACCAGGGCGGCGGTGAGAATGAGTGCCAGAGTCTTTTTCATTTTGTTTTCCTCCTAAATTCTGCTTTGGGTTTTACTGTCTTGCGCGTTTATCGGTGCGGTGCGCGATGGCGGTACCGACCTCCTGAATGATCTGAACGATCAATACAGTCAAGAATACACAGATCCAGGTGATGTCCGGGTTGAAGCGCTGGTGGCCGTAGCTGATGGCGATCTGGCCGAGGCCGGTGCCGCCGATGGTGGAGGCCATGGCGGAGTAGCTCAGGATGGTCACCATGGAGATCACGGCGCCCAGGATCAGCGAGGGCTTGGCCTCCGGCAGCAGCACCTTCCGGATGATCTGGAAATTGCTGGCACCCATGGCCTGCGCGGCCTCGATGACGCCGGCGTCCACCTCCTTGACGGAGGATTCCACCATGCGGGCAATGTAGGGCGCGGCGGCGATGACCAGCATGACGATCATGGCCTTGTTGCCGAGAGAGGTGCCCACCACGAATTTGGCCACCGGTAGCATGGCCACCATCAGGATGATGAAGGGGATGCTGCGGAAGAAGTTCACGATCACGCCCAGCAGGCGGCTCAGCCAGGGGATGGGGTGGATGCCGCCCTTGTCGGTGATGGTGAGGATCACGCCCAGGGGCAGGCCGATGACATAGGAGATCGCCGTGGAGATCACGGTCATATAGATGGTCTCCCAGATGCCCTTCTGGATCAGCCCTGCGTGCCAGAGCTTGAGAAACATTTCAGACAGCATGGCTTACACCTCCTCGCGCCATTCGACCGGGCTGTTTTTCAGCCAGACCAGGATCTTGTCGGCCTGTTTGGGATCTGCGGGCAGCTCGATAATCATGTGCCCGTAGATAACGCCTTCGAATTCCTTGGTGTCGGCGAAGAGGATGTTCACCGGGGCCTGGCATTCCAGCACCATGTTGGAGATCACCGGTTCGCGGGAATAAGCGTCGTTGAAGGTCAGGCGGATCTTGCGCCCGTTCCTGGTGTCCAGCGCGGCACGGTCGCGGGGGATGATCAGGTCCCGCGCGATCTGGGACTGGGGAGAAGTGAAGACCTCGCTGACCTTGCCCTCCTCGGCGATGCGGCTGTGATCGATGACGGCGACCCGGTCGCAGATCTGGTCGATGACCTTCATCTCGTGGGTGATGACGATGATCGTCACGCCCAGGTCCCGGTTGATCTGCCGCAGCAGATCCAGAATGGAGCGGGTGGTGTTCGGGTCCAGGGCGGAGGTGGCCTCGTCGCAGAGGATGTACTTCGGGTCGCTGGCCAGGGCGCGGGCGATGGCCACGCGCTGTTTCTGGCCGCCGGAGAGCTGGGAGGGATAGGAGTCCGCCCGGTCGGCAAGGCCGACGACGGCGAGCAGCTCCCGCGCCTTTTTCTCGGCCGTTTTCCGGTCCACGCCCGCGATCTCCAGCGGGAAGCAGACGTTTTTGAGTACGTTCCGCTGCTCCAGCAGGTTGAAGCTCTGGAAGATCATGCCGATGGAGCGGCGCAGGAGCAACAGCTCCTTGCGGGACAGCTTGGTCAGATCCTTCCCGTCCACCAGCACCTGGCCGGAGGTGGGCTCCTCCAGCAGATTGATGCAGCGCACCAGTGTGCTCTTGCCCGCGCCGGAGAGGCCGATGATGCCGAAGATCTCGCCGTCGTTGATGGTGAGATTGATGTCCTCCAGCGCGTGGATCTCCTTGTCCGGCGCGGAGTAGGTCTTACACAGGTGTTTCAGTTCGATCATGGTTGGCGTCTGTCTTTCATAAAATTATAATTTCCGCTTAGGCTCCCCTGCCAAGGGGAGCTGACTGGCCGCAGGCCAGGCTGAGGGGTTTGCCGAACAGCTTCCCCCTTTGGGGGAAGTGGCCGAAGGCCGATAGGGGTATCCCCCTCACCCGCTTCGCGGGAGCTCCCCCGGAGGGGGAGCCAAAAGAAAAAAACCGGGAGGCGAGCTCGCTCGCTTCCCGGCCGGATGATTTGTCGGATCATTCAGATGGCTGAGGAACTGGGCGAACCGCATTTTTGCGCGCGCATCATCATGCACATGCCGCACATGCACATCTCAGCCATCATCATGTTGTTGAAGATTCTGGCCATCGACGGTTCGCTCCTTTCATACTGTTATCTGATTAAAAACTTTAATCAGATAAGCTGTGGTTCCCACAGCATTTTCAGCGCGGTAGCGCTGAAAAACGTCTCACGCAGAGCCTCTGCGCGCCGTACGGCGCTATAAAAACCTTTACTAAAGGTTTTTATGAGGCTCTAGTGTCTCAGGATGCTGACAATATAAACCCTTGGGTTAGATTTGTCAATCGAGCCCTGGGAAAATCAGACACATAAATGAATCCGCCCCCCGGGAGGGAGCGGATTCTTGTGCAAGTTGCTTTAAATTGTAAAAGCTTTTTCCGGGCTTACTGGAGCTTCTCCAGATAGTCGACGATGCGGCCGACGGTGTAGAGCTGCGCGGCGTCCTCGTCGGAAATGGCGATGCCGAACTCGTCCTCCAGGGACATGATGAGTTCCACCACGTCCAGGGAGTCGGCGCCCAGATCGTCGATCAGATTGGTCTCTGCGGTGATGGTCTCGGGATCCAGCTCGAACTGCTTGGCCAGCGCGTTTCTGACTTTCTCAAAATACATGACAATACCTCCGATGTGCTTATCACACATAAAGTTTCAAGTCAATTGCGAAACCAGTTTCGCAATTGAGGACTCGCGCTTATCGCAACGGGCTCAGAGCCCGTTTTGGTCGGCGCGAGGGCTCGCTTGGCTCGCCTGAAGGAGTTTTTGAGGCGGCAGAGCTGCCTCAAAAACAGATCAAAACTCCTTCAGGACACGGTCAATCGATAAGAATCACCAGTAAATTGGCAAAAAGGCGGTGAGAAAGAAAGGTTAAGCCCACTCGCGGCTCTGCGGCTTGTTGCCGGCAGGCGTCTCGGGCTTGACGTAGGAGACCACGACGCGGCGGTTCGGCTCCACGCCGGTGGAGCTGGTGGTGACGCCCTCGTAGTTCTGCAGCGCGGTGTGGATCACATGGCGCTCATAGGAGTTCATGGGCTCCAGGGCCATGCTGCGCTTGTACTTGATGGCCTTCTCCGCCATCTTCTCGGCCAGGCGCGCCAGAGACTCTTCCCGCTTGCTGCGGTAGTTCTCGGCGTCCACGCTGATGTGCAGGTGCTTCTCGCTGCCGCGGTTGACGGCGTAGTTGGTCAGGTGCTGAATGGCGTCCAGGGTCTCGCCGCGGCGGCCGATGATGGCACCCATGCCGCTGCCGGAGAGGTTGACGTTGATACCGCCATTGTCGCGGGCGCTGATCTCGATGTCCGCCTGGATGCCCATGCGCTCCAGGAGCCCCGTCAGGAAGCTGCGGATCGCGGCATAGTCGGCATTCTCGTCCACGACGGGCGCGGGGGTGGGCTCGGCGACCTTGGGAGCCTCCACCTTGGGCTCGGCAGCCTTGGCGGGCTTCTCTGCCTTCGGTGCGGGCGCAGGGGCGGGCTTGGGTTCCTCGACGACAGGCTCGTCCTCCACCTCGTAGCTCACGCGAACCACGGCGGGAGAGGCGCCGATGCCCAGAAAACCGCTCTTGCCAAACTCCAGGATCTCCACAGACACGTCGTCCCGGTCCATGCCAAGCTCCGCCAAGGCGGCGGCGATGGCATCGTCCGGCGTTTTGCCGGTCTTTTCCAGATATTTCTGCATGTTGTATTACTCCTTGTTTTCTTCGGCGGCGGCCTCGACGGCAGTTTCCGCGGTGTTGACGATTTCTTCCGTCTCCTCCACGCTGTAATCGATGGCGTCGGCGCCTTCGGACTCCTCGGCGGCGGCCAGAGTCGCGGCCTCGGCGTTCTCGGGATTGGTGAAGCGGTCGGGCACATAGGCGCGGCCGCGGGCGTAACGGCGGTTGCCAACCTGGGAGGCGAGCTTCTCCGGCTCTGCGATGCCCAGGCGTTCACGGCGGGCGGCGCGGTCAGCGCGGTCCAGAGCGGCCTTGCGCTCGGCGGCCTTCTGCTTTTCGCCGGCCTGAAGCTTCTTCTTGCTGGTGTTGGTGTTGACTTCGGTCTTGCCCTCGGCCTTCAGGCGCTCGGTCTCGGCGCGCTTCTCCTCCAGCTCCTTCTCACGCTGGCTGCGCAGGGTGGCGCGTTCGGCCTCCTCGACGACCAGCTGCTTCATGAAGATCTTGGTGAGGACATAGTCGCGGATCATGCCGAAAACGCTGTTGGCGATCCAGTAAATACCCATGGCGGCGGGCATGACGAAGCAGATCCAGATGGACATGAGCGGCATCATCAGGTTCATGCTGTTCATGGTGGCCTGGGTCTGGGCGTCCTGTCCGGCGGGGGTGGGGTTAATGGCGGTGCTGAGCTTCATGCTTGCCCAGGAGAGGGCGGCGGAGATGAAGGGGATCAGGAAGAGCCCCAGGGCGGGCAGCCACACGGAGGTCTTGCTCCAGTCGGTATTCATGAAGAAGTTCCACTGGGGCTGATCTCCCAGGTTGAGACCCAGGAAGCTGAAGTCGATGTTCAGCAGGTTCGGATCCAGCTTGCCGGCCAGATCGGCGGTGACGGCATCCCAGTTGGCGTGGGTCAGCTTGGTCAGCTCGATCTCGGCGTAGGCGCTGGCGCGGCCGGAGGCCGCGGCGTAAAGACCCTTCTCCACAAAGTAGTCCTGCAGCACGGTCACAAAGTCCTTGGCCACGAACATCATGCGGGTCAGGGGCTGGCGGACGACGCTGTACAGGGCGATCAGGATGGGGAAGGGGATGAGGGACCAGAGGCAGCCGGACATGGGGTTGACGCCCTCCTCGCGGTAGAGCTTCTGCATCTCGGCGTTGAGCTTCTGGGGGTTGCCCTCGTGGCGCTTCTGCAGCTCCTGAATCTTGGGCTGCAGGCGGGTCTGGCGCATCATGCTCTTCTTGCTCTTGGCCATGAAGGGGGTCATAATCAGGTTTACGGCCAGAGCGAAGAAAATCAGGGCGACGCCATAGTTTCCGGTCAGGTTGTAGAACCAGACCATCAGCTTGGCAAAGGGCCAGGTAATGATTTCCCCGAATGACATTGAAAAACTCCTCTACAATATGATGGAGATACGATGGAATGAATCATGTATAATGAAAAATGAATCATTATGGTGTCGCTCCGCGACAAATTAGAATCCATCCCCGAAGGGGATACCACAATTATTCATTCTCTCATTATTCATTCTTCATTTTCCTACGGCACGGGGTCGTAGATGCCGCGCTTCCCATGGTAAAAAGGATGGCAGCAGCAGATGCGCTTCAGGGCCAGCCAGCCGCCCTTGAGGGCGCCGTACTTTTCAATGGCCTGAATCGCGTAGTGTGAGCAGGTGGGCATAAAACGGCAGCAGGGCTGCCGGTGCGGGGAGATATGCCGCTGGTAAAAGCGGATGGCGGCGATCATAAGCCTTTTCATGCCTCGATCTCCCTCATCAGCCCCAGCTTGCCGCAGGCCTGGAGAAAGGCCTTCTCCAGCTTGCGGTATTCCGCGTCCGCGCAGCGCGTGCGGGCCACCACCACAATGTCCCATCCGCTTTTGAGTGCGGGGGCATTGAGCCGGTAGATCTCCCGCAGGCGGCGGCGCACCCGGTTGCGGACCACGGCGTGCCCCAGCTTGGTGGACACGGTGTAGCCCAGACGGTTGACGCCCTCGCGGTTGCGGCGGCAGTAGACCACCAGGTAGGGGTTGACCGCGCTTTTGCCTTTGGCATAGAGCCGGCGGAAGTCACTGTTCTTTTTTAGCGTATAGCGAACCTTCACCGGCAAACCTCGAATCATCGTTGATACAATGAAACCTTCCCAATGCCCTGGATTCGGGGAGTTCAGAGGGGGCTGCCCCTCTGATTTTTCGCCTCGCAAGGCGAAAAACAAAGACACATCTGTTTTTGACAGGGCTTTGCCCCGGCAAAAACACCCAAAACCGAGCATAACGACGCGCGGGGAGCGTGCGACGTTCCAAGCGTGCTGCGAGGTCTCACACCGACCAAACGAGGCGCATATCCTCGCGCGTCTCGTGCGATAAGTGTGAGTGCTCAATCATAATTCGGTCGCCTTGGCGACAGAATTATGAAAAGAAACACCTTAAGGCCGGATTGCTCCGGCCTAAAAATTCATAATTTGCTTTTCCTGCTCACGGGGTGCTCGGGGATCAGTAGCTGAGCTTGGCTCTGCCCTTGGCTCTGCGGCGGGCGAGGACCTTGCGGCCGTTGGCGGTCTTCATTCTCTTGCGGAAGCCGTGCTCTTTCTTGCGCTGGAGCTTCTTGGGCTGGTAGGTACGAAGCATTCTCTTGCACTCCTTTCGTGATGATACTCAACATCGTCCCGCAGGAACGGGGCGAAGTAGTTGACAAAAAGCCACTCGGCACTGGGGGTGCCGAGTGGCTATTATAGCGTATGATCGCCTGATTTGTCAACAAAAAGTTACGGTTCTCAGGCTTATCCCAGGTCCTCGCCGCGGAGGTATTTGCCCAGGGGCTTCCAGAGCAGGATGCCGATCACGAGGCAGAGCAGCATGTCAATGAGCATGAAGCTGCCGTTATACAGGAAAGAGTAGAACCAGGGGGTGGTCATGGTCATGCCGAAGAAGCTCTCGGGCATGTATTCGCCCCAGACCCAGACGCCCACCAGATAGTGGACCAGGAAGCGGGCCAGAGAACCGACCACGGTGCCGATGAAGAAGCCGTATTTCTGCGCGTGGAAGAGACCGGCCAGACCCAGCACGGTGAAGGCAACAATGTAATCGCCCAGCATGGACTGCCAGCCCCAGGCATAGGCACCGTCCAGAAACAGCTTGAGCAGGGAGTAGACGAAGCTTGCCAGCATGCCGGGCCCGAAGCCCCAGCGGGCGCAGTAGATGAAGATCGGCAGCATCGCCAGGTTGACGGAGCCGCCCTGGGGCAGCTCAAAGAGCTTGAGGTAGCCGACCAGCCAGGCCAGCGCCACAAAGATGGCACCCTCGGTGAGTGCGCGGACAGTGAGATTCTTTTTCATGTTTTTCCTCCTTTTCTTTTGGAGGCAGGAATGCAAAAGGCGGGCACACGAAACGTGAACCCGCCACAAATGCATTGGTGCTTCCTACGCCGGCATTATCCGGATCAGGTTCCTGGGTTGAGAGGCTCACTTACCTCTTCTCAGCCGGGATCACCCAGCTCCCCATATTTACTTGACGCAGTTATTGTAGTCGTGCTGCGAAGAAAAGTCAAGGGTGCTGTTCACAAATCACTGGCCACTGATCACTGCTCACTTGCCCCGCAGCATCTCCGCCTTGTCGATGATGAACTGCCTGAGCCAGGGGCCGGCCTCCTCGTTCTGCAGGGCAAAGTCGATGATGGACTCCAGATAGCCCTTGAGGTTGCCGGTGTCATAGCGGCGGCCCTCAAAGTCCACGCCGACCATGCGCTCATGGCGCACCAGCTCCTTCATGCCGTCCGTGAGCTGGATCTCGTTGTTGCGGCCGGGGGCGGTATGCTCCAGAATGTCAAAGATCGCAGGGGTCAGCACGTAGCGGCCCAGGATCGCGTAGTCCGAAAGCTTCTCTTCCAGCGTCGGCTTCTCGTTCATGTCGCTGATGCGGTAGACGCGATCGCTCCGCTGCTCCTCCAGCTTGACGGAAGAGTACTTGACAATCAGCTCATCCGGCACTTTGTGGATGGCCACGGCGCTGCACCCATTGGCCTCGGCCGCTTCCACCAACTGCTTGAGCACGGGCTTCTGCCCGAGCATGATGTCATCGCCCAGAAGGATGCCGAAAGGCTCGTTGCCCACGAAGCTCTTGGCTCTCCACACAGCGTGGCCAAGGCCTTTGGTCTCTTTCTGCCGCAGGAAGAACACATCGGCCATGTCGGCCACTTTGCGGATGGTGTCGGCTTCCTTGATCTTGCCGTCCTCGCGCAGGCGCTCTTCCAGATCGGGCGCGTAGTCAAAATAGTTCTCGATGGGGCTCTTGCCGCGGTTGGTGATGATGAGGATCTGCTCCACACCCGCGGAGACAGCCTCCTCCACGATGTACTGGATCACGGGCTTGTCCACCAGGGGCAGCATCTCCTTGGGGATGCTCTTGGTGTTGGGCAGCAGACGGGTGCCGAGGCCCGCGGCGGGAATGATCGCTTTGCGGACTTTCATATCTTACACTCCTTCTTCACGCAAGCTGCGCGGCGCGCAGCTTATTCAAAGGTTTTGAGCTGCTTCTGGAAAAACTTCTGTTTGGGCAGCCAGCGCATCAGCGGCAGGCCCAGCACAAAGAGGATTACCAGTTCACCGAAGCCGACCAGCGCGCCGTTGACCAGGTAGGAGAGCAGGGCGTTGCCGGGCACAATAAAGAGCTCATAGGCCCAGGTGAGCACCGCGCCGACGATCACGGCATTGAAGATCACCGGCATCAGACAGGCCAGGATCTGATTCTTCAGCGTGTGCTCCTTTTTGCCCAGCCAGGCGGTCATCACGCCGGCGCCGAGAGTGGCCAGGGAGCCGAAAACCACGTCAAAAATGCTGATGCCCATGGGGTTGAGGAGATTGGCGACGATGCAGCCCACGAAGAGACCCTGGGCGGTGCAAGGGAAGAACCAGGGCAGGATGCACAGCACTTCGGAGACGCGGAACTGAACGTTGGAAAAGCTGATGGGTGCGAGGAAGAGGGTGAGAGCGGCGTAGGCCGCGGCCACGATGGCGGCCAGGGCCAGCTTGCGGGTGGTGTTGGTGCTTTTGCTCATGTTGGGGGTGTACCTCCATTTTTTATTTATGGCCAATGGAGGCAGCAACAGACAAAGCCGATATCCGGCTCCATTTTTTGTTTCGGCTCCATGGGCCTTCGCTGGGTGTGGAAACCAGCGAATATACGATTTTAGTCGGCTGCCGGGCTTTCGACGGCCTCGGCGGCGTGGTTCTCCCGCTTGTGCAGGGAGTATTCGCAGCCGCAGTAGAGCTGACGGTAGAGACCGTACTCTTCGGCGAGCTCCGTGGAGCGCATCTCGCGCCCCTGCTTTTTGAAGTCGGAAGGCAGCCACTGTACACCCATGGCGCGGCCGATCTCCTCACCGAGATCGTTGATGCGCACCGCATCCTTATGGCGCGAGAGCGTCAGCGTGGTGCAGAAAAAGTCAAAGCCGTAGTGCTTGGCGAGCCTTGCGCATTCGAGCAGGCGCAGACGGAAGCACTCGGTGCAGCGTTTGCCGCCCTCGGGTTCCTCCTCCAGCCCCTTGACGCGCCGGTCGTAGTCCTCATGCTTCCAGGGCTCGGCCAGGACACTGACCTGCTCGGTCAGACCCATCTTCTCAATCAGCTCCAGCTGGGTCTGAAAGCGCCGGTCAAACTCGGCCTGGGGGTAGAGGTTGGGGTTGTACCATAGTAGGGTCACATCAAAATACTGCGTCAGATACTCCAGCACGGCGCTGGAACAGACGCCGCAGCAGCTGTGCAGAAGAACACGGGGCCGCTTTTGACCCCGCTTCTGAATGATGCGATCCAGCTCTTTTTGATAATTCCTTCTGTTCATGGTGCCACTATACCATATATATCCTAAAAATGCTACAGTTTTTAATAGTAAAGTAGAAGTTTAACAAGCTTGACGGAAACAGAAAGCTGATATAAGATAGAAAAAACTGAAAACAAGGGGGCATCCCTGTGGATAACCGCACCAGCAAACAGAATTACTATCTGGACATTGCCGACTCCGTTCTGGAGCGCTCCACCTGCCTGCGCCGCAAGTACGGCGCCATCATCGTGCGCAACGACGAGATCATCTCCACCGGCTACAACGGCGCACCCCGCGGCCGCCGCAACTGCACCGACCTGGGCTTCTGCAACCGGGAGAATCTGCACATCCCCTCCGGCGAGCGCTATGAGCTCTGCCGCAGTGTGCACGCCGAGGCCAACGCCATCATCTCCGCCCCCCGGCGGGACATGATCGGCGCCACCATCTACCTGGTGGGGCGGGACGCCAAGACCAACGCCCTCCTGCCCGACGCCATGAGCTGCTCCATGTGCAAGCGGCAGATCATCAACGCCGGCATCGAGAAGATCGTCATCCGCGTGGACGAGAAGCTCTACCGCACCATCCCCGTCAGCGACTGGATCGAAAACGACGACAGCATAATTTGGATCTCTGAATAATGCCTGTAGGGGAGGGGCTCGCCCCTCCCGCAGACTTTGCACGAGGGGTAAGTCTCCCCGCTGCGCAACAAAAAAGGACTGCGATTTCTCGCAGTCCTTTTGCTTTTGCCAAACTCGAATTACTTGAGCTCGACAGTGGCGCCGGCAGCCTCGAGCTGAGCCTTGACAGCCTCGGCATCTTCCTTGGAAACGCCCTCTTTGATCTTGGCGGGAACGCCTTCGACCAGCTTCTTGGCATCGGCCAGGCCCAGGCCGGTGATGCCGCGGACTTCCTTGATGACAGCCAGCTTGGCAGCGCCGAAGCTGGTCATCACGACGTCAAACTCGGTCTGCTCTTCAACAGGAGCAGCAGCGGCGCCGGCAGCGGGGCCAGCAGCGACAGCGGCGGCGGAGACACCGAAGGTGTCCTCCAGAGCGTGAACGAGCTCGGACAGCTCGAGAACGGAAAGGCCCTTGATCTCTTCGATCATGGCAGCGATCTTTTCAGACATTGTAAATTCCTCCATTAAAAATTTGTGGTTGCCGGATTATTCGGCAGCGGCTTCTGCCTCGGCGGACTCCAGGGAGCCGCCCTTCTGCTCGAGGATCTGACCCAGGCAGACGGCCAGACCGGTGATGGGAGCGATCATGGTACCCAGAACCTTGGCATACAGAGCGTCCTTGCTGGGCAGCTCGGCCATCTCCGCGATCTCGGACTCGCTCAGGACTTTGCCCTCCATGAAGGCGGCCTTGATGTTGAAGCGGTCACCCAGCTTCTTGCTGTAGTCGTTGATGATGCGGAAGGGGGCAATGGGATCATTCTCGGCGGTAGCCAGAGAGGTGGTGCCGTTGAGGACGTGATCGAGATCGCTCATCCCCAGCTTGTCCAGAGCCTTTCTGGTCAGGGTGTTCTTGACGACGGTGTATTCCACTCCGTCCTTGCGCAGCTCGGTACGCAGAGCGGTGTCCTCGGCCACGGTGATACCCTTGTAGTCGACGAGGATGCCGGCGCCCGCGTTCTTGATGCGCTCGGCGAGGGCTTCGACGATCGCCTGCTTTTCGCTAAGAACCTTTGCGTTAGGCATGTGTGTTTTTCACCTCCACACGATTGAAAATGATGATCGTCTGGCGAAACGCCGAAAAGCGTTTCGCCAAGCAGCTTCGCTGCTCAGCAAAACAGCACGGCTGTTTTGCCAGATCTTCATTGCAATGATCATCGCGCAAATGATTCTGTGAATTATTTGCTGCCAAACGCTTTGTTTGGCAGTGAAAACAATCTTCCGATTGTTTTCACTATGCGATAATCATTATCAGTCGCGCCCAAAAAGAAAACCTCTGCATCCAAAAAGACGCAAAGGCACAAAAACAATCAAAGCTTGTTGATGTCCTCGGCAGGATTTACGGGCAGAACCCACCTGCTGTCTTCGGAGCGCCCCAATAATATATATCAGGAGAGCCTGCTTGTCAAGCATTTTTTGCGCGGTTTTTCGGCAAAAAGGCCGGCACCTCGTGCTGCGCGCCCTCCGGGACGGGGCTTTGTCAGCAGTTAACATCCATCAGTGCTGTAATTGACAGCGGCCTGCCAACAGAATATACTGCCTTTATCGTCGGAAACTGTGCTCGAGGAGGGCCATCTGCCTGGAATCAGCAGGATCAGCGCTTCGCAGCAAAACTACCGAGGCAGCCGTTGCGCGCGGCCTTTTACTGCGCCTTTTCCAGCTTTTCGTGAGTGTTTGAGAATCGTCCTCCCTTGCGAAACGGAGTTTTGCAACGAAATAAAGGAGAAATGCGTATGAGCGAGTGGAAAAAAACCTTGTGCAATCTCTGTGCCATGACCTGCGGGCTGGAGATGGAGGTGGAGGATAACCGGATCCTCAGCGTCCGGCCCGACCCCGCAAGCCCCAGCAGCGAGTGTTACTGCTGCCGGAAGGGCAGAAGCGCCAAATACTTTGTGGAAAACAGCGAGAGGATCCTGTACCCCCAAAAGCGCGTGGGCGATCACTATGAACGCATCTCCTGGGAGCAGGCCTATGCAGAGATCAGTGAGAAGGCCAACGCGATCCTGAAAGCCCACGGGCCCCGCTCCGCGGCGATCATCGGCGGGGGCGGCGGCGCCACCGGCGCTGCGGCCGCCACGGCCCAGCCCTTTTTGAAGGCCATCGGCTCCCAGTATTTCTTCAATCCCATCGGCGTGGAATTCATGGGTATTTTCTGGTGCTGCGGCCGCATTTTCGGCGATCAGTTCCATCCGCTGGAGCCGGACGACAAGAACTGCGAAGTGCTCATCTTCTGGGGCAGCAACTCCTATGTCTCCCATCAGCTGCCGAACGCCAGACCTATGATCCGCAGCTTTTCTCAGGATCCAAACAAAATGGTCATCGTGGTGGATCCGCGCCTGTCGGAGACGGCGCGCATGGCGGATATGCACATCCAGGTGCGGCCTGGCTCGGACAGCCTGTTTCTCCGTGCCCTGATCGCGCTGATCATCGAAAAGGGCTGGCAAGACCGGGATTTCCTGTACCGGTATTGCCGCGACTGGACCCAGACCCGCGGCTGGTTTGCAGATTTTGACATTGACGGCGCGCTGGAAGTCTGTGGCGTTTCCCGCGAGCAGGCGGAGAAGTTCGCCCGCATCCTCACTACCAAAAAGTGGGGCATGCATCAGGATCTGGGCCTGTACTTCGGGCGGCAGTCCACCCTGTCCAGCTACCTGTGTCTGGTGTTGATGGCGGTATGCGGCACCCTGCTGGTGCCCGGCGGCAACGTCCCGCCGGTACGCATCATCACCCTGGATACTTCCGACGAGTATGATCCCAAGGTCTGGCGCATGCCGGTGACCGGCCGCTTCCCGGTGGCGGGCATGTATCCCGAAGGGGCGCTGCCGGACGAGGTGCTGGGCGATAACGAGGACCGCATCCGCATGGCCTTCTGCAACATGTCGAACCCTGCCCGCAGCTACCCGGACTCCCAGAAGATTGAGGAGGCGCTGCGCCGTCTGGAGCTCTTTGTGGCCATGGACTGTGTGGAGACCGAGACCACCCGTCTTGCCGACTACGTTCTGCCCACGCCCAGCGCCTATGAGGTGGGCGGCGACTTTGACGTGTTCGCCTTCCACTATCCCGAGATCATGTATTTCAGTCGCCGCGGTGTGGTGAAGGCCCCGGGTGAGGCCAGGGAGGACGCCATGATCTATGCCGAGCTGACCGAGGCCATGGGCCTCATTCCGAAGCTGCCGCAGTACTTGTATGACGCGGCCGAGGAGGCTGTCCGCACCGGCGACCGCATCACCTATTTCATGAAGGTCGTCGGCTGGATCGCCAAGGGCGGCATGAAATACTTTGATCAGGCGGCCACCATCATCGCCCTGACGTTGGGCAAGGCCATGGGCAGCGCTGGGCACGCCATGTGCTGGGCGGCTTTGCTGATCTCCAAGCTGCCGTCGCGGGCCATCATGGACGTAAAGCCGGATACCAAACGGCACCCCATCCTCGCCCGCATGCCGGGATTGAGCGAGTTCTGCACCATGGACGCGGCCTTCGAATTGGTGGACAAACACCCGGAGGGCGCCGTTATCGCTCACAGCGACATCGCGCATCTGATGGCGCGTCATATCAAACACAGGGACAAAAAGTTCCACCTCTGGTGCAGAGAGATCGACGAGGCGATCAAAAAGGTCACGCCGGAGCGCGAGCGTGAGGCGCTGACGCTCAAGGGCGGCTGCAACATGATCCTCTCGGCCGGGCGGCACTCGGACGGCGGCATGAATACCTCCATGCGAAACCCCGGCACCTACCGCTTCCGCGATCCCTACCGCCTGGCCATGAATCCGGAAGATGCAGCGGCGCTGGGGCTTGAAGACGGGGAGACGGCGCGCGTCACCACGAAAAAGGGAACGATCGAACTCCCGGTGGAGATCACCTGGCAGACCTCCCGCGGCTACTGCATGATCCCGCATCATTTCGGTCTCAGCTATGAGGGCAAGGTGCACGGGATGCACATCAATTATCTGACGGACCATCAGGATCTGGACGATCTGACCGGCAATGCCAGGTGGCGCTACACGCCCTGCCGGGTCGAGAAAATCCGGGAGGTGTGAGTATGGAGCGCATAAATCTGACGATCAACGGGAAAAGCGTGACGGCGCCGAAAGGGAGCACGATCCTGGAGGCTGCCGAAAGCGCCGGCATCCGCATCCCCACGCTCTGCTTCTACAAAGGGCTGGAGCCCGGCGCGAGCTGCGGCCTCTGCGAGGTGGAGGCCGAGGGCTTTCAGACGCCGCTGCGCGCCTGCGCCTTCAAGGTGCGGGAGGGCATGGTCATCCGCACGGATACGGACGCGCTGCAGGCCGGGCGCAAGCTGCGGCTGCAGAAGCTTCTGAGCCGCCACCCGGTGGACTGCGACCACTGTCTGCGCATCGGCAGCTCCAGATGCGCCGATCTCGACCCGAAGTTCTGCGAGATGTGCTTTTTCTGTGATTGCGTGCGGGAGGGTTTCTGCGAGCTGCAGACGCTGGCGCACGAATACGGGGTCGACGTGCTGCCCTTTGACATCGTCCCCGGCGATCAGCCGCTGGACGCGACTACCGCCATCGTGCGAAATCCCAACAAGTGCATTGATTGCAGGCGCTGTGTCAAGGTCTGCAATCAGGTGCAGACGGTGAACAATCTGAAGGCCGCGAATTCCGGCGTCGTCCTCGCCGCGGGCGAAACCATGGCGGAAAGCGCCTGCGTCGGCTGCGGCCGCTGCGTTCAGGTCTGTCCCACCGGCGCGATCTACGCCGCGGAGCACAAGGACGAGCTGGTTTACTACGCCCACCGCGACGGCGTCAAAACCGCCGCGACGGTTTCCGCCGCGCTCATCCCCGAGCTGGAGCGGGTGCTGCGCCGCGAGAGCGGCAGCGTGACGCTTCCCGAAATCGTCGGCGCGCTCAAAAAGATCGGCGTGGATACGGTCGTCGATACCGCCGAGGCGGAGGAAGCCGCCCGCGCGCAGGCCGAGCAGCTGCTGGACGAAAAGGCGGGACAGGGAAAGCCCGTCATTCTCACAAACAGCTTCGCCGCGAAGGCCTTTCTCGAAAAGAACTATCCGGACAAAAAGGACAGCTTCCTGTTCTATGACTCTGCCTTGGCCGTTTTCGGCAGGGCTGCCGGGGCGTATGACAAGCGCTTTGCGTTCGGCCCGGTGGGCGGCAACGCCACGGAGTGCGAAAAGACCCGCTGCGTGGACATCGCCGTGAACGCCCGGGAGCTTGCCCGCATCATGATCCGCACGGGGAGCGAGCCGCATTCCGGGCGGACGGCAAAGGCGGACACGCTGGGGCTGCCCGGTTCTGCCGGGCGCTACAGCAGGCTTTTGGGTGAGGCTGCCTGGAAGCTGGACGCCGAGCCCGAGCGCTTTGAGGAAAACGGTCTTCGCTGTGTGATCTGCCATAATCTCGGTCAGACGCGCAGGGCCCTTGCCGAAACGGATCGTTATGACGTGATCCGGGTGATCGCCTGAACAATCCATAAACACAGTTTCCGATCCCGGCAGCCTACAGCGTGTGCCATGGCTGCCGGGACGGGGTGCCGTTGGAAACGACGACGCCTTCCACCTTGCGGTGCCCGAAAAACGCTTCGCGCTTACGCATATGATCCCGTTTTTCGACCGCCGTGGAAAGCCCGGGACGCCTTCTTCTGCCACCGGTAGCGGCGTCCCGCCCTTCCATATTGAAAAGGAGACGAAATGCAGCATCAGAAGCTACGGCGCCTGATTTTTATGGCGCTCTGCTGCGTCTTTGGGCTGTTTACCAAACGGCTCATCGCCCCCGCAGCAAATATCCTGACGGATTCCTTACATATTCCCGGCGGGATCGGGACAGCCTTTTCCCTCCTGTTTCTCGTGGTCGCGGCAGCCCTTATTCAGAGCTTCGGCACGGCTTCCGTCATGGGCGCGGTGCAGAGTATATTGGCCCTGGCCATGGGAATGGTGGGCAGTATGGGGGCTCTCGCGCCCCTTGGCTACATCGTGCCGGGCCTGGTGATCGACGTTGTTCTCTGGTTCAGCCGACACGCCGCTCTGCCGGACGTGCTTTCCCTGACGCTTGCAAACATGCTGGCCTCTCTTTCGGCGTGTCTCGTCGCGAATACGGTCGTGTTCCGCCTGACCGGCATCCCGCTGGCGCTCTACTGCGCCGTCGCGCTCTTCAGCGGCGCGGTCTGCGGCCTGCTTGCCGGGCAGCTTTGTAGTCGGATCAGCTCCTCGATCCGAAAGGAATTCGGAAAGGATGGTACTTCCTGTGAAAAAACAGTATAGAATCATTTTCGCCCTGCTGGGTATTCTGCTGCTGGCACTTGCGGTGTTGGCGATCCTGCATTTCCACACCAGGGAGCAGGTGCCGGAGAACGCACTTGCCATCCATGCGGGGGATCAGATTCGCTATGTGGAGCTCGACAAGCTCCCCCTCGGCCCCGTGCAGGGGACGGTCATCAACGGCAAGGGCGAGGAGAAGCCCATCGACGCCGAGGGCATTGCGCTGGCCGACGTACTGCGGGAAGCAGGGCTTGATCCCAAAAACTTCAAGAGTGTCACAGTCCGGGCGTCCGATGCATTCTCCGCCGAGATCGCAGGCGACGAACTCAATGAGACGGGCAAGGTTTACCTGTATCGCGGCAAAGACGGTAGCTTTACGCTGGTCGTCTTCGGAGATGCAAATGCCAAACGGCATGTGAAGAATGTCGAGGCGATCGATGTTGTCTTATAATGCCGGTGTTTCCGCCGCAATTCTGGCAGGCGGCTTTTCAAAGCGGATGGGACGCGACAAGGCGAGCCTTCCCTTCGGCGGCGTCCCTTTGCTGGAGCATCAGGCCCAAAAACTCCGAACGCTTGGGATCGAAGACATTATGCTCTCCGGCTCCCGCATGGAGCTTGCTGCAGCGCGATCCGTGCCCGATATCTACCCGCACAGAGGGCCGCTCAGCGGCATTCACGCCTGCCTCGAAGCGGCAAGACATGAGCGGGTACTTTTTCTCAGTGTGGACACGCCGCTGATCCCGGCCGAGACCCTGCAGATGCTGCTGGACGCTCACTGCGCAGATGTGACGCTGCTCAGGCATGACGAAGAGACGGAGCCGCTGATCGGTGTCTATGACAAAAGTCTCGCACCGCTCTGCGCCGAGATCCTGCAAACGAAAAACACAAAGGTCTGGCAGCTCATCCGTCAAGCTTCGCTGACGACCGTTGCCTTCACAGGCGATCCTGTGCTGCTGATCAACTGCAATACCCCGGCGGAATATGAATCGATCCTCCGCGCAGGGAAGGAATAAGCAGACCAGCTGGCGAATTCTTTTGATTCTGTCGGCATGTATAATCAAACAAGCCCGGAACCATCTGCGCGTTTTACGCGATGATTCCGGGCCTTCTCGTATCTTCTCCGCAAATCACAGTCTTAGTGGAATGCCTGGAGAAGATTAGTCTGTTTTGCCCGTTCCGGAAGAGGAGAGGAAAAGCAAGTCAGCCGGGTTTTTGCACACTCACGATGCACCTGTATGATATTTCCCGCGGCGGGAAATACTAACACCACTCTTTTGGAAAAGGAGTGGTGTTTTTTATGCAGGGGAAAGTCGAAATCTGCGGGGTCAACACCGCGACGCTCCCGGTGCTGAAGGCGCCGGAGATGCGCCGCCTCCTGGAGCTGGCCCGACAGGGGGACAAGAGCGCCCGGGAGGAGCTCATTTCCGGCAATCTGCGGCTGGTGCTCTCGGTGGTGCAGAAGTTTGCCGGCCGGGGCGAGAGCATGGACGACCTCTTCCAGGTGGGGGTCATCGGCCTCATCAAGGCGGTGGACTGCTTCGATCTGAGCCAGAACGTCCAGTTTTCCACCTACGGCGTTCCCATGATCGCCGGAGAGCTGCGGCGTTACCTGCGGGACCGGAGCGCAGTACGCGTCTCCCGTTCCATGCGGGACACGGCCTACAAGGTGCTGCAGGTGCGGGAAAAGCTGCAGGCGGAGACCGGCCGGGAGCCGGACATCGAGGCCGTCGCCAAAGTGCTGGAGATCCCGCGGGAGGAGGTGGGCTTCGCGCTGGAGGCGATCTGTGATCCGGTGAGCCTGTATGACCCGGTGTACAGCGACGCCGGGGAGAGCGCCACGGTCATGGATCAGATCGGCGACACCCGCAACACCGACGAGCACTGGCTGGAGCAGATCGCGCTGGAGGAGGCCATGCGCCGCCTCACAGAGCGGGAGAAGCGGATCCTGGCGCTCCGCTTTTATGACGGGCGCACCCAGATGGAGGTGGCAAAGCAGGTCGGTATCTCCCAGGCCCAGGTCTCACGCCTGGAGAAAAACGCGATCCGCCAGATCAAAAAGAATATGACGGCGTGATCATCTTCAACAGAAAACAGCCTCCGGCATAGCCGGAGGCTGTTTTTCGCCCCGTCACTCCCACAAGCGGGTGGACGCTTCCCTGTACCGCGCACGGCTCCGTCTCCGGAGCTGCGGCCTCGGAATCACTTCTTTTCGCTGAGTTTTGCGATGCAGTCCGCGCAGACATTGCGGCCCTTGAAGCTCACAATGTTCTTGGTGCTGTCGCAGAATACACAGGCGGCCTGATATTTGCGGAGAATAATGCTCTCGCCATCGACATATATTTCCAACGCATCTTTTTCCGCAATGTCCAGCGTACGGCGCATTTCAATGGGCAGAACGATCCGCCCCAGCTCATCGACTTTGCGGACGATACCAGTAGATTTCATCCTCTTCCTCCTCAAACCTATAAATCTCACTCTCGTGTGATGTAAAGTATTATACCATATTCGACAGAGTCTGCAACAATAAATTTCTTAAAATCTTTTCTCTTTTTTGATGGGAGCATGAGCGGAATGATGTCGCGGATTCTCATATGGAAGTATCCTGCTGCGCTCCTCGCGTCCGCGGTGAGAAAAAGGCCGCCGGGATTGCCCGACGGCGCTCCGCGAGAATCTCGTCTGCTCGCTGGCCTCGGCCCGGCGCTGCAGACGGTTCCGGGGGTAGTCAAAACCGGTAATCCATGATATAATACACAAAGCATTCCTAAAACCCTACAAAGGAGCGCTTTATGAAACAGATTCTCGGCCCTGAGGGAATCCGGGGCTTTGTGCTGGACCTTGTCTATTCTGTCATCGGCAGTGCGATCGTTGCGCTGGCGGTGGCGGTTTTTACTGTGCCGAACGATATCGCGCCCGGCGGCGTGTCGGGCCTTGCCACGGCGCTGGCCTACATCTCGCCCATCAGCGTGGGCACCTGGGCCCTGATGCTGAACGTGCCGCTGATGCTGGCGGCCTGGCGGCTGCTGGGGGCGCGCCCCCTTTTTTTCACGCTGCTGGCCACGGTGCTGCTCTCGGCCTTCATTGATCTTTTCGCCTGGCTGCTGCCCGGCTACAGCAACAATGTGCTGCTGGCCTCCGTGGCGGGCGGTGTGCTCTCCGGCCTGGGTGTGGGGATCCTGTTTCTGCGCGGCATCAGCACCGGCGGCACCGATCTGGCGGCGCTGCTGCTGAAAAAGCCCTTCCCCAACGTGCCGAATGGGATCATGCTGCTTCTCATCGATGCCACGGTGGTGCTCATCGCGGTCCTGATCTTCCGGGATATTGAGGTGGCGCTCTACTCCGCGATCGCCATCTATCTCTCCTCCAAGGTCATTGACGCGCTGGCCCAGGGCGTGGATTACGCCAAGGTGATCTACATCATCACCGAGCATGGGGACGAGATCTCCCGCGTGCTCAACGAGCAGACCGACCGCGGCACCACGCTCATTTCCGCCCGGGGCGGCTACACCGGCGGGGACAAGCACATGGTCATCACCGTGACGCGCCGCAACGTTCTTGCCCAGACCCTGCGCCTGATCCGGCAGACAGACCCCGGGGCCTTTACCTTCGTCACCGATTCCACCGAGGTCCACGGCGAGGGCTTTAAAATCGACGACTGATCTGAAAACGGGAAAAGCCCCGGAAATCGCTGAAGCAGCGGTTTCCGGGGCTTTTTGGATCCTTTATCTGTGGTACAGCTTCTTCGCCTGATATTTCGGCTCGAAGGAGATGTTGACGCCGATCTTTTTGAACAGCTCCTCGTCCACATGGGAGAGGATGACGCTGGAGTGGGCCTCGCAGCCGCGCAGCTTGTCCAGCTGGTCGATGGCGTAGGCGGCCATGGGGTTCGTGACCGCGCAGATGGACAGGGCGATCAGCAGTTCGTCGGTGTGCAGGCGCGGGTTGTGGTTGCCCAGATGCTCCACCTTCAGATGCTGAATGGGCTGGATCACACCCGGTGCGATCAGCAGCAGCTTCTTGTCGATGCCGGCCAGCTTCTTGAGGGCGTTTAGGAGGCAGGCGGAGGCGGCGCCCAGCAGAGAAGAGGTCTTGCCGGTGACGATGCTGCCATCCGGCATCTCGATGGCCATGGCCGGGCCGCCGGTCTCCTCGGCGCGCTGCAGCGCGGCGGCGACCACGGGGCGGTCCTGGGGGCCGATGCCCAGGGAGTTCATGATGAGCTCGATCTTGCGTACTTCGTTGGGATCGCTCAGGCCCTGGCGGGCGGAGACGGCCGCGGAGTAATAGCGGCGAATGATCTCCTGCTTGCTTGCTTCCCGGCAGGCCTCATCGTCAAAGATGCAGTAGCCCGCCATGTTGACACCCATGTCCGTCGGGCTCTTGTAGGGGCTCTCGCCATAGATCTGCCGGAACATGGCCTCCAGCACGGGGAAAATCTCCACGTCCCGGTTGTAGTTGACGGTGGTGACACCGTAGGCCTCCAGGTGGAAGGGGTCGATCATGTTCACGTCGTCCAGATCGGCGGTGGCAGCCTCATAGGCCAGGTTCACCGGGTGCTTGAGCGGCAGGTTCCAGATCGGGAAGGTCTCAAACTTGGCGTAGCCGGCGTCCACTCCGCGCTTGTGCTCATGGTAGAGCTGGCTGAGGCAGGTGGCCATCTTGCCGCTGCCGGGGCCGGGGGCGGTGACCACCACCAGGCTGCGCTCGGTCTCGATATACTCGTTGCGGCCGAAGCCCTCGTCTGAGACGATGAGCGGGATGTTGGAAGGGTAGTCGGGGATGATATAGTGTCTGTAGGTCTTGATGCCCAGGGCCGCGAGACGCGCCATGAACTTGTCGGCGATGGCCTGGCCGCGGTAATGGGTGATGACCACGCTGCCCACGTAGAGCCCGATGCCGCGGAAGGCGTCGATCAGGCGCAGGGTGTCCTCGTCGTAGGTGATGCCCAGGTCGCCCCGGCGCTTGCTGCGCTCGATATCGTCGGCCGAGATAGCGATGACGATCTCTGCCTCGTCCTTCATCTCCAGCAGCATTTTCACTTTGCTGTCAGGCGCAAAGCCCGGCAGCACACGGGAGGCGTGATAGTCGTCAAAGAGCTTGCCGCCGAACTCCAGATACAGCTTGCCGCCGAACTTGGCGATCCGGTCCCGGATATTCTGCGACTGCAGCTTCACATATTTCTCGTTGTCAAAGCCGAGTTTGTTCATATCTTCACCCTCTCAATCTCAGTTTCTTCACGAAAAGACATTTTAGCACACATGACCGGGCTCGACAAGAAACAAAGCGGGAACAAAACGGAGGTTCATGCGGCCTGCCGGGAAAAAGCCCTTGTGGACAAAAAACTGCTGTGTTATAGTTAAAAGCTGTCGAAGGGGCTCTGCCCCGGTACTTTTCTGTCAGACAGGGGGATCAGGCGTGGTTTTTTCCAGCAATGTCTTTCTCTTTTTCTTTTTACCCGGAACCCTGCTGCTGTACTATCTCTGCCCGCGGCGGGCACGGAATCTGCTGCTCCTCGCGGTCAGCCTGCTGTTTTACGGCTGGGGAGAGCCGGTGTACCTTCTCCTCATGCTCTTTACCATCCTGCTCAATTACCTTGCGGCCCTGCTGATCAGCAGAGAGCAGGCGGCCGGGCGGGACGGGAAGCGGGCGCTGGTTCTGAGCCTAGTGCTGAACCTGGGGCTGCTCGGCTTCTTCAAGTACGCGGGCTTTCTGGTGCGCACGCTGAATCTGCTGCTGCCCGCGGCCCTGCGCCTGCCGGTGCCGGAAATTCCGCTGCCCATCGGCATCTCCTTTTATATTTTCCAGTCCATGAGCTACACGGTGGACGTATACCGCCGCGCGGCGGCCTGTCAGCGCAGTGTGGTGACCTTCGGCGCTTACGTGTCCATGTTCCCGCAGCTCATCGCCGGCCCCATCGTCCGCTACCGGGACGTGGCGGAGCAGCTGGAGACACGGCGGGAAAGCCTGCCTCAATTTGCCTCCGGCGTGCAGCTTTTCGTGATCGGCCTTGCGAAAAAGCTGCTGCTGGCAAACCATATGGGCGCGCTGTGGGAAGCGCTGAAAGCCGACGGCGGCACGCTCTCCGCCTGGGTCTGTATGTTTGCCTACAGCCTGCAGATCTATTTTGACTTCTCCGGCTACTCCGACATGGCCATCGGCCTTGGGCGGATGCTGGGCTTCGAATTTCTCAAAAACTTCGATTATCCCTACATCTCCCACAGCGTCACCGAGTTCTGGCGGCGCTGGCATATCTCTCTGGGGACCTGGTTCCGGGAGTATGTGTACATCCTGCTGGGCGGGAACCGCAGGGGGCTGCGGCGGCAGCTTCTGAACCTGCTGATCGTCTGGGCCCTGACCGGCCTCTGGCACGGGGCCAGCTGGAACTTCGTGTTCTGGGGCCTGTACTATGGGCTGCTGCTGACGCTGGAGAAGCTCTTCCTGCTGCGCTGGCTCGAAAAGCTGCCGCATGTTCTGCGCAATCTGCTGGTGGTGCTGGCGGTGTCCTTCGGCTGGGTGCTCTTCTCCTTCCCGGCGCTTTCAGAGCTGGGAACCTTCCTCGGGCGCTTTCTCACGCTGCGCCCGGAGACGCTGCACAGCCGGAACCTGATCCTTGCCTATCTGCCGCTGATGCTTCTCGCGGCCCTCGGCGCGACGCCCTTGCCGGCACGGCTTGCTTCCCGCCTGCGCGGCGGCGCCGGAGAGGCCCTGCGCATCGCGTATCCTGCGCTTCTGCTGATGCTCTGCACCGCCGCGCTGGCCAGCCAGAGCTACAATCCATTTATCTATTTCCGTTTCTGAGGAGGGCCACAGGGATGAAAAAGAAAACAGGCGACCTCCTGCTCACGCTCCTGTTCTGCGCCTTTCTGCTGGGCATGCTGCTGCTCTTTCTGCTGCAGCCGCAGACGGCGTTTTCCGAGCGCGAAAAGCGCTATCTTGCCAAAGCGCCGCAGCTGAACGCCGAAACCCTGCGCAGCGGCCGCTTCGGCGAGGAGAGCGAGGCCTGGTGCGCCGACCATCTGCCGTGGCGGGACTTCTTCGTCACCGTCAACGCCCACGCCCTGCGCTTTGCCAATCTCCAGGTGACGCGGCCCATCTATGTGGGGGAGAGCGGGCGGCTCTATGAGCGCCCGGTAATCAACGACCCGGCGGTGATCCGGCGGAACATGGAGGCGATCAACGCCTTTGCCGACGCCGTCGGCCGGGACGTGGACCTGATGCTGGTGCCCTCGGCGGGCTTCCTGCTGCGGGAGGACATCCGGGGCCTCGCCGACGACTACCCCGACGATGAGGTGATCGCCTCGGCGGCTGCACGCGCCGGTGATCGGGTACGGCCGCTTGCGCTGCTGCTGGTTTTTCAGGCGGCGGGGGATCCTGCCGCGCTCTATTACCGCACGGACCACCACTGGACGAGCCGGGGCGCCTATCTGGCTGCGGACTTCTATGCCGCAGAGTCCGGGCGCAGTCTTCCGCCGGCAGAGGACTATACGATCACCCGGGAGGACGGCTTCCAGGGCACGACCTATGCCCGGGCCTGCTTCTGGGAAATCCCGGCGGAGACGCTGGAGCTCTGGGACAGCGGTGGACAGTATGAAGTGCGTTTTTCCGAGCGGGAGGGAAGCTTTGACCGGCTCTTTTTCCGCGAGCGGCTGACGGAGGAGGACAAATACCCCGTCTGGCTCGACGGGAACCACCCGCTGGTCCGGATCCGGAATCTGGACCCGGATGCCGAAGGCCGCATCCTGGTGATCCGGGACTCCTACGCCAACTGCATGGGCTGTTTCCTGGCGGATGCCTGGCGCGAGGTGGTGCTGGCGGATCTGCGCTATTACCGGCAGCCGCTTTCGGAGCTGTGCCGGGAGGAGGCCTTCGATCAGATCCTGGTACTCTACTCTGTGGGCAATTTCATGACGGATTCCAACATCGTAAAGCTGGCATAATACACTTTTTTCGTCAAATATTGCACCGGCGCGGGCCTTTTCTCTTGCGCCGGTCTTTTTCGTGTGATATAAATAAGAGTGTTTTTTTGAAAAGAGAAAGACGGACCGCTGCTTTTTCTGTTTCGGCAGCGGACGGGAGGGATTATGAGATTTAAAAGAGGGATCCTGCTTCTGCTGGTGATGACACTGCTGTTCGGCGTCGTTTCCATCGGTGCCGGCGACGCGCCGGAGGAGGAAGAGACAGAAGCCGAGCCGAATGTGCGGGTCTACTATATCAATGTTTCGACCAGCTGGCTCAGCGGCGACTGCATCCTGATCGAGTCTGACGGGCATTACGGCCTGATTGACGCGGGCCACCGCCGGCAGAACAGCATCACGGATTCTGACGGGAAGTCCTACTACTGCTCCGCCGGCGCCGGACTTTCCTGTGATTATAACGGCAAGAACGGCGATTCCATCGCCAGTACCCTGGTTCGCTCTTTCAACATCACGCATCTGGACTTTGTCATCGGCACCCATGCCCACTCCGACCACATCGGCGGCATCCCGGGCCTGGTCAACTATGAGTTCAAGGACGCGGACAAGGTGACGCGGCATCTGGTCGATGAGACGACCGTGTACTTCTACAAGCAGTACCACCATACCCGCGCCCAGGACGATGACCTGCCCGCCGACGGGGACGAGCCGGAAGATGACGCGGAAGACAATGAGGAAGCCGAGGAGGGCAAGATCTTCGTTCTCAACGAGATCGAGGAGAAGAAGGTCAATTCCTGGCACTCCCAGGCCTTCTACTATCAGGCCGTCAAGGCCATGAAGGAGCGGGGCTGCATCCTGGCGGACCTGTCTGTCGGCGTGGAGCCGGGGGAAGCGGGAAGCCCCGAGAAATACGAGAAGCTCATCAAGAAGATAAACCGCAAGAGCACGCTGGGAGATCTCACCTACAACGAGCACGATCCCGACGATCTGTATGACGACTCGCTTTCTTTCACCTTCGGCAAGGCGAAGATCTGGCTCTACAACCTGCTGCCCCGCGACACGATCAAAAACGAGAACGTCAACTCCATTGTGGCCGCGCTGGACGACGGGACTACGATCGCGGCCTTCACGGGCGACATCAACGTGGAGGGCCAGACCGAGCAGCGGATCATGTCGGCCATCCTCAACGAGGTGGGCCGGATCAATCTGCTCAAGGCCGCCCATCACGGCGCCGGGGACTACTCCAACAGCCGCGGCACCTTTGACATGCACCAGCCCGAGTATGTGATCGTGACCAGCCGGAGAAATCCGAAGGCCCCTGCCACGCGGGACGCCTTCATGGTTGCGCGCACCTATGCCGAGCGGAAATACGGCACGAAATTCTATGAGGCGGGCGCCACCAAGTGGGCCATGCTGGCAGAGCTCTTTGACGACGGGATCGAGCTCTACGCCGCTTCCGGCAACGCCACGCAGTTTAAAAAGGAAGACCCCGAGGTCGCCCGCTATATCAGCGTCTCGAAGGACGGCTGGACTCTGTGGGAAAATGAGTATCCGGATGCTTACGAGGCCTCTGAGGGCGAATGGATGTACTTCAAGGACGGCGAGCCGCTGACCGGCTGGGTCGCCGACGGCGACCGGCTCTTCTATTTTGATGAGGACGGCCTGCGGCAGCTCGGGCTCACCGAAGTGGACGGCGAGTGGTACTATTTCTGGCCCGCGCCCTACAGCAGCAAACCCTTTGCCAGCATGGTGACCGGCTGGCTGAATGTGGCGGAAGGTCTCTTCTACTTCAACGAAGACGGCACCAAGCAGAACGGCTGGATGGAGGAAAACGGCTTCCGCTACTACTTCCCGGAGGGCGAACCCGCCAGCACCGGCTGGACGGAGATCGACGGGGACTGGTATTTCTTCGACGAAAACGGCGTGATGCAGACCGGCTGGCAGCCGATCGCCTGGCCCGGCGGCGACCGCTTCTGCTTCCTGGGAGAGGACGGGGCCATGTGCTTCGGCTGGCAGGAGATCGAGGGCGAACGCTATTACTTCGGCCCGGACGGCGTTCCGGCGGAGGGCTGGCAGGAGATCGACGGCGAGCGCTACTTCTTCAGCGAGGAAGGCCATCCGGAGACCGGCTGGCTCACGCAGGAGGACGGGAAATACTTCCTGGACGAGAGCGGCGTGATGCAGACCGGCTGGCTCATTCAGAAAGACAAGCGCTATTACCTGGACGAGAAGGGCCGGGTGCAGACCGGCTGGACCGCCGTGGATGGGGAGGAGTACTATCTGACCGAGGACGGCGGCTTCATGACCGGCTGGCAGCGCCTGGAGCGGGACGGCAAAAACCGCCTCTTCCACTTCGACGAAAACGGTGTTCTGACCTTCAGCCTGGGCTGAGTGAAAAATGGGAACGAGCGCGGGAGAGAAACAATCTCCCGCGCTCTTCCTGTTCCGGGCGCTTTTTTGCCCGGAACAGACTTTTTTTATTCATAAACTTGTGCTATACTCTACTTTGTATTATTATGGAGATCTGTCCATGCATGGGAGATCACCAATCGGCTTAGGAGTGTTCTATGGGATTTTTCACCAAGCTCTTCGGCAGCTATTCTGACCGGGAGCTGAAACGGATCTATCCGATCGCAGATAAAATCGAAAAACTGGAGCCGTCGATGCAGAAGCTCTCCGACGCAGAGCTTCGCGCCAAGACGGAGGAATTTAAAGATCGCCTGGCAAACGGCGCGAGTCTGGACGATATCCTGCCCGAGGCCTACGCCGCCGTGCGGGAGGCCGCCTGGCGCGTGCTGGGCATGAAGCCCTTCCGCGTCCAGCTGATCGGCGGTATCGTCCTGCATCAGGGCCGCATCGCCGAGATGAAGACCGGCGAAGGCAAGACCCTGGTGGCCGTGCTGCCCGCGTATTTAAACGCGCTGACCGGCGAGGGTGTGCACATCGTCACCGTCAACGACTACCTGGCCCGCCGCGACAGCGAGTGGATGGGCAAGGTGTACCGCTTCATGGGGCTCTCCGTGGGCCTGATCGTCCACGGACTCGAAAACGACGAGCGCCGCGCCGCCTACGCCTGCGACATCACCTACGGCACCAACAATGAGATGGGCTTTGACTACCTGCGCGACAACATGGCGCTCTACAAGGAGCAGATGGTGCAGCGCGGGCACGCTTTCGCCATCGTGGACGAGGTGGACTCCATCCTCATCGACGAGGCCAGAACGCCGCTCATTATCTCCGGCCAGGGCGATGAGAGCACCGATCTCTACCGCCAGGCGGACGATTTCGTGAGCCGCCTGAAGAAGGTGGTCTACGCTTCCGTGGACGAAAAGGAGGAGGAGAGCGAGGACCTGGACGCCGACTACGTGGTGGACGAGAAGGCCCGCAGCGCCACCCTCACCGCCCGCGGCATCGCCAAGGCGGAACGCGCCTTCGGCCTGGAGAACCTGGCCGACATGGAAAACGCCACCCTCTCCCACCACATCAACCAGGCCCTGAAGGCCCACGGCATCATGAAGCGGGACATCGACTACATCGTCAAGGACGGCGAGATCATCATCGTCGATGAATTCACCGGCCGCCTGATGCTGGGCCGCCGCTACTCCGAGGGCCTGCACCAGGCCATCGAGGCCAAGGAGCATGTGGACGTTCAGAAGGAGAACAAGACCCTCGCCACCATCACCTTCCAGAACTATTTCCGTCTCTACGGCAAGCTCTCCGGCATGACCGGCACGGCCGTCACCGAAGCGGAGGAATTCGGCGCCATCTATCAGCTGGATATCATCGAGATCCCCACCAACAAGCCCGTCATCCGCATCGACAACCCGGATGTGGTCTATAAAAACGAAAACGGCAAGAACCGGGCCATCATCGACCAGATCGTGGCCTGCCACGAAAAGGGCCAGCCTGTGCTGGTGGGTACCGTCAGCATCGAAAAGAGCGAATTTCTCTCCAAGCTCCTGCGCGCCCGCGGCATCCCCCACACGGTCCTGAATGCCAAGTACCACGAGAAGGAAGCCGAGATCGTAGCCCAGGCGGGCAAGCTGGGCGCCGTCACCATCGCCACCAACATGGCCGGCCGCGGCACCGATATCATGCTGGGCGGCAACGCCGAGTATCTGGCCCGCGAGGACCTGCGCAAGGCGGGCTATGAGGACGCCGTCATCGCCGAGGCCACCGGCTACGCCGAGACCGACAACGAGGAGATCCTGGCAGCCCGCGCCCTCTTTGCCGAGCGTATGGCCGCCCATAAACAGGTCACGAACGCCGAGGCCGAGAAGGTCCGCGCGGCGGGCGGCCTCTTCATCCTGGGCACCGAGCGGCATGAGAGCCGCCGTATCGACAACCAGCTCCGCGGCCGCGCCGGCCGTCAGGGCGACCCGGGCGAGAGCCGTTTCTATCTCGCCATGACGGACGACATCATGCGCCTCTTCGGCTCCGAGCGCGTCATGGGCATGATGGAGACGCTGAAGATGGAGGAGGACGTGCCGCTGGACGCGAAGCTCCTCTCCGGCGCCATCGAGCAGGCCCAGAAGACCGTGGAAAGCCGCAACTTCCAGACCCGCAAGAGCGTGCTGGAGTTTGACGACGTTATGAACCAGCAGCGCAACATCATCTACGGCGAGCGCCGCAAGGTGCTGGACGGGGAGAACCTGCGGCCCCAGATCATGAGCATGCTCTCCGAGTTCGTGCACGGCACTGTGAGCGACGGCCTGGGCGGCTCTCCCGCCGAGGATCAGGCGCAGCTCGATGCGGCGCTGGCCCCTTTCGAGAAGCTGTTCCTGCCCCGCGGCAGCCTGAAAATGGCGGACTTCAAGGGCCGTGTGGACTGCGACAAGATCAGCGAAAAGGTCACCGCCGCGGCCGAGGAGCTCTATGCCCGGCGCGAAGCCGCCTTCGGCATGGGCCCCAATGACACGCCGCTCATGCGCGAGCTGGAGCGCGTCATCATGCTGCGCGTCGTGGACGAATACTGGATGGATCATATCGACGCCATGACCGAGCTCAAGCGCGGCATCGGCCTGCGGGGCTACGGCAACGTCAAGCCCATCGACGCTTACAAGCAGGAGGGCTTTGACATGTTCGAGGCCATGGTCCACGGCATCCGCGAGGAGACCGTGCGCCGCCTCTTCACGGTGCAGATCCGCCGCGAGGCGCCCATCGAGCGCAAGGCGGTCGCAAAGAACGCCTCCGCCAACGTGGGCGGCGAGCCGGTGAAGAAAAAACCGGTCAAGAAGGTCCCCAAGCCCGGGCGCAACGATCCCTGCCCCTGCGGCAAGATGAAGGCCGACGGCAGCCGGCGGCTGAAGTATAAAGAGTGCTGCGGACGCAATGAGTGAATAGCGGCTTTGCGCTGCCGGGGGCAGAGAAAGCAAAGACGCTATTACCGCAGCCGCGCCGTTGGCGGGCCGAGGCGCTCAAGCCCGGGCCGGGAACGGCAAAAGCGGCAAGGCGCTGCAGCGTAAACTAAGTACAACCCCTCAGTCGCATTCGCGACAGCCCCCCTTACACAGGGGGCCGGAAAGGAATACGATGTTCATTGAAAACCACCAGGGCGAACTGCTCTATATGACCTCCACGGTCATCCCCCTGAAGCACGCCTTCACCACCCGCTTCGGCGGCGTGAGCACGGGGCATCTCAGCACGCTCAACCTCCTGAGCGACAAGGGGGACGATCCCGCAAACGTGCGGGAGAATTACCGCCGGGTCGCCGCGCTCTTCGGCGCTGGGGAGGACGACTGTGCCGTGACCAAGCAGGTGCACGGGAACGTGGTGCGCATCGTCACGGAGGCCGACCGGCACCGGTGTCTGACTCCTGTTCCCTATGAAGCGGACGGCATCGTGACGGCGACAAAGGGACTGCCCATTTTCTGCTTCACGGCGGACTGCGTGCCGGTGCTGCTCTGCGACGCCGAGCACGGCGTCGTGGGCGCGGTCCACTGCGGCTGGCGCAGCTCCGTGGGCGATATCCTGTGCAACGCCCTGACGCAGATGCAGAGCCTCGGCGCAAAGCCGGAGAACATCCGTGCCGCCATCGGCCCCGCCATCGGCAAGTGCTGCTTCGAGACGGATGACGACGTGCCCGAGGCTGTGACCGCCTGGCTCGGCGGCGATACGGAGGGCCTTTTCCAAAAGCGTGCCGACGGCAAGACCCTGGTGGATCTGCGCGCCGCCAATGCCCGGAGGCTCATACAGCTGGGCGTACCGGCCGGGCAGATCGATATTTCCGAGGAGTGCACCGTCTGCAGCCACGACAAATACTGGTCCCACCGCTATACCAAAGGGCAGCGTGGCGGCCAGGCAGCGGTCATTTCCCTGTAGGGGAGGGGCTTGCCCCTCCCGCAGACCCGGTACCATATCCATGGGAGCTTAAGCTCTCCCATGCGGAATCTTGACACAAGTGAGAAAGAACCTATGAGCAAACACTTTCAGAAGCTTCTTGCGCTGCTGCTGGTGATCGCGGCGCTCTTATCCCTCTCCGCCTGCGGGAAACAGGAGACGGACGAAAACCAGATCCCCGATTCCACCGGCGGCACCGAGATCGTCAAGGGCAGATCGGCGGATGAGCGCTTCACCATGAACGTGAATATGCGCTACAGCCGCAACCCCCTGGTGGCGACAAACCGTTCCAACCAGCTGATCTGCGATCTTGTATATGAGAACATGATCGAGCTGGACGACAATTTCGAAGTCATCGAGGGCGCGGGCATCATCACCGAGTGGGAGTGCTCCGACGATGCGAAGAACTGGACCCTGACCGTTGGCGAGGGCCACTACTTCCACGACGGCAGCGAGGTCACGCCCCGGGACATCAGCTATTCCCTGGGCCTTGCCATCAATTCCGACCGCTATGCGGGGCGCTTTTCCAGCTATCAGGGTGCATCCCCCGGCGAGGGCGTGGTGTATGTGACGCTGGGCATCGGCGACGCGGCCTTTATCCGGCTGCTGAACATCCCGGTCATCAAGTCCGGCACCTACGGCGAGAAGCGGGACTACGGCAATACCCCCATCGGCAGCGGCCCCTATACCTACAACGACGACGGCAGCAGGCTGATTGCCGCCGAGACCTATCCCGGCTATGAAGATCTGCCGGTCAGGGAGATCTATCTGAAGGAGTACCAGACTGCAGATGAGATCATCTCCGCCTTTGAGAGCGGCTCCATCGACGTGGTCACCAACGACCCCTCCAGCTACACGAACCTGGGCTACGCCAGCACCAACGAGATCCACACCTACGCCACCACGAACATGCACTACATCATGTTCAACGAGGAGAGCATGCTGGGCCGCTACAGCTACTTCCGCCTGGCCATGCAGCACGCCTTCGACCGGGAGTACCTGGTGGAGCTGCTGCACGGCAACGCTGTGGCCTCGCCCTTCCCCATGTATCCCACCTGCCCGGACTACCCGAACGGCCTGGTGGCCTCCACGGAGTACAATCTGGAGTCCTGCCGCCGTATCCTGGAGGTGGCGGGCGTGCGCGACTATGATGAGGACGGCATGCTGGAGTTCATGAACGGCTCCCCCCAGGAGATCAACCTGAACATCGCGGTCTGCGCGGACAGCAGCGCAAAGGCCGGCATCGTGCGCAAGTTCCAGGAGGACATGGCGACGCTGGGCCTGCAGGTCACCGTGCATGAGATGACCTGGGAGAACTACATGAAGGCCCTGGAGGAGGGCGAGATCGCCGTCTCCAACACCGGTACACAGACGGTTCAGCTGGACATGTACTACGGCGAAGTCAAGCTGCGCGCGAATTTTGACCTGACCGAGCTGCTGCAGCCCCGCAAGGAGGAGAACGAGCGCACCAACATCAACTATAACCGCTCCACTGACTCCACCATCGTAAATCAGATCGAGAGCTATCTGGCCGCGCGGGACACCACCCGCCCCGGGGCCTACTACCAGTTCTGCCAGTATCTGACGGGCCAGTCCGGCTCGCTCATTACCATCGGCTTTGAAAAGCAGCAGATCATCACCCGGCGCGGCGTCTGCAAGGGCGTGCAGCCCAACGCGGGCAATCCGCTCTATAACTTCGAAAACTGGACCATCGACCTGGAAAACGACTAATCAAAGGGAGAGAAGATCATGACCGACAGACAACTGATGTCCATGGCCCGTGAGGCCTCGCTCAACGCTTATGTGCCCTATTCCCACTTCGCTGTGGGCGCCGCGCTGGAGTGTGACGACGGCACGGTGTTCACCGGCTGCAATGTGGAAAACGCCGCCCTGGGCAGCACCATCTGCGCCGAGCGCACCGCCTGCTGCAAGGCGGTCAGCGAGGGGCACCGCAGCTTCCGCCGTATCGCCATCTATGCCGACAGCGAAAACTGGTGCACCCCCTGCGGCGCCTGCCGCCAGTTTCTGGCGGAGTTTGCGCCGGAGATGGAGGTCCTCTGCGCCAAGGCCGGCAACCGCTATGTGAGCTACAAGCTCTCCGAGCTCCTGCCGCATACCTTCAATTTCTGATGGAACTGGAGCAGCTGCGTATCTTTCTCGCCGTGGCGGAGGAGAAGAGCTTCACCCGCGGTGCGAAAAAGCTCTTCATCAGCCACTCGACCACGAGCCGCGCCGTCTCCGCCCTGGAGGAGGAGCTGGGAACGACGCTGCTGCGGCGGGGAAACCGGGTCCTGGGCCTGACCGAGGCGGGGGAACTCCTGTACCGCGAGGGCGGGGAGTTGCTGCGGCAGGCGGAGGAACTGAAAAAACGAGTATCTGCAAAATGATAAAGCAGCCGCCGGGAACAAAACGTTCCCGGCGGCTGCTTTGCTATGATCATTCAGCGTTCCGCTTCGGGGAGAACACATCGTAATAGGTCCCCAGCAGCAGGCCGCAGATCAGGTAGAAGAACAGAGTGCGCGCGTCAGTGTAGTTGAAGAAGCCCGCTTCGAACTGCCCGAAGAGCAGGGAGGAAAGGACCGGCAGCGTGAGCAGCTTCATCGTCGGCGGTACACCGGAGAAGAGCAGCCGGATCGCTGCGGCCAGCAGGAAAACGCAGAAGGCCAGGATCAGCAGGAAGCCGGGCAGGCCCGCAAGCAGCAGGCACTGCAGCAGGAAGTTGTGGCAGTGCACCACCGGCTTCGGCAGCTTCGCGTTCACAAGCGCCATGCCCGCATCGGGGTCGCAGCCCAGAAGCAGCATGCGCGGATGCTCCCGCAGGGTCTGCCACACGGCCCGGTAGACCGTGAGCCGCTCGCTGGAGATGCTGTCCAGCCCGGAGGCCTTGTCCCGCGGGTCGCTGTAGACGGCCTTTTCCTCACTTGAGAGGGGATGCGCGGAGAGCGTGACCGCGGATGCGGCGGGGCGATATGCGGCCTCGGCCGGGGCGGCTTCCACTGTTTCAACCGGCGCTTCGGTTTCACGGGCGAGCAGCCCGATACCGCTGGCCGCCCAGGCGCAGGCCTTGTAGGAGAGCCCCAGTACCAGCACAAAGGCGGCACAGACCGCGAGAACGCGGAGCGCTTTTCCCTTTCCCGCGAGGACACGGCCGATCACGATCGCGGCAAGCAGCGCAAAGCTCAACGCACAGGCCAGGCGGATGCTGCGGCAAAAGGTCAGGCAGATCACCAGCCAGTCCACCAGCGCGGAAAGCACAATGGGGATGCGCCAGATTTTATGCCGTGCGGCAAAGAACTGATACAGCATCAGCGAGAGCGGCATGAAGAACCAGTAGGCGGTTGCGTTGGGGCTGGTGTCCAGAATGTTGGCGCGGGCGAAATAGGTGGTGGAGCTGACGCCGGCCAGCACCCCGCCGGTGATGGGGTTATAAAAGCTGGTGCGGCGCAGAAAGGCCAGGATGCAAAGTGTGCCGAGGGCGAAAAAATAGAGACCCAGCAGCACACTCAGTCCGTTGAGCAGGCGGCGCCGCCCGGCCCGGTCCAGCGTGAGCCCCAGCAGCAGGAAGGGCAGCATCAGCCCCAGATCCAGCACAAAGCGGTAGGACTGGCTCAGCGTCGGATCGCCGCCCAGGACCCGGGTCAGCAGGATCCAGAGCATGTAGCAGAGGAGCAGCCGGTACTCTGTGCGGCCCCGTGGGCGGCAGAAGTACAGCGCTCCCACGATCAGCACCGGCGGGAAAAACAGGTATACGCCGTTTTTCAGGCTCTCAGCCAGGTAGAAGTTGAGCTGGCCGCAGAGAAAAAACAGAAAGAGCAGGACGACCGCCGCGGAGAAAGCGCTCCGCCGCAGGACGGCCGCGCGGATCTGTTCATGCTTCATACGCTTGCCTCCCTTCCCTTATTCGCCGGGATAGTATCCGATCACGCGCTCAAAGCCGTAGTAGTCGGCCACGCTGTAGTTGGGCCACTCGTCCGGCGAGGGATCCAGCGTGAAAGCCACACTGCAGCCGGAGCGGGGCACATAGCTTTCGAGTGTGATCTCCGTGTCTCCGGCGGTCAGCGCCTCCCGGATCAGCGCCTCGCGCGCCAGCGATTTCTTATAGATCACTGCCACGTCCAGCATGCCGAAGGCAAAGCGGGCGAGAAAGAGCGCCGCCAGCAGCGCGCAGATGCAGCGCCGCGGCCATTTCCCGAGCGCGGGCAGCGCCTGCTCCAGCAGGAGCAGAACCGAGAGCGCGGTGAAAAAGACGGTGGTGCAGAAATGCCGCCGGGCAAAGTAGAGCGCGAAGGAATAGGCGCTCAGCGCGCCGAGCCCGGCCAGCAGCAGGATCACAGCAAGGGTGATCCGCTTTTTCTCCCCTTTTGCCCGCAGGGCGAGCGCAAAGCAGACAAGCCACAGCAGATAGAGCAGGCCGAGCCTGCGCAGCGTCTCCCCGGCGACGGTGAGGAAATTCTCCAGCGCGGCGGAGAGATCGGTGCTGCCGGCGCGGCCGTTGGTGGCCGGGGCCGTCATCAGAAATACGAAGCCCGCGGCAGCAAGGGCGATGCCCGCAAGGCCGCAGAAGTCGAGCTTTTTCTCCCGCAGGGCGGTGAGCAGGCTCAGGCAGCAGGCCGCGAAGAGCATGGCCAGCGAGCCGCTCTCCGACCAGGTGCCGGCGGCAAAAGCGAGGACGAAAAACAGAAGCGCCCGCCACCAGCTGCGCCTGCGCGCGATGCCGAGATAGTCCGCCGTGTAGGGCCAGAGAAAGAGCAGAAACAGGCTCACGCCCCAGCTGTAGTTCACACTGCCGGTGAGCCAGAGGGAGACTTCCCCGAAGGCGGGCTGGAAGGTAAAGAGCAGGGAGGACGCCGCGATCAGCACGGCCAGGTGCCGCCGCTCCTGCAGATGCCGGGCAAAGAGCAGCAACAGGAGCACCGCGTTTGCGGCGTTTAAGAGATTGAAGAGCGCCTTCGGATGGATCAGCAGGGCCTGCACCAGCCCGTGCACCAGGACGCGGCCGTTGGTCAGCTCCCGGTGGATGGCCATGGACTGCGGGATCTGGGCAAGGCTCGTCACCCGCGCGTTGCTGCCCCAGGCGAAGCAGTAGGAAAAGTCGTCCGCCACCATGGGGGACAGGCAGCTCAGCAGCAGCATCCAGCAGAACACCAGCGCCAGAAAGCCGTATTCGTATTTTCGATCATACAGGCGATCCATGGCGGCTCCTCATCGGTTCACATATTCGGTGACGGTGTATTCTGCCAGACCGTAGTAAAGCGCAATGTCGTTGTTGAAATAGTCCTCGTCCCCGGGCCAGGTGGCAGGGTACTTGGTGGCGGGCGTGATGGGTTCCACCACCGCGGCGGTGCCGGGCGTCCGGGCCAGCTCCCGCAGCATGGCCTCTCTGGCCGTGCTCTGCCGGTGGATGGAGACGATGTCCTTCGCTGCCATGGGCAGCACCAGCAGGGCCAGGACGCAGGCGGCGATGGCCAGGCCGCGCAGATCCCGCTTTTCGCCCCGATCCCAGAGCGCGCCCAGGAGCAGGCCGTCCGCCACCGTGGTGTAGCACAGGAAGGGACAGGCGGAGCGGGCGGGGAAGTAGACCGCAAAGAGGAACACCAGCACCGAGGCCAGGGCCGCAAGGCCCAGCACCAGGGCGGCCAGCATCACGCGCGCGTCCAGACCCTTTTCGAGCCCCCGCAGCATCAGCAGCAAATAAAGGCCCAGCGCCGTCATCAGCGAGACGGCGAGGCTGGACACGAAGGCCGCGGCGGAGCCGCAGCGCCAGGCAAAGAAGACAAGCCCCGCCAGCAAGCCCAGCGCGATCAGCGCCGAGCAGATCCGGCAGCCCAGCCTGCGATGGCGGAGCAGCAGCCAGACGAGCAGGGCGAAAACCAGCAGGGCGAAAGCGCCCGCCGCGGCCAGCATCGCCGGGGAAAATCGCCCGGAGAGCAGGGCCAGTACGCGCGCGGCCGCCTTGGTCAGCGTGCTGTCGGCCACCTCGCCCCGGCGACCGCTCAGCTCGGAGGGGGAGAGCATCAGAAACAGAAAACCCGCGCAGGCGATCAGAAAGCTCAGCGTCAGAAAACGGGGGAGCCGCTTTTCGCGCAGGAAAGTCAGCGCGAGGAAGCAGAAGGCGGCGCAGAGCATGGCCAGTGCACCGTTTTCCGACCAGGCGCCGGCGACGAAAGCAAAAGGCAGATACAGGAGCCGCAGCGGCAGGGCGGCTTTGCTCTCGCGGCCCATGTAGCGGGCAAAAAAGGGGTAAAGAAAGCCCAGCGTGACCACAATGGTCCAGGAGTAGTTGCAGCTGCCGGTGAGCCAGAGAAAAACCTGGCCGAAGGCGGGCAGCAGCACAAAAAGAAGACCCGCGAGAAACAGGAGCAGCAGCGTGTCCCGCGTTTTTTCCCCGGTGCGCACATAGCGGTACAGAAGATAAAACAGCAGGGTGCCCATCCCGGCGTTCACCACATTGAAGATCCCCTTGGGCCAGAGCAGAAAGAGCTGCACGAAGAAATGGGCGAAGACGCGGCCGTTGGTGTTCTGCCGAAGGGCGGCCAGGGAGGGGAAGATCTCCGCCACGCCGGTGATCCGGCTCCAGTGGGAGCGGGAGAAGCAGAAGAGATAATCGTCCGCTGTCAGGGGGGAGAGGCTGTTGCCCACCAGCAGCAGCACAAAAAGCAGCGCGAAAACCGCCGCTGCCGGATGAAGCCTGTGCTCTCCCATGCGCATTCCCTCCCAGTCAAGTTCGTATCTTTCATCTTAACATAAGGAAAGGGAAAAAGCAACGGCGGCGGGAAGCCGGAATGCCTCTTGATTTCAGGCCCGGGGTCTCGTATAATGTTTTTATCACAGTGAAAACAGACCGGCAGCCCCGCACTCCGCGATTTCTGAGCAATGCATGAGACACAGGTTTATGCCCCGGAAGTCGGCGGAGTTTTTTCCTGCCGGAAGACAGATAACGGAGGAAACAAACATGGATCACAATGCCTGGGAGCAGGAATTTTCGGAACGCTTCTCCCGCCATGCGGACGAACTCAAATGGCTGTATCTGGAGCTCTACCACGGCGACGAGGAGGCTTTCGCCTACTTTACCGAGATGCTTTACCGCATGTATGAGGCGAGGCCGGAGGGCATGCGGCAGATCGACCGGCAGAGGCTTTCAGATCCCGCCTGGTACAAGGGCCGGGATCTGCTGGGTATGCTGATGTACGTCAATGCTTTTGCCGGCAATCTGAAGGGCGTGCGCAAAAAGCTGGGCTACATCGAGGAGTGCGGCGTCAACTATCTGCACCTGATGCCACTGCTGGAGAGCCCGGCCGGCCGCAGCGACGGCGGCTACGCCGTGGCGGATTTCCGGAAGGTGCAGCCGGAACTCGGCACTATGAAGGACCTCTCCGCCCTGGCGGAGGACTGCCATGCCCGCGGCATCAGCCTCTGTCTCGACTTCGTGATGAACCACAGCAGCGAAGATCACGAGTGGGCGCGCCGCGCCCGCGCCGGGGAAAAGGAGTATCAGGACCGCTACTTCTTTTACGACGACTGGACTATCCCCGAGGAATTTGAAAAGACCGTGCCCCAGGTCTTCCCCACCACCGCGCCGGGCAACTTCACCTGGTGCGAAGAGGCGGGCAAGGTGGTCATGACCACCTTCTACCCCTACCAGTGGGACCTGAACTATGCAAACCCTGTCGTGTTCAACGACATGACGGAGAACATGCTCTATCTCTGCAACCAGGGCATTGACATCATCCGTCTGGACGCCGTGCCTTACATCTGGAAGGAGCTGGGCACCAACTGCCGCAACCTGCCCCAGGTGCACACCCTGGTCCGCCTGATGCGCATGGCCTGCGAGGTGGTCTGCCCCGCGACGCTGCTGCTGGGCGAGGTGGTCATGGAACCCAGCAAGGTCGTGCCCTATTTCGGCACGGTGGAAAAGCCCGAGTGCCATCTGCTCTATAACGTGACCACCATGGCCAGCACCTGGCACACCGTGGCCACGGCGGATGTGCGCCTGCTGCGCCATCAGCTGGGCCAGGTTTTCGCCCTGCCCAGGCAGTACAGCTTCCTCAACTATCTGCGCTGCCATGACGACATCGGCTGGGGCCTGGACTACGCCTTCCTCGGCCAGTTCGGCATGCAGGAGGTGCCCCACAAGAAGTATCTGAACGACTACCTGACCGGCAAGTGGCCCGGAAGCCCCGCCCGCGGCGAGCTCTACAACGACGATCCCCGCCTGGGGGACGCCCGCCTCTGCGGCACCACGGCCTCTCTCTGCGGGGTGGAGACCGCCCGCAAAGAGAAGGATGCGGAGAAGCTGGCCTGGGCTCTGCGCTACGACATTATGCTGCACGCCTACATGTTCACCTTAAGCGGCATCCCTGTCCTCTATAGCGGGGACGAGGTGGCCCAGGAGAACGACTACGGCTATCACGACGACCCGCTCAAATGCGAGGACAGCCGCTATCTCCACCGGGGCGATATGAACTGGCGGCGGGCGGCCCGGAGAAAAAAGGAGGGTACGCCCGAGCAGCAGGTCTTTGACGCCCTGCGCAGGCTCGAAACCCTGCGGGAAGAGCACCGGGTCTTCGACGGCGCAGCGGATACCTGGATCGTCAACACCCGGGACGACAGCGTCCTCGGCATCGGCCGCTACTATCAGGGCGAGAAACTGGTTGCGCTCTTCAACTTCGCCTCCTCCGCGCGGACCCTGCACATCGACGAGCTGGGCGAGTATACCGATCTTCTGACGGATGAAGCCCTGGACAAGTGGAACGTGACGCTCCCGGCCGGCGGCTTTGTCTGGATGCTCTGCGATTTTGAAAAATAAACCAACAGGGAAAAGCTCCCCGGATTCGCTTTCGCGAATCCGGGGAGCTTTTTGTGTGAAATAGGGGATCAGCCTTTTTCCCTCTTCCGCATCCGGGCCTGCGCACGGAGGAGATTGGCAGAGTAGCGGCCCACCATGCCGAGCACGGGCAGCACACCGCCGCACTGCTCCACAAAGGTGACGCTCTTGAGATCCTTCGCCTCCACCCGGTTGCCCACCGCCTCGTGCAGGCGCACATTGTCGCAGTCAAAGGCGCGCACCAGATCGCCGCCCAGAGCGACGACACCGTCGGCGATGGCCTCGGCCTGACGCTGCTGCGCCGCCGTGGGGGCGGGGCCGGAGACCGGGAAGATGGCCTGGATCGCCTGCTCAAAGGCGCCGTTGTAGGCCGGACCCAGGGAGCGGGCCTGGGGCGCCGCGGCCAGGTAGAGCTCCATGGAGCTGCCGTTTCCGCGGCTGGGGTAAAAGCGCTGGGGCCCGAAGTAGGTACCGAAGGGATTCATGCTCACAAGTCTCTGGCCGCCATCGGTCTTAAGCCGCAGCGGGCAGTGGGCCATGCTGCCCAGCACCTGCCGCGCGTGGGCCAGGAGCAAACCGCCCCTGCTGTCGGCCAGGCAGAGCGTGCCGCCGGTGAGCTGGTGGTTGATGGATGAAATGTTCTCGTTTTCCGGGAAAGCGCGCCAGAAATCCGCCATCTCATAGCGGCTGATCGCGCCGGTGAAGTTGCGCTTTTCGACGGCAATTCTGTCGTCCCCCGCAAGCGTCAGCTCAAAGGGCGCGGTCTGGCGCCACTGGGGGTCGCTGTAGCGCCCCAGGTTCGAGGCCTGGGAGGAGATCTCGTGATCCTCTTTGGTATAGGGGTATTGCACGGCGCTGCGGACAAAGAGGCAGTCCGCTGCCGGGCTTTCAAAGAAGTCAAAGCAGTAGCTGCCGCCCTGCTCTTCACCGGGGAGATGCACCACGCCCTGCAGCCGCAGGCCGCGGCCCTCCCCCGCGAGAGGCAGAGCTTCCCGAATGGGCCGGTCAAAGCGGTACTGCTTCCCGCCGTAGTCAATCCAGCTTTGCAGCCGCGCAAGCTCTTTTCCTTCATGGCAGAGGGCAAAGCCGTCAGCTGTTTCCGCCAGCGACCACTCGGCCAGGGGGGCTGCGGGCAGAGCCTCGCCGATCGAAAAGCGCAGCGTGTACTCCGGTTTCGGCTCCGCATAGCGGGCAATCAGATAGATCGAGGAGACAAAGCCGCTTTCATGGCGCCCGGTTTCAACGGCTGTCCAATGCGCGAGCCCTTCGCTGTGGAGCCGCAGCCGGGGCAGCTCCCGGCAGAAGCCGTCTGCGAGCGTCAGCTGTACGCCGACTAGGCCGGTGAGACCCGGATCGCGCAGCGTCAGCGTCTCCGGCGCGGGCAGGGCTTCCGCCTCCTGCCGCAGCATGGTCTCCGCCAGTTCCAGTGCCTTCTGCTCCCGCGTGATGTTCATCACCGGGGAGGCCAGGCCGAAGTGGGTGGTGGAGAGAAGGCGCACCCGTGTCTCAAAAGAGGGGGAATCGGCGTCGCGGTCATAGAGCCGCGCCGCCGCCCGCGCCCGCTCGAGCCGGGACCAGATCAGGCGGTTGAAGGGCTTCTCGCTCCAGCTCATGTAACCGGAGAGGTTGCCGTCCGCCACGTCCTGACCGAAGGTAATGTCGCCCACGGGGTCGTGGGTTTTCAGATAGCCGCCCGGTGTGTCAAAGACCACAAAATCGAGATCCGCCACCTCGTCGATGTAGCCGCCGATGCCGCCAAAGCAGGGGAGGCGGTTCATCGGAGCTGCCATCGGCTCCCAGAGAAAGCTGTCGGCGTCGGTGTTGAGGAAGATAAACACGTCCCCCGGGATTTTCCCAGCAAGCTGCTGTTCGTGCAGATCAAAGGCCAGCGCGCGCAGGGAGCCCGCGTCCATAATGTCGTTGGGGGAGTAGGTGGGGATGACGGTGATGCTCTCGCCCTCCCAGGTGTAGCGCAGGGGATTGAAGGCCAGCGCGTCCGGCAGCTGGGGGATCAGCGTGCGGAAGGCGTCGAAGGAGATGCAGCTGTAGTAGAGGCAGATGGCCTCCACACCCGCTTTTTTGTACTGCCGTACCTGGGGCGGGGAGAACATGACCTCCTGCGGGCGTATGATCCTCTCGCAGTCCCCGAATAGGTCCTTCAGGCCGCTGCCGTAGGGGTTCGTGACCGCCCAATCAATGGACGCTGCGAACTCGTCTTCGGTCATGGCGCTCATGGCGCCGTTGTTGTAGCCCATCAGAAGGTTTTCGTCGCCGCGCTGACGCACACGCTCGATGATGTCCGGCGCGTATTCGGGCAGCACCTTCTCCAGCGAGAAGGCGTTTTCAAAGTCCCAGGTGCCGCGAACGGGGATACCCCGGGCGTTTCGATCGTCCAGGGTATCCAGAATATGCCGTATGATGCGGATATCGCCGCCGAAGCCCAGCGCGTCATTGGTATCGCCCCGGTAGGAGTGATAGCAGTTGACGTGAAAGCCGAAGCCGATATGTACCTTTGCCATTACTTCGCCCCGCTGAGCTTGCTGAAGGCCTTCTCCTTCTCCACCTGCAGCTCTTCCACGCGCTTCTTGGACAGGGGATACCAGAAGCGGAGGATCAGGAACACCAGCAGGAACAGCACCGCCGGGATCATGACAGAGGAGTTGTACATGCTCTGCAGCTTTGCCTCGCTCAGACCCTCGGTCTTCAGCTCGGAGCCGTTGTAGCCGATACGCAGCAGGGGGACGTTGATGAGGATGGTGGCCACGGTCTGGCCCAGCTTGCGCATGAAGGAGTAGAAGGCGTAGCTGGTGGCCTCGTCGTTGAGGCCGTAGGTGACCTTGTTGTAGTCGATGGCGTCGGTGGCCATGACCCAGATGAGCAGGAAGATGAAGGCGGTGCCGATGCCGGAGGCGAGGCAGGCGGCCAGATACAGCCACACGTTCGTCACGCCGAAGAGGGCCAGCACGAAGAGGGCGATGTAGAACACCGCCGCCAGCAGCACGCCGTAGGAGCAGACCTCGCGGCGGCCCAGCTTGTTGCCCATGCGGGTGGCGAAGAACATGACGACCGCCACGGGCAGGTACTGGAACACGGTGGGCAGCATCGTGAGGCCGGGCTGCTTGAAGTAGTGGTGGAAGAGGTAGGAGTTATAGCCCTGGCCGAACATCTGGGCGGCCAGGAAGAGCATGGAGGCCAGGGAGACCGCCATGAAGGGGCGGCTCTTGAGGAGGATGCGGATCACGCGCATGGTCTCGCCCTTCTGCCGCGGCGCGGGCTTGGACTCCACGCGCTCCTTGTTCCAGGCATAGCAGAGGAAGTAGGCCAGCACGCTCAGCGCGGCGATGATGCACACACCCACGAAGACCTTGTGAAAGTCCATCTGGCTGCTGCCGTCGGCCATCTTCACGTAGCACATGCTGGCGAGCACCATGGCGGGCATGGCGCCGAAGGTGGAGCCGATGGAGCGGAACACGGACAGGGAGCTGCGCTCCTTATCACTGGAGGTGACCACCTGGGCCAGGGAGCCGTAGGGGATGTTGATGCAGGTGTAGAGCATGCCGAAGAGGATGTAGGTCACATAGATCCAGACGAGGCGGCCGCCGGCGGAGAAGCCGCGCACGTCGGCGAACATCAGCACCGCGGCCAGGGCCACGGGGATAGCGAAAACCTTGATCCAATGGCGGTAGCGCCCGTCCTTGCGGGACTTGGCGCCGTCGATGATCCGGCCCCAGATGGGGTCGTTGATCGCGTCCCAGATGCGGGCGATGATCGTCATGATCATCACGCTCAGAACGCTGATTTCCAGCACGTCGGTGTAGTACTTGTTCAGAACGCTCTGGGTCAGACCGAAAACCAGGCAGGAGGCCAGATCGCCCATGGCATAGCCGATTTTGTCTTTGGCTTTGATGCCGCTGGTCCGGGAGATATAGGAGTTGTCCATGCTGCTTACCTCTCTTCTTTTGTATATTGTTTCTTTTTCAATAGAACATCAAAATTGGAAGGAATAAGTATATCTTTGCAGCCCGGCACCCCTTTCAAAGCCATAGCGCTTTGAAAGGGAAAGGAAAACGGAAGGAGCGGATATGCAGCTTTCCCGGCATTTTCGCCACGGGAAAGCGGAATGGAGCGAGTTTCGTTAGACGCCGTCCGCCGAGCGGCGGAAAAGCGCAGAATACGCACTGTCCCTGCGGTAGAATACAGGCGGCTGGCCCAGGGGGGCGTTGACCCGGTGCGTGCCGGGGGCGTAGCGCCGACCGGTCCAGAGACCGACCCAGTCCCCTTCGGGCAGATGCACCGTCCTGTGCCGGACACCCTTGCGGATCACCGGGCAGACGAAGAGGTCGTCCCCCAGAAAATAGCTGTAGGGATCCTTCGAGAAGGCAAAGCTGCCCTTTTCCCAGAAGTCCGGCCGCAGGGCGGGCACGCCCCGGGCGGCCTCCTCAGCCACATGCTCGATATAGGGCCGGAGCGCCGCGTGCAGCTTTGTGAGCTTTACAGTGTAGGGCTTGACGGCACGGGCGTCGAACTGGGCGTTGGCCCAGGGACGGATGGACTCATGGGAACGCATCAGCAGAGAGAAGCAGCCCATCTCCATCCAGCGGGTGAAGAGCTCCGCGTCCCGGCGCATCTTGCCGAAGGAGAAGAAACCGCCGATGTCGCAGTGCACCATCGTGACGCCGGAGAAGGCGAGGGAGAAGCTTGCCGGCATGACGCAGGGCAGACCGTAGTCCTTCGTGGTGTCGGTATGCTGGTCGCCGTTCCAGAGGATCGGCGCGTAGCTCTGGATGCCCAGATAACCGGAGCGGGTGAAGAAGAAGGCGTCCTTTGCGCCGTATTCCTCGATGGCCTCCCGGTTGATCTTCGCCCAGAGGACGGGCCACTCGTTGTGCAGCAGCTTGGGGTCGCCGTCGTGCAGCACGCAGTCCACGGGCAGATATTCGCCGAAGTCCGCCATCCAGCCCGAAACGCCCAGATCCAGCATGTTTTTGCCGATCAGCGTCTCCTTGATGTAGCGCACGGCCTCGGGATGAGTGAGATCCAGCATACCCGCATCAAAGGTGGTGGACTTGATGTGGTAGACGCTGCCGTCCGCGCGGGTGATGAGCCAGCCCTTGTCCCTGCAATAGTTGTAGAGTCTGCCGTCCTTCACCAGATAGGGGTTGATATAGGCCAGGAAGCGCACGCCCCGGGCGTTGAGCTTTTGAATGACGCCCTTGAGATCGGGGTAGAGCTCGTTGTTTACTTCCCAGTTCCACCAGACCTGCTTGCCCATCACGGTGCGGAGCTCTCCCGACCAGTCCTGGCTCCAGACGGCAGAGACCTTTGCCCCCGCGTCCAGCATGGCGAAGCACTTTTTCAGAATCGTCTCGCTGCCGCCCTGGATGCCCAGGATCATGCCCTCATGGCACCAGGCGGGCAGATACTGCCGGTTGGGGATGCGCTGCGCCAGCAGGGCGGAGAGCTCGCGGTAGCTTTCACCCCGCAGGATCGTCAGGCTCTTGGGGCAGGCGTCGAAGGCAAAGAGCAGCCGGGCGTCGCCCGTGAAGTCCGCAAGTCCGTCGCAGGCCGTATCGAAAAGGATCATGCGGCCCCGATCGGTGACGAAAACGGGCATGGGTGCGTAGCTGCCGATGCTGCCGTGGGGCTTTTCCAGATAGAGCGGCCGGGGGACCAGTGCCTTTTCCAGGATGGTCACGGCCTTGATGTGCTCGGAGACGAAGTTCACGACCTGTTCGCCCCGGAGATTCACCTGGCGGTACTGCTCGCCGCCGCCGAAGACGGCTTCGCCCTTCTCGGCGGGCAGGCTGAACTCATAGGACCAGCCGGGCTCCCCCTCAAAGTGCAGCGTGACGCCCTTTTCCACCGCGTCCACGCGGACGCGCAGGCTGTGCCCTTCGGAGGAGAAGCGGAGCGTGCCGTCCTCTTCCTCCCGCAGGGTTCGCAGGGCGATGCGGCGGCTCTCCGCCACCGTGGTCTTCACGCTGCCGCGGTCACTGGCATAGGTTTTTTCCTGCCGGATCGCGCAGACGAAGGGCGCGTCGGGCCGGTGGGCGAGCAGAAGACCGCCCTCGTCCGAAAGGCGCCATCGGCCGCCGGAAATGCGTGACTGGAGCAAGGAAACACACCCCCATAATCCTCATTATTTTCCACTTTTAAGTAATTCCTATCATAGCGCGTTTGGCGGGGGATTGTCAACTGCTTCGCCGCAAACGGAGCGGCGGGAAATACAAAAACATAATAAAATAAAACGAATGAATAAAAAACACATAAAAGTTTAAAAATGGAAAAAACTTGAAAAAACGCAGTAGCTGCCATATCATGGCAGCTACAAGCTTCTGACTATGGCAGAAAGGGGTGGCCCGATGGAACAGCAAAAAACGTCAAGAGTCCTGTATCTGGATGCCGCCCGCTGCTTTGCCGTGCTCATGGTCGCCCTCAATCATGCGGTCAACCGTACCTGGGACAATTACAGCCAAGTGCCGGAGGAGTTTGCCAGAATCGGGAAGCTCTCCAGTCTGCTGAAAGCGGCGCTGACCGTGGCGAGTCATTTGGGCGTGCCCCTGTTTCTTATGATCACGGGCGCGCTGCTGCTGCGCAGGCGCTTCGAGACAAAGGAAGACCTGCGTCACTTTTTCCGGCACAACTGGCTGCGGTTGCTGATCACCGCGGAGATCTGGTTTTTCCTGGGCTACTGGTTCCAGGTGCTGCTGAATCCCGCCAAGCACCTGACAGAGGAGGGCACCGGCGCGGTCCTGCGCGGCCTGGTCAAGACCCTGCTGTTTGTGGATCAGATCCGTTTTGACAGCATGTGGTATGTGCCGATGATCCTGACAGTGTACCTGATGATCCCGCTGCTCGCCGTTTTCCTGCGGCAGAAAGCGCTGCGCCGGGCGCTGCTGCCGGCAGCGCTGCTCCTCTTCTGGACCGCGATGGTCTTTCCCGCGCTCAATGCCTGGCTGGGCTTTTTCGGCCGGGATGGCTATACAAACTACCTTTACTATTCCAATCTTTTCTCCATGTACCTGCTCTATGTGCTGGCGGGCTGGGCGATCGCGGAAGGCGGGCTTCGGCGGTTCTCCGACCGGGCGCTGATGGTACTCGCGGTACTGAGCTTTCTGCTCTGCACGGCACTGCAGTTCTTCTCCTATTCCCGCTCTGCGCATCTGCTGGAGTATTCCTCGCCCGGTATCCTGCTGACGGCTGCGCTCCTGTTCGCGTGCTTCCGCCGCTTTGGCGAGAAGCTGCGGCGCTTTGAGCGGCCGATCACGGCGATGAGCCGCGCGGCCTTTGCGCTCTACCTGCTGCACGTTTTTCCCCTGGCCGCGCTCTCCTGGTTCTTCGATCTGAGCGCCTGGCCCCACACGGCGAAGGTGCTGCTGCTGGAGATCGTGCCCCTGGCGGTGAGCGGGCTCGTGATCTGGCCGCTTTCCAAGATCCCCTTTTTCAGGAAATACGTGTTTTTGATCAAATAAACAAAAAGCTTGCAAAAACCCCGCCTGCCGTAAGCATATCGCTTTCGGCAGGCGGGGTATGTTGTTCTGCGTGCCTCAGCAGAAGCTGTGGAAGTAATTGCACTCGTCCCGGTTGCATTGGGCGGCGTCCTCAGAGCGCATGTTGCAGTGAAAGACGTGGCCAAGCACATGCTCCTTGTCGCCATAGTACCTGTAGACCACCGGCACGCCGACGCTCTTGAGCTTCTCGACCATGCCGGGCGCCTCCTGCGCCAGGAAATCCCCCTCGCAGGTCATGACCAGGGCGGGCGGGAACTGCGCCGTCACATGCTGCAGGACGCTGATCTGCCGCATCTCCTCCGGCGTCCCCTTATGCGGAAGAAGATCCGCCATCAGGCGGGCGGTCATATCGCCCTTCTTCTCGATTTTGATTTCATAGGTGCCGCAGTTGAGGCAGACGGCCGTGGGCGCAAAACCCTTCGGCAGCTGGAACGCAAACTGCGCGGCGTAATCCGGATTGGTGCAGAGGCAGGAGTAAAGCCCCAGCAGATGGGCGCCCGCGCTGTCGCCCACCGCGAAGACATGCTCCGTGTCAAAGCCGAAGCGCTCCGCGTTTGCCAGCACCCAGGTGAAGACCCGGTTGGCGTCCTCCAGCTGGGAGGGGAATTTGAACTTCGGCGCGAGGCCATAGGTGTAGTTGACCACGGCGAAGCCCTGCTGCGCCAGGCTCATGCAGTAATACTGATAGCGCTCCTTGTCGCCGTAGACCCAGCCGCCGCCGTGGATGCTGACGATGACGGGCGCTTTCCCGTCCAGCCCCTTGGGGCGGTACACGTCCAGCAGGTTCCAGCGCTTGTCCGGGCCGTACTGGATATCGTCGAAGCGGCAGATGTCCTCCGGCGTGGTGAGTCCGGCGTCGCGCTTGTCGTCGCCGCGCTTGAAGGTCATGCATACGATTTTGCTGGTGATGGACATGGTTTTTCCTCCTGTATCTTATTCGCCCGCGAAGCGGAAGGGAAGCTCCATTCGATTGGCCTCCAGCAGCGCCCTGTCGTGCAGGATCGTCTCCGCCGGGCCGTCGGCCGCGATGCGGCCGCCCGAGAGCAGGATCACCCGATCGCAGGTGTCCAGGATCATATCCAGATCGTGGGAGGTGATGAGCTTGAGCTGCTTCAAATCGCGGATCGTGTTGATGACGATGCGGCGGTTGTAAGGGTCGAGGGCCGCGGATGGTTCGTCCATCAGTACCGCCGCCGGGTCCATGGCCAGGATCGTGGCGATGGCGGCCATGCGCTTTTCTCCGCCGGAGATCTTGTGGTTGTGCCGGTGCTTGAGCTCCTGGAGACCCAGGCGCGCCAGCACCTCGTCCACACGCCGGTCGGCCTCCTCCCGGCTCATGCCGTAGTTTAAGGGCGCGAAGATCATGTCCTCATACACGGTGGGCATGAACATCTGGTTGTCGGAGTTCTGCAGGACGAAGCCCAGCTTGCGGCGGATCTTCGCCAGATTTTCCTTTTTGACTTCATCCCCGTCCACAGTGATTTTTCCCTCGCCGCTGAGCAGGCCCAGCAGCAGCTTCATGATCGTGGACTTGCCCGCGCCGTTTGCGCCGATCAGACCCACGGCCTCGCCGTCTTCGATGCGGAAGGAAATATCGTTCAAAACCGGCCTGCCCTTTTCATAGGCAAAGCTCACGTGTTCAAATGCAATCATCGTACTCACCTCACAAACAGCCCGCCCAGCAGCTGCGCCACCGGAACCAGGCGCAGCAGCAGGAAAAAGACCAGGCAGCCCAGCAGATACATCCCGTCCCGCAGGGAGAAGCGGGGGATATCGGCGTAATGAAAATGCTCGTGGTAGCCGCGCAGCATCATGCTGCTGTAGAGCTCCTGCGCCCGGTCCATACTCCTGAGCAGCAGCTGGCCCAGAAAGGAACCCCAGGCGGAGATGTGGATGCCCTTCTGCCCCGGGGCCCGCAGATGGTAGGCGTCGGTCATGATGGCCAGCTCCTCCGTCATCACGCCCACATAGCGATAGGTCAGCAGCAGCAGCGTAACCAGCATCGCCGGAACATGCAGCCGCCGCAGGGCGGCGCAGAGCGCGTCGATGGGCGTGGTGGCCATCAGCAGAAAAGAGGCCATCAGGCACAGCACGCCCTTGAGCATCAGCGTCAGCATGGACACCACGCCGCCGGACACGGCGACGCTTCCCAGGTACAGCAGCGGCGCGCGGTCAAAGAGGGGATTGAAGAGCCCCACCGCCATCACCAGCGGCAGCACGATCCTGAGCTTGTAAAAGCAGGTACGCACATCGATGCCGCTCACCTGAAAGAGCAGAATGGGCCACAGGCAGTGCGGGATCAGCCCGTTCAGATCGTACTTGTGGTAGGAGACCACGACGAAAATATATGCAATTGTACTCAGAAGCTTCGCCGCCGGGTGCAGCCGGTGGATCGGCGAAGAGCGCGCTGCCAGCTCGTCCATTTCACCGAGCTCATGCAGCGCTTTTTCCATTTTGTTCATAGGAATCGGTTCCGTATCGAAAAAAGTATGCTTATGCTCTTGCCTGCTCAAAGGTGTTAAGCTGCACATAGCAAAACCCATTTCTTTCCCGTTGGGGAAAGAAACGGTTTTTGATGCCAAAGAAAGGCAACAAGGGGAAGAATCCCCTTGACTCCTCTCTGAAATGGGGAGCCTAAGGGAGCAACCAGGATCGCCGCTAAAGCAAGTACGCGTGGCTGCTGACCTCGCATACCGCTGCCGCTCAGTGGTACTGCTGACGTAAGTTATTCCCCGCAATTCCCCGCGGCTCGCGGTGTTGGAAACGACGGGCCGCCAGAGACATCAGCCCCTACAAACGAAACGGACCTGTGTCGAGCCGCCTGTTCGGAAGACGTACAATCTGCGATTTGCACAGCGTAGCGGCAGCGAACACCGAAGTTCACCAGGCATGCCAATATTTGTATGGCGGCGAATATGGTTTTGACCGTAGGTTGTCACCTGCGACCAAGCCAGCGCCCTTTTCTTTCTTACACCGGGCGCGGCGCTATCTTTCTTTTCGCGCAAGATCGAAAAGAAAGATAGGGGGGCGCATTGCGCAGGTGATTGATTGCATACATGTGCATATAAACCTATGCACTGATTATACAGTCTGCCGGTTTTCTTTGCAAGGGCCAAGAAACAGGGGCATCGACCGATGCCCCTGTTGAGAAGATACGATATTCCGCTCAGCTGTGCTTTTTCCGGAAGAAGCCGCCGGCGAGGCAGATCAGGATCGCGACGCCCGCCACCATGGCGGAGCCCACGATACCGGAGACCGTGGTGCCCACGGGGGTATCATTGTCGGCAAAGGCGTAGTCCGGCAGGAAGGAGGTCTTCTCCTGGATGCCGGCCGCGGTATCGGCCGCCTTGCTCTGCACGCCGAAGTCCTCTTCGTCCAGGCCCATGTTCTCGCTGTAGCCCGCGTCGGCATTGCCGAAAAGGGCCCACTCCAGCCCGTCGGGGTTGGAGCTTGCCAGCAGGCTCAGGCCGCCGCCCACCACGAGGGCCACGATGGCGAGGATCGCGACGGTCGCCTTCAGGCTGCGCTTGCCGTCGGCGCCTTCAACAGGCTCCAGCTCCTGCAGCAGCTCAGGGCGGGACTCATACACGAAGAGCAGCACCGCGGAGGTAATCAGGCCCTCCACCAGGCCGATGGCCAGATGAATCGGCTGCATCAGTGCCACAAAAGCGCCGAAGGGCAGTTCGGTGATGCCGGAAAGGCTGGTCTCCAGCACGACGGAGAAGGCGCCGAGCTGCAGCGTCACCACACAGCCGATGATGGAGGCCGCGATGATGCGGGCGCGCTGTGCGCCCTTGCCCTCACCAAACCAATGGCTGTGCATGATGGGCCGCCAGATCATATAGTAGCCGACGAAGCAGCCGTAGAAGGCCATGTTCCAGATATTGGCCCCCAGGGCCATCAGGCCGCCGTCGGCAAAGAAGAGGCATTGGATCGCCAAAATCACGATCATGGACAGAAAGCCTGCGTGGGGGCCCAGCAGCGCGGAGAGCAGCATGCCGCCGCACATGTGGCCGGAGGAGCCGGTGCCGGGAATGGTGTAGTTGATCATCTGCCCGGCGAAGACCAGCGCGGCCGTGACCGCCATGGTCGGGAGCTTTTTGGGTTCGTCGTCCTTGCGGAGCTTGTGAATCGAAACGCCGGCGGCGGTGCCGGAGGCCACATACATGGTCGCGGCGACAGCGGGGGCCAGCAGAGCATCTGCCATATGCATAGGAAGCACCTCGGTTGGTTTCATTTTTTGATGTATGCACAGTATACTGCCTGCCTATGGCCCGCGCAAGCCCCCGGGGGGATACAAATTTGAATGAAAAATGAAAAAAATCATGAATCATGATGGTGTCGCTTCGCGACAATCTGAATCTGTTCCCCATAGGGGAACACAGTAATGATTCATACCAAATAAAAAAACAGCCCTTTCGGGCTGTTTTTTTATTTGGATCAGGCCAGGTGCCCCTTGGCTTTGATGACCTCGATGACGGAGTCCACGTACTTCTCGCAGATCTCATCGCTCTCGGCCTCGACCATGACGCGGATCACAGGCTCGGTGCCGCTCTCGCGCACCAGGATGCGGCCGGTGTCGCCCAGCTCCTCCGCCACCTTCGCGACCGCCGCCTGCACGTCGGGGTCGTTCTGGGCCTCGGGCTTGGACTTGACGCGGACGTTCTTCAGCACCTGGGGATAGAACACCACGGGGGCCGCCAGCTCGCTCATGGGCTTGCCCTTGGCCAGCATGACCTCCATCAGCTTCAGGCTCGTCAGGATGCCGTCGCCGGTGGTCTCGTACTTGAGGAAAATGGTGTGGCCGCTCTGCTCGCCGCCGATACGGTTGCCGGTCTGCACCATGTTCTCATAGACGTACTTGTCGCCGACCTTGGTCTTCTCGTACTCGATGCCCACCTTGTCGAGGGCCTTGTACAGGCCAAAGTTGGACATGACGGTGGTGACGACCTTGTTGTTTAAGAGCTTGCCGCGCTCCTTCATGTACAGACCGTAGATATACAGCACATGGTCGCCGGTGACCACGTTGCCCTTTTCGTCCACACAGAGGCAGCGGTCAGCGTCGCCGTCGTAGGCAAAGCCCACATCCAGGGCCTTCTCCACCACAAACTTCTGCAGATGCTCGATGTGGGTGGAGCCGCAGTCGGTGTTGATGTTGTAGCCGTCAGGCTCGGCGTTGATGACATAGGTCTTGGCGCCCAGGGCGTCAAAGACCGCCTTGGCGATCTGCCAGGAGGCACCGTTTGCGCAGTCCAGCCCCACCTTCACGTCCTTGAAGCTGTACTTCGACATGGAGATCAGGTGGCCGATGTAGCGGTTGCGGCCGGACACATAGTCCACAGTGCGGCCGATGCTCTCCCGCTCGGCAATGGGGATCTCAATTTTGCCGTCGATGTAGTCCTCAACCTTGAGGATGGTCTCCTCGTCCATCTTCTCGCCGTTGCCGTTTAAAAGCTTGATGCCGTTGTCGTAGTAGGGATTGTGGGAGGCGGAGATCATGATGCCGCAGTCGAAGTCATCCACGCGGGTGATGTAGGCCACGGAGGGCGTGGTGGTCACATGCATGATGTAGGCGTCCGCGCCGGAGGCCATCAGACCCGTGCAGAGCGCGTACTCGAACATATAGGAGGAGCGGCGGGTATCCTTGCCGATGAGTACCTTGGCCTTCTTGCCCTGGCGCGCGCCGTAGTACCAGCCCAGGTAGCGGCCGATCTGGATGGCGTGCTCATAGGTCAGGTTTTTGTTTGCTTCGCCGCGGAAACCGTCGGTGCCGAAGTATTTGCCCATGCTTACAGACGCTCCTTCCGCTCGATGTCGAGGAAGTACTTGTAGGTGTCCACGGTCAGCTCGCCGCAGGCGGCCTCGTCGCAGGCGATGATGGCGCCGTTGTGCATCTGCAGGGCGGAGCAGGTCCACTTGTGGCTCACGTTGCCCTCCACGGTGGCGGCCAGGGCGCGGGCCTTGTTGTGACCGGAGATGAGGACCAGCACTTCCTTGGAATCGGTCACGGTGCCGATGCCGACGGAGAGAGCCTGGGCGGGAACCTTCTCGGGATCGTTGCCGAAGAAGCGGGAGTTGACGATGCGGGTGTCGGTGGTCAGATCGCGCACGCCGGTGCGGGAGGTGAGGGAGGTGAAGGGCTCGTTGAAGGCCAGGTGGCCGTCCACGCCGATGCCGCCCATGAAGAGGTCAATGCCGCCGTAGGAGGCGATCTTCTCCTCGTAGCGGGCGCACTCGCCCTCGGGATCGTCGGTCATGCCGTTAAGAATGTTGATGTTCTCGGGCTTCATGTCGACCAGATGGTCGAAGAGATTGTCGTGCATGAAGTACCAGTAGCTCTGGTCATGCTCGTGGGGCAGGCCCAGGTACTCGTCCATGTTGAAGGTGACGACGTTGGCAAAGCTCAGCTCGCCGGCCTGGTTCATGCGCACCAGTTCCTTATACACGCCGATGGGGCTGGAGCCGGTGGGGAGCCCCAGCACGAAGGGGCGCTCTTCCTTGTGGGCCTTGATCTTGGCGGCAATGTAGTTGGCCGCCCATTTGCACATTTTATCGTAATTGTCCTGAATCACAACACGCATGGTAAGATTCTCCTTTTCAAATAATAATTCATTATAGGCTCCCCTGTGTAAGGACTTTTGCCGGAGCAAAACCTGCCGGGGGCAGATTTTGCAGGCAAAAGACGAGCGGAGCGAGCATCCCGACGCGCGGACAGCGCGCGACGTTCCCAGCTTGCTCCCGCGAAGCGGGTGAGAAGTTGCGTTCGTCCTTTTCCACGCTGTCATTCTGAGGAGCTTCAGCGACGAAGAATCTCATGAGATCCTTCGCTGCGCTCAGGATGACAGTTTAGATTTTTTCGACAATGTCGCCGCTGTTTTTGAAGATGCAGTTTTCGGGCACGACGCCGCGCACGCAGGAGGTGGGGTAGACGTTGCTGTGCCGCCCGATCACGGTGCCGGGGTTGCAGACGCTGTTGCAGCCGACCTCCACGTAGTCGCCCAGCATGGCGCCGAACTTCTTGATGCCGGTCTCGATCTGCTCGGTGCCGTTGTGCACCACCACCAGTTTTTTGTCGCTCTTCACGTTGGAGGTGATGGAGCCCGCGCCCATGTGGCTGTAGTAGCCAAGGATGGAGTCGCCCACATAGTTGTAGTGGGGCGTCTGCACGTGGTCAAAGAGGATCACGTTTTTAAGCTCCACCGAGTTTCCGACGACGCAGTTGGCGCCCACCAGCGCGGAGCCGCGGATAAAGGCGCAGTGCCGCACCTCGGTCTCAGGCCCGATGATGCAGGGCGCGCCCAGATAGGCCGAGGGGAACACCTTCGCCGTCTTGTGGACCCATACATGCTCGGAGACTTCTTCGTAGTCCTCGCCCAGCGTGGGGCCGAGGGCCAGGATCATGTCCTTGATGCCCTTCAGCGCCTCCCAGGGATAGGTGAAGCCGCGCAGATAGTCCGCTGCCAGCGTGTGGTCAAGATCGTAAAGATCTGTAATCGTATACATAGATTGTATGCCTCCGTTGCTTTCAGCTTGCTCAGCAAAGAGGAGCGATGAGGAAATCTCTGTTACAGTGTTGATTCTGCTTTTTGCCCTTCCTCTTTCGACCCGCCCCGGCCGTGACAGCATCCGCCGAGTCTTTCGACAACTGCCAGCCTCGTCAACCAATTCCGGTCCCGGCGCTAATAACGGTCTATTCCTCCGGTAAGACAGTCATTTTATCTGCGGCGGCAGCAGGGGCCGCTGAGCACAGACCCGTCGCCGCATGACCACATTGTGAAGTATTGTAGCACAGTCCCGGGCATTTTTCAATTTTCAGTCTGCACAGATGTGAATTTTTGTTTCTCTTGAACGAAGGCGGCGGCGAAGACCGTAAAAAAACCGGCCTTTTGCCATTTTCTGCAAAAGGCCGGCCGCGAGTTTTTTGTATGCTCAATAGAAGCGGTCCATGTGCCGGTAGAACTCGGCGAGCTGGCCGTTGACCTTCCGGCGCTCGGCCTGCAGATCGGCCCGCAGCTCCGCCACGTTGCTCTGTACGCTCTCGCGCAGCTGCTTCTGCAGCTCGCGCCGGCGATCTGCCAGCGTATGGAACTGGGCGGCGGCCAGAATCTGCTGCTGCACTTCACGGCGGCGGTTCATCACGTCCATCAGCTCCGCCATGCCGTGGAAGAAATCGTCGGTAAAGCCGTCGTGCTTCGGATAGCGGCCCATGCGGTAGTTTTCGATCACGTCGCCGTAGCGCGCATAGGCGTTTTTCACCGCGCTCTCCCAGGAGATGTAGATCTCCCGCTGGGCGCCCTCGCCCACGCGGCGCATGCTCTCCGGCGCGGAGAGCACCTGGCGCAGCTTCTGCGCCATGGATTCGGCGTTTTCCTCAATGAGCAGGCCGCTGACGCCGTCCGTCACGTCCTCGGCGGCGCAGCTGCCCGCCACGAGGACGCTGCCCAGCCCGCAGGCCGCGGCCTCCCGTACCACGAGTCCGTTGGTGTCAAAGGTGGAGGGGAAGAGGAAAAGGTCTGCCCGGCAGTACCAGGCGCGGATGCGCTCCCGGTCCCGGATGGGCTCGGAGAAGAGCACCTTGCCGTTAAGCCCCAGGGACTCGCTGTATGCCACGATCTCGTCCTTGTCGTTGCCGCCGCCGACGAAGACCATGCGGAAATCCCGCCCCTCGTCGGCGAGGAGTTTCAGCGCGTCGAGGATGATGCGGATGCCCTTGTACCACATCATGCGGCCCACAAAGAGGAAGACCGGAAGCCCCGCGGGCAGGTCGAAGCCGGCTGTGACCTCGTCGATCAGGCTGTCGTCCACCCGGCCCTGGGGAAAGTCCACGCCGTTGGGCATTACGCGGTATTCGCCCTGATAGCCCAGTTTGCGCAGATTATCGCCCGCCCCGTTGGAGACGGTCCAGACCTCGTCGCAGGCGGCGATGTTCTCCACCAGCAGCTTCGCCGCGCCCTCCTGCAGAAGCCTGGAGCGTACGGCGTTTGCGATGTCAATGTCAAACTTGGTGTGATAGGTGAAGACCACCGGCACGTCGATCCGGTCCCGCAGGGAGCGGGCCACCATGGTGGAGGTGATGGGGCAGTGAGTATGGATGATGTCGAAGTGCACATCCTCCAGCTTCTGCATCATCTCGGCCGAGAAGGGCATCCCGGCCCGGTAGCCCACGAATTTGGTCATATCCACGCTGGGATAGCGCACCACAGGGAAGGGGTAGACCGAATCGTCGGCCTCGGGGTAGTAGGGCGTGACCACGGTGGGCTCGCCGTATTCCCGGGCGATGATCTGAGCGTAATTGGTAACCGCGTTGGCCACGCCGTCGATGGCCGGCGGGAAAGAATCGTTGATGAGACAGACCTTGTATTGTTCCATGCAGGACCTCCGTAAGATTGTTCTTTCCTATTATACCGCGCATTGATGCTTTTGCAAGTCGAATGCGCGCCAGAAATACCCCGGGGACGCCGAAGCATCCTCGGGGTACGCTGTTAATTGCCAGGCTGTCGATCAGCCGTGGAAGTAGTCGTTGGCAGCCTGGTTGTACAGATACAGGGCCTTGCAGGTGTTCTGCATATCCGTGCTCAGCAGGCCTTTCTTCAGCACTGTGTAACAGTACGCCAGCGCGCTGGTCTGGATCTCCATCTCCTCGCTGCCGCTGCTGACCTTCACCGTGTACATCGTATCCAGGTCTTTCGCTGCGATGTTCTCGATGGTCAGCATGTAGTCCTTGCCCGCAG
>Ga0310697_10000101_pt1 | contig 117924 bp, 105 predicted proteins | sample 172DNAGHGlowgp2_FD_203883 | JGI IMG/M metagenome (GOLD analysis project Ga0310697, IMG submission 203883) | Sheep rumen microbial communities from Palmerston North, Manawatu-Wanganui, New Zealand - 1728 DNA GHGlow gp2 (v2) (version 2) | ecosystem: Host-associated > Mammals > Digestive system...
TCCGTTGTCATCAGTTGGATGGTTGCACCAGGCAAGTCCTTCCGGGTCTTTGAGTCTATGATACGTCCTTTAACCCACATTGCAGGTCTATCTCACGTAACTTCCTGTTTCTCAAGAGTCGGATTTTTTGGAGGTGACTTTGGGTGTACCTGTGATTTGATTTTTCCTATAGGGTTGGGATTGATGTCCAGCAGGCTGTATATGGCCGCTAATTGTTCCTCAGCCTCCGTGCTCTGCCTGACAGTAATGCTGCCCCCGTCCTCTGTCTTGGCCTCAGCCGTAACTACGACTTGCGTCTGCGCTATGCGTATGATTTCTTCCCAGCGGATGTTTGGGTACTTCTTCAGTTTCAGACGGTACTTGGTGACGGAGACAATCCAGTATGCCAGTACGGCCAGATTGAGGTGGGCCTTGATGCCACCGTCCGACTTGTGATAGACGGGGCGCATGTCGAGGTCGCTCTTCAGAGTGTGGAAGGTCTCTTCCACGGTCCTGATCACATTGTAGAATTTCCAGACGTTCACCTCGTCGTTCCCGTCGAGGCTGGTGAGCAGCACGTACTTGCCGTGGAACTTCTTCCTTTCGGCTATGCTTTCCTGCTTGCGCTTCCACTCCATGGCGACGGCCTTCTCCTTCTTGCCCTTGCCCTCATAGCTGAAGGTGACATCATATTCCTTGCGGATGGCACCGTACTGCTTGTAGAGCCTGCCGAGGCGGGCGTTCACGGCATCGCGCAGTTTCGTGCCGCCCTTTTTCATGATGCCGGCGCGGATGGCCTCCAGCCCCTCCTCATAGCGTTCGGCGGCCAGCTCATGCATCGACCTCTCCTTCAGTGCCTTGGCGTCGCTGTCCACCAGCAGTGCCTTGTGCCGCATGCCATCAATTTCCACCTCGCCCATCTGAAGGCGTATCTCCTGGTGGCGGCAGTCCTCATGGCGCACGACCTTGTCGCTGTCCGCTGTGAATTTCGCATAGCCCGAGGGCAGCACGGTGATATAGTCGAAGTGGTTCTCCACAAGCCATCTCACGTTGGCGGCGGAATAGAAGCCCGCGTCCATGACCACTATTTTCCTGGCTTCAGGCGATGTCTGGCCCGCCAGTGTGCCCACGACATCCTCCACGGTGGTCACGTCCTGCCTGTTCCCCTCGTATATCATGGTACGCACGAGTAGGCCATCGGTATTCACCACGGCCGCCAGCACCACAATCTTGCAGTCGTCGCGCTTCTCCTTGCTGCGGCCGTGGAAGCATATCCCTGACTCCTCCATACGTCCCTCGAAATAGGTGTTGCTGATGTCCATCAGAAGTATCTTCTCCTCCAGGTTGAACATCGAGCGGACACGATCATGGAGGAAGTCCTCCATCTCGCGGTGAACCTCCCAGAGGCGGGTGGCGCTCTGGTACAGGGCGTCCTTGGTCACCTTCTTCCTCTCGAGCTTGAACATCTCCAGCAGGGCCGAGTTGTCACGCAGGCAACGCACCGTCTTCAGTTCCGAGAAGGGGTATATGGCGCGGGCGATTATCTGCATCAGCGCAAGGTCAACCTGCTCACGGCTCCAGCCCTTGGAGTTGAGGAACTCCCTTATCTTCAGGACGTTTGACGTGGATCGGCAGATAGCCTCGGGACCGATGGTGCGGGCCTGCTTCTGCACCATGCTCTTGATGCTGATGGTCACCAGGTCGCGCCTGCGCTCGGCCTCCTTGCGCTCTGCCTCGGCGCGAAGCACGGGGTCGTAGTCCTCAGCGGGATGTGTCTCACGGTACTTCACGTAGAAATCCATCGCCATCTCGTAGAGCACAGGATTGAAACTCATCGCACGCCGACCCTGCTCTATCATCACCGTAAGCATGTCGGCCAACTCGTCACGATCGCGCTTGGTCAGACCATCAAGCTGACCAAGACAGAAGTGGTCCACTTTCTGCCTCCCGTAATGGTCATAACGCTTGCGGGTCAAGCGGAAGTAGTCGTAGGCGACATACTTGCCGTCGGTGTCCTTGTGATATTTTCGGGCCTTGGTGATGTACATGGAGCAAAAGTACAACGATTACACTACATCAACAAGCGACCGGGTGTACCTATTCCCACGTTTTCAAAACTGAAAGCAGGATTTTAATCTTATTTAGCTAAATATCACGGCTAAAAGGGGGAAAACATGGGAAAATGACGGCTTTGACAACAAAATTTAACAATGAGTTGGTGCCTAATCTGCAATGTGGGTTAACCCCTTTTTTCTACAAATATCTACCAGAGGTTGCCCCATTCCACGTTGGAGTCGTTGCGGCGGTTGGCGTCGGGGTCTTTGCTTCCCTGTTTGTCGATGCCACCATACTTGATTCCGTTGGTGCCTTCCACGCCTGAGAGCGCTACTGCCTGGCACAGATCGACAGTCGTTTCCTGGATTGCTGGAATTGTATATGTCTTCTTCATATTGATTTCTTTTACGGGTTGAGTGGTGATATATGACTAAAGTTTAACCTTCTTGCCATTCTGAATATAGATTCCCTTCTGCGCAGGCTTGCCACTGAGTTTGCGACCGTCGAGGGTGTACCAACCTTCATTGGCTTTCACGCCCTCCTGTTCGATGTTGTGGATGTCGGTGGCATCGTTGACCACAAAGCGGATGTTCGCACCAAAGTCTGTTTCCTCGCCCAATACGGCATCCAGTTCAAACCAGCCACGGAAACCCTTGATGTTGGTACTGCCCACAGAGTACCAGAACTGCTCGTCTGTGATGAACAGTCCGTCTTTAGGCACTACTGTCTTCACCAACGAGGCTGTGAACTTGCCTGAAACATACTCACCTATATCACCATCTGCATCCTTCTCCACATCGGTTACCGTATTGGTGAGCGTTACCTCGTCCTCTGGCTCAATCGACGTGATGTTGTCACTGACCTTGATGAGTACCGGCGTTCCACCTGCCAGATTTCCACGTGCGGGAATCTGGTAGGAAATGAACTTAACGAGTATTCCGAGCGGAGTGACATTCTCCTCGTCCTCGCCATAGTCAACCTCGAAACCGTCGAACTTCGCGAACTGGACATCGTTTCCGAAAACTTCATAGGCTACCGCTCTCGTCAGGTTGAACGGCAGTACCAGTGTGCTCCACAGGTCTTTCTTGATGGTACGCGCAATCGTCACAAGCTCTTTGTCGCCAGGTGAGTAGTTCGGAAGAGTCGCCGAGGTTTCGTCGAAGTGGATGCGGCCGTCATCTACGCCTGACACAGTCATTGTTGTCTGCACGAACTCTGTCTCGAATCCGTTCGACCCAGTATCCACCAAGACGATTTCCTTGAATGTGATGGGGTAATCTCCTTGCTGAACCGTTGACGCTACATTGACAACCACCTGGATAATCTCACCGTCTGTGCCGTCGAAAGTGTTGCCTTTGGTCGAGTTGATGAGTACGCGGTAATGGCCGTCTGATATGGTCACGCCGCTGAACGAGTCCATCTTCCTGGCCGTTGTACGTGCCGTGCTCAGGCTGAACATCTCGAAACCTTCTTCGTCGAGGGCCACACGGATGCCCTCAGGGAGTATCATGTCGAACTGGACGGTCTGGATACCCACTGTATTCTTCATGCAAATCGACAGCGTCTGCTGCGAACCTGCTGCAACCGTCACAGGGTTCATGTAAACGACATTGTCCATCGAGGAAATGTCTGTGTCTCCCTGGGCCTTTGCGAGAAGGCCGATCAGGGAAAACATCAAGAGAATTGGAGTTCTTTTCATATCGTTTTTTGTTTGTTGATTTCTGATTATTGCGAATTAGAGATTTTTAGTTTTTTAATCTGGGATTAAAATGACTCTTCGTCTATTAGCACCCGAAGTCGTGGCTCCCTGATTGAGAATCATGTTCGTCACGGCGTTCAGGTCGATGGCGTTGATTTTCTCATAGCCGTTGGTCTCCTTGTCGCCGTTGATGTTGGCAGCCTTCTTGTTGAAGGAGAAGGGGAAGTCACGGCGTTCGAGGATGTAGTTGGTGATGGCGTTAAGGTCGATGGCATTGACCTTGGTGTCATTGTTCACATCTCCGGGCTTGTAATCCGGGATATTCAGAGAACACTTGACATAGTCGGTCTCATAGCCTACCGAACTTGTGTTGACAAGGACGATGTCGCGGAAGACGACGGGATAGTTGCCTGGTGTCATGGTCTCAGAAATCCCCACCTGTACGGTCGCTATCTCACCGTCTGTGCCGTCGAATGTGTAACCACGTGAGGAGTTAATCAGTACGCGATAGGCTCCGTTCGACATTCTCTGTACACTGAACTGGTCCATCTTCCGGGCAGTCGTACGTTCTGTGCTCAGTTCGATGAGTTCGAAGTCATCCTCGTCCGTCAGCACCTCGACTCCATCCGGTAGATACAAGTCGAATTGAAGCGTCTGGATTCCATCCGTGTTCTTCATCTTGATTGACAGGGTCTCCTCAGAACCAGCCGAGACTTCTGTGCTCTCCATGTAAACCACATTGTCAATCTGGGAGATGTCTGTGTCGGGATTAGGATCATCTTCAGGTATAGCAACTGTGACTGTACATGAAGCGGTGAGGTTTGTACCATCGTTCGTTGTTGCGGTGATTGTAGCCGTTCCGTTGGCGACAGCAGTAACCACACCCTCACTGCTGACTGTGGCAAATGTTTCATCACTACTTGCCCAAGTCACACTACCGTCGGTCGCGTTAGCAGGTTCTACCGAAGCTGTCAATGCAAATGTCTCGCCTATCGATGTTAAAGTGATGTTTGTTTGGTTTAAAGAAACGTTTGTTGCCAATATGGAAGTAGGATTCGTTTCTGAATCCCAGTTCAATCTTGGATAGTCTAAGCCTTCGTCTATACCCCATATATCATTGAAATCCCAGTTCAAAGATGTGTACGTTGATTCAGTCATTAATTCGTCTGCTGTCTTCGCAACACCGTTCATAATATCGTCGTAAATCCTCTGAGCCACTCCGTTTACAGATAATTGAGTGGCATTAAGTGCATAGTTGTTCATTTCTGGTGCTGGTGCGCTGTTCTTGATTCCACCGATGATTCTTTGGCCATAACCGCCACCTTGTTGTACTTGTTGTGATTCAAAAGCTAATTCGATATACTCATTCATAGCCACACAATTTCTCACAATAGCATTAGTACCATCATTATAACCAATGATACCAGCAGCGTAATTGTTACTATACAGGTTTCCTGTAGCATAACACTTTTCAACTAAGCCGTAGTTGTAAGCTATCAGACCAGCGGCATTGTATGACGAGTGAATGACGGCATCGCTAAAGCAATCGGATACTGTGGCAGAGTTCTTACCTACCAAACCGCCCACGTATGATTCTGTGCCGTTTCCTGTCAACGTTCCTGTTGTATGGCACTGTTCGATTTCACCTGATGTAATCTCACCGACAAGACCACCCACGTATGTATTTCCTTCAGTCGTGGTGATTGTAACAGATGACTTACATTTAGAGATGTTTCCGCCTTCAAGCAAGCCAATAAGACCTCCAACAGGCGTTCCATCTCCTAATGTACCAGAGACTCTGCAATTCTCAATGGTTCCATTTATCATTTTACCTATCAAAATGCCCGTATTGCTTCCACCCTTAACTTGTTTTCCTTCTGCTGTTGTAACTGTTAAATTTTTAATGTATCCATCTGCAAAGAACGAGAATAATCCAGTATTGTCAGATGTAGTATTGCACCAAAGACCAGAGATCGTGTGGTTATCACCATCGAAATAGATAGTCTGGCTTCCTTCACGACCTATAGGTTCCCATCCTTCAGTAGGGCTGAATTGGTTGATGTAATCTGTCAAGTCAATATCATTCATCAATTTGTAGTAGCCTTTGCGATATACACCTGATAAATCTGCCGCTGTAAATACTTGGTAAGGATCCTCTTCAGTACCGCTTCCAAGATAAGCAACAGTCTCGGTGGTATAATATGAGGGCCATTTCCCGTCAACTGTTGCACCGACTTGGATCTCATGACCAGCCTGTAATGGACTGACTGTAAATTCAAATTGAGTTCCATTGCTTACTATTTCTTGTTTTTCTCCGTCAATCAATAACGTTATCACTCCACCATCAACACATCGACCACTAACAGTTGTAGCACCCGCTACCACTTGTGACGTAATAATCGGAGGTGCGGTCTGCCATTTAAAGTAAGGAAAACTTTCTGTTTCAAGTATGGTCCATGTGTCAGTGAAATCCCAACCCATAGCAATATATGTGGCAGCTAACCTCAACGTATTTTTGCTTACTCCTGTTCCGTTTCGAGGTGAGTCTATTACTTCTTGCTCAACACCTTGGCTGATTACCACAGTGCGGTTAAACGATTTGTTATCTACGTTATTGCTACCCACATAATTACTTATTCGACCAACACTAGTGCCTGTTGCCTTGATAAATGAGGCTATAACAACATTAGAGTTGACTATAGGAACATTACCACTCCCCCCAAACAGACCTCCAACCTCATCAGTTCCTGAAACGTTTCCGTTAAAATAATTGTTTTTGAGATAATTAGAGTCATAACCTATTAAACCACCAGTAAACTCTTGACCTGAAACCGTGCCATAAACAAAACAATCTGTTGCAGAAGATTGCGATGAAGACGTTCCTGCTAAACCACCTACAAAATTATTACCACGAATTGAGGCATTGACAAAACATTTAGACAAACTGCCATTTGCATAACCTACAATTCCACCAATATAATTTCCTGCTGAAGATATTACATTTCCCATAAATAAACAACAGGAAATAGGATAACCACCAGTAACTCCTGCTATTCCTCCCATATAATTCATTCCTCTGATAGTTGAATTGACGAAACAATTCGTAATAGTTGTTCTATTACTTTTTCCGACAATACCACCTATATAATTACCCCCACAGACTTCGAGCGTGGAATAAACACCATCTATTGTTGCGCTTGTTCCGTCAGTAAAGAGAAATCCCGCACAACCACCTACGTAATCATTACCTTCGATAGCACCTGAAAGATAACAATTAGAGATGTTTAAGGCTCCTCTATCATAACCAACTAATAAGCTAACATATTGATTGCCATAGATTGAAAAACAATTGACTGTAAGATTCTTGATTGTGGAACCACTGCAATATCCCATTAATCCTACGTAATTTGTATTACGTCGATCTATCCACAGACCAGTAATAGTTTTGTCGTTACCATCCAGAATTCCTTTGAAGGGTGCAGATTCGGTTCCCACTGGTAACCATCCTTCTGTAGGATATTCTTCCTCAATAAAATCTGTTAAATCAATATCTGCCATCAGTTTGAAATAAACCTTCCTCCCGAGGAAATTACGCATCTGATTCAACTGTACGGGGTTCAGAATCAGATATGGGTCGCTCTCTGTTCCTGATCCAGATCCGGTAAACTGCGCGAAAGATAGTAGTGTGCATAATAGCAATACTGCTGAAGTAAATAGTCTTTTCATAATGATTTATATATTTATTGTTTATACCTTAAAAAAACTGTGTGAAAAACGAACTCATTATTCCAAATGCAAAACTAAAATATTCATCAAAAACATTCACTGTCCATTTCGTCCATTTGAAATAGCCCTTGTAAGTTCTTTCACTGACTTAGTTAACTCATCAATACAATCTTCAAAAGTTTTATCCTCATGAAAATCATGTATCTCGACACCAACTATGAATGTCCTAAGTCCCAACAACTGAAACAATATATCCACTATTTGAAATAAAGAATAGCAACTTAAGAATGTGGCAATAAAGAATATACAGGGACAACCTATAAACAGATAAGAAAAAGCTGTTAAAAGAGTTGTTATTTGTACCAATCCATTAAATATTATAGAAGCACAAACAACATGGAAAGGTTTTCTATTTGTATTATCGTTAGATAATAGTCGGATGAGAGATTCTGTATGAAAACCTATAATAATAGCGTAAACAGCGATACTCAACCCTAATGTGCAGGAAAATACAGTAATATACTTCTCTGTTAAATTTTCAAACCCACTAGAACATTTATCCAATTTATAATGTATAGCAAGATAAGATAATACTATACTCAATCCAAACATTAGCACTTGAGAACAGCATTTTAGGTTGGAAAACAAATCATATAACACATGCCATAATGATTCATCCTGAACGCCAGACTTTTTCATTTTTGAAATCATAATAAGACATTATTATCAAGAAAATACAATAGCCACTACATAACAAGAAAGTGTGAGCCTCTCAGTTAATCCGCTGGTAGGCCTTCGACTGCCGTAAAGATAGATTAGAAGAAACAGCTCACACCCTATGCACGTAGCAATTGGACAGCATCCAATACTATCTATACAAAGGGAAGAACGTTCTCACTTTTCCAATCTTTACCAGGTAAGTTGTCGAAGTTTACCAGCTGGAATAAGCTAAACGCTTCCTATGTCATGTGCGCGACGGAATGATCCAGTCGCGGTGCAAATGTAGGAATAATTTTTTGAAAACGTTCATTCGTGAGCTGTTTTTTTCATTGATTTTTACAGTTAAGTGTGTCTTTTGTCGCTGTGTCCGTTCACAGAGAGGGAAGTGACCAAGCGAGAGGTATAGACGCTCGCAGAGGGACACCAATACAAGTGCAAATGTAGGGTAAAAATCAAGAAAAAGTGGTGTCCATTCCGTCCATTTTTATCGAAAAAAGGCTTTTGCCCTCAAAAAAGGCATTCCTATGCAGTAGATTGTAACTGAAAAGTGTACCGCCCTTAATAATCGATATAGTGTACCACTAACCATCGTTTCTTTAAATTGGCCTAAGGGATGTGTATTTTATCCCAAAACAAAAGGGACAATCTTGACCATAAGTCGTTAAATTATGGAGTTGTGGTCAAAATCTCAGCAGGAATAATGACCACAAGTCAACAAAATTTCGATTTATGGTCATCATTATATTGCGGAATCATGACCATAAGTCTATAAAATCATGAGTTATGGTCAACATTACCGCAAAAACCATGAATAAATATAGGATTTGGCGAGGCGAATTTGAAACTAAGACAGCATCGCAGGATAACTGCGTTCTACACATCCTATCTTAATTCGGTGTTTTACCCTGTTTGCGGGAGTTGACAGCCATTTGCTGGAGGATGTCGTTTATTTCCTCGTCCACATAATCGCGGATGGAATCGTGAATCTTCTCTGGCGGAATCTGATCCTTAAACCGTTGTTGCAAACCATGTTCTATACGAGACAACTCTTCATGGCACTGTTTCACTGCCGACAACCAATGTTCATTAACAGAAGGAGACAGGGAAGGATGGATGGAATCGCGGAAAGTCTCTACTGTGGATTGGAGGACAGAACGGCAAGCGGTGATGACAGCATCGTCCAACTGGGCGTTCTGCCCCTGGGATGGAGAATTTGTCTTCTTTTTCTGCTTTTCTGGTCCTTTAACATCACGCACATTGACATCTTCGGAATTGCGAGAAGGTTGGGGTTCTTGGGCTTCGATAGGCACAGATATGGACGACGTATCCTGACTGACAGAAACTGGGGATGATGGGAGGGAGTCGCTAATTGTGGATGGAGGAGAAGACAAGGGTGATGGGGACTTAAGCCACCAACCGAGAATAGCGAGCGAAAACAAAAGGAAGAGAGCCACAATGGCTATGGAAACCGATTTCTTAGGAGCCAGCGCTTGCTGTACCTCCTGAGCCGACTGGTACCTGTCTTCTGGACGTTCTGCCAAACATTTATTCATCACCTTCCGATACAGGGGAGGAAGCGAGACCGAAGCCGATAAGTAATGAAGGATTCGACCAAAGGCATAGAGGTCTGTGGAGGGGGTCAGTGCACAGCTATCGACTGCTGAGGCAAGTTGTTCGGGAGCTGCGAACAAATCGGTATGGCCTGTGGTGAAAGGGTTGCAGTCGGTATAGCAACAACCGAAATCCACCAAACGCACCTCCTGCCCTATCCGAGTCAGAAGGATGTTGTCGGGTTTCAAATCGAGATGGAGTATCTGGTGGGCATGCAGATACTGCAAGGCATGCAACAACTGCTGACAGAAGGTTTGCAAGCGCGTTTTATCTTCAAAAAACGTAGGATGAGTGTTGAGGAAATCCGTCAGTGTCCAACCGTCGATGAACTCCATCAAGATATAGTCGTTGCCTCGTTCGATATATCGCGGTAGTGCAGGATGCTCGAGTTGATAGGCAGTCTCGAACTCCTTCTCCATAGCCATCACGTAGCGTGGGTCACTGCTATATTCGGGCTTCAACCGTTTGAGAAAATGCCATTTGCCATAACGGCACACACGAAAGGCGAGACACGTTCCACCGGCAAAAGCCAATGGTTCCGCATCAGCAAATGAAGAGGTAGTTGGGTTGTCAAATCCCGAAGCGTCTGTCATTGAAAGGTCTGTCACCCCTTCGGGGGTGTTTCGTCCTCAATTGAGGGTTCAATAAGTTTCAGACTATTCAAGCCCGTCCACTTGCCGGCGATGTATGAGCCTAAAGATTGACCGTTTCTCACCACATCACTGACAATCAAGGGAAAACGAAGCATGAATACGCCTACTTCGACTATATCACCTTCACGCAACTGGCTGTTTTCGTTGTAAACCACCTCATACGTACTTCCCGTACGATGTAGGAGTGTCACTTTCCTGTCGGGCAAATAGGTGTACTCCACCAGACTCCCCTCTGGCACAGCAAAAGAGGCGAGAGAACCGCCGTTGCTCGTAAACATCGAATTGTAGTGGCGTGTGGCCTCGTCCATCACCTCCCAGTTCGGGAAACCAAGGTAATGTGCAACGATGTTGAGGGTGCTGGGGCGTGGCTCTCGCTCATCCTTGATTTGCCCCATGAGTCGTTTCATTGTGTTCAAACCAATACGTTCATGCTCCTGCTCCGCTATCTTCTCAATGAGCAAGTTGAGATGCGCGCCGTCATCGAGATGAAGACCCGACTTCTTACTGAGCAAGTATTTCACGAATCTATTGAACACCATATCTCGTCAGAGTTCGCGTTTGAAGGAATAGCCGATATTGCCACTGGCAATCTTAAGCTGTTCGTTGTCGAGTGCTGTTATGGTGAAAGTGTCGGACTTCAAGACCGTTCCTAACTCTCGGTTCTGTGTCTCTACTGGATAGGAGAGCAGGAACGAACCATCACGAATCTCCCACTGGGTGTAACCCACAGCGGTGCTGTCGGTGAGGACCTTGCCGTCGGGTGTAAGCCACATGCCCAACTCCTGTCCCTGGCGGTTGACCTGCGCCCACTTCGACTGCATCTGAGTGAGATTGACGATGACTGAGGCCACATCCTCGTCATCGATGGTGTTGTAGAACACACTTACCTTCTGAGTGGCATAGAGGTCACCGATGAAATGGGCACCCGAGGTGCGCAGCGAGAGTGTATCGCCCTTTTCGGTGATGAGTTCGATATAATTCATCGAGGTGCCATCACCTACAGTACCTGTCACTTCTTGGAACTTAGGCAGGTCAACGGGAATGATGTTAAAGGTGTCGGGAGTTCTTGTGGAGTCGATGGAATCGGTTCCTTCACTTCCGCCTGTCTTGAACCAGTCGCAGGAATAGAACGACAGGCAGAGCAACGACAAAATGAATAATGACAGTTTTTTCATCTTTGACACATATTGTTCATATTATTCTAACACGAATGAATATGAATTAAACATGAATAATTCGTTTATTATAATCAAGCATCTATTTATCATCAGGTTGGGGTTTCTTCGGGTCGATAATCATATTGGTGACCCGTTCAGTGGAGATGAGCCGACCGTCCTCACCCACGACATCCACATTCCAGACATGAGTGGAACGTCCGAGATGAAGTGCGGTGGCACGTCCATAGACCCAACCCTCGGTGGCCGACATCCCCACATGGTTGCCAGTGACACTCAGACCGCAGATGCGTTTCTCCAACCCGACATAATGGGCTGTGCCTGCGCCCGCCAGCGTCTCGGCGAAGGCCAGCGAGGCTCCACCATGGAGTATGCCGAAATACTGGCGCGTAGTAGGTGTGATGGGCATACGCGCCAATGCCACATCGTCGTCACTGGGCAAGAACTCCACACCCATGGCCTCGACCATGGTACCACGGAGGGCTTCCTCCAGCATCTTACATTCTTCCTTACCGAACACTTGAGTTTCTACACTTTGAGTGAAAACATGAACATGCCCATAAAAGCACATCATGCAAAATTACATGTTTTTTATCAATTCAGGCCAAATCGGACAAGAAAATGAAAGGATGTGGTTTGAAAATAGCCTAAGAAGCATACATAAACCCATGCTTAAGGAATAAAATACCCTATTTCATTCCACTGGCCACCGCATTAGTATAATTGACAAGCGCATTGTTTCCGACTATGTTGAGCTCGGTGAGCGCAAGTTTATTGGCATTGAAATAGTCGGAATAAACTTCGCCGAAATTACGGCTCACCTGGTCGGCGATACCGAACAGGGTGGCATAGATAAGGTATTCTTTCCACAGAGGCATCTCCTTGATGTCGCGGATGCCGATAAGTGTAAATTCAAGCAGGAACTTGCGTAGTCCGAGCACTTGCCGAGCGGTGTCGGGGTCCGAGGCTATGTTTTTCTCTTCCTTGCTCAGCGTTTCTAACGACTGGAAGAAAGAAGGTTTCTTCTTGCTGTTACGCAAATACTGCTGTAGTTCCCTAGGCTGGAGGATGCCATCGTTTCCAGAGGCACTGACCAGCATCGAGAGGAACTCCATCTCCAATTCGTTCTCTCTTGTTTGGGGCCGTTTGCCAATACTTAGTACAAGATGAGGTTCGGAACCATAAATAGTCGCCTTGTTCTCCAACACAAGAGCCCCTTTCTCGATTAGCCGAAGAATCAACGCGCCAAAAAGTCCTTGGTAGTCAGCTATCGGCGAGGAGGAGAGAGCGTTCATCACGGCGTTGGCAATCTTCAAGTCGCCTCCTGCAGGCATGTCGCGGTAGTATTCCAACTGCTCCTGCAATTTCCGCCTGGTCAGCCACCGTCGCAAGGGTTGCAAGGAGATGATGTACCAGATGAGGCGGAATGTCTTGCCCCCCATCGCCACGAATACCACGACGACGACGACCGGCACCACGATGATGGCAGTCATAGACAGAAGGGTGTCGAGCCATTCCGGCATGAACCCGAAGAAAAATCCCGATGCCTCTTGCACTACTGTCTCTACGTTTTGCAAGGGGACAAACATGAGAAGGGGAAATGTGAACAGCAATATGATATCTTTCATAATCAATCTAAATGTCATATAATTCCATGGCGTGCCATGCAATTGGCAGCAAGCCCAGTTTACCAGCCACAGCATCCTCAACGGCAGGTGTGGCCACACTCACTTGATGCACCAGTTTCCGCCAGACATCCAGGTACTGACTGTCGGCCAACTGGCTGATGAGGAGGTTTTCATTTCCGTCAGGTGGCAGCATCTTCTTAATCTGCTGGAATACTTTTTTTTCAATGCCGAAAAGATAGGCGAAAGCCATATACTCCGGCCACACACGACTGAGTTCAGGCATCCCACTTCCTGTGGCCTCGGCATTAGCCAATTCTGGCACCACATACTTGCCATAATCCTCCGACAAGTTGCTCAGGAATCGTTTCATGCCATAGATATTGCGCACATCCTTACGAGAATAGGCCTTGAGACTGATGCCTGTGTTGAGCAGGTCGGCGAAATGATACTGGCTCTCGTTATCAGTATATGTTTTCCTCGCACTCTTGCCAAAAAGCGTGAAGGATTTGCCCTTAGGATAATGTGTCATGACATTCTTCACCTCCAAGGGATTAATCGCTCCGTGGAGCGGTTTGCTTATGGCAAGGAACTTGTAGATGCATTCCTCCAGACTCTGGTCAAGTCCATCACTAGGAGAGTCCACCCACTGCCCCAGAACAACAGCGGCCTTACCTTGCTGGTCGGTACCCAACCGTATGGCTCCCCTGGCCAAGAGCCGCCACAAGGCGGCGCGAGCCACAGGTGTCTTGTCGCGGTAGAAAGCCACCGACAGCTTGTACATCATGACATGTGTGTCGAGCAAGCTGCCATACAGTGCCAAATATGGATAGGGACGTGGCTGTGCTCCCAAATAATACATCCGGAAGGCCAGGCGTCGAAGTGGTTTAAGCGAGCAGATATACCAAATGAGCCTCAACAGTCCGATCAGACCACCTATCATAATGATAGTTTTACGGAGATTCCGGCCGGAAGAGAAGATGACCCACATTATCCAGATAAAGATGAATATGCAGACGAAGCCGTTCATTGCTTCATCAAGGGTGTCGAAGGTGTACAAACAAAAAATAAAAAGCAACACCATTCCCACTACCCCCTTCCAGTATTTTCTGATGAGATATTCTGTCATTTATGCGTCTATATTCAAACAAGAAATCGATAACTATTTTCCCAAAGGCACAAAAACGGCCACATTTCATGCAAAAGTATATAAAAAATCGGAATTAAATTATAATTTTGCATTTCGAAAAATAATAGAATTTTAATTCGACGTTATTTAAGTATTCAAATCCGCTGGTTATGGAAGAAAAATGGGATTATGTCATTACGAGGGATAAGAAGTTGTTTGATATAGATTTCAAGGAGATTTGGCGCTACAGGACTTTGATTTTTATGTACGTGAAACGAGATTTCATCACTTTCTACAAGCAGACCATTCTCGGCCCTTTGTGGTATTTCATCCAACCGATATTCACCACCATCATGTTCATGTTCGTGTTTGGTGGTATTGCCGGCATATCCACCGACGGAGTGCCACAGGCTGTGTTTTACATGAGCGGATTGCTGTGTTGGAATTATTTCGCTGACTGTTTCAACCGCTCAAGCAATGTGTTCTCCGCCAACAAGGGAATTTTCGGCAAGGTATATTTCCCCAGACTTGTAGTTCCTCTGGCAGGCGTGATTTCCAACTTGGTCAAATTCGGCATTCAACTCATGCTTTTCTTGTTCGTATATCTATATTTCGTGTTCAATGGCGTCCATTTCAACATCAATGCCAGCATTCTTCTTACACCTTTTTTGATTGTTATGCTTGCCATGTTGGGATTGGGGGGAGGAATGCTCGTCTCTTCATTGACCATCAAGTACCGCGACCTGAACTTCCTGATATCTTTCGGTATTGGGCTGTTGATGTATGCCACACCGGTGATTTACCCGCTTTCAGTGCTGAAGGAGAGTCATCCAGAATACCTTTGGCTGCTTCTTGCCAATCCATTGACTTCCATTCTGGAGGCCTTCAAGTATGCCTTCACGGGTGTGGGCATGTTCAGTTGGACCTATTTGCTCTATAGCTTTGTTGTCATCACTGTGGTTTTCATCTGGGGGCTTCTGGTTTTCAACCGTGTACAACGTAATTTCATGGATATCATTTAATCTGTTGGATCATGGCTCTAATAACTTTCATAAAACCATTTCATCATGTGTAAGATATCTGTTATTATCCCGGCATATAATTCAGAGGCTACCATTGAAATGTGTGTTCGGAGTGTGTTGGCACAAGACTTTCCTTCTTTGGAAGTAATTATAGTGGATGACGGTTCTACTGATGAAACTTTGTCTTTGTGTCGACAATTCGAAGATGGAGATAGTCGTGTAAGATTGTTTCATCAAGACAATAAAGGTGTGTCAGCTGCTCGAAACCTCGGCTTGGATATGGCCAAAGGGGAGTGGATTACCTTTGTTGATTCTGATGATCGTGTAGGGGTGAAGTATGCGAGCCGGATGATAGACTGTGTCAGTGCGATGCCAAGCGTTGATCTCTATGTAGGGAGTGTGAATGTGTTTAGAAATGGAGAGAGAGCCGAGATTCTTAGTATGGACAAAGGTGTTGTAAGTTGTTCTGAGCTGGATCTTATTTTTGGTGAAAGAGCACTTCACAGACATGGTTTTCCGTTTGCAAAACTATACAAGCAGTCCTTGCTGAAAAGGAATCACATCTTTTTTGATGAAAAACAGAATATGGCAGAGGATTGTGTTCTATTGATTAATTATATTCTGTCGTGTTCATCGTCTGATGCCTCTTTTGTTTACTTCGATGATGCGGCCAATTACGATTATTATGTGAAGCCAGGTTCTCTTTCAACAATGTGTAGCTCATTTGACCAAGAATTATACAATTATAATTCTATCAAGAAGACTTTTAGTCAATTAATTGACAGGGTCGGTTCCCAATCTGCCAAGAAAGAGCTGCATTCAAGTATTGGTTGGTTTGCTGACAGATGTATCAATGCTACATACCAGGACTTTTCCGGTGAAAGGGACAAGAGAATTAAGCGATTGAAAGACTTTGACTCCAAGGATATCCTTTTCAGACATGATGAGACCTTTGGACAGAGGTTGTTGAAAATGTTGCTCATTTTAGGTTTTCACAACGTGTACGATACGATAAGAAATGGCAAAAGGATCAGATGCGCTGTTGATAAATAGAAATCTTTCTATATACATTAGTAACGAAAAAAAGGAATCCTATGAAACTATCCATCATCACAATCAATTACAATAATTGCAATGGACTTGCAGACACCATTCGAAGCGTAGAGGCGCAGACCTTGAAGGATTTCGAATGGATTGTGGTGGATGGAGGATCTACTGATGGCAGCCGCGACTTGATAGAAGCTCATGCAGATAGTTTCTCCTATTGGGTGAGTGAGCCAGACAACGGCATTTATCATGCCATGAACAAGGGTATCAAGGAAGCGGGTGGAGAGTATCTGCTTTTCTTGAATTCTGGAGATATGTTGGCGGACAACCAAGTCGTTGAGCATGTTGTGCCTTCGCTTCACGATTTTGATTTTGTGGTTGGAAATATCTACAAGTCCGACAATTTGGGCGTGAAAGCTTTCGATGAGAATAATCTCAGCTTTCAGCGATTACCCTTTATGCTGACCATCTCATCCCTTCCTCATCAAAGCACCTTTATTAGGAAGAGCGTCTTTGAACGCTGTGGGTTCTATCGTGAGGACTTGAAGATTGTCTCTGACTGGGTGTTAGTGGTGAAGGCCTTGGTGTTCAATCAGTGTACATTGAAGTCAATACCCACAGTTGTTTCCATTTATGATGTAAAAGGAATCAGTTCGGTGAACAAGAAACTATACAATGACGAAAGAGCGAAAGTGATTGATGAATGGAAGTGCTTCAAGTCCTATTTCCTTTTCTATAGGGATTATTTCGAAATGGCAACCGCTATAGACAACAATCGCGTTGCAAGGTTCTTCAATCGATTCTTTTTCTTTCTCAAGCGTAGGTAGTCGGCGAATGCATCATGCTGACAAATCTATAGCAAAACTCTTTTAAGACAATGTTTTATCGAAATATTTATAGATGATGATACTTTCAATTATAACAGTCAATCTTAATAATCTCGAAGGATTGCGAAAGACGATGCAGAGTATTGAGTGCCAAGTCTTCAAGGATTTCGAGTGGGTTGTTGTGGATGGAGGTTCTACAGATGGAAGCGCGGAATTGATAAAAAACAGTTCCGACTACATCTCCGTTTGGGTTAGTGAACCCGACAACGGCATCTATCATGCGATGAATAAAGGTATCCGAATGTCGCATGGTGAGTTCCTTTTGTTTTTGAATTCAGGAGATTGTCTAATGGACAAGAATGTCTTGGACAAAGCTGTTCCTTATCTCTCTGGATCAGATTTTGTAATAGGCAATATCGCTCATACAAATAAAAAAGATGCTGGTGTTTTGGATGAGAATAGTATGAGTGCTGGAAATCTGCTTTTTATACTGATGAATTATTCATTGCCTCATCCTGCATCATTTATCAGGAAGTCGTTGTTTCAACAATATGGCTACTATCGTGAAGACCTGCGTATCGCTTCCGACTGGTCTTTCTTTCTTGATGCCATTGTCTTGGGAAAGGCAACAGTGAAATTCCTGCCCTTAGTTGTGTCTTTATTCGACGACACAGGCATCAGTTCCAAGAATCTGCAAAAAGGCATGAAGGAAAGGCAGAAAGTGATGAATGAAAAGCCGGTCTTGCCCGTTATTAAGAAACTACTTGATTTCCATCTTGAAAACTATGCAATACTGGATGCGTTGAAAGGCAACAAATTTGTTTATCAATTATTCAGGATTTATTTTTATTTTTGGCGGAAAAAGGGAAAAGATAAGAGCAAGAGTTTCTTAACCGCGGGATTAAATGATCAATAGAATATTTACACGAAAAGAATTTATTCAGACCTTTTTGTTTCTAAAATATTATTTCCGCAAGTTGAATATAGTCTCAATCAATGGGAAGAAAAAAAATTGAGTAATGAGTAAAACAGTAATAGACATAAGCGGTATCAGCAAGCAGTATATGCTTGGAACGTTTGGAACAGGTACGTTGAGCCACGACCTCAACCGTTGGTGGGCAAGGGTAAGAGGCAAGGAAGACCCTTATCTGCGTGTTGGCGATACAAACGACCGGACGAAAAAAGGCGAGAGCGATTTCGTCTGGGCGCTGCGCGACATCACTTTCGACGTTCAGCAAGGTGATGTGGTGGGAATCATTGGTAAGAACGGTGCTGGCAAATCCACTTTGCTGAAGATTCTTTCTCGAGTCACATCGCCCACTATCGGACAGATTAAAATCAAAGGGCGTCTGGCGTCGCTTCTTGAAGTGGGTACGGGGTTCCATCCTGAGATGACTGGACGGGAGAATATCTTCATGAATGGCTCCATCATGGGCATGACCAAGCAGGAAATCAAGCGTAAGTTTGACGAAATCGTTGATTTTGCCGGTGTGGCCAAGTACATCGATACTCCAGTCAAGCGTTATTCCTCTGGAATGATGGTGCGTCTGGGATTTGCCGTGGCTGCACATCTTGACCCCGAGATATTGGTGGTGGATGAAGTGCTGGCGGTGGGCGATGCAGAGTTTCAGAAAAAGGCTGTCGGCAAGATGCAAGATGTGGCACGTGGACAAGGTCGTACAGTATTGTTTGTCAGTCATAATATGGCTGCTGTGCGCAGTCTGTGCACTCGTGGAGTGGTGTTGAAAGACGGTATGGTGGATTTCATGGGTACAGTGCCCGACTCACTCGATCATTATCTGAAGAACGAGGATGAGCTTAGAAAGGAGCTTATTATAGATAATATTAAATGGAAAAAAAATTCGCTGAAGATTTATAATATCGAGATTAATGGAACCAAGGCTGCTCAATCAGTTCTCGTTTCAGGTCAAGATCATATTGATGTGCTGATTGAGGGTGAAACAGCAGAGGACATGACCTACGACGTGATGATGGTCTTCAAGAGCAAAGATGGGAATCCCTTGGCTACGTATGCCCTTGGGCACTACATGGGAGAGATGAACCATTGTCCGAAAGGCCGCTTTTCCATAAGTCGTCAGATTGCCTTGCCCATGATTTTATCCAAAGGTATTATGAAAGTTGACCTATATCTCCATCACCCAAATGTGGAGTATCAGATGAAGGCTATTGACTGCTGTGTGTTGGAAAGCCAGGGCTACCAAAATGATTACGGTTCTGCCTTAGATCAACTCCGCTATGGGTTTTTAGGTTTGACTTCATATCAAAAATGAACGGATTAACAATTGCTTTATGTCTGTTGTATTCATTTCATACGCTGATGGTAATTTCAAGGAATCTCTTCTGCGGATAAAAAGACAAGCGAAGAGATTAGGGATTTTCAATCGAATCATCGCTTATACCCCCAAGGATTTGCCATTATACATCAAATCCTCACCCTTAATGGCCTTTTCATGTGGAGGAGGCTATTGGGTTTGGAAACCTTATATTATCCATAAAACATTGTCAGAATGTGAAGAAGGTGATATCGTTGTTTATGTTGATGCAGGTTGTAGGTTGGCGGAAGGTTTGGAATGGAAGGAATATCTTTCGTATCTGGATACATATCATGCTATATTATTCCAGTACAGAAACGATTGTGATTACGGATGGCAGAAAGTGTATGGACTTGACGAAAAAAACGCCAGTCCTGCAATTCTCCATTGGATGAAGCCTTCTTGTATTGATTTCTTTAATCAAAAATTCGATAGCGTTGACTATTTGGATTATAATAAGATATGGGGTGGCTTCATGATGTTCAGGAAAACAAAAGAGAAGTTGCGATTTGTTGAAGATTGGTATTCCATTACATTGTTTCATCCTGAATTGGTGATGGATCCATACGGAGTTGAGCTTGACCGTCTTCCAGCATCATTCTCGCGTCATCGTCATGATCAGTCAATCATCACTCCCTTGGCTTATTATTATCATGAATCTGATAAGATATTGGTTCTTCCTGAGAAGTCGGAGTCTGATAAGGCTCACGCTGTGGTAGCGGCAGATAGATATCAGGTGGGAAAACTACCTTTAATTCTTTATTTGAAGTATAAGATTTATCACTTCATCCATAAAGACATTTAGGTTGGTTTCCTTTGTCGGCTGGACTAACAGTCTGCGTTGGATTACTTTTTCCATCTGGCTTTTAGTCTGGCATTTATTTCTGTTGCCTTAATGAATGTTTGATATGCTTTGGGACTGGAGAGGAAGAAAAGGATTTTTAGCTTGGTGGGCAGAGATATTTTTTTATTATGCAAGAATTCTGATCGTGTCTTGCGCAAGATTTCCGTTGCGGTTTGCTTGGCATATTGCTTGATATCCAATCCATTCTCGATGTGATTGTATTTATCTGCGTATAATCTTGTATCTATCATTCCTGTGTACATATATGTGAGAATGGTACTTCTCCATACCTCTTTATCTTTTGGAATGACATTGTCAAGCAGGAAAAGCCATGAGTTGCTGATATCAATTGCCACTTTGTTGATGCTTTTTCTCCATTGGGCTGTGGTGGAGTTGATTCTTTGGCGATAGTAGTAGAATGAGTTGTTAGTCGTAATGATCTTTTTGCAATTCTGTACTGCCACTTCCGCATTGAATACGCAATCTTCGGCGCTGAGATCCCTGAAACGCATTTGACCAATCACTTCTTTGCTGTAAAGTTTGGTACAGCTACTCCCTGCCCATGGTATAGTATTGCTTTTTTTGAATAAGCTCATCATGAGGTCATCAGCGTTGCGCTCAGCGTGAGCTGAATGGACAGGAGGGTATGTTATTTCTGTATTGTCATAATAATATATCGCATTGCATGAGGCGATGCTGTTTTTTTCTTCTCTGATGAGCTGACACATCGTTTCCAGCATCTCAGGGTGAATAAAATCGTCTCCGTCAATGAATGAGATATAGTCGCCATGACAGTTGTCCAATCCTGCATTGCGTGCTGAAGACTGACCACCGTTTTCCTTATGTATCACGACGATTCTTTGATCGTTCTTTGCATAGTGTTGGCAAATCTCCAAACATGAATCTGTTGAACCGTCATCCACAAGGATGATTTCCAAGTCTTTATATGTCTGATTGATAATACTATCAATGCAAGGAGAAAGATACCGTTCTACATTGAATATTGGAACTATTACGCTGATCATGGGGGTGTAGTAGTATTTGATTATAGTTGTTTATCGTATCTTATGCTTGACGCTTTATGATTTTGTTATTCGGTATTTTCCTAAAATAATAGGGAAGTATTTTTCTGAAAACAGGATGATTGGAATGAAAAACAAGACGATGAGCAAGGCAAAGAGGAAGTCAAATAATGAAGGGGTGGGTTGATGAGTTCGAATCCAAAGAATAAACCAAGGATGGAATCCAAGAATTAGGATTGTTCCTTTTGAGAGAGTAACAATGGAGTTGGGTTTGGAGTGGAGCATTTTAGACAATGAGAATATAGTGGATGTCCCAGCAAATCCACCTATCAAAAATAGAAGTATATTATTTCCATATACACACATGTACATATAGTTGCTGGAATTAAAGCGTTCACAGACAACCATAAGGAGCAGGCCAACCACAAAAAGAGTGATGAGGGTGGATTTACTCTTCAGTTCAGATAGATAGTTATTGATTTGTTTACATAGTATGCCAATAGTGAAAAAAGGAAAAGCGGTACAGACATCGATTATTGAATTTGGGCGTGTCAAAAATGATACTTCTGATAGATAATGACGAATCATATAAGCTCCTGTTAGAAATAGTATGGATATTATTATCATTAAGTTGGTAGTGCGAGCCAACCAGTTTATAATCTTGATAATCACCAATGTGTAGATGAACCAACATGTTCCTAATTTCTGCCAATCGCCTATTATTGCCCATTTTGCATATGTCAGGAAAGGGTCAGTTGCTGTATTTTGAAAAATGGCAAAAATATTGGAGATTCCATAATTAATTGCACAAATGATGAGCATTGGAACTATTAGATTAAAGAACAATTTCTTCCAGAAAATAGATTTGTCTTCATGTTTGGAAAGGAATCCTGAGATGATGAAAAACAATGGGACATTGAAGATGTAAATGAAGTCTGAAAAATAAGATGAGAAATGTCCAAGTACAATAAAATAAATACCTATGACCTTTAACCAGTCAATCCAGAATAATCTCTTTTTGGAAGATTTGGTCTCCATATAGCCATTTTTTAACGGTGGATTCTTTCAATTAGCATCTTATGCTCTAGAACAATTATTGTAGCATCCTAAATCAGTTATACACCGCTATTGTTGTGCCATTGTAGGTGATGCGGTAGCGCAACAAGCCTCGTGCGTCGGTTTGCGGACGCGCTGTAGAGTCCTTGGTGGTGATGACGCCAAGGTTGTTCATGTCGTAAGTGAGTCCGCAGTGCGAGCAAGAGGCATAGCCTGCATCGTCGAGCGAGAGGCGCCGTGTGTTGCGGTCGCAGTTGGGGCAGGCAAGGTCGTAGGCCAGGTGCTGCCCGTAAATGTTGGTGCCTACAATAAGTCCGCCCAGACCATAACTGAAATATTTCTGAGTTTCGTTGATGGTGTAGCGGCCTGTGCCCAAGGCATTGGTCATCACTATTTCCGTCTTTCCATTGTTGGATTCCCTACGTATGGTGCAGAACTGTCCATAGTTGCCCATAGTAGAGAACAACTGTTGCGAGGCTGTGACCATATAACTGAAATTCACGGGATATTTCTTGGAGAACTCACTGTAACTGTCGCTGCAGGCACATAATCCGAGGAACACCACCAACAAGGCTATAGGAAGGCGCTTCATTCTGTTTCGTTTCATTAGAACCAAATATCGGGGTTAGAGATGATGGCATTAATGCGCGACATCTCCTCCTCGCTAAAACTCATATTGTTGAGTGTCTCCAAGTTGTTCTTCAACTGGTCGAGTGTGCGGGTGCCCAAGATGACGGAGGTCACTCGTTTGTCGGCTAACAGCCATGCCAATGCCATCTGAGAGAGCGACTGTCCTCTTTCCTGGGCAATAAGGCCAAGTTGGCGTGAAGCCTCTACTCGTTCTGGAGTCACTTGAGATTCCTGCAGAAAACCCTCCTTGCGGGCTGCACGACTGCCCTCGGGTATGCCGTTCAGGTATTTGCCGGTGAGAAGTCCTTGTGCCAGTGGTGAGAAACAGATGATACCCGACCCGTTGTCTGCAGCCACCTGGAAGTTATTCTTCTGCGCATGAGGGTCGAACATGGAGCATCTGTATTGGCTCAGCAGACAGGGTACATGCGCCTCAGCCAAGATATCGTAGCACTTTTGCTGGAGAGCAGGGGGATATTTGGAAATGCCCACATAGAGTGCCTTGCCTTGGCGCACGATGTCGATGAGTGCCTGCATCGTCTCTTCCACGGGAGTTACGCCATCGTAGCGATGGCTGTAGAACACATCGAAATAGTCGAGTCCTGTCCGACGCAGACTCTGGTCGCACGAGGCGATGAGGTTCTTGCGTGAGGAGCCGTCGCCATAGACACCTTCCCACATCTCATGACCCGCTTTGGAAGCGATGAACATCTCGTCACGGTGGCCAGTCAAATCTTCCTTGAGAATCTTGCCGAAATTGCGCTCGGCACTACCTGGAGGGGGACCGTAGTTGTTAGCCAAATCGAAGTGGCACACACCATGCTCAAAAGCGTAAACTATCATGTCGCGCGCAGTGGCGTAGTCGTCCACATCACCGAAATTGTGCCAGAGACCTAAGGAGAAAACAGGCAACTGCACACCAGAATGTCCGCAATACTTATAAATCATAGGGGAAGGATGTTTATGGTGAAGTTGAGGTTGATTGGTTTAATGGGGAGGATGAGGAACAAATCATCGTTCTCCTGTGGAAAGGAGGGCATTGATAGCATCTTCCATCTTCTGGAACTGGAAGCCATTGGCTACCTGTTGCATCAAGGCTGTGATGCGGTCGTTACATAGATTGCCGATGCTGCCCTCATGGGTATGGTGAATGTTCTTGTCGGGTTTGAACTGCCCAGCCTCTATATCCAGTCCCACCTTCTTGTATGCATCGCGGAAAGGCATGCCATTGGCGGCAAGACGATTCACCTCCTCCACGCTGAACATATTGTCGTAGATGGGATTGTCGAGGATATGCTCGTTCACCTTCATCTTATTGATGATGTAGGCTGACATTTTCAGACAGTCTTTCAACTCATCGAAAGCCGGCAGGAAAGCCTCTTTGATGATTTGCAGGTCACGGAAATATCCACAAGGCAGGTTGTTCATGATGAGGGTAATGGTTTGCGGCAGTGCCTGCAGTTTGTTGCACTTGGCGCGAGTCAGTTCAAACACATCGGGGTTCTTCTTATGCGGCATAATACTCGACCCTGTAGTGCAATTGTCAGGCAACTTGACGAAAGCGAAGTTCTGGTTGCTGAACATACAGGCATCGAACGCCATCTTGGCGATGGTGCCCGCGATACTGGCCATGGAGAAAGCAACGTTCCTTTCCGTCTTGCCGCGTCCCATCTGCGCATAGACCACATTGTAGTCCATGGAATCGAAACCCAGCAAGTCGGTGGTGAGTTGACGGTTGAGCGGGAACGATGAACCATAGCCGGCAGCAGACCCAAGAGGATTTCGGTTGGTCACCTTCCAAGCCGCCAGAAGATATTGCATGTCATCGACAAGGCTCTCGGCATAAGCACCGAACCACAGTCCAAAACTTGATGGCATAGCCACTTGCAGATGGGTGTAACCTGGCATAAGCACATCCTTGTATCTGTTGCTTTGAGCGATGAGTTCGTTGAAGAGGTCGAGGGTAAGGGGGGCCAAATCCTTGATTTGGTCGCGGATGAAGAGTTTGAGGTCAACCAAAACCTGGTCATTGCGCGAACGACCACTGTGGATTTTCTTGCCGATGTCGCCCAAACGGCGCGTGAGCATCAGTTCTACTTGTGAATGAACGTCCTCTACCCCCTCTTCTATGACAAAGTCACCTTTTTCTGCCTGGTCGTAAATGCTCCTCAATTCCTTGAGCAACAAATCGAGTTCTTCGGCGGTAAGCAGTCCGATGGTTTGCAGCATAGTGATATGCGCCATGCTTCCCAACACGTCGTACTTGGCAAGGTAGAGGTCCATCTCACGGTCGCGTCCGATGGTGAATTGTTCTATCTCAGATGTCATTTGGACGTTCTTAGTCCATAGTTTGTCTGCCATGTGTCAATTTGTAGTTTTGTAGTCCCTAAACCTATGTTTGCCCGTGCAGGATTCAATAAGGCATGATGGCCAGCATGTCGGCGATTTTTTCCACAGCCTTTTCAATTTTGCTGCCCAGCATCTGCTTGATGAAGAAGTTGAGGTCGGCATCAAGTGTGACACGTATCTTGCTGGTCATATCGGTCACAGGGAGCATCTGCACCCAAAGTCTGAAGCCTACAGGTGAGTTCACCGACTCGTATTTCACGCATTTATTTGGCTCACGCTCCACAATTCTCATCGAAAGATTACCAAAACCTGGCACTTCCACACTCACATCGTCGGCAGTGAATTCCATTGACTGGATGTACTTCTTCACGTCACCAATCTTGTCGGCGGGTATTCCGGTAAAACGCTCTTCGTAGGATGGATTGTTAACCTTTTCCTTGATATCTCCGAAGTTGTTCAGGTTCGACAGTTTGTTATAAACGCTTTCTTGTGGATAAGCCACTTGCTTCACGTCACTTACATATTTAGCCATAACAATTCTGTTTTTTTAGTTATTTCTTCCAATTGGCTGGGTCGTTTCTCCACTCGTGAAGCACAGGCACATCTTTCTCAGTGATATAGCCAGTTTGCAATGCCACATCAAGCACGGCCTCATAATTGGTGAGGGTAATCAGACGCACATCTGCGTCCTTGAATGCTTGTTCAGCCACACTGAACCCATAAGTGTAGGCAGCCACCATACCTATAACCTCGCAACCTGCCTTGCGGATGGCCTCCACTGCTTTCAGACTGCTGCCGCCGGTAGAGATGAGGTCTTCCACAACCACCACTTTCATGCCTGGTTGCAGTTCTCCTTCAATGAGGTTCTCCAGTCCATGGTCTTTGGGTTTCGACCTTACATAGGCAAAAGGCAGACAGAGTGCGTCTGCCACCAACGCACCTTGTGGTATAGCGCCTGTCGCTACTCCTGCGATGGCATCCACTTCTTGAAAATTCTCCAGGATAATGCGGCTAATCTCAAGTTTCACGAACGAACGCAAGTCAGGGTAAGAAAGCGTCTTGCGGTTGTCACAATAGAACGGTGACTTCCATCCCGATGCCCATGTGAAAGGATTGTCGGGTTGCAGTTTAATGGCTTTAATCTTCAGCAGTTTTTCTGCGAAAATCCTCTCTAACATACTCATATCAGTGTTTGTTTTTTTATTTGTTGGAATTATTATTCTAAGTTACGTCTTTTTATTCTCAATGAAAAGAGTCAATGTTTGTTCTTGAAAAAAGAGAGAATTCTCTGTATCTTATAATACCCGGTTTTGCTGAGTTGGGTTCGCAATTTCCAGATAGTTCCCTTTTGTTCAAGAACCGTTTTATTCAAGTTAACTATTTCTCCCACCAAACTATCCTCGTATTCTTTAATGTCATCTTGGGTGATATTTGAGGTATGGACGGGCAAGAAATGGTTCCATTTTTGATGGAATGACAGGTAGTTATCCCAAAAAGTAGGATTCTGCATTCCTCCAGAGCGATGTTCAATAATGACGGGAATGATTTCTATTCTGTAACCTTTTTCCACAATTTGGATGGAGAAATCCAAATCGTAGAAATGAAAGCCCTTATAGTGGACTGTATCCCAATAGACACCTTTGTCGAACACTTCTTTTTTCGTCAACATCCATAATCCGTCGATTGCCACGACTTGATTGTGAGTCCAGTCGGAATCGAAGATGTCTTCTCTTATCTTTTGCTCACCTTGGGCACTGAACCCTTGTATAATACGGCCTTTCCGCATTTTCAGCATGGACCACCACCCATCGGAGATTCTTGAGACAAACTGTCCGCCCGCTACTCCGAGCATACCGATATTCTCATCCTCTTCCATTCGCTTGATGCAGGTTCTTCCCCAGTCTTGGGAGTGGAAGACGATGTCTTCGTGCATGAAGCATAAGTATTTGTACTGCGCCTTTCGTGTCCCCTCTTCATATGCTTGAAAGATGCTGTACCGGTTTTCGGTGTTGTCAATCCACAAGACTTCATACTTGATGTCGCCTATTGTGGTTTTGATGTTCGCTTCAGCCTTTGGTCTTTCATCCTTTTTTACGGAACAGATGATGATGGAAATCATGAATGACAATTATTGTAAATTTCTTATTTTGCAAAGTTACGAATAAACGAGTGAAATAGGAAAAGAATCATTGGTTTTCTTTTCAATTTCCGAGTGTCAGCAACTCCAACGCAGTCAAAGTTGCGAATAAACGAGTGAAAAGCAAATAATTCCCCTCATATATGCTAACTTTGCAGTCGCTAATCCAGATTAATGTAAAGAAAACGATGAAGATAGACAATATAGACTTGGGCTTTCGTCCTGTGATGCTGGCGCCGATGGAGGATGTCACCGACAAGGCCTTTAGACTTCTGTGCAGACAATTCGGAGCATCGATGGTGTATTCAGAGTTTGTCAGTGCCGATGCCTTGATTCGTTCGGTCAACCGCTCCTTGTCTAAGATTGCCATTAGCGAAGAGGAGCGTCCTGTGGCCGTGCAGATTTACGGGCGCGACGTGGCTTCGATGGTAGAGGCCGCACGTATGGTGGAAGAACAGGCTCATCCCGATGTGATTGACCTCAATTTCGGTTGCCCCGTGAAGAAAGTGGCTGGTAAAGGCGCTGGCTCAGGTATGCTCAAGAATGTGCCGTTGATGCTTGACATCACCCGTGCCGTGGTGGAGGCGGTGTCTCTGCCTGTCACGGTCAAGACCCGTCTGGGCTGGGACCATGAGAACAAGATTATCGTGAACTTGGCAGAACAACTTCAAGACTGTGGAATCAAAGCGCTGACCATTCATGGACGGACACGCAGCCAGATGTACACAGGAGAAGCAGACTGGGCCCTTATTGGCGAGGTAAAGAACAATCCGCGGATGACTATCCCCATCATCGGCAACGGTGATGTGACCACACCACAGCGCGCTAAGGAATGCTTCGACCGCTATGGAGTGGATGGCATCATGATTGGAAGGGCTTCCTTCGGGCGTCCATGGATTTTCCGTGAGGTACGTCATTACCTTGACACAGGTGAGGAAGACGCCACGCTGACCACCCATGACAAGCTCAACATCCTGCGCGAGGAAATTGTCAAAAGCGTGGAATGCTCACCCAAAGGGGAACTCGGCGGCATAATCCATATCCGTCGTCACTTGGCTTCCTCCCCCCTCTTCAAGGGTATTCCTGACTTCCGTTCCACCCGCATCCGCATGCTTCGCGCGGAAACCAAGGACGAGCTTTTCGCTATTCTTGATGAGATAGAACAAAAGTTCCTGACGGACTAATACACAAAGAAAGCCTGGAGAATCCCCCCAGGCTTTTCTTATCGTTTGCCGACAACATGCCGGCTTATCTCACTACGAGTTTTCTACATCAAGTCGTCAAAACTGCTCTTGATACCACCATTCTGGTCGTTGCCATCTTCCTGGTTGTGATTGCCATCACGGCGTGGACGACGGTCGTTGTCACGGCGTGGACGACGGTCACCGCGTTCACCACGCTCACCACGGTCCTCACGACGAGGAGGACGCTGAGGACGCTCTTGGAAGCCCTCAGGTTTGTCAATAAGCACACGGTGTGAAAGTTTGAACTTACCAGTCTTGCTGTCGATGTCAAGCAATTTCACTGAAATCTTGTCACCTTCCTTGATACCGGCTTCCTCAACTGTCTCAAGACGTTTCCAGTCGATTTCCGAGATGTGAAGCAAACCGTCCTTGCCAGGCAGGAACTCCACGAAACATCCATAAGGCATGATGCTGCGGACAGTACCCTCATAGACCTCACCCACCTCGGGGATGGCTACGATGGCCTTGATTTTGGCCAGAGCTGCTTCAATAGCCTCTCTGTTAGGTGCTGAAACCTGTACTTTGCCCACACCGTCTACCTCATCAATGGTGATGGTGGTCTGAGTGTCTTCCTGCATCTGCTGGATAATCTTGCCACCAGGACCAATAACGGCTCCGATGAACTCCTTAGGAATAATTATCTGCTCAATGCGTGGAACATGAGGCTTGAGTTCTGGACGTGGTTCAGAGATGGTCTTCATCATCTCGCCCATGATATGCTCGCGTCCGGCCTTAGCCTGCATAAGCGCTTTTTCCAAAATCTCGTACGACAGTCCGTCGCATTTGATATCCATCTGAGTGGCGGTCAGACCATCCTTTGTTCCTGTGGTCTTGAAATCCATATCACCGAGGTGGTCCTCATCACCGAGGATGTCTGAAAGTACTGCGTACTTGTCCTCACCCGGGTTCTTAATCAGTCCCATAGCGATACCAGCCACTGGTTTCTTAATAGGCACACCAGCATCCATCAAAGCAAGTGTTCCTGCACAAGTAGTGGCCATGGATGACGAACCGTTTGACTCCAACACATCTGAAACAACACGTACAGTGTAAGGATAATCCTCGGGAATCTGACCCTTGATACCTCTCCATGCCAAGTGTCCATGTCCAATCTCACGACGGCCTACGCCACGCTGTGCCTTGGCCTCGCCTGTAGAGAACGGTGGGAAATTGTAGTGGAGAAGGAACCTCTGGTAATAACGCTCCAAAGCGCCATCAACGAGCTTCTCATCAAGTTTGGTACCCAAGGTGGCTGTGGCCAGTGCCTGAGTCTCACCACGTGTGAAAATTGCACTTCCGTGGGGTCCTGGCAGTGGACTTACCTCGCACCAGATAGGACGGATGTCAGTGGTAAGACGACCATCAAGACGGGTGCCCTCATCAAGTACACAACGGCGCATAGCGTCGCGCTCCACATCATTGTAATAGCGGTCAATCATGCCGTTCTTCTCTTCCAGCTCTTCCTCGCTGAGGTCGGCGTGAGCGGCTGCATAGGCCTCCTTGAATCCATCGCGGATGGCTGTGAAAGCATCCTCGCGAGCGTGTTTGTCGCGATTGCCCTCTTTGGTAATCTGGTAGCACTTGTCGTAGCATTCCTTACGGACCTGCTCGCGCAACTCGTCGTCGTTCACCTCATGGCAGTATTCACGCTTCACATCTGTGCCCAACTCCTTCTGGAGTTCCTTCTGCATCTGGCACATCGGCTTGATGGCATCATGAGCGGTTTTCAACGCAGCAAGCAGGTCTTGCTCGCTCACTTCTTTCATCTCGCCTTCAACCATCATGATGTTTTCCTCTGTGGCACCCACCATCAAGTCCATGTCAGCCTCTTTCAGCTGCTCAAAGGTAGGATTGATGACAAACTCACCATTGATTCTTGCCACGCGGACTTCCGAGATAGGACCCTCGAAAGGTATATCTGAAGCAGAAAGGGCAGCCGAAGCGGCGAATCCTGCAAGAGCGTCAGGCATATCAACACCGTCGGCTGAGAACACAATGACATTCACATAAACCTCGGCGTGATAGTTGGATGGGAACAATGGACGCAAGGCGCGGTCCACAAGTCGGCAGGTTAGGATTTCCTCATCGGATGCCTTTCCTTCCCTTTTGGTGAAACCACCTGGGAACCGGCCGGCAGCCGAGTATTTTTCTCTGTACTCTACCTGTAAAGGCATGAAATCTGTTCCTGGAACTGCATCTTTTGCGGCGCATACAGTGGCCAGGAGCATCGTCTTACCCATAGTAAGCATCACGGCTCCATCGGCTTGTTTCGCCAATTTTCCTGTCTCAATGCTAATTTCTCTTCCGTCAGGCAATGAGACCTTCTTTGTAATAACGTTCATCTTAATTGGTTGTAAAAAAATGTATATACATATAAAATTCGTGCAAAGTTACTACTTATTAACCACTTAAACATTGACTTTGCCCGAAAAAAACGTTTTGTTAACTACTTTTTGCTTTTTGGAGCAGTTTTAGTCGTTTTTTCATCTAATTCTTCGCCCAGAACCCACGGGTAAAGATGATAACTATCGGGAATATCTCCAACCTTCCGATAAGCATGAGGAAAGAACACACATACTTGGCCATCGGCGATAGGATATCCCAACATTGCGAAGGTCCAAAACGTCCGAGTGCAGGACCGACATTGCTCAGTGTGGAAATTGCGATGCTCATGGCTTCTTCCAAAGTGAGCCCACAAAAAGAAAGAGCAAGAGTACCCGTCACGCAGAACACGCCAAAAAGTGAGAGGAATGCGAGAAGGGTCTGGCGGACGGACTGCGGGATGACTGTGCCGTTGATTTTCAGGGGGAGCACAGCACGCGGATGGAGGATGTGGATGCACTCGTTGCGCAAAATACGGTTAATCATCGACAGACGGATACACTTCATACCGCCAGTGGTGGAACCAGAGCATGAACCCGCAAGCATGACGATGAGCAGAACAGGGTGTGCCATCGAAGGCCACAACATATAGTCACAGGATGCAAAGCCCGTGGTGGTTTGCAGCGACACAACTGTGAAAGCCGCCTCACGGAACGACAGCTCAAGGTTGAAAGGAGTGTGGGGATGAAGGTACATGATGGTGGTGACAATAATAATCGCACCGAAACAGATGGCCATGTAGCACCTGAACTCATGGTCTCTGAAAATCTTGCTGAACTGCCTCTTGAAAAAGGCCCAATACAGGAGCGTGAAGTTGGTGCCAGAGGCGAACATGAAGAAAGTTATCACATACTCTATCGCCGGAGAGTCATAGAGTTCGTGAAGCATGGCTGTATGAGGAGCGAAACCACCTGTGGCTGTGGTTGTCAGCGAAAAATTGACAGCATCGAAAAAAGACATGCCAAGCAGATAAAGCAAAAGCGTACAAGAGAGCGTGAGCATGATGTAGATGGAAGCTATCCAACGTGCCGTAACGGAAATGCGAGGCTGAATCTTGTTGTGGATGGGGCCTGTGGACTCAGCTGCGAAGATTTTCACATCGCTCTGACCCACAGCGGGCAAGAAAGCCACAGTGAAGAATATGATACCGATACCGCCTATCCATTGCGTCAAACTACGCCAGAAGAGGATGCTTCGAGGCTGCTCGTCTATATTGGGAAGTGCTGTGGCTCCTGTGGAAGTAAAACCAGACATGGTCTCAAAAAAAGCCCCTGCCACATCATTGAAAGTATTGGCCACAAGATAGGGAATCATGCCGAGGATGGAAAACAGCACCCATATTGCTGAAACGATGAGGTAACTGTCCTTACGACCGACGTTTTGTCCAGAGCCACGTCCGTAGATGAGGCCTCCGCCTCCTACCACAGCACAAATCAGGATGCACCACACGAATGGCATCACATCCTCATGGTAAATCAGTGCTGAGACTAATGAGGCTATGAGTAACAAAATCTCTACTCCGAGGAGTAAGCCCGACATCTTGAATATGACTTTCCAGTTGATCATCTGAAATATTTTTCAAGTTTCTTCAATGTGTTCTCCACACAGAATGCCACCACTTTGTCGCCCTCTTGCAGTTGGGTCAGACCGTTGACCAGCATGCTCTGTCCGTTGCGCATCATACCGCCAAGGTTCACTCCCTTCGGCAACCCGATGTCCTTGATTTGCTTACCTGCGACTTTCGACTTGGCCTTAACGGTGAATTCAGCCACCTCGGCCTCTGCCACATTGAGCATCTTCACTGAGTCCACATCAGCTTTCATCAGCATGCGGTAAATATGGCTGGCGGCTATGGTTTTCTTGTTGATGATAGTGCCCACATCGAGGTCCTCGGCCATTTCCAAATAGTCCATGTTCTCAACCTGTGCAATGGTGCGCCGTATGCCACGACGTCGTGCAGCGACACAAGCCAGGATATTCTCGTCATCGTTCTCTGTCAAAGCGATGAGGGCGTCGATATGGTCGAAGCCTTCATCCTCTAAAAGCGTCAAGTCGTGGCTGTCGCCACACATCACCATCGTATTGTCACGTACCAGTTCGCTGATTCGGTTACACCGTTCCTCATCTGGTTCTATAATCTTGATGTTCACGTTTTTGGGGAAGGACCAACTGGCACGGACTGCCAGTTTGCTGCCTCCGATAATCATCACGTCGCGCACATCAGGATAGGTAGGATTGTCCTTGCCGGTTAGTACCTTGATATATTCGATGTCGTCGCGCAAAACCATGAAAAACACCAAATCGTTGTTTTTTATCACTTCTTCACCATGCGGACTGATTGTGTTGCTGTCGCGCTTGATGGCCACCACATGGAACTTTCTACCGCTCGACGCGGCCACATCCTTGAGTTTTTTCCCTAAGATTGGAGCATCCGTGTGCATCTTGACGCTCAGCAGCACCAACTCGCCATTATTGAACTCCCACCACTGTCTGACCCATGTGTACTGGCATGAGTCGGCTATTTCTTTGCCAGCCAGCATTTCGGGATAAATGAGCGAACTGATGCCCACCGTTTGGTTTACAAACACTCCATAGTTGGCAGGCTTCATATACTCGTAATTATCGATACGGGCCACAGTTTTTTTCGCGCCCAGTTGGTGGGCAAGCATGCAGCATGTGATATTCACACTCTCGAACGGAGTGACGGCGATGAAAAGGTCTGCCTTATCCACATTGACATACTTAAGCGCCTTGATGGAGTTGGGCGACGAGTTGTTGATCATGATGTCGAGTTCAGCACCGGCCTTGCTCAGTTTCGTCTCGTCAGAGTCGATGAGCACCACATTGAAATGTTCTTTCGACAGCAGTTTCGCTAAATGCGTGCCTACTGCTCCTGCTCCTGCTATTACTATGTTCATAAGCCTAAGGTGTTGTGCTTGATTCTGATTAGTGGTCCTTGTTTTTGAACACTAAAGGTTCTCAGAGTATTTGAGCCGTTAGAGCCCTGCCATTTGGGAGATGACGTCAGCCAGATGCTCAGCATCCATGCCAAGCAGCGACCGCAACTGCGACACCGACCCTTGCTCCACAAACGAGTCGGGCAGACCTATCATCTTGATGTGGGGATGAAAGTCATGGTTGTTCATATATTCCAACACGGCCGAGCCTAAGCCTCCTTTTAATACTCCGTCCTCCACTGTGATGACCTTGTCGAATCGGGTGCCCACCTCGTTCAAGATATCCTCATCGATAGGTTTAAGGAATCGCATGTCGTAGTGCGCCACGCTCAATCCTCCCTCAGCATTCTGCTCCTCGGCAATTCTGATTGCCTTAGCCGCCTCTGTACCAATTGGTCCGAGTGTGATAACCGCCAGTTGATGGCCTTCTTTCAGTTTCCGGCCTTTGCCTACGGTCACTTCCTCCAAAGGGCATCGCCAATCCTCCACAGAACCACGGCCACGGGGATAACGAATCACAAACACTCCTTTTTCAGGAAGTTGCGCTGTGTACATCAGTCGTCTCAGTTCGGTTTCGTCATAGGGTGAAGCAATCGTCAAGTTGGGAATAGGGCGAAGGAAAGCCAGGTCGAAAGCGCCATGATGGGTAGGCCCGTCCTCCCCCACGATGCCAGCCCTGTCGAGGCAAAGCACCATGTTGACATTCATGATTGCAGCATCATGGATGATGTTGTCGTATGAGCGTTGGCTGAAAGACGAGTAGATGTTGCAGAAAGGCATCATCCCGTCCTTGGCCAGTCCTGCGGAGAACGTCACAGCATGACCTTCCGCAATACCCACATCGAAAGTGCGATTCGGGAACTCTTTCATCATGATGTTCATAGAGCAACCCGATGGCATGGCCGGTGTGATACCCACTATCTTCTCGTTCTCTTTAGCCAGTTCCAGCAAGGTCTCGCCGAAAACATCTTGGAATTTAGGAGCCTTGTTCTTCATGCTCTCCGGTGATTCCAATCGTTCTCCCGACTCAAAGTCGAACTTTCCAGGCGCGTGCCATATAGTGGCATTGGCTTCCGCGGGAGCATAACCTTTACCTTTCACCGTGCAGACATGCAGCATCTTCGGGCCTTTCATGTCCTTGATGACCTTGAGAATTCTCACCAACTCCACCACATCATGCCCGTCAGCCAATCCGAAGTAGCGGATATCCATGCCCTCAAACATGTTCTGCTGGCGAATGAAGAATGTCTTCACACTATTGTTGAAACGGAGGATGCTCTTGCGCAGACTCTCCGTCATAATTCCCCATTTCGACAGTTTGCGCGACACACGGTAGCGCAGTGAGTTGTATGTGGTGTTGGTGGTGAGTTTGAGCAAGTACTTGCGCATACCACCAACACTATTGTCAATTGACATGTTGTTGTCATTGAGGATGATAAGCATGTCGTTGGGAATCACTGCAGTGTTGTTGATGCCCTCAAAGGCCAAGCCTCCGCTCATGGCGCCGTCGCCAATCACTGCCACAACATGGCGTTTCTCTTTCTTGAGCCTTGCCGCCACAGCCATACCCAGTGCCGCAGAGATGGAGTTGGAAGCATGTCCTGCTACAAAAGCGTCATACTCGCTCTCCTCTGGATAGGGAAAAGGATGTATGCCTCCGAGCTTGCGGTTGGTACAAAATGATTTTCGTCTGCCTGTCAGTATTTTATGTCCGTATGCCTGATGCCCCACATCCCACACAATGCGGTCGTAAGGGGTGTTGAATACATAATGAAGCGCTACTGTCAGCTCCACAACGCCCAAACTCGATGCCAGATGACCTGGGTTGTTGGCCAGTTCCTCCAAGATGTCTTTCCTCAGTTCCTCGCAAAGTTTAGGCAGTTCTTCCACCTTCAAAAGACGCAAGTCAGACGGATAATCTATATTCGACAAAAGTTCAAATTCAGAATTTTCTACCATTTCAGAGCTTTTATAACCTTGCAAAATTACGAAATTAATTGGAAATATTTAATTTTGCACCAAATAAATGCACGTTTGTGGACTTTTATACCAAAATAAAGACAGACAAAAGCGCTTTTTGCGTCAGTCACGATGACCATATCCTTGTTCTCGGGTCATGTTTTGCCGACCATGTGGGACAGCGTTTGGCCAACAGCAAGTTCAGCTGTGTGGCCAATCCCTTCGGCACACTCTATAACCCTTTTTCCATTCTCGCCGCTGTTGAGATGATGGTTGAACGGAAAGTGTTCACCACTGATGACTTGTTCCAATCCCAAGGACTCTGGCACAGTTGGTCTCACCACGGAGCCTTCTCCTCATCCTCGGCCGGGCAAAGCCTCGATATGATAAACGCCAGTATGGAAAGAGCATGGGAACAGTTGTCGCGCCTTGATGTCCTCATCGTCACCTATGGCACTGCATGGGTTTATCGGCTTGCCAGCCACCCGTCCACGGTGGTCGCCAACTGCCACAAGCAAAGCGAGAAACTGTTCATCCGCCAGATGGAGGATGTGGATACGCTGACCGACTGCATGCACCGCACAGTAGAGTTGGTGCACGCGGTACGACCCCAGTCAAAGGTCATCTTCACGGTCAGTCCCATACGGCATGTCCGCGACGGGATGCATGCCAACCAGCTTAGCAAGGCGGCCCTGCTGCTTGCAGTTGATAAGGTCATTGGCTCCTTCACGACCAGTTGCGGCTACTTTCCCTCTTATGAAATCATGATGGACGAGCTGCGCGACTACCGTTTCTACGACGATGACATGGTACATCCTTCCAGTAAGGCGGTCGATTATATTTGGGAACGTTTCTCCGACACCTATTTCAGCAGAGACACGATGGCAACGGTAAAGGAATGGAGAGAAATAGCACTCGGGCTTGCCCATAGACCTCTTCATGCAGACACAGAGGCTTACCGGAGATTTTTGAACTCACTACTCGAAAAAATTATAAACTTCAAGAACAAGCATCCATTCTTGGATGTGGAGAAAGAATTAGCAATATGCAATACAAGATTGGAGATATAGCCAACATCATCGGCGCCGAGCGTCACGGAAGCACCGATGCGCTTGTGAATTGGTTGCTCATCGACAGCCGTTCACTATGTTTTCCTGAAGAGACTATGTTCTTCGCGCTCAAAACCAAGCGCAACGACGGTCTCAAGTACATCAGCGAACTATACAACCGCGGGGTGAGAAACTTTGTGGTGAGCCATATACCAGAAGATGCCCGGCTGATGCAGGACTGCAACTTCCTTGTCGTGCGCGACACTCTCGAGGCCCTGCAACGGCTTGCCGCATACCACCGCGCAAAATTCGACATGCCCGTCATCGCCATTACAGGCAGCAATGGCAAGACCACTGTCAAGGAATGGCTATACCAACTGCTCTCGCCCGACTTCAACATCTGCCGTTCGCCCCGTAGCTACAACTCACAGGTAGGTGTGCCACTGTCGGTCTGGCTCATCAACCCACACAACGACATCGCAATCATCGAGGCTGGAATATCGCAACCCGATGAGATGAGAAGCCTCGAACGTATCATCAAACCCACCATTGGAGTGATGACCAATATCGGAGCGGCCCACCAAGAGAACTTCCACACACTCGAGACCAAATGCGCGGAGAAGATGCTGCTTTTCAAAGATTGCCGGCAAGTGGTGGTGAACATGGACGACCATGTCATTCGCCGCTCTTCCTCACTGATTCCAAAGACATCCAAGGTGGTGACCTGGAGAAGCGACGAGACTGACTCCACCTTGAAGATACGTTCTGTCGAGAAAGAAGGCGACAGCACTGTCGTCAAGTTCATGATTGCCGGTGAACTTGGCCAGTACCGCATCCCCTTCATTGACGATGCCGCCATCCAGAACTCCATCACCTGTTTTGCCACTTGCCTCGCCTTGCGGCCGAGGGTCGACATGCATGCCATCGCACAGCGAATGCAACGGCTGGAGCCTGTGGCCATGCGTCTGGAGGTGAAAGACGGCCGTAACGGGTGCACACTCATCAACGACTCTTACAACTCCGACATACACTCGCTCGACATCGCACTCGATTTCATGTCGAGACGGCCCGACACAAGGGAGCAGAAACGCACGCTCATCCTCTCCGACATTCTCCAGAGTGGAGATTCACCCCGCTCACTCTACAGCCGTGTTGCCAGTCTGGCGGAGAGCCGTGGTATACAGAAATTCATCGGTGTGGGTGAGGAAATCGCCTCCTGCGCCGACTATTTCCCTATGGAACGATATTTCTTCCGCACAACAGAAGACTTCATCGACAGCGACATTTTCCGCAAACTCGCCGATGAATTCGTTCTCATCAAGGGGGCGCGCAACTTCCATTTCGACCATATCACAGAGCTGCTCACGAAGAAAGTGCATCAGACCATTCTCGAGGTGAACCTCAACGCACTGGTCGATAACCTCAACTACTACCGTTCGTTCCTCAAACCTGAGACCAAGATGGTGTGCATGGTGAAAGCAGCCGCCTACGGAGTAGGGTCGCTTGAGGTGAGCAAGACACTCCAAGACCACAAGGTGGACTATTTGGCTGTGGCCACCGCCGACGAGGGAGTTGACCTGCGCAAGGCGGGCATCACGGCCAACATCATGATCATGAATCCGGAGATGACATCGTTCAAGACTCTCTTTGACTTCCGATTGGAGCCAGAGGTGTTCAGTTTCCAGATTCTCGACTCATTGATACGCGCGGCGGAGAAAGAGGGTATGACCAACTTCCCCATCCACATCAAACTCGACACTGGCATGCACCGCCTGGGCTTCAACCCACGACGCGACATGGGACGGCTGATAGAGAAACTCACCCGGCAGACAGCACTTGTGCCATGCTCTGTCTTCTCTCATTTCGTGGGAAGCGACGGAGACAACTTCGACGACTTCTCCCACCGGCAGTTCGACATATTCGACGAGGCCAGTTCACAGTTACAGGCGGCCTACAGCCATAAAATCATCCGTCATATCTGCAATTCTGCAGCCATCGAGCATTTCCCGCAGTACCACCTCGACATGGTACGACTCGGACTCGGTCTTTATGGCATCAACCCCCGTACCAACAAGATGCTGAACAACATCGCCACACTCAAAACCACCATTCTACAGATACGCGACGTGCGTGCTGGAGATTCCATAGGCTACAGCCGCAAGAGTTTCGTGGAGCGCGACAGCCGTATCGCAGCCATACCCATAGGGTATGCCGACGGCCTCAACCGACACCTTGGCAACCGCCATGGCTACTGTCTGGTCAACGGCAAGAAAGCTCCGTATATCGGCAACATCTGCATGGATGTATGCATGATTGACGTCACTGGCATCGACTGCGAGGAAGGCGACCAGGCGGTCATCTTTGGTGATGAGCTGCCCGTCACCGTCCTCAGCGAGGCCCTCGACACCATCCCCTATGAAATCCTCACTTCCGTCAGCGACCGTGTACAACGAATTTATATCCAGCAATAAACCATCGGTTAGCATTTAACCAATAATAAAATAATAAGTATTATTATGAACAACCATTTCGTCTACAAATCATCTGTCAAAGACACAAACAAAACGAAATCTCTTTTCTTGACTGTTTTGTGTTTACTGGCCTTTTCCACAGGCCTATCAGCTCAACCAACCCGTACTGACCTTGCCAAGATACGAGTGTCGAAAGAAGGAAACTTCAAATACTGGAACAGCAACTCGCCAGCCTTGCAGCAATTGAAGGCATTCGTTGCTGATGTCACCGACGAGAACAGCGACAAATTCGTTCCTGCCTGCGACCGCATCGCCACTTTCGATGTTGATGGCACCCTCCTCTGCGAAACCGCCCCTACCTATTTCAACTGGCTGCTCTACATCCACCGTTTCCTCTATGACGATACTTTCACACCCACAGAAGAGCAACTGAGCTTCGCAAAGGACATAGAGGATTACGTGATGAACCAAAAGCCCATGCCTGAGGGATGGGGCGACCGCCAACAGGAGGAACAGGCTATGGGGTTCGTTGGTCTTACACAAAAAGAGGTTGAAGACTACGTAACCCATTTCATCGAGACTGAACCTGTTTGGAACTACTCCAACTTGACATGGGGCACAGCCCTCTTTTGGCCTATGATTGAGGCGGTGAGTTACTTGGTTGCCAACGACTTCAAAGTATTCATCTGCAGCGGTGTGGACCGCGATGTATGCCATGCCATCATCAAGGACATCTACGATATCCCCCGCTATCAAGTCCTCGCATCCGATGTCTATTACCTACCTGAATCCCTGCTGAAAGAAATGGATTACAAGGGAGCCCCTTTCTTCGAAAGCTATAGTTTCGACCAACTGAAAGGACAACGTGTGGTACGAGGCACTTTCAAAAACCTCTGCACTTCTTTTAATAAGGTGGATGCTATCACAAGGGAACTGGCACAGAAACCTATCCTGGCATGGGGCAACTCCACCGGCGACTTCCCCATGTTCGAGTTCGTCACTGTCGACAACCCCTACCCCTCCATCGCCTTCTGTCTGCTCTGCGACGACACAGAACGCGAGTTTGGCAATCCTTCCAAGGCAGAAAAATGCAAGACCGCCTGTGAACAAAACGGATGGATAGGCGTGTCTATGCACGACGAATGGGCCACCATCTACGGCCCTGAGGTTCAACGACAGATTGCAACCACTGTCAACACCGTCAACACCAACGCCACCCAAGAGCCCATCTACAATCTGCAAGGACAGCGTATAGCGAACCCTTACCGTGGTGTTAACATCCAGAACGGTAGGAAGTATTTGTCAAGATAACATCTTTACGATAACTTACGAGAATAGCATCCTGCTATTCATAGATTAATGTTGACAGACGGTCGTCTGCCAACATTTCTTTTGCTGTCTGTTGGATGAGCTCGGGTGTGAGTGCAGATAGTTGGGTCAGGGTGTCGTCGATACCCTCGAAGATGTTGTAATGGAGAAACGACTTGGCCATGTCGAGGGCATAACTCTCGAAATTGTCGCATGCCACGAGTATCTGCCCTTTCATCTGCTTGAGTGCAGCCTGAAGCTGCCTCATCGTCAGTGGAGTCGAGATAAGTTTGTCAAATTCTTTCCTAATGATATCCAAACACCGTTCCACATCCTTGCTGTCGCACCCGAAATAGAGCCCGAAAGTGCCTGTGTCGGTATAGTTGGTCAACGAGCTCTCCACCGTATATACCAACCCGTTGTGTTCCCGAAGGGCAATATTGAGCATTGTGTTCATACTGGGTCCTGCGATGATGTTGTTGAGGAAGTACATGGCTATACGTCGCTCATCGTTGGAGGCATAGGCTCGACCTCCCATCATCACATGCGCCTGGTGGGTAGAACGGTTAACTTTATGGTTTACAGGTAGATAATCCAACAAAGGCTGCCGCCACTTATCTCCATGGAAAACAGACCCATGGGTGTCTGTTTCGGCCAGCAGGCCCTCCAAACTACACTGAGGAACTCCACCGCAGTATTTCTCCACGGTACTGACCACACGATTGAAAGGCAGATGGCCGAAGACAAAGAAAACCATATTCTCAGGCCTGTAGTAGCGGCGAGTGAACGACAAGGCATCGGCGGTGGAGAACCGTCGAACCCTGTCGGCCTTACCCAGAATGTCGTGTCCTAAAGGGTGATTTCGGTAAATGATGTTCTCGAACTGGTCGAAGATGAGTTCAGCGGGAGAATCGTTATAGCTCTCTATCTCCTCTGCAATCACCTCCACTTCCTTGTCAATCTCATGCTGTGGAAACGCGCTTTGGAAAACAATGTCGGCAATCAATTCCACAGCTCTTGCGAAATGCTGTTTTGTAAAAGCGGCATAGACCACCGTCTCCTCCTTGTTGGTATAGGCATTGAGGTCGCCTCCCACAGAGTCCATGCGGTTGATAATATGCCACGCTTTCCTCTTGTGAGTACCCTTGAATAGGAGATGTTCGCAGAAATGCGCTATGCCGTGCTCGTCATCTCGTTCGTCTCGTGCACCAGCGTCGATGGCTATTCCACAGTAAGCCACATTGGTTGGCGAAGGCAAATGGATAATGCGCAGGCCGTTGGCAAGAGTCTGGATATGGTAGTTTTCCATCACTTTTGTGCGAGCAGTATCTCTTTCAGTTCTTTCATTCCCTCGGAGGCTCCTTTCTGAATGGTGTGCACATCAATTCCATAAGGCACCCTCACAGGATTAGGGTCGATAAGATAAATCTTAGTTCCCTGAGGCACATAACTGATGAGACCTGCTGCGGGATAGACATTGAGCGAGGTGCCTATCACGACAAAGATATCAGCCTGCATGGCTGCTTTTGCCGCCTCCTCCATCATCGGCACAGCCTCACCAAACCAAACGATAAATGGTCTCAACTGGCTTCCGTCCTTGGCTTTGTCGCCAATATGGATGTCAAGTCGCTCTGGTGTGAGCGTCTGTATGCATCGTGGGTCGTTGGGATTGCTGCTCGAGGTGACCTTCATGAGTTCTCCATGAAGATGGATTACATTGGAGCTGCCTGCGCGTTCATGCAGGTCATCCACATTCTGGGTCACCACTGTCGTGTCAAAGTGTTCCTCGAGTGAGGCTACAAGCCGGTGTCCCTCATTGGGAGAACTTTCTACCAATTGCTTGCGTAATTTATTGTAAAAGTTGATGACCAGAGAGGGATTGCGCCAATACCCTTCAATGGATGCCACATCCTCCACTTTATACTCTTCCCATAGACCATTAGCACCCCTGAATGTGCTGAATCCACTTTCAACCGATATGCCGGCACCAGTCAAAAAAACTATTTTTTTCATGTTCTTCCTTTTTTTATGGATTTTTCAGGTTTTCCTAGTTAGTCTAAAGATTCAATTCTAGAAAAACACCATCAAATTTGACAATTCGCCTGTTTTTTCAATTATTATTTGCAAATTTAACAAAAAATATAACAAACTACAGAATGACAAGAAAATAAAAGCGTAACTTTGCATGATTTTAGTAATTATACACAAAAAAGAGACATTTTTATGGATAAGTTAAGTTATGCTCTGGGGCTTGGCATAGGCCAGCAACTTCGGAGCATGCTCAGAGGTGGTGACCTCAACGTGGATGATTTCGCACTCGCCATCAAGGACGTTCTGAGCGGTTCCCAACCCCGTTTCTCCAGTGCAGAAGCACAACAGATTGTGAACTCCTATTTCAGCAAACTCCAAGACCAACTGAATGCCGAGAAGGCAGAGAAAGGTAAGCAGGCACTTGCTGAGGGTAAGGCTTTTCTTGAGCAAAACGCCAAGAAGGAAGGTGTGACCGTGACAAGCAGCGGCCTTCAGTACGAGGTGTTGCAAGAGGGCAGTGGAAAGCGCCCCAAGGCCACCGATACCGTTCGTTGCCACTATGAGGGCCGTTTGATTGACGGCAGCGTGTTCGACAGCTCCTACAGACGCAACCAACCCGCCGACTTCGGTCTGAACCAAGTAATAACAGGATGGACCGAGGGCGTTCAACTCATGGCTGAAGGTGCAAAATACCGTTTTTACATTCCTTACATGCTGGCATACGGCGAAGGCGGCGCGGGCGAAATGATACCTCCTTTCAGCACTCTGATTTTCGATGTGGAACTGATTAAAGTCCTTTAGAGATTTATCCAAACAAGATAATAAATCCAACTAAAAATAAAAACATATTTAAAATGAAGAAGTATTTGCTTATGACGGCCGCAGTTGCCGCTTTGGCTTTCACCTCCTGCAATAACACAGACGTGAAGGCAGATTTGAAAACAGATGTTGACTCACTGGCTTACAACCTTGGTGTCGCTCAGTCAGAGAGCCTCCGCCAGTACATGACTATGCAGCTGGGCGTTGACAGCACTCAGTTGGACGCATTCATCAAGGGCTTGAAAGAAGGAGCCACTCAGAATGAGGACAAGAGCCGCGACGCTTATCTCAGTGGTATTCAGACTGGCAAACAAGTCAAACAAATGGCAAAAGGCATGTCGAACGAAGTATATGCCGGCGACTCTACTATGCAGGTGAACCCACAGCACATCCTCGCAGGACTGGTGGCAGGCTTGACTCACAAGAGCACCAAGAGCGCTGAAGATGCCTACAACGACTATCAGAAGAACCTCCAGCCCATCATCGACCGCAACACTGAGAAGAAATACGGCGACAACAAGAAAGCAGGCGAGGACTTCCTTGCCAAGAACAAGACCAAGGAAGGTGTGGTAACACTGCCCAGCGGACTGCAGTACAAAGTCATCAAGGCTGGTAATGGTCCTATGCCTAACGACAGCTCTACCGTGACTTTCAACTACACAGGTAAACTCATCGACGGCACTCAGTTCGACTCCTCAAGAGACGAAAACCGTCAGCCACTCGAACTGCGTTTGGACCGCAAAGGCTTCATCGAGGGTGTAACCGAAGCCATCAAACTGATGCCTCAGGGTTCCGTTTGGGAAGTGTATATCCCTTACAACTTGGCTTACGGTTCCCGTCCTGCCGGTCAGCAAATCAAACCTTTCTCCGCTCTGATTTTCGAACTTGAGTCAATGACCGTGACCAACAAGAAATAATAAAGGAGCATACTGGCAATGAGAACTATTCTTATAGCATCCCTTGGCATCTTATTCTGCTCTTCAGTGGCTAACGCTGAAGTGACCGAGGTGGCACGCGACAGCGTCAAAACCGCTAAGGTGAAGACTGCTAAGGCAAAGAAAGCAAAGAAGGACAAGAAAGGCTCAGCTGCTTCGGAGGCCACCTACGACATGACCATCCCCGAACTCCTGACTCGCGAGGACTCCATCACCTATATTTTTGGCTGCTCACAGTCGAACGGTTTCATGAACTTCGTCGTCAACCAGTTGAAAGTAGATACCGCCAACTATATGAACGACTTTGTCCGTGGTATAATGGACAGGTTAGAGGTTGACACCCTTGACAAAGCTAAGACCGCCTACAACGCAGGTACTCAGGTGGCCACACAGATTGCCAATATCAACCAGCAGTTCAGTGCTGACTATTATGCCGCCGAACCTGGCAAGACGCTGTCTGCAAGCTTGTTGGCCAAGTCAATCATCAACAGTTCGTTAGGCAAGACCGACCTCGCTGGCGAAGATGCCGCCAAGGAATTCCAGAAGAGAATGGAAGCACGTCATGCAGAGAACAAGGAAGCGATGTACGGTGCCAACCGTCTGGCAGGTGAGAAGTTCCTTCAGGAGAACAAACTCAAGGAGGGTGTGGTGACCCTGCCCAGTGGTCTTCAGTACAAGGTACTGACCGAAGGCAAAGGCGAGAAACCTAAAGCCACTGACAAGGTGGAAGTGAACTACGAAGGACGCCTCATCGATGGTACAGTCTTCGACAGTTCATACGACCGTAACAAACCGTCGTCTTTCCGCGTGAACCAAGTGATCAAGGGATGGACTGAAGCATTGAAATTAATGCCCGTAGGTTCGGAATGGGAAATTTACATTCCCCAGGAACTGGCTTATGGAGAACGTGAGCAGGGTAATAAGATCAAGCCCTATTCAGCACTTATATTCACTGTGGAACTGCTCAGCATTGAGAAACCTGAAGCAAAGGCCAATGACGCCAGCACTACTGGGCTCAAACCCAACGCTGTGCTCCCACAATCAAAGAAACCTGCTGTAAGAAGGACACCATAATCCGATTGATTCATCCTAAAAACCGGACTATCCGGAAAATCCAGGAAAAAACAGAAAAGAGCGGACCTACATCAAATCGGTCCGCTCTTCTTATTTATGTCTTTTTGTTACGAAAATAATGTTGAGAAAAATAAAAAAAGGCCGTTTTTAGCACAAAAAGCAAAGAAATAGGGCATTTTATTTGGACAAATGACAAATGATTTGCTAATTTTGCTTACTTAATGGCATTTTATGTGCCATGTAGAGATATATCGTCTCGGAAAATCCACGGAAAAAGTGGTCCAGATTAAAGCAAATCAATCAAACCAATCATCATGGAAAAGATAGACAAACTCGACAAGCAGATCATGGAGATTATCTCCAACAACGCACGTATTCCTTTTAAAGATGTAGCTACCGCCTGCGGCGTTTCACGCGCAGCCATCCATCAGCGCGTACAACGCCTCATCGACATGAACGTCATTGTAGGTTCCGGTTACAATGTCAACCCCAAAAGCCTGGGATACACCACCTGTACCTACGTGGGTATCACCTTGGAGAAAGGCTCGCTCTACAAGCAAGTGGTTGACGAACTCAAGCATGTGCCCGAGATTGTGGAATGTCATTACACCACTGGACCCTATTCGATGCTCGTGAAACTCTACGCCAAGGACAACGAACAACTCATGGACCTGCTCAACAACAAGATACAAGGCATACCTGGAGTGGACGCCACAGAAACGCTCATCTCACTTGAGCAGAGCATCAAAAAGGAAGTGCCCATCACCATCGACGAGGACTAAAACCAAAGCTGACACCATGACATTTCATTTCGATGGGTTGCTCATCGGCATTTGCACCTTTCTTATAATAGGTGTGTTCCACCCTATCGTCATCAAGGCTGAATATCATTTCGGAACGAAGGTGTGGTGGGTGTTCCTGTTGGCAGGTATTGCCGGCAGCATCGCCACCATTTTCATCCCAAGTGTTTTTTGGGCATCACTGACGGGCGTCTTTTCATTCTCCTGTTTCTGGAGTATTAAGGAGGTTTTCGAGCAAGAAAGGCGCGTCAAGCGCGGATGGTTTCCCAAGAACCCCAAAAGACAGTACAACTTCTAAAGACCCTGAAGGACTTAAGGACCTTACGGCCACGTAAGTCTAAAAAAACGTTCACCTATGCAGGATTTCAACTGGACAGCTAGCTACGACCGATTGAACACAGGTTTCAAACCTCACAATCCGCATCCACTCATCGGCATCACAGGCAATTACAGTGACCTTAACACCACCTTGGGGGAGGCCTACTACCGTTCCGTGTTGGAGGCCGGTGGTATACCCGTAGTTTTGCCTCCCCACGACGACCTTGGCATCCTCAAGGATTTGATTGACAGTCTCGACGGCATACTCCTGAGCGGTGGTGCCGACCTGAATCCGTTGTTCGTTGGTGAGGAACCCATTCGCAACCTGCATGCTATCAACTACAAACGCGACCTGCAGGAATTGGTTGTCGCACGGTTGGCCTACGACCGTCAACTACCGATGCTGGGCATCTGCCGAGGCATACAACTGATGGTGGCAGCCCTTGGAGGCAGCATCTATCAAGACATCTACACACAGATAAGCAAGAACTGCCTCAAACATACCCAGGAACTCGACCGCGCCACACCTTCTCATTCCGTGACGCTTGCTCCCGACTCCCTGCTACACGAATTGTTCAAGGCCGATACCATCTATGTCAACTCCTTCCACCATCAGGCGGTGAAGGATGTGCCGCCATGCCTGAAAGTCACTGCCACCAGTCCCGACGGGGTGATAGAGGCAGTGGAATCGACAGAATTCAAGTCCGTACTCGGTGTTCAATGGCATCCAGAGGCATATTGCATGGCTGGCAAGGACGACATGCGACCCATTTTCAATTGGTTGGTCAAGGAAGCCAACTCGTTCAAAGCGGCCAAACGCCTCCACCAGCGCATCATCTCACTCGATTCACACTGCGACACACCCATGTTCTTCCACCAGCAAATCGACTTCTCATCACGCGACCCACGCATCCTTGTCGACTTGCACAAGATGACCGAAGGACACCTGGACGCCACCATTATGGTAGCCTACCTCAAGCAATTGGAACGCGACGACGAATCGCTCCTCAATGCCACAGCAAAAGCTAACCAGATACTCACACAGATAGAGGATATGGTGGCGAAAAACTGCACTGCAGTAGATATTGCCTATCGTCCAAATGACATTCTCAGACTAAAGCGAGAAGGCAAGAAAGCCATCATGTTGGGTGTGGAAAATGGATATGCCATAGGAAAAGACATCCGGAATGTGGAGAAGTTTCGCCAGCGTGGCGTGGTCTATATGACACTATGCCACAATGGAGACAACGACATCTGCGACTCTGCCAAAGGACAATGTGAACATGGTGGCGTCAGCGAGTTCGGTGCTGAAGTCATCAAAGAGATGAACCGTGTAGGCATGATGGTGGACCTCTCTCACGCTGCTGAGAGCAGTTTCTTCGATGCCCTCGACATCAGCTCTCAGCCGATTGTCTGTTCACATTCTTCTTCCAGGGCGCTCTGCGACCACCCGCGCAACCTAACCGACGAACAGATGCGACGCCTGGCTGACAAAGGCGGTGTGGCACAAATCACTTTCTACAATGGATTCCTACGGAAGGAAGGTGAGGCCAACATCCTCGATGCCATCAACCACCTCAACCATGCAGTCAATGTGATGGGCATAGAGCATGTGGGCATTGGCACCGACTTCGACGGCGATGGCGGCATCCGTGGCTGTGCTTCCGCCTCAGAACTCATCAACTTCACCCGCCGCCTGCTGCTTGAACGCTACACAGAACAGCAGATTGAAATGATTTGGGGCGGCAATTTCCTCCGTGTGATGCAACAAGTGCAGGAAGCAGCAAAATTAAAATAACCTTATGACCTTAACGACCCTAAGGACTTTAAGGACCTTAAGAACCCCTAAGACCCTCAAATAACGAATCAATGAAAAAAACTATATGCCTTATATCTTTGGTAGCATTGCTTTCATCATGCTCTTCTTGTAACAATGGGAACAACGGCAACCAAGGAGATTCCATCACCGTTGTGGAGAGTGTGGCACCAGCATTTGATGCTGACAGCGCCTACAGCTATGTGGCGCATCAATGTGCTTTTGGCCCAAGGACGATGAACAGTGCAGCCCACGACTCTTGTGGCAACTACATCGCACGTGAGATGGCACGTCATGGAGCAGTGGTTTTCGACCAGTATGCCGACCTCCAACTGTATGATGGCACTCCCATCCGCTCGCGCAACATCATCGCCTCGTTCGACACGACAAACGCCTGCCGTGTCTTGGTATGCGCGCATTGGGACTCACGACCCTGGGCCGACCATGATTCAGACAAGAGCAACCACCACACAGCCATCGACGGCGCCAACGACGGCGCCAGCGGAGTGGGCATACTTTTGGAAATCGCTCGACAACTCCAGCAGACACCACCCCCTGTGGGTGTGGACCTCGTCTGCTTTGATGCTGAGGATTGCGGAGTGCCCGATTGGGCTGACTACGATGGCGACGCAGGCGACACGTGGTGCTTAGGTTCCCAGTTCTGGTCAAGGCGAGTAAGCGCCAGTGGCTACAGCGCGCGCTTCGGCATCCTACTCGACATGGTAGGCGGCGAGAACACCGTGTTCTGCAAAGAACAGCTGTCGATGCACTTCGCTCCTAGCATCGTCGACAAGGTATGGTCGGCTGGACAGCGCATAGGCTATGCCAAATACTTCAACAACTCTGTTGGTGGAGGTGTCACCGACGACCATGTACCTGTTAACCGCCAAGCCGGAATCCCATGTATTGACATCATCGGAACCAATGCCGACAAGATGGAAGGGTTCCCTGCCACCTGGCACACTGTCAACGACAACATCCAGCATATTGACCGCCCAACCCTTAAGGCTGTCGGTCAAACCGTCCTCGAAGTTATCTACAGCGAGAAATAACATTACCAACATAAAGCCTTTATTATAAAGTCGTTATAACGATATAACGTCATAACGAGAGAAAAAGAGAAAAACAAGAGAGAGAAAAAAATGACCATAGAAGAATCCCAACAAGAAATCATCGATGAATTCAGCGACTTCGACGACTGGATGGACCGTTACCAAATGCTGATTGACTTAGGCAACGAGCAAGAGCCGTTGCCAGTGGAGTACAAGACCGAAAGTAACCTTATCGACGGCTGCCAGAGCCGTTTGTGGCTACAAGCCGACCTAGTGGAAGGGCGTATCCACTACCGCGCCGAAAGCGAGGCGTTGATTGTGAAAGGTATCGTGGCTCTGCTCATACGTGTGCTCAACGACCACACCCCCGATGAGATTCTTGACGCCGACCTACATTTCATCGACGATATCGGACTTCGCGAACACCTCTCCCCTACCCGTAGCAACGGACTCCTGTCAATGCTCAAACAGATGAAACTCTACGCCATGGCTTTCAAGGCTACAGAGCAGTAGGGTCACTTAGCGCCACATCCGCTATGGATGCACTGGAAGCATCTAGCTTAAGGATATCATTCTGCAGACAGGAGGTCTGTGTTTCTCAACAGCATTATTATGGTTTCCCATGATAATGCTTTTTTTGTTAAAACAAAGAAAATAACAAGGTTGAACTAAAAAAAATAATGAAATATTTGTATTTATGGAATAAAATTTATAAAATTGCACGTTGATTATATGGAAAAGCTCTTAAAAGGAAAAAGATTTTTCAACAATATTGTTTAACTTAACTAATGTTTTCTTTATGAAGCAAAAATTACTTTTAGCAGCAATGCTGCTGGGAGGTAGTTTGACAGCCTCAGCGCAATGGTCATTACCAGAGCCAGAGACTGTAGGGTTCAGCCTCATGGATGGTACTACATCCACGGACACCCTTTACCTCTACAACGTAGGTGCCAAGATGTACTTTACCGAAGGCAATGCCTGGGGTACACAAGCCAGTGCCGGTACATCGGGCTTGAAGGTCTATTTCGCCCAGCAACTGGACGAGGAATCTAATTGGGACGGTTCCACTTATCTGATTTGGGACTATTCTTTGGCTAAGAACGCATGGAGAAACCTCTTCATCGACAGCGAAACAAACATGTTTGTTGACCACGGAAGCCAGGAGAAGGACTGCTGGATGTTCCAGATTGAGGACAACGGCTCCACTTTCCGTATCCTGCCAGGTGTCACCAATGGTTATAACGAGCAAACCTTGGGTTACAAGGGGTATGTGGGTATGACTGCGGATCTTAACGGCAACATCACTCCGACCATGAGTCCACTGCTCGCTCCTGCCGACATCGACGCCACTCAGTTCAGTGCTTACTACATCGACTGGGCTTTCGTCACCAAAGAGGCTTATGAGAAGCAGCAGGTTGCTGTTCCCGCCTACTTGGCTGCTATGGATTTGAAGGCCAAGATTGACGAGATTTCAGAAAAGGCTCCAGACCTCGACATCAGTGCAGAAAAGGCTGTTTACAACAACACCAATAGCACAGCCGATGAACTGAAAGCCGCTTTGGAGTCTGCCATTGAGAAGTACACCGACTACCAAGGCAGCAAGGCTTCGCCAAGCAACCCTGTATCGATGGACGACATCGTTGGCAACACCACATTCAATGACAACCACGACGGCTGGACAAGCACCACTGGTTGCCAGAACAACCTGATTGCTACCAACCAGTGCTCTGTAGCCGGTCCTGACGGAAACTTCTACTTCACCACTGCATTCTGGGAGAACTGGAATCCCGGCACCTTCAAGGGTAAGATGTACACCCAGGTTGCTCCAATGCCTGCAGGTGTTTATCGTCTTGAACTCGCTGCTTTCGCCAATGGCGGTTCTGGCGCTTACGTTTATATGAACAACGACAGTGTTGAGGTAACAACTGGTGGTAATCCTTATAAGTACGAGGTGCTTTCAGTCATCAACACCGACACCATCGAAATCGGTCTGAAAGAAGTGGCTGGCATCTCCAACTGGATTGGTGTTGATAACTGCCATCTGACTTATTATGGAAACACAACTGCTTCTTACTCTTACTTGATGACTGAGAATGTGAAGAGCCACGTTATCCCTGACGGCGCATATTACCAGACTTCAGCCAAAGAGGCATACGATGCTGTTGTTGCCGCTACTGCTGGCCCAACATCAATTGACGACGCTGTTGCCAAACTCCAGCAGTTGAACGAGGCTTGGAATACTTTCAAGGCCAACCTTGATGCTTACGCCGCTCTCTCCAAGGCATTAGACGAGGCTAACGCTACTATCGACGAAGGTTTCGACGCTTACGAGGAAATGAACGACTTCGTAATGGACGTGCCCGATATGCTTGAAGAAGGCAGCATGACCTCAGAAGAAGCCCTTGAGAACGCTAATAAACTTCAGAAGATGATTGACGAAGCACGCAAGATGCTGAAGGTAGGCGACCCTGTGAAGGTATTCGTAAATATGAACTTTGATGATGGCGGTAAGGGATGGCTTGTTGACACTGAAAGCGTAGCCAACGCTACCACTGCTACACCTGCTCCAGGTGGTAACTCCAAGAACCCGAATGCTGAGCGCTATGAGGCCAACTTCGACTACTATCAGGTAGCGACAGGTCTGCCCAATGCCGTTTATAAACTGCAGGCTCAGGCATTCTACCGCACAGCTGCCAACGCTACAGCTGAGGCTGGCTGGAAGACCGACGAGGTTCTCGCTTGGATTTATGTGAACGGTTCTCAGAAGGCTATCCACAACATCATGGACTGCTGGGCAACAGAAGAAGAACTGAAGGCCTTGATTCCTGACGGAAACGTGTTGAGCGACAACAACGGAACATGGCTGCGTACAGACGACCCAGCAGGTGACGGTAGCACTGTATATACCACTAACGGTATGAACTGCTCATCCGCATTCTTCATGCGTGGCGACTATGAGAACGAGGTTTATGGCATCGTTACTGACGGTACCCTCCGTATCGGTATCAAGAGTGAAGCTACTGCTACTGGTCGTTGGACATTGTTCGACAACTTCCGCGTGACCTATATGGGCATGGACGAAGATATTCTTGCTGAGATTCTTGCTGAGAAGGTTGCTTCCGCAGAGGAAATGGCTGAAACAGGCATGGCTGCTACTTCTAAGGAAGCTCTGAATGCCGCTATCAGCACAGGCAAAGCCGCTCTCAATGGCTCAGGCACTCAGATGTTCGACGCCATCCAGACTGTTGACGCCGCTATCGAGGGCGCTAAGGAGTCTGTGAAACTCTATGAGGAACTGAGCGCAGTTTACGACAAGCTTGTCAACGCACTTGAGGAAGCATCCGATCAAGGCACAGGCTCACCTGAGGCATTCGACGATGCTGACGAAATGGGTACTGCCATCGAAGAAGCTCTCGAAAACTTCAACTGGTCCAACGAGGAAGTTGAGAGCAAGATTACTGAAACAGAGGCCATCATCGCCGAACTGAAGAAACCAGCCGAAATTGCTTCTGATGACAATCCTGTTGATTACACTCGTTACATTGAGAACCCAACATTCGACACCGTCGGTGACTTCACTGGTTGGAAAGGCAGCAGTTTTGGTGCTGGTGGTACCACTGGACCAAGTGCTGAGCGTTATCAGATGAACTTCGACACTTACCAAGACATCAGTGTTCCTGCAGGTACTTACAAGTTGAGTGTGAACGGTTACTTCCGTTCTGGTTCAGCTGAAACTGACTGGGCTGACTATCTCGCACAGCAGGAGGCTCTTGCTACAGATCCTAACTTCTTCGATCCTACACTGACCGCATTCCTCTATGCAACTACCAGTGAGGGTACTTACTCCGTTGCTCTGCCTCACGCTTCCGCAGGTTGGGTAGAGTCTCCTTACGGAATCGAGTCTGAGTCTCAGGTTGAATCTGAAGCTTATATTCCTAACACAATGTTAGCTGCTGACACTTACTTCCACACTGCAAAGGTTGACGAACAAGGCAACGAGTACTTCCCATACAATGTAAGCGTTATCTTGAAGGTTGGTCAAGACACAAAACTGCGTGTTGGTGTGAAGCGTAATGCTGGTGGTTCTTCTCCAAGTGGAAACTGGGCTATCGTTGACGACTTCGAACTCATTTGCTTCGGTACAGACAGCAAGCAGACTCCAAGTGGAGACGCTTCTGGTGTTGAGAGCATTGCAACTGCAGAGCCCGTATCTGTTCAGTACTTCACAATTGGCGGTGCACGCGCTAAGGCAGCCCAGAAGGGTGTCAACATCGTGAAGAAGGTGAACGCCGACGGTACTGTTACAGTTTCTAAGGTACTCGTGAAGTAATCACTGACTATTCAATCTGACCGTTTGGTCAGAGACTTAATAAGAAGGCATTGGACGCAGGTCCAATGCCTTCTTTCGTAATGGTACGCAAGCATCTAGTTTGCGAGTTAAGCACTTCGTGCTGAACGATACTACTGCAATTAAATACTATTGTCCTGTGCGTAGCACATAACTCCCATGAGCGTAGCCCATTTTAACTCCCACTTTTTACTCCCGTTTTAACTCCTTTTTTTGCACAAGTTGAGTCTCTTTACTTGTCCTCGAAGAGGAGTTTCGGTGTGTTGCGGATGAACTCGTAGCCGAATCGGCAACGAAGGCAGTTGCGCTTGATGCAGTACTCATTGTGCAGTTGAATGAGTCCTTGGCTATCGGCTGCATTCTCAGGTACTACTCCAAAAGCCTCCCAGTCCTTGATGATTCGGTTGGATTCTGGTTTTACTTGCTCCACGATATCGATGGCGGCATCCGTGAGGTGGTCGATTTGCTTCTGACGTCCGTAGGCGAAAAGTACAGGTGAAACGGTGTTGATAATGATGATATCAAGCGAATCCTTTGAAAGATGGTGAGCCATGGCCTTTTGCTTACCAATCTCAGCCTCAGGCTTGGCTTCCGTGAAATAATAATGGGTTTGCCAATAGTCGCTCACATGAGTCTGGAGTAAAGCGGTGAAAGCTTCAAAATCTGCTTGAATATCCTCATTCGGCGCTGTTCGTCGGTCATTAGTAGTCTGATTGAAGCGGCCAGCGTTAAATCCATTGGCCAGTTCAACAATCCTCGAAAGATTCAACCGACCCTCATGATAGAGCATGGCCAACTGGGCGATACGGATATGAGGGAAGTTCTGTGGACGCAACCGCAAAAACCGCCACAGGGTGTAGTCTATCGGGTGTAAAGGAGTGGTGGTTTGGAATTTCTTCTGCAAGTATTTGTATTCCGACTGAAGACGAATGTAATAAGAATCTTGGGGTGCGGATTTGGGGCAGGCATCGTCGAGCAGGCCCGCCTGGCCGAAAAAGATGGCCTCAACCTGCATGAGGTTGTCGCGGTGCTTAGCGACAGCGGCAAGAGGAATGCTTTGCGCCCAACGTTCGAAGGCGTCGCCATTCTTTCCGAAACCAAAGGTGCGGGCAAGCGTGATGAAAAAAGTTTGTTCCCAGTCTTTGCCACTATCACGCCATCGCTCCATGATTTGATGTGTCCGTTGTTCGAGCCGCTCCACATAGAGCGTGGACATCCAGCTATGTACCACTATCGGTGGCAAAGAAGTCACCACCTTACCACAGCGTGGTGAGATGTCGGCAGAACGCAACTGCTGGTAATTATCGACCACATATTGCGGTACGGGTACCACAACTTGAGGGATAAGACTACCGTCGTTGCGTCTAACCTCAGCATCTGCATTGCTCACCACGTGGAGGATGATGCTGTCGTAAGCTGTGTCGTTGTCGTGTCCATGGCGGAACCAGTCGGACGCATTGCTGTGGATTTCAACATTTCCCACCCACATTACACCATCTACCTTCACCTTGGCGTTGAAGAAGTCAGGACCGGCATCAAAATTATGCAGTCCAGGGCTGACCACCTCCACAGTTTTTCCATCTGTGGTGGTCAATCCCTCAAGCGGAAAAATCTTGTGTTTCCACACATAATGGATTAAATCCTCCATAAAAATATGTTGTAAATATGCAAGTTTGTATTAAAAATCGTTTCAAATATAAGAAATTTCAACATAATGACTAACTTTGCATCCAAAATAATTCAAGAAAAGTATGAAAATAGCACTTATAGGCTATGGCAAGATGGGAAAAATGATAGAGCAGATTGCCATAGAGCGTGGTCATGAGATTGTCAGTAAGATTGACATCGACAATCAGGAGGAGTTCGAATCAGCAGCTTTCAAGAGCGCCGATGTAGCCATAGAGTTCACCAACCCAATGGTGGCATACGACAACTACTTGAAAGCATGGAAGGCTGGAGTGAAAGTGGTGTCGGGCAGCACAGGATGGCTCAACGAGCACGAAGCTGATGTCAGAAAAGCTTGCACAGAGGAAGGCAAGACCTTATTCTGGGCATCGAACTTCAGTTTGGGCGTGGCCATTTTCTCTGCCGTGAACAAATACCTGGCGAAAATCATGAACAACTATCCCGTATATGATGTGAGCGTGGAGGAAGTGCATCATGTGCACAAACTCGACGCACCCAGTGGCACAGCCATCACACTGACCGAAGGCATCCTCGAGAATCTGGACCGCAAGTCCTCCTGGGTGAAAGGCGCTTTCACTGCTCCCGACGGCAGCGTGAGTGGCTGCAATGACTGCAAGGCCGATGAAATTGCAGTGAGCAGCATCCGCAGAGACGAGGTACCTGGCATTCACACCATCAAGTATGATTCCGAGGCCGACTGCATCACCATCACTCACGATGCCCACAGCCGCAAAGGTTTTGCCCTTGGTGCCGTACTCGCCGCAGAATACACCGCCAACCACACAGGCCTGCTCACCACCGATGACCTCTTCCAATTTTAAGACTAAAAATAGGAACGCCTAAAAAAACCTAGGAAACCCTAGAAATTCCTAGAAATTCCTAGCACCCCCCTGAAAACGATAAAAAAACAGAAGCAAAATGATTAAATACACCAACCCGAGCAAAATCAAAAAAGAAGCCGACGAGAAAAAGGTCACTTGGAAATCATGGACATGGTTTGCCATCGTTCTGGTGCTATACCTGCTGTTCCTCTTTTGGGTGAAAAGCTGGTGGGGACTGATTGTCGTGCCATTTATCTTCGATGCCTACATCACAAAAAAAATCAAGTGGACATGGTGGAAGAACCTCGAATCTCCTGTTTCACGCACCATCATGAGTTGGGTAGACGCCATCGTCTTCGCCTTGGTGGCGGTGTATTTCGTCAACAACTTCTTTTTCCAGAACTATCAGATACCCTCATCTTCACTTGAGAAATCACTGCTGACGGGCGACTACCTCTTGGTGAGCAAAGTGAGCTACGGGCCAAGAATACCACAGACCCCCCTCACCATGCCGTTGACCCAGCACACCTTACCGATGATTGGATGCAAGTCGTACATCGAATGGCCAAAGTGGGAATACCGACGCGTGAAAGGCTTGGGCAATGTGCAACTGAACGACATCGTGGTGTTCAACTACCCAGCAGGCGACACCGTGGCGACGAACTACGGCAACGACTTCTATGACCTCTGTTATTCCTATGGCTGCGAGAAGGCGTATGAAGAGACAGGCGAGATTCCTACTCTCCAGGGGCTCTCCACAGAGGACCAGATGCGCCAATGGCAGGAACTCTACCATAAAGGCAAGCAGATTGTAGCCAGCGACAACTATCGGTTCGGTGACATCACCTCACGTCCTGTCGACCGCCGTGAAAACTATGTAAAACGTTGTGTGGGCTTGCCAGGACAAACCCTGCAAATCCGCAACAAGGTGATTTACCTCGACGGGAAGGCGAACAAAGAACCCGATAATGTACAGTACAACTACCACGTCTATACCCGTGGTGGACAATTGCTTCCTGATGACCTTTGCAATGAACTCGGCATCAGCGATGAGGACCGCAACGCCATCATGCGCCGCGACGACGGAATGCCTTTGACCAAGGCGGCTTACGATGCACTGGTGACACACACTGAGTTGATTGACAGCATCGTGCCTGTCATCGACGGCTGGCATGGTAACCTCTACCCTCTGGACTACTACACAGGATGGACACGCGACAACTACGGACCGATATGGATTCCTGCCAAGGGACAGAGCATCAACCTGACCATGGACAACATCGCCATCTACGAGCGTCCTATCAAAGTCTATGAAGGTAACGACCTGGAGGTGAAGAACGGAAAAATCTATATCAACGGACAGGAAGCAAACGAATACACCTTCAAGATGGACTACTACTGGATGCAGGGCGACAACCGCCACAACAGTGCTGACAGCCGCTATTGGGGGTTCGTACCTGAAGACCACATTGTGGGCAAACCCATCTTCATTTGGCTGTCAGTAAGTCCTGATGCCAACCCCAAGAGCCGCATCCGCTGGAGCCGTCTCTTCCGCATGGTCGATAACATCAAGTAGATTCAATGGTCAAAAATGCGATTAAGCGAGAGCAGAGCCAAGCTTGCTTGAGCTATGCCGAGCGAGAGCATTTTAGGCGAAGCCAATCATCAATGGTCAATGGTCAATCATTAATGGTCAATGGTCAATCATCAATGGTCAATGGTCAATGCCTCCTCACCTCATGCTACCTCCCTCCCGTAGAGTGGTTCACCAAACTCTGCCGCTACGAGCGAGTGTGGGTGGAGCAATACGACAACTACCAAAAACAGACCTACCGCAACCGTTGCGTCATCGACTCACCCAACGGACCGCTTTCCTTGACTTTGCCCGTAGAGAAAATGCCTGACGGGAAATGCCTGATGAAGGATGTGCGTATCAGTGACCACAACCACTGGCGCAGCATCCACTGGCATGCCTTATCGTCGAGCTACTTGTCTAGTCCATTTTTCGAATACTACCAAGACGACTTCCGTCCTTTCTATGAACAGAAATGGACTTTCCTGATGGATTTCAACGAAGCCTTAGTGGCTAAATGCTGTGAACTCATCGACTTGCAACCAGACATTCACCGCACTCCCGAATACATAGCCGATAGCCAATGTTCAATGGTCAAAAATGCGATTAAGCGAGAGCAGAGCCAAGCTTGCTTGAGCTATGCCGAGCGTGAGCATTTTAGGCGAAGCCAATGGTCAATGGCTGACTTCCGGTCATCGATACACCCGAAGCAAGGTTGTGAGAACAACACAGAGTTTGTGGCTGTACCTTATTACCAGGTATTTCAGCACAAACACGGTTTCCTGCCTAATCTGTCTATCGTCGATTTGATTTTCAACATGGGTCCAGAAGCACTTGTGGTGCTTATGAACTCACTTTTGTGACCCATTTTCCCCTTTTCAGACGGACAAGGAAAATGGCACCGCGTACACAGAGTTCCACACACATAGCTATCCATGCACCATTCAGTCCTAGTCTCGGCGTGAGGATAGCCGCCAGCGAGATTCTCACCAACCAAATACTGCTGAGGTTCATCACAGCAGGAATCAAAGTGTCGCCCGCTCCCACAAAGATTCCGTAGCAGACAATCGAAGCTGCGAACATAGGTTCAGCGAAAGCTTCGATACGCAAAGCCATGGTACCCAGATGGCGCACTTCCTCCACGGGCGTCATGACTGCCATCATATATGGTGCCGCGAAATACATCACTATACCCATGAACGTCATAATACCCATGCCCAACGCCAAGGTGATTTTGGAAAAACGCCAAGTGAGGTCATGTCTTGACGCACCAATGCTCTGCCCGACCAGTGTGGTGGCAGCCTCTCCTATGCCGTAACCTGGCATATAGCAGATGCTCTCGGCAGTCACAGCCAGTGAGTTAGCGGCTATGGCGAAGGTTCCGAGGGGAGCGACAATGATGGTAGATGTGATTTGCGCCCCGCACATGATGATATGCTGGCAACCCATGGGCAGACCAATATGCAAGGCCCTCTTGACGATGCGTGAAGTGGGACGGAAACTACCTTTCTCCTTGGTCAGCGACAACTCTGGCGACCGGACAATGGCGAAATAAGCCATGAGCAATGCCGTAATCCATTCCGCCACAGCTGTACCTAGTGCAGCACCTACCACTCCCAATCCTGCCCCGGGGAAGGAAAGTTGCATGCCCATTAATGAGACATCACGGGTAGGAAAAATGAAAAGGAAGTTGAAAATCACATCGAGCACGCACATCATGATATTGAGCATGCTCGGAATATACATGTTCCCGCTGCACCGCAACATGGATGCGCAAAGGTGGTCAATCTGCAAAGCGGGAAGGCAGAGAATGAAAATGAAGAAATAACGGGAGGCATCGGCCACAATATCGTCGCCACCACCAAGCCATCGGGGCAGGGAGGATGTGATGGACAAACCGATGGTGGCAAGCATAAGGCTGAAAAACATAGTGGCAGTGATGGACTGCCGGAAGACGTCGCGCGCCTTGCTCATGTCATTGGCACCAATGCTATGGGCTACTTGCACCGAGAATCCAGAAGAAGAAGCGGAAACCATACCTCCAAATAGCCAGATGGTGGTAGAGACCAAGCCAATGGATGCTGTGGCCTGAGCACCCAAACCACCCACCATCGACGCGTCGATATACTGCATGAGGATGTGGGTAATCTGCGCCAACATGGAGGGCAGACTCAACAACAAGGTCAGCGTGACTTGCTGGCGCAAAGTCATGGACTGCCCATTGCGTATCATCGCCAACAGCATGTTCGACTCTTTCCGCTTCAGCATTTCTTTCTTTTGCTCACGAATTATTGAATTTGAGAATTAATGATGTCAGGATTGCCCGACCTATTCACTAATTCGCTAGTTCGGGATGATTATTCATTAACTGGCTCAGCACTGCATGAATGCGACGCAGCCCTTCCATCATTTGTTGCCGTGGGCAAGCGATATTGATGCGGATGAAACCGTCGGCATCAGGACTGCCATACATGGTGCCTGAGTTGACCAGCACCTTGCCTTCACTTTCCAGTCTGGCGGTGATGGCATCCGAAGTACCAAGGCAACTGCAATCGGTCCATACAAGATAAGTGCCTTCAAGGCGGACTACAGGAATACAGGGCATCTGCTCACGGAAGAAGTCGCACAGTGCCTTGTAATTGCCATACAGATACTCACGCAGGCTATCAAGCCATTCCTCACCTTCATTATAGGCGGCGATAAGCGCCAGCACTCCAAAAGGATTGACATCACAAACCTCATTGACATTAAGGGCTTTGTCTATCTTTGACCGCAATTCCGCATCATTCGAGATGATGACTGAAATCTGAAGGCCTGCGATATTGAAGGCCTTGCTGGGCGAGACACATGTGACGCAATTGCGCTGTATCTCGGGTGAAATGGAACCCATCGGAATAAACTTGTATTCCGGCATGGCCAACTCGCAATGAATCTCGTCGCTGATAATGACCACATTGTGGCGGATACAGATATTGCCCATCTTCTGCAACTCAGCCTGAGTCCAGACTCGGCCTACTGGATTGTGGGGATTGCAGAGAAGAAAGACCTTCACGTCTTCTCTCGCACACTGCCTTTCGAAATCATCGAAGTCTATGGTATAGGTGTTGTCGTGATAAACAAGCTTGTTCTCTGCCAAAGTGCAGCCATTATTACGGATGGAGGAGAAGAAGCAGTTATAGACAGGTGTCTGAATCAGCACGGCGTCACCAGGTTGAGTCAGGGCCTTGATGATGGCCGACACTGCTGGCACTACTCCACTGGTGTAAAGAATCCATTCCTTCTCAATGTGCCATCCATGACGGCGAGAAAACCACTGGGTAATGGCCTCATAAAACTCATCTGGTACCTTGGTGTAGCCGAAAACACCGTGCTCCACTCGTTTGCGCAAGGCTTTCAAGACAGCAGGAGCGGTCTCGAAATCCATGTCGGCCACCCACATCGGCAGCACACCCTCGCCTACGGAATCCCATTTGACGGAATTGGTGTGGCGACGCTGTATTTGTTTGTCAAAGTCGTATCTTTTCATATCTTAATCTTAAAGAGAGTGCGAAGTTAGTCAATTAATTTGAGAATCTCGTCCATCCTGTATCCTTTTCCAAGAGCATAACGGATAATTTTCTGGTTGACCTCGTATTCACTGCTGCCTTTCACTGTGGGACGCTTGGCTTCAATGAGATGGCGCAATACAGCCTCGTACTCGTCTTGCGGTATTTCTGAAATGCCGTAGTCAATATCGGCCGAGGATATGTTTCGGCGCATCATTTCCATCCGAATCATCTCTCGTCCCCAGTGATTGTAGCGAAACTTGTCGAGGGCAAAAGCACGGGCATAACGCCGCTCGTCGATGAAACGTTCCTTGACGAGACGGTCGATGATGGTTTCTGCATCACCGATGATGATCCATTTCTGCATTTTGCGGCGGATATCGGCTACACACTGTTCGGAAACGGCACACAAGGCCGCCAACTTCTGATAGGCTTGTTCTTCGGAAAAGGGAGTGGGCATGATTGTTTTTGTGGGTTTGGATAGGTCTGTTGGGTTAATTTGGACGGATGGGAGCGGTGGCTTTGACCATACGGGGGTTACCGTAAGCATCGCTGCGCAGTTCGGGAGCTGTGAAGCCGATGGATGAGAGCATCGCAAGGATTTGCTGACCAAAACTTCTGTTGATTTCGAAGTAGAGGGCGCCTCCGGGCTTGAGCCGTACCAACGCTGCACGAGCAATGGCCTCATAGAAAAGCAAAGGGGAGTTGTCGGGGACAAAGAGCGCCTGTTCTGGCTCATAGTCAAGTACATTGGCATCCATGTCTGCACGTTCGCATTGACGAATGTAAGGAGGATTGCTCACCACTACATCGAACATAGGACTTATGGCTCCAACTCCATCACCAAAAGGATTCTCACCCAACGCATCAGCTTGGCGGAAAGTGACAGGCAAAGACAAACGGCAAGCATTCCGACACGCCACCTCCAAGGCCGCCTCGCTGAGGTCGGTGGCTAGAACGCAGGCTCTAGAAAAACGATGGGACAAAGCCAATGCAATACATCCCGAGCCTGTGCACACATCGACGATAGTGGGCGAAGTCACACCTTTGAGGTCATCGCAAATCCATTGCACCAGCTCCTCTGTCTCGGGTCGTGGAATCAGCACTCCAGGACCTACTTCCAATGCCAGTCCACAAAAATCAGCCACCCCCAACACATATTGCACAGGCTCGTGTTTGACCAATCGGTCCAACATTCCTTGCAACTGATTGCGTTGGAGTGAAGAAAAAGTTATATCTTTGTCGCTCAGAATATCCACACGGCTGACATGGAGCAACGACTCAAGGAGCATGAAGGCCACTGCCCGTGCCTCATACTGGTCGTAAACCACCGACAAAGCCTTGTTGACATCCCTGTAAAGTGATTGTAGCATGCTGTGCACTTGTCGCGAATAATGCTCATCTGGACATGACACGTCATGTTCCTACAATAAGCATATCCTATTCATAATTATGCAAAATTAAACAAAAAACACGATAGATACACCATGACGGATGATGAAAAATATATGCGCCGTTGCATACAGTTGGCGAAGAATGGCATGAAAAACGCCCAACCCAACCCAATGGTCGGTGCTGTGATTGTCTGCAACGGACGGATTATCGGCGAAGGCTACCACCAGCGTTGCGGAGAAGGACATGCCGAGGTCAATGCCATCGCTTCGGTTCATAATCCTGCCTTGCTCAAACAGTCAACCATCTACGTGAGCTTGGAACCATGCGCCCACTATGGCAAGACACCGCCTTGCGCCGACCTCATCATCAGCAAGGGTATTCCGCGCGTGGTAATCGGTTGCACGGACCCTTTCGCCAAAGTCAATGGACTGGGTATCAAGAAACTGCGTGATGCTGGCATTTCAGTTGAAGTGGGTGTGTTAGAGGCTGAATGCCAGGAATTAAACAAACGGTTCATGACTTTTCATTCGCTCCATCGACCTTTCGTCACCTTGAAATGGGCACAGTCGGCCGACGGATTCATTGGCATCAGCGGGCAACGAACCGCCATTTCCAACGACCTTGCACAGGCCATCTGCCACAAACGCAGGGCTGAGCACCAAGCCATCATGGTGGGGCGAGTCACAGCCGAGACCGACAATCCCCGCCTCGATGTGCGCCGATGGGTGGGCAACAACCCCGTCAGGGTGGTCATCGACCGCGAACAGAGATTACCGGCAATGCTCCACTTGTTCGACGGCACTGTCCAGACCATTGTCTTCACTGCCCATGACACTACCTGCCACTGCCCTAATGCGGAATATGAGTGCATCGATTTCACCACCGACATTGTGCCGCAGATGCTCCACCGGCTCTACGACCGAGGCATACAGTCGCTGCTCGTGGAAGGAGGAGCGCGTCTGCTGCAGTCGTTCATCAATTCTGATATGTGGGACGAGGCATTCGTGGAAACAAGCGACCTGATTCTTTCTCAAGGTGTGGAAGCACCCGTTATCCGTCATGGGAATGTCGTTTCTGTAGAGAATATCGATGGCCACATGATGACTTGTTTGAACAATCCCTTGAAAAAGTAAAAAAATGTTAGAAATTGTAATAAAAAAGGGAGTGAAATACCTAAAACGGGATAAATAACTATAAAATAGCACCTAAAATACCTTAAAAGTGTTTGGGGATGTTCCATAGAGCAAAAAATCTTTGTAATTTTGCAGTTGCATTATATCCAAACATCACAATATTCGTTGATTTCAGATGAAAAAAAGCATATATGCAATCATAGTATTGCTCTTTGCGACATTGACTTTCACTGCGTGTTTGAAGGACAACGACACGGTATCCACTCCAGAATGTTCCATCACCAGTTTCACAGTAGGTGATTTCGTCAGCTATATCAAAGTCACCAGAGCGGACGGAACCGACACCACTTACTCACGCACCATCTCTGGGAAGAATGTATATTTCAACATCGACCAGATGAATAATGTCATCAGCAATGTGGATTCCTTAGTGTCATGGGCCAACATCACCCGACTGGTGCCTACCGTCTATGCCGACGGAAACGTGGTCTATAGGTACGCCAACGACTCTATTTACCGCTTTCTCAACAGTGGAAAAGACTCTATCGACTTCACAAATCCTGTAGAATTCACCGTGCTGGCTTACGACGGCTTGAACCGCAAGACCTATACGGTCAAGGTAAACAAAAGCTCTACCGATGCCGACTCGCTGATATGGGTGAGGCTCAACAGCGCGGATATTACCCTTTCGGGCAAGAGCCACAGCGTTGTGGCCAACAACAACCTCTATGTATTCGCTGAAAACGACGGTGAGCCAACAGTCTGCTCCACTTCGTTCCTCTCTGAGGGAGTGTCGTGGACCCAGCCCGTGGTGCTGACAGGTGCTGAAGGCACCATTGATTACGCATCAGTTGTAGTGTTCAAAGGCGAATTGTACGCCATTGACAGCAATGGCATTATCTATCGTTCCACCACAGAAGAACGAGGACAGGACTGGACCAAAGTGAGCGACCAAAACTTCAAGCAACTATTAGGCGCTGACTCCTATCGCCTCTACACCTACGACGGCGCCCAAATCTTGGGCTCTGAGGACATGGAAAGTTGGACTTCATTCGGCAATAACAGCATGAATATGCTGCCACAAACCAACATCTCGTCGGCATGCTATAAATCGAAGACCAATAGCGGCATCGACGTGGTGGTGATGACGGGTCTGACCCCAGAACTCGACGATTGTGCCAGCGTCTGGTACAAGCTGTCGGCCAACGACAGTGATGTGGACCAGGAATGGAACTACATTGGCATCTCATCCGACAACAAATGGGCTTTGCCCAATATGGAAGGACTGCAGATGTTCCACTTCAACGACCGCCTCTATGCCACTGGCCTCAGCAAAGACGACACAAACGGAGGGTATCAATACTTCTACCGCTCCGACGACAATGGTATTACATGGCGACGCGTGGAGTCACTCTTCATGCTGCCAGTATCCTTGCGAGGCACAGACGAGCCTATTTCCATCAGCGTGAGCGGCGGAAACATCTGGCTGGTGCAAAGTGGTGGAAAGGTGTGGAGAGGACGCCTCAGTGCCAATATGTAAACTTAGAACCACACACTGGCAACAGTCATCAAGAATCAGAAGGAGAAAGGAAATCATGCGCAAGATAAAGGCCCTCATCGTTCTCACCCTCTTGGCTTGCTCTTTTCATCTCAGTGCCCAGGAACTGGAATACAAGATGGAAATAGGCGGCATGGCAGGACTGAGCTCTTACCTGGGCGATGCCAACTACACCAATCCCTTCAGCCACCTCAAACCAGCAGGAGGACTTATCGCCCGCTACAACCTCAACTCGCGCATGGCATTGAAATTCGACCTCGCCTATGCGGGCATAGGAGGCAACTCTGCAGAACGCAGCAACAAATACCCCGACGGCAAGAACTGGAAATTCGACACCTCGGTGGTGGATTTCGGCTGTCAGTATGAACTGAACTTCTTTGGATATGGCACTGGTTCCGCAGGATATAAAGGCAACAGACGCCTCTCACCCTACATCCTCATGGGACTGGGAATGACATACGGCCAAGGCGTGAAACCCGAAGGAAGCGTCTTCACACTCAACATTCCATTCGGCATAGGTGTGAAGTACAAACTAAAACCAAGAGTGAATGTGGGTGTCGATTGGTCGGTACACTTCAGCCTCGACGACAAACTCGACGGTATAGTGGACCCATACGGCATCAAGGGTTCTTTTCTCAAGAACAAGGACTCCTATACCATGCTGATGTTCTACATCTCGTACGACATCATGCCTAAGTACAGAAAATGCAATAACTAAAAAAACGGACATTTGAATATGACATACAAGGAACAAGTCGATTACAAGAGACTGCCACACCATATCGCCATCATCATGGACGGCAACGGACGATGGGCCAATGCCCGCGGCATGGAGCGCACCATGGGACACCAAGAAGGTGCACAGAACGTACACGACATCATGACTGCCGCCACAGCCATGGGTATCGATTTCCTGACACTATACACGTTCTCCACAGAGAACTGGAACCGTCCGGAACAAGAAGTGTCGGCCCTGATGGCCATTCTGCTCCAACATCTGGAGGAGGAGCTGTTCATGAAGAACAATGCCCGTTTCCGCACCATAGGCGAAATAGAGCGTTTGCCACAGATTGTGCAAGACGCCATCCATCATCTGGTGGATGTCACCAGTAAGAACACAGGCACTTGCCTCGTGTTGGCCCTGAGCTACTCCTCAAGATGGGAGATGGCCCAGGCTGTGCGGAAAATCGCACAGAAGGTGGAAGCTGGAGAAATGAAAGCCAACGACATCGACGAATCCACCATTGACAAACACCTGGAAACCTATTTCATGCCAGAGCCCGAACTGATGATACGCACAGGCGGAGAGCAAAGGCTGAGCAACTTCATGCTCATCCAAAGCGCATACACAGAACTTTATTTCACAGATATATATTGGCCTGATTTCAATGAAGAGGAACTCTGCAAGGCCATTTGCGACTACCAAGGCCGCCAGCGCCGCTTTGGAAAGACAGAAGCGCAAGTGGAAGCGCAAGAGAACAACAACTAACAGACGATATTGAACAGGACGAAAGCAAGCAAGAAATGACTGGAATAACGAAATGTAACGTATGGTTATGCCTGTTGGTCATGTTGATTACCACTACGGGAATCCACGCACAGGACAAACAGGAAAAACCCACCATCCTCTATGGGCAAACCCGACGACTCGAAATCGGAGACATCAGCATACACGGCGCTGAAGGATACGAGGACAATCTGGTTGTCGGACTGTCAGGACTTTCAAAAGGACAAACCATCAGTGTGCCCGGTGATGAAATCACCGAGGCTGTGAAACGATACTGGAAGCACGGACTGTTCTCCGACGCCAGAATCGAGGCCGACAGCATCGTGGATGGGAAAATCTACCTCTCCATTCATGTGTCGATGCGTCCGAGAGTATCGGAAATCAACATCAACGGAGTGAAGAAAAGTGAAAAAGACGACCTCTTGGAGAAGAATGGTATCCTCAAGGGCAACCAAATCACCCCGAACATGATCAACAAGGCCAAGACCATCACCAAGAAATACTTCGACGAAAAAGGATTCAAAAACGCTGAAATAGAAATCGTTCAACGCGATGACCCGGCACAGAAAAACCACATCATCGTGGATATGAACATCAACAAGAACGAGAAGGTGAAGGTGAATGAAATCTACATCACCGGTAACAACAATATACCCACCAAACGATTCACTGGAAGCCTCTTCAGAAACGGACTCTTGAAAAAAACCCACCGCAAGGGTAAATTGTCGAGTTTCTTCCACTCCAAGAAGTTTGTCATGAACAAATTCAAGGAGGACAAGGAAAACGTCATCAAGAAATACAACGAACTGGGTTACCGCGACGCAGTAATCATCAGCGACAGCGTAGCTGATCTGGGCAACAACCTCGTTGATGTCTACCTCAACATTGAAGAAGGTGACAAATACTACGTGAGGGACATCAAATGGGTGGGCAACACCATCTTCACCACCGAGGGCCTTGACAGAGTGCTCAACATGAAACGTGGCGATGTCTATAACCAAACCCATATCTCGAAACGCCTCAATGAGGACGAAGACGCCGTGGCCAACTACTACTTCAACGACGGTTATGTTTTCAACCGTGTGGAACCAGTGGAGGTGAATGTGGATGGTGACTCCATCGACCTTGAAATCCGCATCGTAGAGGGTAGACAAGCCAGCATCAACAGGGTGAAAATCTTCGGCAACGACCGTGTGTATGAAGACGTGATTCGCCGTGAACTAAAACTGAAGCCAGGCGACTTGTTCAACATGGATGCCTTCAAGATGTCGTATCAGGAAATCGGTCAGATGGGACATTTCGACCCAGAGCATATCGACATGAAACCTGTGGCTGACGACGTGAACGGTACCGTCGATTTGGAAATTGGACTGGTGTCAAAACCCAACGACCAAGTGGAGTTCTCACTCGGTTGGGGTCAGACTGGTGTGATTGGTCGAATCGGTCTGAAATTCACCAACTTCTCCATGCGAAACCTCTTTGGAAAGAACCGCAACCGTCGAGGCATCCTGCCACAGGGTGACGGACAGGAACTGGAACTGAGCGGTAGCACCAATGGTAGCTACTACCAGTCGTACAGCATTTCGTTCTTCGATCCTTGGTTCGGTGGCAAACGACCGACCTCGCTCTCCGTATCAGCTTTCTACTCCAAGCAGACCGACATCAACTCGAGTTACTACAACTCCAGTTACTACAACAACTACTATAGTATGCTGTACGGTGTGGGCAACTACAACGGCTACTACAACAACTATAGTTCGTACTACGACCCCGACAAGTCCATCCAACTCTTCGGTGTGGCTTTGGGTTGGGGTAAACGACTCAACTGGCCCGACAACAACTTCCAACTCAGTGCGCAATTGGGATTCCAACGCTATATGCTCAAGGACTGGCAGTACTTCCTCATCTCCAACGGTAACTGCAACAACATCAACTTGACACTGACCCTCTCGCGCATCTCCATTGACAACCAAATCTTCCCACGTCGAGGTTCACAAGTGTCTTTCTCTGTCAGTGCCACACCACCCTACTCTTCTTTCGATGGCATCGACTATGCCAACCTCGCCAAGAGTAGCGCAGAGGCTAATTATGAACGAGACCTGCAGAAGAAGTACCGCTGGATAGAATACCACAAGTGGAAATTCAACTCGAAATTCTTCACCCCACTTGGTGGAAATCCGAAATGTTTCGTGCTGATGACCCGTTTCGACGCCGGTTTCCTCGGACACTACAACAGGAACAAGAAATCACCTTTCGAGACCTTCTACATGGGTGGTGACGGTATGTCGGGATATTCCTCAAGCTACTATTCCGAGACTATCGGTCTGAGAGGTTACGACAATGGTTCGCTCACCCCATACTCCAATGGATACGCTTATACCCGTATGGCAGCTGAGCTACGCTATCCTTTGATGCTGCAGAACACCACCAACATCTATGCACTGGCATTCGTTGAAGCAGGTAACGCCTGGAGCGACATCAAGAAGTTCAATCCATTCGATGTGAAACGCTCTGCCGGTGTGGGTGTCAGAATCTTCCTGCCAATGGTGGGTATGATGGGTATCGACTGGGCTTACGGTTTCGACAAGGTGTTCGGCTCAACAAGCTACAGCGGCAGCCAATTCCACTTCGTTCTCGGACAAGAGTTCTAAAGGAAAACGAAAAAACCTTAAAAATCAATTAACAAAAGATAAATAAACGATAGTTTTCATTCTTTTATGCAATCTTTGCATTCGGATAGGAAAAAACTAGACCATCTAGCGAAATTAGTCATACTAGTTCAACTGGAATAACTAGAGAATCAACCTTCCAGATAAAAGACGAACGAAAACACCAAAACAAAACGAGAATATGAAAAGAATGGTATTAGCAATGTTGGTGGCATGCATGGCGTCCATCAACCTCAGCGCACAGAAATTCGCGCTTGTCGATATGGAGTACATACTCAAGAACATACCAGCTTACGAACGCGCCAACGAACAACTCAACCAAATCTCAAAGAAATGGGAGGGAGAAGTTGAAGCACTCAACCAGGAAGCAGAGAACCTTTTCAAGAAATACCAGTCGGAAGCCGTTTTCCTCAGCGACGCACAGAAAACCAAGGCAGAGCAAGCCATCGTGGCTAAGGAGAAGGAAGCCAGCGACCTGAAGAAAAAGTACTTCAGCAGCGAGGGAGAACTCTACAAGCGTCGTCAGAGCCTCATGTCGCCTATCCAGGACGAAATCTACAACGCAGTGAAGGACATCTGCGACAGCAAAGGCTACCAACTCGTCATCGACCGTGCCTCTGGTTCCAGCATCATCTTCGCTTCACCAAAAATCGACATCAGCGACGAGGTACTCAGCAAACTCGGCTACTCTAGATAAAACCAGTGAAACCAGGATGCTGGGAAATCTAGAACATTTACCCCATCTAAGAATCGACAATAACAATATTAACAACAATAACAAAGAAGAAAATGAAAAAATTGATTTTGATGGCTCTCTTGGCTTTGCCAATGAGCCTTTTCGCACAGAAATTCGCTCATGTTAACAGTGCCGAGATTATCCAAGCCATGCCTGAGTACGCTGCTGCACAGACCAAGCTTCAGAACCTGCAGAAGACCTACGAGGAGGAACTCAACCGCATGCAAGACGAACTGAAGACCAAACTCGATGACTACCAGAAGAACGAAGCTACACTGCTTGACCCAGTAAAACAGCGTCGCCAACAAGAGCTCAATGACCTGAACCAGCGCATGGAGCAATACTACCAGACCAGCCAGCAGGAATTGCAGAAGGCACAGGCTGACGAAATGCAAACTATCTCCACCAAGGTGATGAACGCCATCAAGGAAGTGGGCGTGGCAGGAGGCTATGTCTACATCATGGATGCCACTGCCGGTATTCCATATATCAGCGAAACACTCAGCACCGACGTTACCTCACAGGTGAAAGCCAAACTCGGCCTCAAATAATCCCTGACAATGAAGAATTTTCTACTGCTGACAGCTTTGCTTGCCTCGCTAAGCCTGACAACCAGCGCCCAGACTGACGACATGCCTGAGATTGTCCAGAAACCCTATTTCGGATATCTGAGCTACGACTCCGTCATGCACGCCATGCCTGAATACGAGAGCGCCATGAACAGTTACGAGAGCCTGAAGACTACCTACGACAACGAGATGAAACGCTCTGAGCAGGACTTCAACAAGCAGTTCAAGGAATATGTGGACGGACAGAAGTCGTTCCCCGAGAACATCATGCTCAAGCGGCAGAAAGAACTGCAACAGCTCATGGACCAAAGCCTTCAGTTCAAGAATGAGGCTGAGCAACTGCTCACCCAAGCCAAGGCCGAACTGCTGGCTCCTGTCTATGAACGTTTGCAACAGGTAATCGAAGCCATCGGAGTGGAACGGGGCTACGACTTCATACTCAATACTGACAATCACGCCGCCCCCTTCATCAACAAATCCAAAGGGGAGGACATCAACGGAGTGGCTATCAGTCGTTTGAAGTAAGAATAAGCATTTGAAGACAAGGGGTACTGCATCTGTATTCAGCAATATAGATGTAGTCCCTTTTTTAATCGTTGGATGCAACGAATCGCATCCTAACAAGTAATAATAGAAGAGTTATGTTCGAGGCCAACAACAAAGGACCTATTGGTGTTTTCGATTCCGGTTACGGCGGACTGACCATCCTCGACGGCATCCGCAAACGCATGCCCGGCTACGACTACATCTATCTCGGTGACAACGCACGCGCACCTTACGGTACGCGCTCTTTCGACGTGGTATATGAATTCACACTTCAAGCCGTACGCAAACTCTTTGATATGGGCTGTCCGCTGGTCATTATCGGATGCAACACTGCCTCTGCGAAAGCATTGCGAAGCATACAGCAGAAGTTCCTGCCATTCGAGGCTCCAGAACATCGGGTGCTGGGGGTCATCCGACCTACAGCTGAAGTGGTGGGTCGCCTCACTCATACCAATCATGTAGGAGTATTTGCCACCGAGGGCACCATCAAGTCGGAATCGTATCGTTTAGAAGTGAAGAAACTGTTTCCCGAGGTCACGGTTACTGGTCAAGCTTGTCCCATGTGGGTGCCTATCGTAGAAAACGGTGAGTATGACAAGCCTGGAGCCGACTACTTCGTGAAGGACAGCATCGAAAAACTCCTAAGCAAAGACCCGGAGATTGACACCATCATCCTCGGTTGCACACACTTCCCATTGCTTTACGATAAAATCCGGAAATACACACCTGAACACATATCGCTCATCCCACAAGGGCATTATATCGCAGAAAGCCTCGCTGACTACCTCCAGCGCCACACCGACATGGACGACCGGCTCACCAAAGGTGGAACCTGTCAGTTCTTCACCACGGAGTCAAGCCAGAAATTCAGCGAAAACGCTTCAATTTTCCTCAAGGAGAACATCGAGGCAAAACACATTTCATTGTCATAAAACCATACACCTCAATTCATAAGGTTGGAATGGCGGTATTCTCATTCCAACCCCTTGATCCAATCCATCGCCTAAGCAGCTAATGTCTAAATCCTAATGGTCAATGGTCAATGCTCAATGGTCAATGGCCTACAATCACTCCTTCACCAATTCTGCCATGATGAACACTCCATGTATCATCCGCTTCTCGACTGGGGGGATTGTCATATAGTCGCCGTATTGCTCCTTGAGATACGTGTCGGGCACACGGGCAGCCTTGAACATCTTACCCTCAAACTCAATGTCCTGCGTGGGGAAAATGTCGGAACGCAGATGCATGCAACCATAGCCATTGGTTTCCAAAGATGTGGCAATGTACTTCTTGTTGTTGCGGAAAAGCATCAACACCGCAAACACTGACCGCCAAAACAAGTTCTTGGCACCAAACCAGAAAAACTCTGCCACAGAACGGAAAGAATAGTAATGAAGATGGCGAAGCACAGCGTAACTCACATCCACTCCTCTCGACAACTTCTTCATGAATGCACGCGAGACGTCAGGATAGTCCACATACGGAAAGATATCGACATAAACACCCTTGCAATAGTCGCCTACGAAATGATCGCCATCCTCAATGTAGATGGAATTCAGGCTACGCACCTTAGTGATGCCACTTTCCTTACTTCCCGGATCCGTCTCGCGGGTCTGAAGGAACAAATCGTCAGGCAGTTCTCCTGGTGCTATTTGGCAAAAACGCTTCAAATCTTCTTCCTTCATGGCAATATCAACATCATCGTCCCAAGGAATAAAACCACCATGACGCACAGCACCAAGCAAAGAACCACCCTCCAACCAATAGTCGATATTATGCTTACGGCAAATGCCGTCGATGACCTCAAGGATGCTCAACTGCTTCAATTGGCATTCCCTCAGGTGTTCCTTCATATATTGTTTCAGATATTTGTCGTCTTTTTTCATGTCGGTCAGTGGGATAATACATACGTTTATGCAAAATTACGAAAAATATCCGAACCTTTACACTGTAAAAACAGTTCTCTCCTTACTATCGTGATTTTTCCCGTTTCATTGGCACAAATTGGGAAAAAATGACTATATTTGCAAATTAAAACAACAAGAACCATACCAACCACAAAAGACATGGGAAACGTAGTCATCAAAAAAGTGGAAAGCAAAAGCGATTTGAAGAAATTCATCCGCTTCAACTACGAACTATATAAGGACAACCCCTATTCTGTACCCGACCTCTACGAAGACATGCTCGGCACTTTCTCAGACAAGAACCCCGCCATGGAGTTCTGCGAAGCTGAGTATTTCCTGGCATATAAGGACGGTAAGATTGTGGGACGAGTAGCCGGTATCATCAACCACAAAGCCAATAAGACATGGAACCTGAAAGCAGCGCGTTTCGGATGGATAGACTTCATCGACGATGAGGAAGTGAGCGAGGCATTGCTCCATGCCGTAGAGCAATGGGGCAAGGAAAAAGGCATGGAAGAGATACAGGGACCATTGGGATTCACAGACATGGACGCTGAGGGAATGCTCATCGAAGGCTTCGACCAACTCAGCACCATGGCCACCATCTACAACTTCCCCTACTACCAGCGTCATATCGAGCGACTTGGGTATGAGAAGGATGCCGATTGGATTGAGATGTTACTGACCGTGCCTAAAGAGGTACCAGAGCGACTCACACGCATCGCTAAGATTGTGATGGAGAAGTACGACCTGCACATCAAGAAATACACGTCGCACCGCGCCATCGCGAAAGAATACGGCACCGAGATTTTCAAGGTCATCAACGAGGCGTTCAAACCGCTCTTCGGCTACTCCGAACTCACCGACAAGCAAATCAAACAGTATATCAAGTCTTTCTTGCCACTTATCGACCTCAAACTCGTCTCGCTCGTCACTGAGGCCAACGGACGACTGATTGGTGTGGGCATCTCCATGCCATCCATGTCGAGGGCACTGCAAAAGGCCAAGGGCAAAATCTTCCCATTCGGATGGTTCCATCTGCTCAAACCACTCAAATGGAAACATCCCGACACACTCGACCTCATGCTCATCGGTGTACTGCCCGAATACCAAAGCAAAGGCGTCAACGCCATCTTCTTCCACGACTTGCTCCCCATCTACATCAGCGAGGGCTACAAATATGTGGAAACCAATGTGGAACTGGAAACCAATACCCGAGTGCAGTCGCAATGGATTTACTTCGAGCGCAAACAACACAAGAGAAGACGCTGTTTCAAGAAACCTCTGAAATAGCCCGTCCCGCCAACCACTCCATTTGACCCATTAAACCCATTAACCCCACCCAACTCCATTACCATGCCAGAAGACAACAAACTTAACTTTGACAATAACCAACCTACAGCCAACTACGAAGACGCCAACATCATCCACCTGGAGGACATGGACCATATCCGCCTGCGTCCAGGTATGTATATCGGACGACTAGGCGACGGTTCACACGCCGAAGACGGCATCTACGTTTTGCTCAAGGAAACCGTCGATAACTCCATCGACGAGTTCAAGATGAATGCAGGTAAACGCATCGACGTGACCATTGAAGACAATCACCGTGTGAGCGTACGCGACTATGGTCGTGGCATACCACAGGGCAAACTCATCGAGGCTGTCAGCCTGCTCAACACAGGTGGCAAATACGACTCCAAGGCTTTCAAGAAGAGTGTGGGTCTGAACGGTGTGGGTACCAAGGCGGTGAATGCGTTGAGCACCCACTTCGAAGTAAGAAGTTACCGCGATGGAAAGGTACGCATCGCGAAGTTCGAAAGAGGAGTCTTGAAACACGACGAGACCCTCGACACCGACGAGGAGAACGGCACATACGTCTATTTCGAGCCCGACAACTCACTGTTTGTCAACTACTCCTTCCAAAGCGAGTTTGTGGAGACACTGCTCCGAAACTACACCTACCTCAACACAGGACTGTCCATCTATTTCAACGGACGGCGTATCATCTCGCGCAACGGACTGGAAGACCTGCTCAACGATACCATGACCACTACAGCCCTCTACCCCATCGTACACCTCAAGGGCGAGGACATAGAGATAGCCTTCACACACACCAACCAACAGTACGGTGAGGAATACCACTCTTTTGTCAACGGACAGCACACCATACAGGGAGGCACACACCAGAGTGCTTTCAAAGAGCATATCGCCAAAACCATCAAGGAGTTCTACAACAAGAACTTTGAATACGGCGATATCCGCAACGGACTGGTGGCAGCCATTGCCATCAACGTGGAGGAACCCCAGTTCGAGAGCCAGACGAAAATCAAACTGGGTTCGCTGACCATGGAACCTGGAGGCGGCATCAGCGTCAATAAGTTCGTCGGCGACTTCATCAAGACTGAAGTCGACAACTACTTGCACAAGAACCCCGACGTGGCCGACATTATCCTGCAGAAGATACAGAACAACGAGAAGGAACGCAAAGCCATCGCCGGTGTCACTAAACTGGCACGCGAGAGGGCAAAGAAAGCCAATCTACACAACCGAAAACTGCGCGACTGCATCATCCACTACAACGACAACAAGGGTGACAAACAAGAGGAGAGTTGCATCTTCATCACCGAGGGCGACTCAGCCAGCGGAAGCATCACCAAGAGCCGCGATGTGAACACACAGGCTGTGTTCAGCCTCCGTGGCAAACCCCTCAACTCGTTCGGACTGACGAAGAAAGTGGTGTATGAAAACGAGGAGTTTAACCTACTGCAAGCCGCACTCAACATTGAAGACGGTATCGAAGGCCTGCGCTACAACAAAGTCATCGTAGCCACAGATGCGGATGTCGATGGCATGCACATCCGACTCCTGATGATTACATTCTTCCTGCAGTTCTTCCCCGAACTCATCCGCAAAGGACATGTCTTCATCCTCCAAACACCGCTCTTCCGCGTCAGAAACCGCAAGAAACGCATCAAGAAGAGCGCTCTCGACCAACTGCTCAAGGACAAACCCGACAGTAAGGGCGACTTCATCACCCTTTACTGCTACAGCGAGGAGGAACGCGACAAGGCTATGGCCCAACTGGGACCAGAACCCGAGGTCACTCGTTTCAAAGGCTTGGGCGAGATATCTCCAGATGAGTTCAAGAACTTTATCGGACCCGAGATTCGTCTGGAGCAGGTGACACTGCGCAAGACCGACCAAGTGAAAGAACTACTGGAATACTACATGGGCAAGAACACCATGGAACGCCAGTACTTCATCATCAACAACCTCGTCATCGAGGAAGACAAACCCGAAGAAGAAGAAATAGTATATACAGAATGATACGCAAAGCACTTTTCGCAGGCAGTTTCGACCCTTTCACACTCGGGCATGAGTCCATCGTGGAACACACGCTCGACTCGCTCGCCGACGAAGTGGTCATCGGCATAGGCATCAATGAGAACAAACACTACCTCTTCCCACTCGACAAACGACTGGAGATGATCCGAGAGGTCTATCACGACAATAACCGAGTGAGTGTGGAGGCCTACAACGGACTGACCACAGACTTCGCCAAGACCATCGGCGCGCACTTTCTGGTGCGCGGGGTACGGACAACAGCTGAATTTGACTTCGAGAAAACCATCGCCGACATCAACCGACGACTCACAGGCATAGAGACAGCACTGCTCATTACCTCACCCGAAGTGAGTTGCATCAGTTCAAGCGCTGTACGAGAACTCATGAGTTTCGGTCATGATGTCCGTCAATGGGTGCCAGAGGCGGTCTATCGCCACATCCAGCAACTGCCTACAAGTCCCCATCTAACCCATTAACCCTATTCAACCCATTAGACCCATCAAATCAAAAGAACAATGAAATCATTCGCATTTATAACACTGATGACACTCGCTGCCATCACAGCCAAGGCACAGGAAGACAACGAAGCCAAGGATATGGAAACTTTCAACCGCCTGCGTAAACTGCAAGTGGCAGAGTTCGCCATCAACCGACTTTATGTCGATTCACTCGACGAAGACAAACTCGTGGATGATGCCATCGTCGGCATGCTCAAGAGCCTCGACCCGCATTCATCCTATACGCCCAAGAAAGACGTCCAGAAACTCAACGAACCACTGCAAGGCAGTTTCGAGGGTATCGGCGTGCAGTTCAACATGGCTGAGGACACTCTCCTCGTCATACAGCCTGTCAGCAACGGACCCTCTGAAAAGGTGGGTATCCTCGCCGGCGACCGAATCGTCCTCGTCAACGACACGACGATAGCCGGAGTGAAGATGAGCCGGGAGGAAATCATGCGACGTCTGCGCGGTCCCAAAGGTACGAAGGTGAAACTTGGCATCGTCAGACGAGGTGTGGATGGCATCCAGAATTTCACGGTGACACGCGACAAGATACCCGTATTCAGCATCGACGCTGCTTATATGATGACGCCCACAGCAGGCTACATCCGCATCAACAACTTCGGAGCGACCACACATTCGGAATTTGTGGAAAAGGTGAAAATGCTCAAGGACAAGGGAATGCAGACTCTGGTGCTCGACCTTCAGGAGAACGGCGGCGGATACTTGCAGGCTGCAGTGGATATCAGCAATGAGTTTCTGGAGACAGGCGAACTGATTGTCTATACAGAAGGACGTATGTACCCCAAGACCGAATTCAATGCCCGTGGCAACGGTATTCTGAAACACGATAAGGTCATCGTGCTGGTGGACCAATATACGGCATCTGCGGCAGAGATTGTGACGGGAGCGCTGCAGGACCATGACCGTGCCATCGTCATCGGCCGACGCACCTTCGGCAAGGGACTGGTGCAACGGCCTATCGACTTGCCTGACGGTTCTCTCATCCGACTGACCACAGCCCACTACTACACACCATCGGGACGCTGCATACAGAAACCATACGAGATGGGCAACAAGAACAGTTACGACCGCGACATGCTCGACCGCCTCAACAGCGGTGAACTGACCAATGCCGACAGCATACACTTCGCCGACTCGCTGAAATACCGGACACTGAAGGAAGGACGCATCGTCTATGGTGGCGGTGGTATCATGCCCGACATATTCGTAGCCCTCGACACCACCAAATACACCAAACTGCACCGCACACTCGCCGCCAAGAGCAGCATCATCAACACCAACCTGAAATGGGTGGATAAGAACCGCAAGGCGCTGAAAAAGCAATACTCCACGATAGAGGACTTCAAGGCGCGTTTCGACGTGCCTGATGACATGCTTGAACTGCTCAAGGATTATGCCAAGAAGGATAATGTGGAATACACCGACAGTGAGTTCCAGGCATCCTTGCCTATGATTAAGACACAACTGAAAGCTCTCGTGGCCCGCGACCTATGGGACATGAGCGAGTATTTCCAAATCATCAATGATGTGAACGACACCTACTGCAAGGCAGCAGAACTGCTCAAACAGTAAACACAAAGGGAGAAGGTCATGGATGACCGATAAAAAAGGTTGTATGCTCTGCCTGGCAGAGAAAAAACGATAAGACTATGATAACCTATCAAACTGACGGCATTTCTATGCCGAAAATACAACGCCGCAAACTCACCACTTGGATTAAACAGGTGGCGGCTGGCTATAACCGCAAAGTGGGCGACATCGCCTACATTTTCTGCAACGACGACAAGATTCTTGAGGTGAACCTGCAGTACCTGAACCACGACTATTACACCGATATCATTACCTTCGACTACGACGAGGATGACACCATCAGTGGCGACATCTTCATCAGCCTCGATACCGTGCGGTCCAACGCAGAGGAACGAGGTATAGCCTATATGTCGGAACTCCACAGAGTCATCATCCACGGCATCCTCCACCTCTGTGGCATCAATGACAAAGGACCAGGCGAGCGCGAGGTCATGGAAACATCCGAAAACCGCGCGCTCGCCTTACTGCCCGATTTGGGCATCCTTATCGAATAGGATTTACATCACCACCTTCACTTGATGCTTGCCAGCAGAATAAGGAATGCAATTGCCTTCCACAGACTGGCCGTCAAGAGTGATTACGGATACACCACACTGCTTGCCATTGGGATTCTCCACGCAGATTTCATATTCAGCGTCACGGAAGCGGCGGGTAACCGTATAACCTTTCATCTCAGCAGGCAGACAAGGACAGAGTTCCAGTCCGTCGTAGGCAGGACGCACACCGAGTATGTACTGGCTCACGGTCAGCCACATCCATGCGGCAGTGCCCGTCAACCATGAGTTCTTGCCCTCGCCTGGCTTTGCAGCATCTCTTCCCGCCACCATCTGGCAGTTCACGTATGGCTCCACACGATGGAGAGTCTGGTAGTGCTCCTCCACATAGGCAGGCAGTATCTTCCTGTAGTGGCTCCAGGCATCGTTGCCCCTGCCTTGCAAAGTCTCTGCGATAATCACCCATGGATTGTTGTGGCAGAAAATACCTGCATTCTCCTTATATCCCTCTGGATAACTACTGATTTCACCGTATTCGGGATAGTAGCGGGTGAAGGCAGGCCAGTTGAGCACAATGCCATGCTCACATTCCAAATATTTCTTTGTGGCGTCGAGGGCCTTGCATGGCAGTTGCTCTTCCTGACCAATCTGTGCCATAGCACACCAACCCTGGCTTTCGATGAAGATTTTGCCTTCCTCGTTTTCATGTGAACCCACCTTACGACCATAGTAATCGTAAGCACGGAGATACCATTCACCATCCCAACCATCTGCTTCCACGGCCTTGCACACAGCCTCCACCTGTGCCTGTGCACGTTGGGCCTCTTCACTAAGTCCTACACGCTGACAGAGTTCCACGTACTGACGACCCGTAAACACAAACAGACCAGCAATCATCAGCGATTCGGCTTTAGTGCCCTCGCTCTTGTTCTCTGTGGTCTGGAAACTCTCATTGGGGTCGAAGGAGAAGCAGTTGAGGTTCATGCAGTCATTCCAGTCAGCACGGCCGATAAGAGGCAGGCCGTGAGGACCGAGGTTCTCCACCACATGGTTGAACGACACACGAAGGTGTTCCATGAGCGACACTTCGCTCCCTTCTTGGTTGTCGAAAGGCACTGGTTCGTCGAGAATGGAGAAGTCACCCGTCTCCTTGATGTAGGCCACAGTGCCGAAGATGAGCCAGCAGGGGTCATCGTTGAAACCGCTTCCGATGTCGTTGTTGCCACGCTTGCTCAGCGGTTGGTACTGGTGGTAGCAGCTGCCGTCGGCAAACTGAGTGGATGCGATGTCAATGATGCGCTGACGGGCGCGTTCCGGGATGAGGTGGACAAAACCGACAAGGTCTTGGTTGGAGTCGCGGAATCCCATGCCTCGTCCGATTCCGCTCTCAAAGAACGATGCCGAACGTGACATGCAGAAGGTGACCATACACTGGTACTGACCCCAGATGTTGACGGTGCGGTTGAGTTTCTCGTCGTCGCTCTCCACACTGAAGATACTGAGCAACTGATTCCAATACTCCTTCAATTCACCGAAGTACTTTTCAACTTTTTCCACAGTGCTGAATTCATCCAGCATCTTGCGGGCCTTCGTCTTGTTGATGACCTTAGGTGCCTCCCACTTCTCATTGTCCTCGTTCTCCACATAACCAAGCAGGAAGACATATTCCTTACTTTCGCCCGGAGCGAGTGTGACTTCAAGGTAATGCGATGCTATCGGACTCCATCCGTGCGCATGGCTGTTGCGTGGTTTCCCTTCTGTCACCACCTGAGGTTCGCGGATTTCGTTGTACATGCCCACAAACGACTCTCTGTCGGTGTCGTAGCCTTGTATGGGAGTGTTCACCCCATAGAAAGCATAGTGGTTGCGACGCTCACGGTACTCTGTCTTATGATAGATGACCGAACCGTCAATTTCCACTTCGCCAGTGGAGAGGTTGCGCTGGAAGTTCTCACCATCTGTGGCGGCGTTCCAAAGGCACCACTCCGTATAGGAGAACACCTTGAGGTTCTTTTCTTTCTTGGAACGGTTGGTGAGTGTGAGTTTCTGCACCTCGGCATGGGTGTTGAGCGGTACAAAGAAAAGCACACTGGCCTCCACGCCGTCTTTCTCGCCTGTGACACGGGTGTAACCCATGCCGTGACGGCATTCGTAACGGTCGAGCGGGGTCTTCACGGGTTTCCAACCTGGACTCCAGGCGGTATCACCGTCCTTGATAAAGAAATAACGGCCTCCGTTATCCATCGGCACGTCGTTGTAGCGGTAACGGGTGATACGGCGGAACTTGGCATCCTTATAGAAGGAGTAGCCACCTGCGGTGTTGGAGATGAGTGAGAAGAAATCCTCTGTTCCTAAGTAGTTGATCCAAGGCCACGGAGTGCATGGGTCAGTAATGACATATTCACGATGCTCGTCGTCAAAATGTCCATAGCGTTTTTCGTTATTCATTGTAATGCTATTTAGTTTTCATATTCAAAGTATAGTGCAAATTAACACCAAATCCGTCTGAAAACAAAATAAATGGTCAATTAAGTAACAATATCAAGGGAAACAGCAAAAAACAGCAAAAAAACAACATGTCTTTCGCTGAGGATGTTTTATAGGAAACAACTGATAATATCAAGAAATCATACAGGAAATGCGAGAGGGCTTATTTTGCCTTCACCCTGTAGTGCCATATCTCGAAGGAGTTGACGATGTTCTGCCAGAGGACATAACAACCTGGACCGACGGATGCCACAGGATTAAGATACATGCACGCCACCCAGATGGCGAAAGCGGTGTTCTTCTGCCCTAAAGCCTGACCTGCATTGACCGTCGCATGGTGGAAACGACCGATGAGCCTGCCCACTGCGAACTGGACTATACATATCACCAGCGAGAGCAGGGAAATCAAGAGGAGCAACGACAGGGAGGCATCGGAATGGACAATGTTGCGGACGGTCATTCCCGTGGTCACCATCAGACTCACTCCCCACAAATAGAAACTGAGATTGGGGCGCGAAGCAATGGCGCGTTGCAACCGATGGACATAATGCTTCACGAACCATCCACAACCCAAAGGAACAATCAACACCAAGAACACCTTATATAATATAGTCAGGAAAGCGGTCAGGAAAGACACGTCCTCCGCTTTCTCTATCAAAGGGAATATGGTGGGGATAAGCAGTGCCGCCACCAAACCAGAGATGAGATTGTAGGTGGTCATGGTATTGATGTCGCCTCCCAGTTTGGATGTCACCACGGCAGCTGCCGCAGCTGTGGGGCAAATAATACAAGTGAGGACACCCTCCCACAGAATCTTCTGCTCTCCTTCCTTGGCCATGGTCAACATAATCACAGTGACCAGACTCACCAGCAAAACCTGAAAGACCACCACCCAGAGATGCCACCTGACAGGACGCATCTTATGGAAATCGACCTTACAGAACGTGGTGAACAACACCAAGAACACCAAGGAGGGGAAGATGAAGTCGAGTACGGGAAACAGCAGGTCGCCGGCCGTGTCAAGACATGGCACGAAGGCGAACAGCAAATATATCAATGTGCCAAGGGCTATCGCCACAGGCAGCGTCCAATTCTTCAAAAAGGTAATCATACGATTAATGAATAAAGGTAACTCCCATTTTAACTCCCACTTTAACTCCCTTTTTTACTCCCATTTTAACTCCCACTTTAACTTCCACTTTAACTCCCACTTAAAAAAAGGTGTATCACCCGCGTTGGGCAATACACCTTCCTTAGCGTTTCGCAAGTTTCCTGTTGGATTACTTACGCAGACCAAGAGCCTTGATGAGGTCGCGGTAGCGGTTGATGTCCTTTCTCTTCAAGTAAGCGAGCAGACGACGACGCTTTCCCACAAGCTCCACAAGGGCGCGGTTAGTGCTATGATCTTTGTGGTTGGCCTTCATGTGTTCGGTCAAGTGCGTGATACGGTAGGAGAACAAAGCTATCTGGCTCTCGCAAGAACCAGTATCTGTGTTGGACTTCCCGTACTTGGCAAAGATCTCTTTCTTAGTTTCTGGATCTAAGTACATAAGTTTTTGTGAGTTAATATATGAATTTTGTGAATGATTTTGCCCCCGGACAACACGTTTTGTCCGATTGCGGGTGCAAAGGTAGCGTTTTTTTTATAAACTACAATAAAAAACTTAATATTTTTTCATAACTTTGCGCCGAAATTCAGTTTTAAGTGCTGAGAAACAAGGTAAAAAGAGCCAACACCCCCCGTTTTTCCTATTATATACGTTGGGGCGGTTGGAAAGTAAAGGATAAACAGAAATTTAAAGACGATTCTTTATGCAAGACATCAGGAACATAGCCATCATTGCCCATGTGGACCACGGAAAGACCACACTGGTGGATAAGATGCTCATGGCAGGCAACCTCTTCCGTGAGAACCAACAGACAGGCGAACTCATGCTCGACAACAACGAACTGGAGCGCGAGCGCGGTATCACCATCCTCTCGAAAAATGTGTCAATCAACTACAAGGGGACGAAAATCAATATCATCGACACCCCGGGACACAGCGACTTCGGAGGCGAGGTGGAGCGTGTACTCAACATGGCTGACGGCTGTCTGCTGCTGGTCGATGCGTTCGAGGGACCAATGCCCCAAACCCGCTTTGTGCTGCAGAAAGCCCTGGAGATAGGACTGAAGCCCATTGTGGTGGTGAACAAAGTCGATAAACCCAACTGCCGACCAGAGGAGGTGTATGAGATGGTCTTCGACCTGATGTTCAACCTCAACGCCAGCGAGGAGCAACTCGACTTCCCCGTGGTCTATGGGTCGGCCAAGAACGGATGGATGAGTTCCGACTGGAAGAACCCCACCGGCGATATCACCTACTTGCTCGACACCATCGTGAAGTATATACCCGCACCCGAATACTTGGAGGGCAGCCCACAGATGCTTATCACCTCGCTCGACTATTCCACATATACCGGACGTATCGCCGTGGGACGAGTGCACCGCGGAGAGCTGAAGAACGGCATGAACATCACCATCGCACATCGCGACGGTAGTCAGGAGAAAACAAAAATCAAGGAACTGCACACCTTCGAGGGCATGGGACACCGCGCCACTGAAAGCGTAGGCAGCGGCGACATCTGCGCCGTCATCGGACTGACAAACTTCGAGATTGGCGACACCATTTGTGACTTCGAAGAACCCGACGCACTGCCCACCATCAAAATCGATGAGCCGACAATGAGCATGCTCTTCACCATCAACAACTCACCCCTCTTCGGCAAGGAGGGCAAATACTGTACCAGCCGACACATCGGCGAACGCCTTGACCGAGAACTGGAAAAGAACCTGGCACTGAGGGTAGAACAAAAGGAAGGCAGCACCGACAGCTGGATTGTCAGCGGCCGTGGTGTGCTACATCTCTCTGTCCTGATAGAGACCATGCGCCGTGAGGGCTACGAACTGCAAGTGGGCCAGCCACAGGTCATCTTCCGCCAAATCAACGGCGTGAAGTGCGAACCCATAGAGGAACTCACCATCAACGTACCACAGGACTTCTCCAGCAAGATGATTGATATGGTCACACGACGAAAGGGCGAGGTACTCTCTATGGAAGCACAGGGCGACCGAGTGAACATCGAGTTCGAGATTCCCTCACGAGGCATCATCGGACTCCGCACAAACGTGCTCACAGCAAGCCAGGGAGAGGCCATCATGGCACACCGCTTCAAGAACTACCAACCCTACAAGGGCGACATGCAGCGGCGTGTCAACGGCTCAATGATCGCAATGGAAAGCGGAACAGCTGTCGCTTTCGCCATCGACCACCTGCAGGACCGAGGCAAGTTCTTCATCTTCCCGGGCGATGTGGTCTACGCCGGACAAGTCGTAGGTGAGCATGTCCACGAGAACGACCTCGTCATCAATGTCACCAAGACAAAACAACTCACCAACGTCCGAGCATCAGGTACCGACGAGAAGGCACATATCATCCCGCCCGTGGTACTGTCGCTTGAAGAAGCACTCGAATACATCAAGGAAGATGAGTATGTGGAAGTGACACCCAAGAGCATGCGCATGCGCAAAATCATCCTCGACCACCTGGAGAGAAAGCGCAACAACCGCAGCGAAGGTTGACAACCCGACTTCAACATCACCATAAGACCCTTATGGACCTTAAGGTCACTATGACTTTAAGACCTATAAGTTCAAAGTTGATGCGACATGTCGTATCACTTTTAAGTGCTGAAAAGTTGAATTATAGCGCATTTAAATGTTAAATCGTTGCACAAATGGCAAATTTTGTGCAACGATTGACATTTTGCCCAAATCTTTTCTTGCACGAAATGAGATAAATCCGTAACTTTGCACTCGAAAAGACAAACCATTTTATTAATAACATTTAAAACAATTACTATTATGTCAGAAATTGAAGAAAAAGTGATTGACATCATCGCTGACAAACTCGGAGTGGATAAGGAAGAAGTAAAGCCAGAGGCAAGTTTCACCAACGACCTTGGCGCAGACTCACTCGACACTGTAGAACTCATCATGGAGTTTGAGAAGGCTTTTGGCATCAACATTCCTGACGACAAGGCTGAAGGTATCACAACTGTAGGCGACGCTATCGCTTACATCGCTGAGAACCAGGCACAGTAATCAACAACTAAGACACAACAACTATTATGGAATTAAAAAGAGTTGTAGTAACCGGTATGGGCGCTGTCACTCCTCTTGGCCTCACAGCCGATGAGACATGGCAGAACATCGTCGCAGGAGTAAGCGGAGCCGGACCTATTACACATTTCGATGCTTCACAGTTCAAGACGCAGTTCGCTTGCGAGGTTAAGGGTTTCAATGCCGCCGACTATATTGACCGCAAGGAAGCCCGTAAGATGGATGTTTACACCCACTACGCTCTCGCAGCCGCCAAAATGGCACTCAGCGACGCTAACTTCGACTTGGAGAACGAAGATAAGGACAATATAGGAGTTGTGCTCGGCGTTGGCATTGGTGGTATCCACACTTTCGAGGAAGAAGCTGGGAACTATGCTATCAACGGACCTACACTCGGCCCCAAGTACAATCCTTTCTTCATCCCGAAAATGATTGCTGACATCGCAGCTGGATACATCTCCATAGAAAACGGATTCCATGGTCCCAACTACACCACCACATCTGCTTGCGCATCATCATCCAACGCATTGGCCGACGCTTTCAACTTGATACGTCTGGGCAAGGCTGTGGCCATGATTGCCGGTGGTTCGGAGGCTGCTATTTGGCCTGCTGGCGTTGGTGGATTCAATGCCATGAAGGCATTGTCCACACGCAACGACGACCCCGAGCACGCATCACGTCCTTTCAGCGCAAGCCGCGATGGTTTCGTGATGGGTGAAGGCGCTGGCATCTTGGTGCTTGAAGAACTTGAGCACGCCAAAGCACGCGGTGCCAAGATCTATGCGGAAATGGTGGGAGCAGGCATGAGCGCCGACGCTTACCACATCACTGCTTCACACCCCGAAGGACTCGGTGCTAAGCTCGTGATGCAAAGAGCCCTCGACGATGCAGGCCTCAACCCCGAGGACATTGACTACATCAATGTACACGGCACATCCACTCACGTGGGCGACATCTCTGAGGCAAAGGCCATCAAGGAGGTGTTTGGCGAGGCTGCATACAAACTCAACATCAGTTCCACCAAGTCCATGACCGGACACCTGCTCGGAGCTGCTGGTGCTGTAGAGGCCATGATCAGTGTACTCGCTGTGAAGAACGACATTGTTCCACCTACCATCAACCACGACCCTGAGGACAAGGATGAGGAAATCGACTACGACCTCAACTTCACGTTCAACAAGGCTCAAGAGAGAACCGTTCGCGCCGCACTCAGCAACACGTTCGGCTTTGGTGGACACAACGCTTGTGTGATTTTCAAGAAATACATTTAAGCAGTGGTGACACAGAATCTTATTGACAGAATTAGGCTCTTTTTCCGAAAGGAGAAAGAGCCTTTTTTGCTATTGAAAGAAATACTCGGATTCTATCCGCACAACATCTCTTTCTACCGCACGGCACTACAACACAAATCGTATGCCGACATCAAGGACAATGGAGCTAAAGTGAACAACGAGCGACTGGAATTCCTTGGCGACGCTATCCTGGAGTCAGTGGTGTCCGACATCATCTACAACCGCTATCCCGACAAGCAGGAAGGGTTTCTGACCAACCTCCGCAGCAAACTCGTCAAGCGCGAGACACTCAACGAGCTTGCTTCGAAGATGGGTATCGACAAACTCATCATGCACACAGGAAGGGTGACATCGGCCCACAACAGCTATATAAGCGGCAACGCATTCGAGGCACTCATCGGAGCCATTTACCTCGACAGAGGTTACGAACACTGCAAGACGTTCGTAACCAACAAGATGATTAAGGAACACATCAATATCGAACAAATGGCCGACAGCGAGCAGAACTTCAAAAGCCTGCTGATAGAATGGTGCCAGAAATACCAGTTCGATTTCCAGTTTGTCATGACCGAGGAAAAAGTGAGCAATGGCATTCCCACTTTCCAGGCAGCAGTGCTTGTGGAAGGTATCACACTCGGCGAGGGAAAAGGCTTCTCCAAGAAAGAAAGCCACCAGAACGCAGCCAACATGGCACTCAACAAAGTGAGGAACGACAACGCACTGGTCAACAAACTGGTTGACATCAAAAGAGAACGCCGCCAAAGAAAAGGCGAAGACAAGAAACAAGAAAAAGAATAATTAAAACATATCTTTAGCATTATTCACACTATGCATGACCCAACTATCAACAAAAAAGTTTAAATTTGCCCATCGAAACAATTCATCCTACGGGACATCGCATACTGAAACCATAGAATAATGAATATTACAAAGATACTCGGCAAGGTTTATTTCAGCAGACGGAACAAGGTTCTCGAGCGCTATCAGTCGCATGCTGAGGAGATGCAGGACAAGGTAATGCATCATCTGGTGGAAAAAGCTGAGTCCACAGAATGGGGCAAGAGCCACAACTTCAGGTCGATTGCCAACTACGACGACTTTGTCCACTATATGAACAGCATCAACACTTACGAGGAGTTGAAAGGCTACATACACCGCATGCGTGAAGGTGAGAGCGATGTACTCTGGCCTGGCAAGGTGCTGTGGTACGCTAAGTCGTCGGGCACCACCAACGACAAAAGCAAGTTCATACCCGTGAGTGCCGACGGACTGAAAGACATACACTATGCTGGAGGACGAGATTGTTTGGCAGCATATTTAATGGTCAACCCTACATCGCGCCTCTTCTCCAATTCCGGCAAAAGCCTCATCCTCGGCGGTAGCCACTCCCCCAACCTCAACACCCCCAACAGCCTGGTGGGCGACCTCAGCGCCATACTCATTGAAAACGTGCCTTCCATCATCAACAAGACACGTGTACCCGATAAGAGTATAGCACTGCTCAATGACTTCGAGGTTAAACGCGACCTCATCGCTCGCAACACGCTCCACTTGAACGTCACCAACCTCAGCGGTGTGCCTTCATGGATGATGTCGGTACTCAATAGGGTGCTCGAAATCTCAGGCAAGGAAAGTATTGACGAGATATGGCCCAACCTGGAGGTGTTCTTCCATGGCGGTGTGGCATTCAGCCCATACCGTGAACAATACAAGAACATCATCAAGTCGCCTAACATGCACTATATGGAGACCTACAACGCCAGCGAGGGATTCTTCGGCATACAGACCGACCTCAACGACCCCGCCATGACACTGATGGTTGACTATGGTGTGTTCTATGAGTTCATCCCGCTCGATGAACTTGACAAACCGAACCCATCGGTTGTTCCTTTGTCTGGCATTGAGGTGGGAAAGAACTATGCCATGGTCATCAGTACCTCGTGCGGACTATGGCGCTACCTGATTGGCGACACCGTGAAGTTCACCCAGAAAAATCCCTACAAGTTCGTCATTACAGGAAGGACCAAGCATTTCATCAATGCCTTCGGAGAAGAACTGATTGTGGACAACGCCGACAAGGGACTGGAACAGGCATGCATCGCCACTGGAGCCATGGTGAAAGACTACACAGCCGCACCCATCTTCATGGATGCAAACGCCAAATGCCGCCACCAGTGGGTCATTGAATTCAGCAAGCCACCAGCATCGCTACAAGACTTTGCCGACATTCTCGACCGCTCTCTGCAAGCCATCAACTCCGACTATGAGGCCAAACGATACAAGAACATCACTCTCCAACCCCTTGAGATTATACAGGCCGAACCAGGGCTGTTCGATGAATGGCTGAAAGCCAAAGGAAAACTCGGCGGACAACACAAGATACCAAGGTTGAGCAACAGCCGCACCTACATCGAGGAACTACTTGCGCTCAACGCCAATCTGAAGCACGAATCATAACCGATATGTTCAGGCGTACCGCTTCTATCTGCGCTATCATGATGGTGCTGATGCTGGTCATCTCATGCGCCAACATCGGTTCACCTGATGGCGGGCCCTACGACGAGGACCCGCCCAGAGTGATACACACCAGCCCAAAAGAATACGCCACAAACACACGTAGCAAGAAAATCGTCCTGGATTTTGACGAAAACATCAAACTCGACAATGCCACAGAGAAGATGATGGTGTCGCCACCACAATTGGAAATGCCAGAGATTTCCACCATGGGCAAACGCATCACCATCGAACTGATGGACACACTCAAGGACAACACCACCTATACCATCGACTTTTCCGACGCCATCGAGGACAACAACGAGGGTAACCCCATGGGCGACTATGCTTTCGCCTTCTCCACCGGAGAGAGAATCGACACCTTTCAGATGTCAGGCACGGTACTCAATGCCGAGAACCTCGAGCCTATCAAGGGTATACTGGTGGGACTTCACTCCAACCCTGAGGACAGCATGTTCCGGACACAACCCTTTGAAAGAGTGTCGCGCACCAACGGAAGCGGACATTTCACCATCAAGGGCATAGGACCAGGCGATTTTCGAGCCTTTGCGCTCACCGACCAAAACCAGAACTTCCTATTCGACCAAAAGAGCGAGCAGGTGGCCTTCTCTGACCGCATACTCACGCCTTCGGTCAAACCCGACGTTCGTCCCGACACCGTCTGGCACGACAGCATACATTACGACTCCATCGTGATGACGCCTTACATGCACTTCTTCCCCGACGACATTATACTCCTCGCTTTCACCGAAACAGGACAAGACCACTACCTCTCGAAGAAGGAACGCGAAGTGCTGAACAAGTTCACCATCACCTTCTCCTCACCCTGCGACACACTGCCACTCATCGTGGCACAGGACTTCGACCCTGCTAAGGAGTTCGTGATAGACGCCAATGCCACCAACGACACCATCACCTACTGGATACGCGACTCTCTCATTTATTACAACGACACGCTCAATATGCTGCTCTACTACATGGGGACCGACACAAACGGCGTTCTTGTCCAGATGGTTGACACCATGGAACTGGCTTCGAAAATTTCGAAAGAACGATTTGATAAGCAGCGAAATAGAGAATACGAGGAATGGGCCAAACAATCCAAAAAAGACGCTGAAGCTGAGGCCAAAAAGAAAGCACGAGAGATGAGGAGAAAGGAAGAGGAGGCTAAAGCAGAGGCAAAAGCAAAGACAGAAGAAGCAGAATCCGAAAAGCCTGAGGAATCCGAATTATCCGAACAGGATGAGCAACCTGAATCGACCGAACAGTCTGAGTTGTCTGAAAAGTCCGAGAAATCCGACAAAAAGAAAGGCAAGAAAAAGAAAGACTATGACTTCGACGAGGAAAACTTTGTGGTGCCACCGATGCCCGAGACTTTTGTGGGAGTCCGCACTTCGTCAACTTCCTCTATGGCTCCCGACCAGAACATCGACTTCACTTTCGAGGAACCCATCGACACTTTCGACATCAATGCTTTCCATTTCTCCATCCAAGTCGATAGCACCTATCGTCCTGCCGACTTTATGATTCTGCGCGACAGCGTCAACATCAAGAAGTTCACCTTCTATGCCGAATGGTTGCCCGACACCACCTACCAACTCGAAATCGACACCGGTGCCTTTGTCAGCATCTATGGCAAACGCATGGAAGGAACGAAGAAAAACATCAAGATGAAGAAACTCGACTCCTTCAGCACGCTCTTCGTCTATCTCGACAACTTCAAAGGCAACGGCATCGTAGAATTGCTCAATGCCAGTGACAAAGTGGTCAAAAAGACACAAGCCATCGAAAACAGGGCTGAATTCTACTTCATCCAGCCTGGTGAGTACTATGTGCGTATGTTCGACGACCGAAACCACAACGGTGTATGGGATACAGGCGACTTCAACAGCCATACACAGCCCGAGGATGTGTACTATTATCACAAGGCTCTCAATCTGAGAGCGATGTGGGAGGTGTCGGAGCACTGGAATCCTACATCACGTCCCCGCAATGAACAGAAGCCAACCAAACTCATCAAGCAGAAACCCGACAAACAGAAATCGGCCAAGTCGAGAAACGCTGAACGCGAAAAGGAGAAGCAAGGCAAAAAGTAATCTACCATGCGCAACTTGACGATACTCCTCATCACCATTGCATTGCTCACGATGCCTTCCTGTGATGCATACGGACAGTTCGAGACCGAGAACAAGGCGTTCAAGGCAGGCGAGGAACTGGTATATGACCTTTATTTCCACTGGAAGTTCGTCTGGGTGAAGGTTGGTGCGGCCAGTTTGAAGACGGTCAGTGCCCGTTATCAAGGGAAAGATGCCCTGAAAAGCGACTTGTTGTTCACAGGCAATGACAAACTTCAGTCTGTCTTCACCATGAAAGACACTTTGCGCAGTTATATCACACCACAACTCGTACCCCTCTATTTCCGTAAAGGTGCTGTGGAAGGCAAGCGATATACCGTCGATGAGGTGTTCTATTCCTACCCCAATGGGAAAAGTAAGGCGGAGCTACATCACCGCAACAAACACGGAGAGTGGTCGGAAAACACCTGCTACAGCGATGAGTGCAACTACGACATGCTGAGCATCCTGCTCCGCGCCCGTTCATTCGATGCCTCCAACTACAAGGAAGGACAGCGGATTCATTTTCTCATGGCTACAGGCAAGAAAGTGGAGAAACAGACCTTGATTTACAAGGGAAAAGAGAACTTCAAAGCCAACGACGACGTGACCTACCGCTGCATGGTCTTTTCCTTGCTCGACTACGACGAGAAGAAGAAAGAGAAAGAACTGCTCCGTTTCTACGTCACCGACGATGCCAACCACCTACCCATGCGCATCGACTTCTACCTTAGATTCGGCACCGCCAAAGCCTACTTCAAGAGCGCCAAGAACCTGCGCAATTCCCACGGAGCTATTGTGAAGAAGAAATAAATCCACAGAGAAATGTGGGGAAAAATAGCAGATTGACTTTCTGAAAATACTACAAAAGTGTCCACAACTCATCATTTTGTCGAGTTATGGACACTTTGAAGCAAATGATGTGATATCTGAATCCTTATACCGGCAACTGGCGGATAATGTCCTCGCGCTCACCGTAGATAAGGTCAATGACAGGAATCTCAATCAGAGTGTAGCAGCCAGGCTGCTGCTTCATCACCGCACGAGCGCAGTTGACAAGCACCTGACCAGTGAGGGCGGGATTGTTAATCTTCATGTCGAACTCCAGAAGCTGGTTCTGGGTCTTGCCACTCACTCCCTTGCGCACGAGGTTCACACCATGTCCCATGTCCTTGAGTGCATCCACGGAATCCACCTGAGTGACGTGGGTCTCATCGCTGGCGAAATAAGGATCGGCCTTGATGGCGGCTGCCACTTCCTCAAACTCATAACCGTCCTGCAGCTCTATATATACCATACGGCGATGGATGCCTGTGCCAACAGGGATGGTCATCGACAATGCGGCTTTCACACCCTCGATGGCTTTCACTGCTACAGTGTGACCCATGCTCATGCCAGGTCCGAAATTGGTGTAAGTGATGCCTTTGGGAGCGAGTGAGAGCATCAACGCACGAACGACAGAGTCGGTACCTGGATCCCAGCCGGCAGAGATAATCGATGCGGCCTGATGAGCCTTGGCTTCTTTGTCGAGACTGGCGCGCAATGCCAGCACCTGACCATGGATATCGAAACTATCGACAGTATTGATGCCCAAGGCCAGACATTCCTTGGCATACTCCTCAACCTTACGAGTCGGAGTGGCAAGGATGGCCACATCCACGTTCTCCAGTTCCTTGATATTCTTCACCACTTGATAAGGGGCGAGTTCCGCAGGTTTATCGGCAGCGCCGTTTCTGCGCACAATACCTGCAACCTCCATGTCAGGGGCTGTCTCCAATGCCTCAAGGGCAAACTTTCCAATGTTGCCATATCCTACGATGGCTACTCTGATTTTACTCATGCTTATCTGTGTTTGATGTTTGTTTTCTGAATTTCTGTGCAAAGTTAGGTCAAAAACCTAATAAATGCAAGAAAAAAGCAAGCATATTTAGTATTTTTATAGCAAAAAGAAAGTAAAATGAGGAATATTGTGATTTTTAGGGTTTAAAAACATATATCATCACTACTTTTTGAGTTTTTTCTCACCGCCTTGGATATAGATGCCTGGAGCATCCATCGCATTAACACGCTGCCCGCTCAGATTGTAGATGGCATTGTCCTTGCCGGCAGATTCCCCGTCATCGCTCAAGGCCTCGATGCCAGCTACCTCTTTGGCGGAGAGAAAGTCCTGCATCTTGAGGATGCCTGAATTGAGTTTATGAGTATTGTTGTCCCAGAAACCACGGTTAATCCAAGTCGTAAGCACGGTGTTCGTCTCGCTCCAATAAGCGCCACCATTGCCGTTCTCCTCAGGAAACCAATAATAAAGGCCTGTGACATTGTCGTGCTTGGCCAGCTCGGCGCAAAGGTCGGAAATGAACTGCCCCTGTCCTGCCACAGTGGCTGGCCAGGTCCCGGTAGTGTTGGTGTAGGAGGTGTCCCAGTCGGGGAAATAGTTGTAGTAGTAGGCTGTTTCCACAATCTGTACAGGTTTGTCGGCAAACTGTGTAGCCAGTCGATTGAGGGTTTTGGAGAGTTGCTGCAAGTCGCCATGCCAGAAAGGATAGTAAGAGAGTCCGATGATGTCATAGTCTACGGCTGCGCTTTTCATCTTGTCGTAGAAACTCGTGGTTGCATCAGTATTGCCAGCCCTTTCGATATGGATGATAATCTTGGCATCAGGAGTGACCTCACGCACAGCCTTGGAGGCACTGTTGAGGAAATCGGTGAAACGCTTCCAAGTGGCATTGCTGGCATTGGAATAACATCTGTCGTTGTTGTTGCGCCAAAGCATACCATAACTCACTTCATTGCCAATCTGCACAAAGTCGGGCTTGGCACCATTGGCAACAAGGTACTCCAGACAACGCTTCGTATAACTGTAAAGTGAGTCTTGTAGGGCTGCGTTATCTGTGTTTTTCTTCCATGAGGACGGGATATACTGGTTGGAAGGGTCGGCCCAGGTGTCGGAATAGTGGAAGTCGAGCAGGAAGTCCATGCCTGCATCCTTAATACGACGTCCGAGGTTTTTTACGTATTCCAGGCTCTGCACCACTCCCGACTTCGCCTCTGCTGCCGGTGGAGCGACAAACAAGCGAACACGCATGGAGTTCATCTTGCAGGTGTTCTGCATGAAGACCAACACATCGCTGATCTTTCCCCCTGATGCGTTGTAGTAGGGCGTGTTCACACTTTCATATTGGGGCAACATGGAAATGTCGCCACCCAGATTATAGCCATTCTGCGCCATTGCTGACAATGACAGCCCAGCCATAAAAAATGTAAGAATCAGATTTTTCATTGTTAATCGTTTATTCGTTTACTCGTTTTCTCGTTCTTTCGATATTATGGGATCTCGTCATTTCCTAGTGACCACGATTTTACGGCCACCCTGGATGTAGATGCCATGACGCAGCGGGAGGCTGTTGACAGGGCGTCCACTGAGGTCGTAAATCACTTGATTATCAGTTGGTGAATCCTTGCTGATTGAACGGACATCGGTCTGTTCTTTCACAATCTTGCGATGGCGAAGGGCGGATCGAACCGCATACCACGCAGGTTTTCGTGCAAGTCCCGAAGTATAAAGCAAGGGGTTGGAATCATTACGCCAGCTATCGTTGTCCTTCAGTCCCCAAATCACCATATTGGGACAGTTGTCGTTGTTGAGCACAATATCTGTGATGACACGGTAGAGGCGCGCCTGCTCCTCAAGGTCTGCTCCAGAAGTAGAGGGAACACCCATATCGAGTTCGGTGATGATGCACTTCAGACCAGCCTCGCCAAAACGACGGATAGTGTTCTCAAGACGGACGGAATCCACATCGCCCAAAGAGAAGTGGCACTGAAGACCTACACCATCGATAGGAATGCCGCTCTTCTTCAGTCGCAGGGCGAGATTGTAGAAAGCCACCGACTTCGCTTTGCCTTGCATCTCCACATCATAGTCGTTCAAGTAGAGCAGAGCTTCAGGGTCGGCACGGTGGGCAAAGACGAAGGCAGAATCAATGAAATCCTCGCCAATGGCCTTCGTCCACACGCTTTCTCGCAGGTCGTAAGCCTCGGGATTAGTGCGTACGGTGGTCTGGTCGTCAGAAAGACATTCGTTCACTACATCCCATTCGACCACTTTTCCCTTGTAGTGACCTACCACCTTAGTGATGTGGTTCCTCAATATTTCCAAAGCTTCCTCACGGCTCCAGTTCCTATCGTTTTTCTTGCCATCGCTCGACACCCACTCGGGCAACTGAGAATGCCAGGCCAGGCAATGGCCACGCATAGTCAAGTTGTTGCGTGTGGCGAAACTGACCAAGTTGTCAGCGGCACCGAAACTGAACTGACCCCGAGAGGGTTCTAGAGCATCGAATTTCATTTCATTTTCCGCTACCAGCATATTGAATTGCCCAGCCACTTCCTTAGTCTCTGCCAGTCCGGCATTGGTGATGTCGGTTTTCCAAGTTGAGAGAGCTGTACCAATCTTTTTGTCGTTTTTCATGGCGTAGTAACGTAACGACAGATGGTCAGAGATATCGTCAATCCCGTCATCATAGAAAGCTCCCATGTGCTCTTGGTCGTCGGGATTGTCAGGGTCGTCGGGATTGTCAGGATTATCCTGGTCTTCCAACGAGACAAGCCGCAAAACCAGCGCGAACTTACCACCCTCTTGCTGTTCTTCAAGCTCCCAAGTGTAACGACTGGTCTTCATTAAATCAAAATGCCATTCTCCGGCACCAGATGCCTTACTTTGTGCTGTGACGAGACGGAACTCATCGCCGACCTTTACGTCGGCTTCATCGTCAAGCATGATTTCCACTGTCGGCATCTTGTCGCTCGTAGTGAAATCCTGCATCATATCGAGGTATTTCACCTGTCCTGCAACAATCAGTTGGTCGTAGCTGGATATCGAAGCGACTTTGAACCGCAACACCGACCCTGGGCGCACGAAAAGGTTGGCTTTCTTGGATGGTGTGGCGTAATTCTGAATGGACAACGTACCTACGCCATCGTCGCCTGGCTCTATTGTGCCATAATTATCGACTGTGCCGCCTATACTGCCTGTACCGCCCAACACTCCTTGCTCAAATACGTATGCCACAGGTTCAGTATCGCTCGGTTTGGCTCCCAATGAACCACGCAATTTCCTCTTCTCCGCCTCCTCACGGTCGTTCATCACCAACACACGACCATCCATCACTCTAAGTCCTCCACTCAGATAGTTCTCATTACCTGTGATGCGGTAAGTGCCTTTGCCTTCCTTGATGATGCCGACAGGATGGGTGTCACTGTAGTCGGGCGGAGCAATCTTTCCTGCCAAGGTGGCATCGGTATTGAGGCACCCAAGGAGGAAATAAGCCGCACGGGTGTTCTTCTTCATATAACCGATAATCTCAGAACCTGCTTCTGTGTTGAGTTCGCCAATGCGGAATCCCGCCCCGTTGGCGTTGGCCTCGCAACAGATTGTCGCCCCGGCATGCAGTGTCACATGGTTGTTTTCCATCGATTTGTTCACCTTACCCGACTTCACGGCTTCTTCCACACTCTCAGGTGAAAAAGACTTGCCGCCATGTGCCAACACCACGCCAAAGAACCCTGCAGACGGAGCGTTCTCACGGTAAGGATAGATATGGATGTCGCCCTTGAAACTGGTCCAGTTAGGCCAACTGGCGCCTTTGGCTGTACCAAGATAACACCGCTCGCCACCAGCCTTAAGGTTGAGGGTGCCACTACCCGTAATAGCAGAACTGAAATAGCAATAACGCGCCATCAATACATCAACAGCCTTACCTGCTGGCAAAGAAATGGATTTGTCGTAACTCACATAGTTCGACGAAGTGTTGTTGCCACTGATGTCGATGGTGGTCTGCGCCCTAGCGGGCAACAACAGCGAAGCCATTAAGATGATTAAAACTAATTTCTTCATTTTTATTAGTTTTTCGTTATATCGTTATAACGTTATTACGTAATTCCGATTAATAAAATAATATTTAGTCCTTTTTCTCGATGTTTCTTGGATGGTGGCTGATGATTTCCTCCCTTAGACGGGTGGTGGTGATGTGGGTGTATATCTCGGTGGTGGCTATCGACTCGTGGCCGAGCATCGCCTGTATGGCCCTGAGGTTCGCGCCTCCGTCGAGCAACGCTGTGGCGAAACTGTGACGGAAAGTATGAGGGCTCACTGTCTTCTCGATGCCAGCCAAGGCCACTAACTCCTTGATGAGATGGAATACCATAATGCGGGAAAGGTTCTTCTTCCTCAATTTACTCACAAAGACGTAATCCTCGTAACCTGGTTTGATGTCGATGTGGCAACGGTCGATGAAATAAAGCTTCAACTCGTGGATGGCTTTCTGTGAGATAGGCACCAGCCGCTGCTTGTTGCCCTTACCCACCACACGGAGGAACTGCTCGTCGAGGTAGAGGTCGGACAAACGCAAGGCACAGAGTTCGCTCACGCGCAGACCGCAACTGAAAAGCACCTCGATAATGGCCTTGTTGCGCTGACCCTCACTGCTGCTCAGGTCAATCACAGCTTCGATGCGGTCAACCTCATCAACAGTGAGCACGTCGGGCAAGTGGCGCGATTTATTGGGGAATTCCAGTAGTTCGGTTGGGTCGGTCTCCATATAACCGTCAACCACCAGGAAATGATAGAAGCTCCTCACCCCCGACAAAATCCTGGATAAGGACGACGGCAGGATGCCGATATCGATAAGTGAGGCCGAGAACTCATGCAGGTGTTCAAGACCCACATCAAAAGGATGCAATCCACCTGAATCCAGAAAACCGAGAAACTTGTCAAGGTCGCGCTCATAGGCGTCAAGGGTGTTGTCGGAGAACCCTTTTTCAAGTTTCAAGTAGATATGATACTTCTGCAGCATCTTTTTTACGTCTGCAGCGTGTTTGTTTTCGGCTTTTTCCATCTTTTTTCAATTAAAAATCATAACTTTGCCGACAATTGGCGGATGATACCAACCTCCGCACCCTTTTACAAGGCAAAGTTACTGACTTTTCACATCATTTCCAAAACACCGCGCACAGAATTATGAGAATACAGATTATCAACGGACCCAATATCAACCTGCTGGGAAAACGCGAACCAGGCATCTATGGCTCAAGGGGATTCCTCGATTTCTACGACGAACTCCAGAAACGGTATCCCCAGGTGGAGTTCCACTACTACCAGTCAAACATCGAAGGAGAGTTGATCAACAAGATTCACGAGGTGGGATTCGACTTCGATGGCATCATCCTCAATGCTGGCGCCTACACACACACCTCAATAGCCCTTCAGGATGCGCTGAGGGCTGTCAACTCCCCCACCATCGAGGTGCATATCTCCAACGTGCACAAACGGGAGGAATTCAGGCACAAGTCGTTCATATCATGCGCCTGCGTGGGTGTGATATGCGGTTTCGGACTCGACTCCTACCGACTGGCGGTGGAAGCCTTACTCAACAAGGAAAATGACTGAATCGGAAAAGATTGACAACTACATCGCCAGCCACATCGACCCCGAGAGCGACTACCTCCACCGTCTATACCGACAAACCAACCTGCAATTGCTTTATCCCCGCATGGCATCGGGACACCTGCAAGGCAGACTTCTGAAAATGATTGTGGAAATGGTACGTCCACGACTGGTGCTCGAAATAGGCACTTACAGCGGATACAGCGGACTTTGTCTGGCAGAAGGACTGCAGGAAGGCGCGATGCTGCACACCTTTGAGGTCAACGACGAACAAGAGGTTTTTACCCGGCCTTGGTTCGAGAACTCACCCTATGCCGACAAAATAACCTTCCATATCGGCGATGCCTTGCAGGAGGTACCTCAGCTCGGACTTGTCTTCGACCTTGCATTTATCGATGCGGACAAACGCAAGTACACAGACTACTACAACATGGTGTTGCCATGCATCCGGCCTGGAGGATTCATCCTCGCCGATAACACATTGTGGGACGGACACGTAATAGAAGAGACACCTGTGAGAGATGCGCAAACACAGGGAATCATGGACTTCAACGACCTTGTGGCGACCGACAACAGGGTGGAGAAAGTGATACTGCCCCTACGCGACGGACTCACCATCATCAGAAAAAAACAGACTTAGAATGAATAAGACGGCCATGAGCCGAAACTTTAAAAAACTTTTATGGAAACAACAAGACAACAGAAAATAGCAAGACTGATACAAAAGGACTTGAGCAATATCTTCCAAACAGAGACAAGGCAGATGCGCGGAGTGCTGGTGTCGGTGAGCGCAGTGCGAATCAGCAGCGACCTCAGCGTGGCCAAAGCATACCTCAGCATCTTCCCTTCATCAAAGGCGGAAGAAATCATCAACAACGTCAATGCCAATGCCAGTAGACTTCGCTACACACTTGGCACACTGGAACGGCACCAGCTCAGGATTATCCCTGAACTGAAATTCTTCATCGACGACTCGCTCGACTACGTGGAGAACATCGACCGATTGCTCAAGGAGGACGGCATCAACCGAGAGAATGCCCCTGAGCAGGAATCCCAAGATGAAGATGCCGAAAATACAACAGAAGAAGATAGCACTGAAGCATCTGAATCCACTAACGACTAGATATTTGCGTTGAGGTCGTATGTCCGGCATTTCCACGGCCAGAGCAATCAACACCCGAATAATAACGAACCGCCCCATGTCTTTCCCTTTCTACATCGCGAGAAGATACATCTTGTCCAAGAAATCCCACCATGCCATCAACATCATCACAGGCATATCAGTGGGAGGAGTGGCCATAGCCACTGCTGCTATGATTTGCATCCTGTCGGTGTTCAACGGATTCCAGGACATGGTGGCGCAACTCTTCACGGACTTCGACCCCCAAATCAAAGTCACACCTGCAGAGGGTAAATACATGGCGGCCGACGAGGAGGAACTCATGCTGCTCAAACGCGACCCCGGCATTAAAGTCTATACTGAAACCATCGAGGACAACGCCCTGCTCATGCTCGGAAAACACCAGACAATGGTCACCATCAAAGGTGTGGACGACAATTTCCAGCAACTGACCAACATCAAGGACATCCTCTACGGCTCAGGTATATTCCAGCTGCATATCGACGTCATCGACTACGGCATCCCTGGCAAGGGGGTGCTGAGTCGTCTCGGACTTCCCAACGCGGAGTTCGATGTACCCATGCAGATTTACGCACCCATGAAAGGAGAGCGCATCGACATGGTGACACCCGAGGAAAGTTTCAACCAAGAGGAGCTGTACTCGGCCAAACTCGCTTTCCAGGTGAAACAAGGTAAATACGACGCCAACTATGTCATCACCTCCCTGTCATTCGCTCGCAAGCTGTTCGAGCGGCAAGGCTACATCACAGCAGTGGAGCTACGGGTCAATCCCGGCACAGACATCGACCAGATGAAAGCATCCATCAAACGAAAACTGGGCGACAAATACGTGGTGAAAGACAGATATGAACAGCAGGAGGACACCTTTAAAATCATGAAAATTGAGAAACTTATCTCATACATCTTCCTCACCTTCATTATGATGATAGCCTGCTTCAACGTCGTAGGGTCGCTGTCAATGCTGATTATCGACAAACGCGACGACATTCACACACTCCACAACCTCGGAGCGACCGACAAGCAAATCTCAAGCATCTTCATGATTGAAGGACGACTCATCTCTGCACTTGGAGCCGTCATTGGCATAGCCATAGGACTACTGCTATGCTGGCTGCAAGACTCGTTCGGCCTTATCCGATTCGGAGCAGACAACAGCGAGAACTTCATCATCAACGCTTATCCCGTTAGCGTTCATTTCTGGGATGTGATACTGGTGTTCATCACCGTAATTGCTGTAGGATTCATCGCTGTATGGTATCCTGTGAAACGACTCAGCCGCATCAACAACGAGAAAAACTAAAGATGAATTGAGGACCGGCAAAACGGGAACAAGTTTCTAGGTAAACACTTGCGTATGTCAGTTTTTTTACAGAACTTTGTAAGATAGTTCAATTTGAACGGAAAGTACAACTACATTGACTCAAATCCCCACTGTTGGAAATCCGTGACAGGACTCATTCCTATATCGTTTTATGTCCAAACTTTTAATGACAAATAATTCCGCCAATAGGCAAAACAGAAGACTATGACTAAGAAATCATTCATCATCCTCCACGCTATCGCAGCCCTCTTGTTCTCGAGCTGCAGCAAGATGGGCAAATTCAGAAGCGAGAACTTCACCGTCACCCCTACTCCACTTGAGTACACCAACGGCGAGGTGCCGGCTACCATCAGTGCAAACATACCCGAGAAGTTCCTCAACAAGAAAGCTGTTCTGACTTGCACACCCGTGCTGAGATGGAACGGGGGAAGCGCTACCGGCAACAGCGCAACCTTCCAAGGAGAGAAAGTGCAGGACAACCACCAAATCATATCCTATAGACATGGTGGAAGGGCTACTTTGCGCACGGCATTCCAATACGCCAAAGGCATGGAAAACAGCGAACTTTACATGACCTTCAAAGGATACAAGGGACGCAAAGCATTCATCCTACCCGATGTCAAGATTGGATACGGCGTGAACTGCACATCCAACCTTGTTGCCTATACCGTGAAAAACTCCACCAACGGCATCGCCAAAGACAACTTCCAAAGGGCTATCAACCAGAGGCAGGCAGCGACCATCAAATTCCTCATCGCTCAGTCCAACATCCGCGGAAGCGAACTCAATAGCCAGAACATCAAGGACTTCATCGCTACATTGCGGAACATCAAGAACGACGAGGAGAGCTTGGTGCTCAACGGCATCGAGGTGTCTGCCTACGCGTCTCCCGATGGCGGTTACAACTTCAATGAAAAACTGGCCGACCGACGTGGACAAACTGCTGTGCAGTACGTGAAGTCACAGTTGAAGAACAACAGCCTCAACACCGACATCGACTCCAAATACACCGCCGAGGACTGGGAAGGCTTCCAGGAACTGGTGTCGCAATCCAACATACAGGACAAGGACCTCATCCTGCGCGTTTTGTCGATGTACAGCGACCCCGAACAGCGAGAAAGAGAGATACAGAACATCTCTCATGTCTATGGTGAACTCGCAGAAGCAGTTTTACCTGAACTGAGACGCGCACGTATGGTCATCAATTACGATGTGGTGGGACGCACCGACGAGCAAATCAAGGAGACATTCAAGACCGCACCCGAATCGCTGAGCGTGGAGGAATTGGTGTACTACGGCAACTTGCTCGCTGACGATATCGACGAGCGGCAGGACGTGTATGAGAAAACCATACAACTTTACCCCGACGATTACCGCGCCTACAACAACTTGGCGGAAATAGCCATGCAGAACGAACAGCTGCAAAGGGCTGAGAACTACCTCAACCAAGCAGTGGCCAAGAACCCTAATGCTCCCGAACCTAACGTGAACCTCGGTACACTCCAGCTGATGAAGAACAATGTGAAAGGTGCTGAGGAATATTTCGCAAAGGGAGCAGGCTCCAACAACATCAATGAAGCCATGGGCAACCTCTACATTGCACAAGGACAGTACAGCAAGGCTGCACAGGTGTTCAGCGGCATCAACAACAACTCTGCCGCTCTCGCACAAATACTGTCGAAAGACTATGCCGCCGCTGCCAACACGCTGGCCAACATCAAAAACGCGGACGCCACTACCAGTTATCTCAAGGCCATACTCGCTGCTCGCCAAAACGACAAGGACAATATCGCCAACAACCTCAGAGAGGCCATCATGGAGGACGACACATTCGCTAAGAGAGTACGAAACGACCTGGAGTTCAGCAAGTACGCCACCATCGTTTCCGCTGTGGTGAGATAATGACTAAACACGGTATGAAAACCCTTCGTCATATTCCGATATGGGCTTCCATCTGCCTAATTGCCATTGGATGCGGCCCCAACAGCCATTCTTTCCGCATGAATGGCAGCATCAACGGCATGAGCGGAGGCGACCTTTTCGTCTACAACCTCGACGACGATAACGGACGACTCGACACCATCCACATCAAGGACGGAGAGTTCAGGTATGCCGGAACCATTTCACAACCCACTATTTATACCATCGTCTTCCCCAATGCACTCGAACAGGATTTCGTGGTGCTGGGGGGAGACGAAATCACCTACAAGGCCAAGGCCAACGACCTGAGGAACTTCGAGGTTGGCGGAAACGAGGAGAACGATATCCTCAACACCTTCCGACGCGAGACTAAAGGTATGAACAAAGACAAAGAGAGAGCAACTGCGAAAGACTTTATCAACATGCACCCACAGTCGTTAGCGGCCATCGCTCTCTTCAGCCGCTATTTCGTCAACGACAATCTCGAAAGCCATGACTGCAAAACACTGTTGCAGACACTGATGAAAAAACAGCCCAAAAACACCTACCTGATGAAAATCAGTGGCGAGCTGAAGAAAGTAGAAACAGGAAAGACTGGAACGGAAGTGCCTCAGCTGACGCTCGAAACCAAGAAAGGCAAGAAAGTAGATATCAAGGATAAGAGTAAGCCTTGGACACTGATTTTCTTTTGGGCTACATGGCATAGCAATGGCTACGAATTCCTCAATGCTGCGAGAACCATCGCTCGTGACAACGAGGACAAACTACATTGTGTAGGCATATCCCTTGACAACCAAATCTACCAATGGGAAGGAGTCATTAGACCCGACTCTCTCATCATCGACCATTGTTGCGACGGAATGGCATGGGAAACCAAGGCTGTTCAGGAACTGGGTGTCACCACCCTGCCCATGTTCTACCTCATCGACTCCAACCACAAAATAGTGGTAAGCGGTTCCGACAAAGAGGAGATGATTAGCGAAGTGAGGAAAAAAGTGAAGTAATAGGGAATCAGAAACACCAATACACCATGCTCATCAAAGTTGCGACAGCCACCCTTGAAGGCATCAGCGCAGTACCCGTGACGGTAGAGGTGAACTCGTCTGTAGGACTGAGATTCAGCATCGTCGGACTGCCCGACAACGCCGTGAAGGAAAGTCATGAGCGTATCATGTCGGCTTTCGAGGTTAATGGCTATCAAGTGCCAGGACGACAGATTATCATCAACCTCGCCCCTGCCGACCTCAAGAAAGAGGGGTCGGGATTCGACTTGCCCATGGCCATAGGCATCTTGGGAGCGGTGGAGAAAATCAAAGCCGACCGGCTCGACCGTTTCATGCTGGTGGGCGAGTTGGGACTTGACGGCAGTATCCAACCTGTGAAAGGAGCCCTTCCTATCGCCATATTGGCTCGTAAAATGGGAATGGAGGGCCTTTTCGTCCCCAAGGACAACGTGCGTGAGGCGGCTGTGGTCAACAATCTCAATGTATTTGGTGTGGAACACCTGAAAGAAGTGGTCGATTACTTCAACAACACTGGTTCACTGGAACCTACTGTCATCAACACCCGCGAAGAGTTCTTTGCGCATCAATATAACTTCGACTTCGATTTCAGTGAGGTCAAGGGACAGGAGAACGTGAAACGCGCCTTCGAAATCGCGGCGGCGGGTGGTCACAACCTACTCCTTATCGGTAGTCCTGGTTGTGGCAAATCAATGATGTCGAAGCGTTTACCATCCATTCTTCCTCCTTTGTCACTCGCAGAAAGTCTGGAAACCACACAAATACACTCCATAGCGGGAAAACTCAGTCGCGAAACCTCTCTCATCAGCCAACGACCCTTCCGCTCCCCGCATCATACCGTATCTGATGTAACATTTGTACACGATTTGGTGGTATAATTATTTTTTCCTATATTTGCAGCAAAATATCAGAAATATGGGAAAATGTATATTATTGGTCCGAGTATCAACAGAGAAGCAGAGTTTCGATGAGCAGGAGAAAGAGCTTTACGAACTTGCTTCCAGAGATTATGCCGCTAAAGACATAACCATAATCGCACACAAAGAAAGCGCTATTAAACTTTCAGAGGAAGAACGCCAAGGCATCACCGAGATGAAAGCTTGCATTGAAAGTGGAGGTTATGATTGTGTTTATGCATGGGAGATCTCCAGAATAGCCCGTAAGAAGAAAGTGCTGTTTAGTATTCTTGAATATCTCCAGGAAAGGAAAATCCAACTCATTATTAAGGATCCTGAAATACGACTTTTGAACGATGACGGATCCATTAATGAAAGCGCTGAGACGGTTTTTACTCTTTTTGCACAGTTAGCCGAATCCGAAATGAGGAATAAAAAGGCTCGATTCAGTAGAACAAGAAAGGCCAATTTTGAGAAAGGTAAATATATTGGAGGTTTCATACCAATTGGATATCGAGTGGATGAGAATGGTTATTGGCAAGTAGATCCTGAAGAAAGTATTCTAGTTCGAGAAATTTTCGAATTGTATAACTCTGGTGAATACAGTTTAACTACTCTTGCAATTGAAATGCAGCAGAGGGGTTTTAGAAGACACCTAAGCATCACCAACATGAAAAATACTTTGAGCAAACTACTAAGGAACGAAATCTATATAGGGAAGCAAACCAGTAACAACCGCTATCCCGCCTTAATCGACATGGAGACTTGGAATAAAACTGTTGAACGTAGAAAAAAGAACCTTATTATCTCAAAGAGTCCAGTGAGAAGCCTACTTTCTATGCTAATCATCTGTAAATGTGGAAGTTGCTATTCTGCAAATATGCTTGATGGCGCTTATGAGTGTAGAGTTCGGCATAATGCGGTAGAAAAAGGGCTGGAGCATTCACCGGGTATAAATTGTAATATGGTGGAGTCAATAGCATGGTATGTTGCAGTCCGAGAATTACAGACGGATAATGTAAAAAGAAGAGCCGAGCTTAGAATGAATACCGAAAAAGAGATTAAGATCTTGGAACTTAAGATAGAAACATCGGAAAAGGAAGTTGAGACATTGCGTCAGAAGCAAAAGGACCTCAATGATCGTTTCTGGACCACATCCCAATTCTCAGAAGATCAGTATAATGAGTTAGTTAAGAAACAGAATGAGAAAATCGAGAATGAATCTAAACGGATAAAGATAAATCGAGAAAAAATAACTCGGCTACAAAAAACCTTGGAAGATTTCGAGTCCTTTGAGGATAAGATGAAAGCCATAGTTAGTTCTGACAAAGATGTAGATTTTGAGACTAAGAGACAGATCATCCACCGGTACATAAAAGAGATCAGAGTTTATCCCGTAGAAGGGAAACCGAAGACTTTCTGGAAGAAAGTGTCCATTAAGACAGTATATGACTATGACTATTCCGTTGTATCGGATGGTTTCCCTGTTGGGCAGGCAATGAGTACTCATGAATTCACATTAGATTGTCAGAAAAAACGTTTTTACTTTGGAGATAATTTAAAACTATTACTCCCCGTTACTTATTATAACAGAGTGCAAAGACGTAGAAAAGATTGGAAAAAATAAGAAATAGAGGCTATGATTGATAAGAATGAAACAGACATGAAGATGAATATGGTAGAGTTATTGAATCAAACCATCACCGACTATCTTGACTTATCAGTAGATTTGTCAGATAAGAAAGGAGCAAATTCTTCGGCATTATTCGTGTTTACTGAAATTTTGGAACGATTTAACCTTACCATCACATTTACAGGAGCTGATCGTGCTTACTGCATAAAAAATGACCAATCTGAGCCACCAACTACTTTTGTTTATGACGAAGCTTTTAATAAGTTGGTAGATGATGTTCCCGCCTTCCAAAAAAAGTTCATTACATTGGCGTTTACGAAGGAGTTACCACAAGCATCAAGAGCATTTAATGCCATTGTTACAAAGGATTACAACAAGTTTCTTACTCTTTGTACAGGAGAAGAAGGAGCCTACCTTTTCAATTATATCAAAACAAAGGGAGATAGTATATTGAACAACTATAGTATGACTGACTATATAAGCCTTGATTATCTTGAGTATTTATTGCATTTTGTTGGTGATGTCTATGAGGGCAGTCTTGAGAATGGGACAATCACAACACTATCTTATGATGATTTACAAAAAGATCTTCTGAAAGATGCAAAGAACAAACAATACATGATATCAAAGTTGTACACGGCACTGACTTCACTGTTCTCGGATCTTATAGAACATCTTGATAAAGAAAAGTATAGAGGGAATAATGAAAACATGATCCCTACAATGCTTAACGGCATCAAAGAGCAATATCTTAATCTAAAAAATCCATTCGTACCGCAGTTGAAAGACATCATGAATGATGAAGTCTATCTCTATTTATGGGATCCCAACCATCAAGCGCAATTGTTCAAGGACCTCCAGACTATTAAATGCAACACCATAGTACGAGATATAAAAATCCAGTGGAGCGATTACACAAAACTGTATGACTTTTTTGAGGAAAATGAACGAGAAACACTTGAGGCTATTTACAACAATCATAAAGCAACCATTTCATATTTCTTTAATGAAGTTGGTATCGAGGTGTTTGATATGTTCTCTCTTGAATCACTAAAGGATATCAGAACAGAGATCATAGAGGCCAACCTACCGGACGAGATTAAGGGACTTGGTTTCGAAAAGACTGAAAAAATTAAGGAAATAATAGAAACATCCTTCGATACAGGTTTCTTTGGTGATAAGGATAAAGACCATGATATAAACAGTCAGAAGAAATTGCTTTATGAGATATTCACAACGAAAGATCAAGTGAAATATACTCTTACACACAAGTTTGTCTGCAATTTCGATCTTGCTTCTTTAAATTCTTATCTTGCGAAATTATTTGCTACTTTAAATGTGGAAAAAAGAAGAAAAGACGATGTTTATTCACTTTTCATAACAACATTCAAAGTCTACAAAAGGGAAAAACTTGAAGATGTTGGTAATTATTTAGAAAATGCACGTTACGTGTCAAAAAACATACACGGAACAACATCTTCAAGACCAATAATAAAAAAAATCTTCAAAGTAAAAGACTAAAGAACTAACTCCTCGCTGCTCAGTTCCAGTTAAAGCAGGATTATGATTGTACTGTGGACTGCAATACGAAAGCCGCTGATCTTGGCAATAAGGATTCTATGACATGGCTGGTAGATTATTATATAGGTAAAGGCAATGATTTAGAGAAGGCTGAGTATTGGAAGAAGAAGGTAGAGGAACAGATACAATCCAACAACGCCCCGACCAAGCAGGAAAAATAAAGACAAAACCCAAATTCGCTTTCCCAATTCTTGCTTTCCAGAGATAAAGGGACTATATTTGCATAGTATTTCATGGTACATTTTTATATTTCATGGTATTAGATTCATCAGGGGGATTGCTTGCGAAAGTGGTCCCCTATTTTATTCCTAACAACGGCGAAAAAAAATCCCCCCTGGCTGATGCAGAGGCCGGTTGACGCAGAGTTCGGTTTGATACAGAGTCCGGTTGCAGAGTTCGGTTGACGCAGAGTTCAGTTGACGCAGAGTTCGGTTCCACCATTTAAGGGGAACATTATAGGCAGGAGAGAGCCATTTACAGACCCCCTCCTGCTTCATTTAGTCAGCAGTCACTTTGAATTCATGGAAGCTATAAAAGACATCCTCATCTTCATGTTCTTCCACGTATTCATCAAGCGCTTCGTCTATAGCCTTGATAGTGGCTTCGACTGGATGACCAACTATATCTGTTACGCATTCAGCTGCTTCGCCAATGGTCTCAAAATAGAGTGGTTCATCATAGGAGTCAAGTAGGTATCGTTCAGGGAAGTATTTACCTTTCTCATCGTTGGTATAGTACACGTCACATCCAGGTTCTTCTTCTCGATAATATACCTTGATACTTGGGAAAACCTTCTCGATGCATTGTCTGAATCCTTCTTGCTCGCACCATGCTGTATCTTGATAGATGGTCAATATATTCCCTTTTTCGTTCAGTTCATACCAAGTGATTGTTCCCCGGCATCGGATTTGTTCCCAGTCCCCACCAAGCTCGTCAATTATACATCCCAGCCAGAGAGATCCAAAACCATTTTCCACTCTTGCTTTGGTTCTCTTAGCATTAGCATCAATCACGTCGTAGAGCTTCCTTACTTCCTTCGGGTTGCCTACGACCTTATAAGTTGTTTCGCACCAATTTGGCATAATTCTGTCTGTTTTAAGTGTTATTCAATTCGTTTCGTTCTCATAAACATCAGGCGGTCAATAAATGGGTTCTCTCTCATAATCTGATTCCGAGCGGCCATCTGATTGTTCGCCTCCGTCCATAATGTTATCGGCTTGGTACTGTCTTTAGTCCACGCCTGAAAGTACCATAGGATTCTCATGCTCTTGATAGTTTGATAGCAAGGTCATCCAAATCCTTCGCCTTGTAGTAGTTCATCAGTTCGTTCACCACTCTGCAAAGTTGGAAATTGAGTAGCTGTCTAATCGTTCTTGCATCCTGTCCACGATAGAGTAAGATGCTGTTTTTTGCTTGTTCACTCATGTTGTTCTAGTTTTTAGGGTTGTTGTTAATGAAATAGGTGATGTGGTTGAAATTGCGGCTGTAGGGTGAGGTTGTAACCATTTTAAATCCCTTACCATACCTGCCTGAATAGTTCTCGATAGTCCAGTGCTTATCTGTACTCTTCCCTCTACCTACCGCTGTATGATGTGGAATGTAACCTCTCTGGATTAGCACCTGAATCGTTTCTTTCTGCTCGTCGTCATAAATGAAAGCCTTAGCGACGAATTTGTTATTGGCTGTTTGTATCGTTTCCATCGTTGTCTATGAATTTCCGTTTGATTCGTTGCACTGTTGAGATTCCGACGTTGCAGTTCCTGGCGATCATCCTTATGGGGTAGCCTTTTCTGAGCTGTTTAATGACCGCTGAGTACTGTTCTTGGAATTGTTCGTCGCTCTTGCGGTAGCCTTGTTTCCTGCCTACTTTTCCTCCGTTCGCTATGAATTGTGCCTTGCCTGAGTTTAGTCTGAATTTGATGTTCTCTCTCTCCATTTCAGCACATGTGGCGAGTACGGCAATAAAGATGGTCAGAAAGGGGTGTTCTTTTCCGTCGGCGTTGAAGATGGATAGTTGCTCTTTCTGAAAATAGACGTTGAGGTGGTTATCTTTGCAAAATCTGACGTTCGCTAATACGTCATCAACGTTTCTGCCCAGACGTGATAACTCTGAGAGAAGGAGAACTGTCACATGGTTGGAAATACAGAAGTCTAAGCATTCTCTGAGGATTGGTCTTTCCTGAGATTTCTTTGCCCCAGATATATGCTCTTCGTAGGTTTTCAAGATTGTGAGAGATTTCGTGTTCGCTAATATCTCCAAATCCCTAATCTGCCTGCTTGTGTCCTGCCGGTCGTTCGTAGATGATACACGGGCATAGATTACTGCTGTCTTGTTGTCTTGTTCGTTCATATAATCATATAATTCTTTGAGTTTTATGGGTACAAAAAATCATCCCGTCTCATGCTCGATTCTGAATTAAATGAACACAAAACGGGATGAACACAAAATTAGTCCGTTGATGCTTAGAAGAAGCTGAGGTGGAGGTAGTCGATCGTAGGGTCGCTGTGTTTAAGGTAGTAGATCATCATACTCACCACCTCTTCTGTCGTACTTCCCAGGTCATTTATCGCTCCCTGGATTTCTTCTCTCTCATCATCTTCAAGGTCGTTCAGGTGCCTCAATTTGTCGATGGTCTGATTCCAGTCATCTTTAGTCACCTCGAAGTCAGAATCCCATGTTTCACCTGTAAAAGTCGCTCCACAGGCCATAAGAAACTGGTGGAATTCCTCACATTTGTAGTTGAAAGCGTCACCAAGTGCATATTCTACCTTATACACTTTTGCTACATGAAGCCGATATCCCATAGTCCTAAGGTATGTAAGTATGGTTCACTACTGTCTTATAGTGTCGATAGCCCTTCTCGTCTGCCTGGGGTATTCTCACTTTCTTCCATACGATTTTCCACCAAGGGTCTTCTTTAGGGTTTGGCTTGTCGTCCATCAGCATATCCACACAGGCTTTATGCAGTGGGAACACATAGGTCAAAGCTCTCCTCTTGCTTCCCTCGCTGAGACTGTTCCAGTATTTGAGGGTCATCTTGCTTGTCTTGCTCATTAGTCAGTCCTCCTTTTTGGGTTTGATGGTTCTTAATTGGTCGAAATATATCCAATGGTCGTCACTCAGATCCAAAACGCCATAATGAACGTCGATATTAACCTCACTTACACTACTGCCGTATTTCTCTCCTTCCTTGCAAATCTCAATGTCTTTGACGGTAGCGGTTCTGTTTTCCTTTGAGCCCCATGGACGATAGGTAACTTCGTCTCCGATTCTAACCTTTCTCATGCCGCTTCCTCCCTTTTGAGCTTGTCGTGATATTTGGTGAAAACATACTCTTGCAGCAAAGCACGTATCGCTTCCGCTTTGTGTTCGGGTTGATAGGTATAGTAGTAGGTTCTGTCGTTACCATAGCGGTCGTGTCTCTTCACTTCCCCGATAAATGCTCCGTCTCTCAATACATGGGTGAGTAGTTCGAGGTCTGATGTGTCGGTGTTCTCGTATTGAAGGTAGAAAGATACATAGACGCTTTTTCTGACGAGGTAGTAGGACTCAATCTCAGAATTCCAGTTATTACCTGTTCTTCGGCTGCTTGAAATCCTCAGTTCCTTGTTCTTTGACTTGTAAGGAGATGTACCAGTCTCTTTGATAATTCGTATTACGGTCTGCGGTGTGATGGCCAGCAGTTCGTTCTGTGAGAGATTTTCGATAATCTCAAGCTTCTTCTCCGGTCTGTATCGACGGAAAAGTTCTGTGTTAATGTTTGTTGCCATGTTGTTTGTTGTTTGATGGGTTGTTAAATGAATGGAAGATAGGCTTCATCAAGTGCGCCTGATTCAATGATCTTTTTGGCGATTTCATGTGATGCCTTGTTTCGTTGGTCTATGCCATAAGAGTCAGCTGCCATGTACCGTATAGTAGCGATAATGGTTCTGAAAAGGGTCTGTTGGTTAGTTCGATGTAAGAACCGAACACTCTCTGCAAATCGTTCGGGGTTCCAGCTATAGTCATTCATGCTGTCCCCAAGTTCAATAGCCGCTTGGGATTCTCGGCTCATTTGTAAGTTCTCCATGTTGTCTGTCAGTGTTAAATGGGAAACAATAAGGGGAAGGGCTACGTCTCGATAGTTGTTGTTTCTATGATTCTGTAGTCCTCCCCCAATTCAGTAGTAGTTCGTAGGGTGGTCGTTACGGTGTTTAGATGGCTATTTGAAGCGATCCTGATACTTGCGATACTTTGAGATAATCTTCGTAATTGTATTCAGGATGGGCTTTTTTGAATAGCGTAAGGTCAAATGAGGTGCGTTGTGAGGGTAATTTCCTTGTTAAACGCATTCCTCCCTCTGTAAGCCAGGTTTTCACGTCCATCTTTTCCATGGTGGTCAGAATCGTGGCCTTAATCTCGTTCAGTTCCTCTTCTGCCGCCTGTTTGGTAGCGATGAGTTCTCTGATTCTTCCTTCTTTTGAACTCAACTCCATGGGGACTTCGTAAGGATTGATGAAAGGTTGACCACTCAAGTAGCAGTTCAGAAGCTCCTCACAAATGAAAGAAGGGACTCGATTCACATTCACGATCTTTGCGACGTGTTCCACTTTGCCTGATGCGGTGGTCTTGTAGCGTAGTTGAATGATGAAGAGTTTGTCGATTCTCAGTTTCGGGTTCATCAGTTGTAGCATCCAAGCATAAGTCGAGAGTTGGAATTTGGCCAGTTCTAACTTCTCAGGTGTAAGGGTTGAGAAGGTCTTGATATCTGCAAGCGAAAAGGTATCATCAGAAACTCGATATACCTTATCAATCATACTTGCCCAGTTCTTTCCATCGGTCACAAGGTATTCAGAAGCCTCATGTACTAATCCGTATTGTTGGGTCAGTCGGATATAGTCTTGCACCTCTTCTGAGCCGCAATTCACAAAGTCACGGTCAAACAGCTCGATATCGTGATGTACTCTGGAACCATACTCACCTGCTTTCTTGATGATGTGTTCGGGGATTCCAGTGTAGAGGTCGGGATGAAGCATTTTTCTCAACGCCTCAGTTATACCAGAGAGTTTTTTCCCCTCCAGCCAGTATTCATGGGCTTCCTTATTGAAGATAACGCCCGATTCTTTCAGTTCGATTCTAGTTGTTGCCATAGTTCTTGTCTATTTTCTGGAGTGATTGAAGTTGAATTCTCTTGGCCGTGAAAAGCTCCTTGATCTGAGGGTTCGCTTCCACCTCATTCTGATGATCGAGGTAAAGACTCATCAAATCAGCAATTGTAGCACACACACTGATACTGTTCTTGATGGCTGCGAAACGGTCAACAGGCTTCGGAATGCTCGTAGGTGGTGTAGTCGGAGCGGTAGGGTCGTTGGGGGTGTTGTTGTCTCTTGCAGGCATATCTTCACCAGCATAGATGTAGAGACCCAAACCGAACATAGCAAGGTTCTTCACAAGGCATCTCATAATGGTCTTGTTGATATCGAACATTGTAGCGGCATTCACAGTTTTCTCGTAGGTCTTGCCGTTGTAGGTAACGGTGTAGGTATAAGGCTCGAATTTCATCGCCTTGTTCTTGTTGTCCATCACGGGAAGCCACATTTCATGAGTTACATCATCCACGGTCACTTCTGTATATACGATAATGCCAGTGAGGGGGTCAGCGAAGTATGGAAGGCCTGTTGTCGGATCCTTCACGATGCGATAGGTGGCACTTGGATAGGCATACTTGAATTCAGCCCAAGCGTTCGCCCAGCTCAAATAGGTCAGTTCTTCTCTTCTCTCCACTTTGTCAGAGAGGTCGAGTTGTGAAAGAGCATCAAACATAATAGCTCTCTTCTCGTCTGCTGTGCTGTCAGCAGGAAAGGTTGGTCTTTGGAATTTACACATAATTCTGTGGTTTTAAGTTGTTTGTAAATAGGGTTTGAAATCAATGGGAATGAAAAGGGCCAAGGCAAACAACATGAGATTTTCCGTTTTTTTGGTTGTCTTTCTGTTGTCTCCCTGGCCCCTGACATTTTGGGTGGGTCGTGATTATACTGCGTCGTCGTTCTCCTTTTCCTCCTCGAAGAACTGGACATCGTATTTCACTTGCTCGAACATATTCCTAAGCTCTGTCTCGTTTATGATAGTGGTAGAGCCATAGGTCGATTTGTAGCAATCCCTGAAGTCCTCAAAAGTGGCTCGGGGATGTAAACTGATGAAGTCCCATATCTCTTCGTATAGGTAGCATTCTTCATCCTCCCAGTATGAATAGCCCCTGTAGTAGTATGAATCGGCTTTGTGTGGGTAGGTCTCAATACAGTTCTCGATGATATGCTGGACGAACGCCAAGCAATTCTCCAAGTCTTTGATTACTGTGAATTCCGTATCTGTATGCGGCCTGTAATAAGCGCAACTAAGGTTCACCGCCGATATTTCAAGACCATTTATTTTCAAGGTCTCAATATCAGTCATCAAGCCATCTTCCTCTCTGTACCCGAATTTCTCTGCATTAACGGCCGATATGAACTCCTTGCTGCAAAGTTCAAGGCCGCAAATTGAAGTGATTAGGTCATTGTTTCCTCTTCTATCGGGCTGTATCACAAATCTGGCATCCTTGAAAAAATCCATATCCGCTTGCATTGATCCTTGACAGCCGATTTCCTCCTCTACAAAGAAAGCCAGTTTGATAGCATCGTATTTCTCCAGGCATTTGAGAGCGATCCAGATCCCGTTCTTGTCGTCTGCGCCCAAGCCTTCGAAACGTCGGTTCTTGCTGGAGTAACCGAATAGCACTCCATTTACTTCCATTACTGTAAAGTCCTTGCTGTGGTTTTCTTGGACTTGATCGAGATGAGCAACAATCACTGGATAGGTTTCTGAGATTCCTTTCGTGATGTAGATGTTGCCTATAGTGTCCTTAAAGATGGTTACGTTAGGGTTCCCTCGCTTCACGTACTTGATGATAAAGCGTCGCATCTTGTTTTCCTTCCCCGATTTGGAGTGGATGGAATAGAGTTGCTTGAGTAGTTTCATGATGCCGCCAGTTTTGTCTCGTAGTACATGTCGCCAATCTGAATCATCTCCTTTTGAATGAGGAGACTCGAAAGGGTGTTAACAGATATGGTCTGCTCCTCAAATCGTCCTGTTTCGGTATTGAGTGTGATGAAAGTTGTAATCTCTTCCTTATGCTCGAAATACTCATCGTCGTAGTCTGAATAAAACCAGTTCCTCGCCTTGAAATCTCTCTCGGCTTGGTCTCTGCACTCGTCTGAACAATAATACTCGCCCAAAACCTCGCTGTAGGATAGATGTTCTGCGTAATATTCCACGCTCAGCATCCTCTCGCCGCAAACACACAATTGCAGGTCATCCTTGTGGTACCAATGACCCTGGAACCATTCAAAATCCTCCAGTCTTTCTTCTGAGCAAGTCATTCTCAGGCCTTCGTAATACACGTCAACCAAATCGCTGTAGGTATATTCCTCATGGTAGTCGTCATAGTTCTCATCATCATCTTCATGTCCCTCGAAGTTGGCCTCTAGTGAGCCTTCGGTGATATCAAGCTCGTAGTCACAGTGCTCTGGCTCATAGTTATAAGCCTTCCCTTCGTTCGTGTTGTACCATTTGAATGAGTCCTGGTATGATAGCGGGTCATCATATTCAAGATCACAGTCAATCTCGAAATACTTGTTGGATAGGTCATTTCCGTGAATATCGACAATGGCTCTAGAGTCTCCGCAGCCTGCACCGATCTTCTTATAGCAGTCGATATAACCTCCTTGAATCAGGGCGTCAATCAATGCTCTCTGGTAAATAAGGTTCTGATGGTATGAGTATTGTCTCTCTGCCATTCGCCATGTCGTTCCGTCCTCATCCTTTACATCGGTATATATTATGCAGCGGGCGATAATAAGACCTGTTTCGTTCTCTGTGAGATATGCCGCTCTCGCAGACACTGAGTTTAGGTAGAATTTCCAGTTGTTCTTGTTGGTCATACAAGAGCGGAATGGATCCCTGTCGTAGTCATTGTCTCTTTTCATGCAGCCTAAAGAATAGATGTCCTTGAAGTTTTCATCTACGTGGAGAGTATTTTTTGGAATCTTGCTCATTGTGTAGGCTTGCCAGTCCAAAGTAAACTCTTCGCATAACCAGTTCTTGACACTTTTACCTTCGAGCGTCTTACCGAACGGGCAGGATTCAATGATATGGTTCATCAGTCTCCCTGCCTTCATCTTAAACACTTGTTCCCTTTCGTGGTTATAGTAGCGCACATGGGTTGAAGTTCCGTCCTCGCAAAGGCCCTTGTTCTCATCTGTAGAATAGATGGGGCTGTAGAGTATGTAGTCCATCAATTGGAGCGTGTACTTGCAGTCTTGTGTTCTCGCTCCGCTGTTCTTTAGCTTTCGCATCATAGTTTCTTTCAGTTCAGCCATAGAAGAGATATGGAGCAAACTGAAATCGTTGGTCTTGATTGCCTGTTTGAGCAATTTGGGGTCTTTGATGTAGTCGAGCAGGATCTTGTTCTTTCTGCTCTTGACTCCGTTCCCGTGAGAGGTCATTCCAAAGGTCTGTTTGAAATCCTCGTAGTTCTTGAATTTGTAGTAAAGCATAAAAGTGTGGTTTGGGTTGTT
>Ga0310697_10000104_pt1 | contig 115073 bp, 132 predicted proteins | sample 172DNAGHGlowgp2_FD_203883 | JGI IMG/M metagenome (GOLD analysis project Ga0310697, IMG submission 203883) | Sheep rumen microbial communities from Palmerston North, Manawatu-Wanganui, New Zealand - 1728 DNA GHGlow gp2 (v2) (version 2) | ecosystem: Host-associated > Mammals > Digestive system...
AATTTCAACAAAGAAATAAAAGATTACATTAAGAAGAATATTTAAAGTTATAGATATGGATGATTTATTAAGACTTTTAACAAAACGTGAAGCCAACTCCAATTACCCCATTTACATATCCAATGTTTATAGGTTTCATGATAAGAAAATTTCAGAAGAAATAGCCAAATGCGGGAAATGGCAAATAAGAAAACTTGTCGAAAACTTTAAAAGCAAATGAATTTAAGAAACGCATATGATATGGAAAAGAGTGAAGAAGAAAAACAACACGTGGTTTACATTCCCAAAATTGGGACGTTTGTTGACAGCAACAACGGTGGACACTATATTACAAAATGTGACCAAGAACGTCTTATTGAAGATGCAACAAAAAGTTGGAAGCGTACTATTAATTGTCCAAAACAACTAATAATGGTTGCATGTATGCCAAATGAAAAAATACATTACCCGCATTTGGAAAGCAAAATCGTTGACAACCCCTATTTTGGTTGGAAGGAAAGCCAATTAAAAATAGTTGAAAGATAAAAATATGAAAACCTTTTACGATTGTGTAGTGCATCCAATGGATGAAGAAGAATGCCCAACGGGTCAAAACGATTGCAACGGTTATAAATACACGGATTGTTGTGGAACAATATATATTCAGTCTTTTCCGTTTAGCAAAAAACAAATTGAAAACATTGAAAAAGAGGCAAAAAAGACACTTGATGTCTTTGTTGAAGATATTACTGATGAAATAAACAAGAGAATCTTGGAAAGAATTATTAATAGTAAAAATATAAAATGAACACTGAAGCAGTATTAGAAAAATGGAAGAAAAACGTCACATGTGGCATATTGCTGCACACGCCTAACGGGTACCTGCTCTGCCATCCGACTGGTCGGAAGCACAAACGCGGGTGCTATGACATACCGAAAGGTATGAAGGAGGACGGCGAGACCGAATGGGAATGCGCCGTGAGGGAGCTCCGCGAGGAGACTGGCCTGACTGCCGACTGGGAGTCTATAGACGTCACCGATATGGGGCGGCATCATTACAACGAGAAAAAAGACATACATCTTTTCAGATGCGAGTTTCAAAAACTAGAGACAGACAAACTCATATGCTCGTCTTTCGTGGAGGAGCTCGGCATACCAGAGACGGATGGATGGGCTGTCACCGAGGACTTAGGAATGTGTTTCCCGTCTCTAGTGCGGGTTTTCAAGGAATGTGGCATAACAGAGTGATAGAGAAATAGAACTGAATAATTTTTTAACTAATGTAGGGATTAAATATGATAAGAGAAGAACAAACAAAACAGGCTGCATATAGTAGATATGCCATGGGTTCATCGCCAGTATTTGTAAAAACACAATGTAATTGTTTCATTGAAGGTGCAAGATGGGCGGACAATACAATGATTGAAAAGGCGTGCGAGTGGTTAGAGAAACATGTGGAGGATTTTATGCCCCCGACAAATTCATTGCACGATTACAATACAGGTGAGCTTATACACTTTTTCAAAAAAGCAATGGAGGAATAGATTATGAAAGCAAGAGTGATTGAAACAGGAGAAATTGTAGATGTGAAAAGATTGTACCCTACAGTTTATTCAAGATTGGATAAAAACAACAAAATTTCCGAAGAGTATTATGACGATGAAATTGAATTGATTGATAAACCAAAGAAGGTATCCATTAATAAGGTTTGTGAATGGCTTATAGAAAATATGCACGACTATTTTAATGGGGATAGCGAATTTGCCGTTACAAATGATTTTATCACATGTGATGAATTTATAGAAAACTTTATAAAAGCAATGGAGGAATAGTTATGACACAAGAAGATAAACAACTTTTATTGTTAAAGGACCTCTGTGCAAGACAGCCGTATGGGGTTAAGGTTGAAATAGATGGATATGGTACCCATATATTGAAGGGTATTGATGGTGACACTATTTCAACTGATAGAGGTATTAATTATCCATTAAGACTTGTCAAGCCCTATCTTCGGCGAATGCCAGACATACAAGACCCATTGTTGAACGAACTGGATGATTTAATTACAAATAAAAAATTCTATGAGATAACATCTATTTCACAAGATTGGTATAATGAACATAACTTCGACTATCGTGGTCTGATAGATATGGGGCTCGCTATTGAAGCACCAGAAGGGATATATACTAAACTATAAAAACAAGGATATGGCAAACAGAAAACACACATATTATGCCGAATACGTGTACGAATACGAAATACTTCTTCCCGAAGTCAACGAATGGTTTAGGGACGAAATGTGTGAAGCAAAAATCGTATGCAACCAATTGAAACGTGACATTCCAAAATATCTGAAAGAGAAAGTCTTTAATGACTTGAAGTCCGACAACATAAGGAACTTCAAGTTCAAAATAACGGATATGTACTTGACAAGTGACGATGCTTGCCTATAAATTTAGAATTTGATAATTAAAATTTTTATTGTATAATTTCAACGAAGAATCAATTAATAATTTGTAAGTGATATGGGGAATAAAGCACATATAAAGATTGACAAGGTTGTGGAGTATTGCAGCGAATGTCCGTTTTGCAGTATTAAATGTACTGGTTATGGAAAGTCAGGATGCTATGAACATGATGTGATTTGTCATGCAATTGATACGAAGTTTATATATACGAATCTTCGGTTTGTCGATATATTCCAAAAATCAGACAGTGATTGCGCAAAGGATTTTGTGCCTGATGATTGTCCGATGAAAATTTAATAATTTATGAAAGATATGAGTACGATTAGAAAAGATTTTAAGCATGGTGATATTTATGTCACAACCAGTGGTCGAGATGCATTATGCAATGGTATAGCAACTGGATTTGGTACAAATAGATACGATAAAGACATTACATTGGATGAAGCAATTGTCATTTGTACAAGAAATATGCAGAAAGACTATCCTGGCATGAATATAACTGAAGACACGGTTAGAAAAGTCATGTCTTCATATTCAAGATGTTTCCTGAATATGGATGGTGAGGTTATTTCATATGAAAACCATGAAAAGCCTGATATCTTTGATATAAGATATATCAATGGAGAAGATGGTGAGAAACTCATGGTCGAAAAGGACAAGTGGCTTAAGGAGCATAATGTCACATTTGATATGTATGATGAAGATGGGAACTACAGATGCTGGGAGGATTAACTTATGAAAAAAGAAACTAAAGAGACCAATCGCAGATTATCATATCCGGAATTGCGAGAAAAGATTACTTATAATATCTTAAAGAAGTTCGCAAAGAAAAAGAATTGGAAAGAATATAGGTATGATGATGGATTCTGGATGTTTGGACCAGATAATGAAGAAACCAGAGCGGGAGTTGAAGAAAAACACCAGAAATGGTTACATGATAAAAGGCATAGACATATGATGAACGGCATTTGATGTTTAAAATGATAATTTGTGAGTGATATGAAAAGAGAAGAAGAGATAAAACAAGAGGCTTATCGAAGATATTGCAACGACCAGTCAGTAACCTTTAATATTCAATGTCTTTGTTTCGAGTCCGGTGCACAATGGGCAGACAAAACTATGATTGACAAGGCATGCGAGTGGTTAGAGAAACATGTGGAGGATTTTATGCCCCCGACAAATTCATTGCACGATTACAATACATGTGAGCTTATACACTTTTTCAAAAAAGCAATGAAGGAACAGTTATGACAGAACAAGAAAAACAACTACTTATAAAAGCACTCTGCAGATATTTTCCGTATGGAGTAATATGTAGTGTTGTACATAAGAAGGATGGTAGATCAGTAGAAGAAGATATGAAATTGTCCGGGATGTTTGAAGACGGTAATTTCTACTTCTTGGACGAAATGGGTTCCACTTATTCATATAAATATATTCCTTACCTCCGTCCTTTAACAAGTATGACGGAAGAGGAACATAATGAATGGTTTCAGTATTACCAAAATGCAGAAATGGAAGAACTGAATAAAAGTGGTGACTATTTTAAGGCGGCAACATCTGGTGATAATGCTAAATACGATTGGCTCAATGCTCATTACTTTGACTATATGGGTCTTATCAAGAAAGATCTTGCACTTGAAGCTCCTTTTGAAATGTATAACTGTTAAAATTATGACTATGGGACAATGTTATACATATACTGATTGCTGTGGGGCTACATATTTTCAGTCTTATCCGTTTAGCAAAAAACAAATCGCAAAGATTGAAAAAGAAGCGAAAAAGATCCTTGATGAACGTGTTGAAGATATTACTAATGAAATAAACAAGATGATCTTGGAAAAAATTATAAATAGTGAAAATTATGGGGATCAAAGACGTTAAACCAAAATATAGAATAGGTGACACTTTCAGGAGGATCGGAACTCGTGGGTATTCTTGGTGGAAGGTAGAAGAGATTATGCATAGTGCAACAGAGACGGTATATGTTCTCAAGTTGATGCCTTTTGGAAAAGATGTCATAGAGGCCGGAGAGTCTGAATTGTGCGAAAACTGGTATAGTACAACAATTAGTAATTCATTCCGATAATAAAAATGTTTATACTATGACTTTGGAAGAATTTTCAACAAAAAGAAAGGAACTTTGGCGAGAACTATTGCAACTTGAGGATAGTTTTGTGAAAGAACATGCCCTTTATAAAGCAGGTGATGTATTAAAAGTATCATTTCCGCGTGGAGATAGACATATAACTTGTCATTGCGCTATTACAAATGTTGGCATTGGTGATAGAGATGGTATTTTTCTAAGACCAAACCATTTTGGCGGGCATATAGTATATTATGCGGTATATGCCTATCTTGAAGACGGAAAATGGAAAAAGGACTATGGAGCAGGTTCTGTTTGTCATTTGGACAATCTTAATGGATTTTCTGGGGAAAGTAAATTTCCCATAGTATGTGGATATGAGATGGACATTGAAGAATTAAAAAACATTTCTATGGAAGTAGTGGGAAAAATAACATTATAACATTATAAACAATGAACTACATAAAGATTACATATAATATATTTGTTGTAAAGAACCAAAACGGCTTCAACAATGCTTTATATGACTTCATGAAAGTCGATGAAGGTTGTTTTTATTCCAAACAAGAACTGAGAAGCATGGTGACTGATTTTCCGAAAAGTTATCCGGCGGCAGTTATTTTCCACAAAGAATATGACATCGGTAGAATATCAGTCGAAGTACTAGATAAAAACGAAGTATCCGAGCTACTTGAATCTTTTGAAAAATTTAATGTTAAAATAAAAGATAATGATATGGATATAAAACTAGAAACAAATCAAAAGAATGAACACAACACAGCTAAGTGCGGATACTGCTGTACTGTTTTTGAATATGATGCTTCTGAGTTAGAAGAAGAGGAGGACCGCGACATGAGAGGATATCATTATTACTATTATGCTAAATGTCCAAAGTGTAGAAATAGAATTTTAGTAAAAGAATTGATATAATGAAAAATATATAAAGATATTAGAGAAGAACTAAAAAATATCACAATGAAGTATGATGAATACATGGACAAAGAGTGTATCCCGTTTTGCGATGCATTGAATGAGTTGCCCAGTGTGACCACATTCGAATCATGCTGCGGTCATCTCCAAAGACGATATGTTGTGTATCTTTATACAGACAACCCATATTCGATGGCGGTTATTGCCCGGACATTTGACAGGAGATACCATTTTCATAACGGAAATTAAAAATTTTTGAGTAATTTAAAAGAATTCAAATACATGAAAAAGACAGAGGATGTGCCGGAAGGATATGTTTACGTACCTTGGATTCCACACACAACAAAGGCATTTATCAACGGTATTCAGGTATGGGATCGCCGATGGTGGAAAAACATACTTTGCAAGATAAACTGGTTTTTACACTTCAAGCAGCGAAAAACACACAAAAAATATGCTAATATTAATATAAATGGAGTGTTTAATATAAGTAAAATATTAGAAGAATAATGTTAATTCTGGTTAAAATTTAAAAATCTCCAGCTATATTATACGAAATAAACTGTATATATGAATCAAAAACTTTTTGAATTTATTTGGGATCAATCTAAGAAAAATCAAGATAAGGCTCTGATTGAATTTCTAGTAGGCTTAGATTCGGACATAAAAGAAATAAGAAACGATCTGATCGGCGACATCGATTGTGTTTATCGGGAAATAGGAATTGACAAAGAAGAATTAATAAATGAGATAAAAGCATGTCATAATGATCTGCAGATTCAGCTGGATGAGATCCGGAGACAGATGGATGACCGACTACATTTTCTTGAAAGAAATCTCCGAGAAGAATTTGGAAAAACGGAAACCCCGGTAAATACCGAAAAATAATTCAAGACCCGAAAGGGTCTTTTTTTATCCTTAAGCTTTCCGGATTCCGATTATATAAGATCATAAGAGATATATTAATAAAAAAAAATAAGAATTATGAAAAATATGATTGTAATATTGGTTCTTGCTCTGATGACAAGCTGCGTTCGCAATGTAAATTCATCAACAAGCGGGCCTGTTGTAGAATATACTTCTGTTAAAGGCGATTCCCATGGATTTATCACACCAGGAGAATGTGGAAAAATTGGTACGGTGAGAGAATTTAAGTACAATGGTCACCAATACATTCAATTTGATATCATCTCTACACACGGAGGCCGCAGCGGGATCGTACATGATCCGGATTGTCCTTGTCAAAACAAATAATATTCACTTTATAAAATCAATAAATATGAAAAAATCAACATTATTAGCCATTCTCGTTTTCCTTTTTGCTGTGTTTGTCACGACATGTATCTGCTCCTCCTGCACTGAGGGCCAGAAAAGAAATCTAAAAAACATTAAGTCTGATTGGGGCGGAGGAATCGAGCGCACCGCCGTTCTGATGGACTACAACGGCGACACAATCAAGACTTGGCATGGGAAATTTGACATCCGAGATTCCGGATCCGACAATCAGATCTTCTTTGATCTTGATGGGAAACGAGTTTGGATCCAAGGAGGCATCTTTGTTTCGGAAGAAAAATAGAGATAACGGATGACGAAAAAATAATTAAAGACCCCGAAAGGGTCTTTTTTTATCCTTAAGTTTTCCGAATTCCGATTATATAAGATCATAAGAGATAATTTAGTAATCACCAAAAATTTAGAAAAATGAAAAAGATCTTAGGAATTTTAGTAGTAATGCTGGTTATGATGAGTGGAATGGCTCAGAAGATTCTTCCGGTTTCCGTCATGTATCATGTAGATACTACTAAAGAAATAAGAGAACAGTCCGGATCTATTGTATATAATGTATCCGAAATAGATATTCCGGATACGGTAATGAAACCGGTTTATCATATTGCGGAATCCAAAATTATTAAATCTACGGTTTCAACAAGTGAACTTGGTGCGGAAATAATTCATGATCTTTCTTGTGGGTGTAAAATCGTTGTCGGAGGTTTAAATCCATCAAACTTTTTATATCGAGATGTATATGTTCAGCACATGTGTGATTCTGATAAACAATATGAGCCGAAGATTGAGTATAAAAAGGTCTTGCAGGTAAAAATAATTTCATGCCCGGATAACGTATTTTTATATGCGGCAAAAGAACCGAAATTTAGGGAATTTAATTCAGTTATATTTTTCAACGGAAATATTAATGCCGGAGATGTAATTACACTATCTCCCGAATATAAACTTCTGCGTAATCTTTTAGATCAATATAACGGATATTTCAACACTGTATTAAAATTCAAAAACATCAGATCAGGATATAATGATTCAATCATTATAAATAAAACGGGAGAGTATATAGAACACATAACATTTTTTCCTCAAGATTCCTGTCTGTATTATGATACCACATACACCACAAACATCATCTGTGAAACCGGAAAAACTGATGCTATATATGACTTCTTATTCGGTTCCTATACATACAAATATAAACTGAAACTCAAGTCCACCGATTCTAAAAAAGCATACTGGGTGGAGGTACCGCAAAATGTCTATAATAAATATTATTCGGATGACTCCGGACTGCTTAAATCCAATATAGAGTACGATGATTTAATGAAAATCAACAATACTAAAAAGATTAATATTACTAAAAATTATCAACAAATCTAACAAGAAACAATGGAAAACTCAATAACTCTTGTAGGAAAATATACTAAAGCCGAGATTTTTGCCAAAACCGTAGAAGATGGCGTATATGGTCAAGTGTACGACATCATCAACAATCCCGCATTCTTGGGTAAGAAAGTGGTCCTGATGCCGGATGTGCATGTGGGAGCAAGCGGACCCTGCGGGCTGGTAGCGGAAATCGGGGACTGGATTTGTCCGGAGCATATTGGTGTGGATATCGGATGTTCGGTGACTATGATGATGTTAGATGGATTTATTCCTGAAGATAAATTAGTTTTATTAGAGCATCGAGTCAAACAATCAGTCCCTATGGGATTCAATCTTCATGAACATACTGTCATAGATGAAAAAGACTTCTTCAAGTTCTTAGGTACGGAATTCATGAAGGCTAGAACTTTATGGCCTGAAGTTTTCGATATTGATCATCTTCCTAATGTAGTTACGGAAAAATGGATCGGCAAGCAACTTAAAAAACTTGGGATGGAACCCGGAGTTTTCTATAAATCATTAGGAACCATTGGTGGAGGAAATCACTTTATTGAATATGGAGAATCCAAATTGAATGGTGCTATCACTATGCACTTCGGGAGCCGGAATCTTGGAGTCAAAGTCTGTAAGTACTGGATGAAGAAAACAACCAATCCTATGACAAAGGCGGAAGCTCAAAAAGTTGTGGCGGAATTCAAAAAGGAGTGGAATAGAACTCATAAAAGTGATATGTGTGGATTCAACGAAGCTCTTAAGAAAGAAATGCAAGAGCGTAAGAAGAATTTTATCAAAGGCTACCTTACAGGTGAAGACTTGAAAGGATATCTGGCGGATATGGTATTTGCTCAAGCGTATGCTAAATACAATCATAAGACAGTCAAAGACATCATTTCTAAGATTCTTTCAAAGATGCATCTTCCTAAGATTGACAAGATGATCATCTGTACGCACAACTATATAGATTTCCGGGATCGCTACATCAGAAAATCTTCTATATCCGCACACGAAGGAGAGGAAGTCATTGTACCATTGAACATGAGAGATGGAACTGTGTTCGGTGTTGGAAAGGGAAATAAGTACTGGATGAATTCTTGCTCACACGGTGCCGGTAGAAAGATGTCCAGAAGCGAGGCCAAGAAAAACATCACTTTAGAGGAGTTCCAAGAATCTATGCAAGGCATTGTGACTACTTCAGTAGATCAAACCACCATTGATGAATCCCCGATGGCCTATAAGGATACGGATGAGATCATTGATGTCATACAAGACACTATAGATATATTGGCGGTATTCATTCCTAAAATATCTTGGAAAGCTTCCGAGACTCCCGAATAAAAACAATAAAAGACCCGTAAGGGTCTTTTTTTGTCTTAAAGTTGTCTTAAAGTTGTCTTAAAGTTGTCTTAAATAGCTAAAGTACCGGTATGTATCAAACTAAAATCATCCGGATACTCGAGAAATTCATGCGGATATTTTATATTGTGCCGAGATATAAATTTCGAAATAGTCTCATTATATCCGTTTGGAGTCCAATAAATATCGCAAATAATATAATTGGCTTTTAATTTTAATTTTAAAAAATCCCGGCCGGGACCGGTAAATATTAACGCTCCATTTCCATTATTCAATTCACATTGCTTGATAACATGTGTATTAGATAGCGAGCGTATGGCATCATCAAACAACTCAATATCCGACATTGCATGAGGTACAATTACGTATATATTGTTTTTATCTGCAAATATTTTTGAAAAATTATCTTGTTTGGCGGAGGATGTTCCTCTCCGGCCTATTATAGATTCGTCAATGTGTCTCATTTTCTAGTCTTTTCTTTAATTTAGTGGGCGTATATGTTTTATAAAACACATCGAAATTTTCATTTTCTATATTTTTCCAAAATTCATATCCATCCTCCGTGTTTTCCCACGTAAATGCACACATCAGTCCATCATTCCACAACCAGCTTATATCAAAATCACCACGTCTAGCCAACAACGCCTCATGTATTATCAGAGTAATAATTTCCAACGGCCATCCTTTCATTTGTCCTTTAACATCTTTTTGGGTTAAACCATATGGATTAGGCCACAACACCTGCGCTCCTCTCCGCCCTATTATAGATTCGTTGATATGTTTCATTTTTCAATTATTTCTCTTAATTTTGCGGGAGTATATGTTTTATAAAACACATTAAATTTTCCATGTGCTATAGAATCCCAAAATTTATGTCCGTCCATTGATTTATTCCAATCAAATGCACAACTCAATCCCTCTTTTTGCAGATCTTCTAAACCAAAATTATCTCTGACCAAATATGTTTCATATAATGCTAAAGTTATGATCTCCAATGGCCATCCCTTTATTTGTCCTTTAGCATCTTTTTGGGTCAAGTCATATGGATTTGGCCACGTGGTTGTTCCTTTCCTCCCTATTATAGATTCTTGTATATGTTTCATTCTTCTAGTCTTTTCTTTAATTTAGCGGGCGTATATGTTTTATAAAACACATCGAAATTTCCGCGATCTATTTTTTCCCAAAATGCATATCCATCCTTCGAGTTTTCCCACGTAAATGCACACATCAGTCCATCATCCCATAGCCAGTTTATATCAAAATCACCACGTCTAGCTAACATCGCCTCATGTATTATCAGAGTAATAATTTCCAACGGCCATCCTTTCATTTGTCCTTTAACATCTTTTTGAGTCAAACCATATGGATTTGGCCACGTGGTTGTTCCTTTCCGCCCTATTATAGATTCCTTGATGTGTTTCATTTCCGGTCAAATGTTTTTGTATAATCTTTCGAATATGGTGAGTTTCCGTTTGCAATTTTTTCTAATATAGTCGTATAGAACGTAATATAAGAGTCTTTTGGGTTTTTTGGTTTCCATTTCCAGACACCAATAATATCGAATTGTGTGACATCATATGCCCTGCCTGTCTTAAGGTATAAGTCATCATTATAGTCGCGGAGATATATGAAGTTTTGATCATATGGCGCGCCGCCTTTACGTATAGAAAACAATATTCCGTCCGAATCCCAGCGAGACAAACATCCGGTTATATTCCAGGTATCTATGTCTTTAATTACCATTAAATAATCGCCGGCTCTAGTTTTTATAATATCTCTATTCGATAACATTGATTTTTTAAGCAAACTCCCTTTCCGCCCTATTATAGACTCGCTTATATGTTTCATAATCTGCTTATGGTTTCTTCGGTTAATATCTTAAATAATATTCCGTTTTTCTTACAGAATTCCATAGCCGCCGCCCATTTGCTCCGGTTCCGGATGTATTCTTTCCAGGCATATCCATTAGGATCGAATGGTGTCTTGGGGGGAACGGTTTGATTCTTGGGTTTGATCTCTATCAATACCTGAGATCCATCTTCCATGATCACAAAAAAATCCGGATAATAACGATGAGATTCTCCATCAAGTTTGTTTATATAGGGTATAGCCATGCACTCTGATGCCCAGCTTTTGACTTTATGGGTATTTTCTAACCAATGTATGAATATCTTTTCATAAGAACTCCTATATATTATAGGCTCGCGGGACTGAGATTCTAGGAGCTTCTTGCAAGAATCCGGGTTTATATACCCTTGCTTGAATCTCTTTTTGGATGGCCGGACTTGCTTGATGTTCATAATCTGTCTTTAAAGTAATTATTATCTTGGAATATTTCCTTGATAGATTTCCCGTTATTGGTCACATGATGTATGATCTTTGTCACATCGAATGCGCCGCATGTATCCGGGATACATTTAAGATTATTGACAAACATGGTTTCATGCTGCCAAAAATATAATTTTAATTCTAAATCATATAGAATGATAACACACTCATTTTTATCCAAACACCCTTTTAAAGTTTTTACGACATATCCGGTTTTTGTCTTATTCACAATTTTCAGACAATCTATAATTTCATCAATTCTGTCGCGAGCCGTACGATTATCCAGATATATAGCCGTGCACGTGCCCGGATTGTGCTGGTTGTTTGTCAAAGCCAATACATCCCAGCATTTTGGATATTTGTTATATGTACCTTTCCGCCCTATTATAGATTCATTGATGTGTTTCATCATATTTGGTTTATTTATAACTCCAAATTTCCTGACCGGTTGTTCCAACAGAAGCCATTTTTAGAATTTCGATATCAGTCTGTATGTTTTTTATATTTTTACGATCAAAAATATCGGGTATATGATTCTTGACATATTCCGGATTAGCCCGCCAGATGCTTGCCACATCTAAATCATATCCTCTGCCCGCCTCGTTGCTGAATTCTAAATTATTGTCGTATTCATAATCTGGAATATATCCCGATCCAAGTAAAACAAATTTAGTTGGGATAGCATTGTTGCCGAATTTATTACTAGCGTATTTCTGTCTGATTTTTTTATCAAAAACCACTATCCAGAACTCTCCATTCGCGGTTTGAACGATATCAAAATCCCTTAACAACGATTTCGGATTTGAAAATGATGACCCCTTTCTTCCTATTATAGATTCATTTATATGTTTCATAATATTACTTTTTATATAGATAAAATGTTCTTCCGGCTATATTAACAAAAATTATATCCGCCTTCGCCGGCCTGCAAAACCATCGACCAGATTCTTCAAATTGAAATGCACCACATATATATTCTTGTTGTCCCTCTCTTCCATAAAGTTCATCAAGATCATTCCAAATTTGCATCCTGAAATTCCTATCACTAATATAACCTTCATAATTATCGGCATTCACGGGTCCGTAATCTATCAAGCAAGAGGCTAATTCCCGAAAATCCGATTTTTGCTCAATTTTTTCTAACCACTTATCAAATTTATCAAAATTATTATATAATCCCTTAGCTTTGAGTTTCTTATCATCGAATATGAGTTCCGATATGAAATATTTCTTTGACGGATAATTTCCTTTTCTTCCTATTATAGATTCATTGATGTGTTTCATATTATCTTTAATTGATTAAAAAAATACAACAAAAAACAAGCGATCTTCCGGTCGGATATATAAATGGTCATCCTATAGAAGATCGCTTGTTATACGGAGGATATGAGCGTTATTTTACATATTTTATACAAGCGGCACAATCATATGCGGACTTGGATTTCTCATTCGGCATCTTGGTAATCTTGATCTTGCCGGATTGGAATAGATCCCAAAGGCTATCCGGATTCAGTTTAGATTCTCCGATATTGATGTAATTCATGTTCGGATCCACTATCACAATCCGGTTAAAGCCTTCTACCTTATAATATAGGAACATGTTTATAACACCATATATTATATTAGCATAATTATTGTCGCAGTTCCGGATCTGATCATGAGAGAGATGCTTATTGAGGAAATTTGTCACTTCCATTATGGTATTAGCATCGGACACACCCCAATAAGTACAGAATGCTTCCGCCAGAGCTTCTTGTAATCTGGTGCCCGGATTGTCTTCCAAATAAGAAGATATGCGCTGTAAAAACTCCTTGAAGGTACCTATCTTATTGAAGATCTCACCTTCCTCAAAATGATCGAATTTAGTATCAATCAGTCTTCTCAGGACAAATTCGTCTTCCTTAGACCATTTATCCAGATACTTGTTAATGACATTCCGGAATTCTACGATAGATGCCGGAGACGGATAGTTATGAGACTTGCATCGGGGATCGGACTGGGCTTTGGTCTTGGAAGAAGCCTTCAGCTCTATGCCGATATTCTGTCCGAAGACATCTCCGTTTTTATGTGAAGATGGTACATTGGCATTGATAGCATCATCGGAAAGGATCCGGAGCAAATACTCATAGTGCCCGACTTTCAGACCACCGGCCTGATTGTATTGGGCAATAGTCTTCAATGAACTGTCGCTGAACTGTATAGGATCTCCATTCTTGTCTTTCAGGTTAGCGAAGAGGTCCGGAATCCGGCCTTCGGTAATCCGGTTTGGAAATACGTCTTTCAGGGACTTCCGATTGTGATTTTCCGGATCTATATAGCGGATGAACTCGATCAAGTCGTCGTTCTTCTCGAACCGATATAGAATATCTTCAATGATATCTTTGTTTTCTATTCCGTGATTCTTGAACCACTCTGATATGATATCTTCCATCCCTTCCGGATCGGATGATTTGATGATAGAATATATCCGGCGGAGCTTCTCCGACTTGACCTTAGGTGTGCTGTTTAAGATATATTGCCGCAGATCGTTGTCCGATAGGGATATAGCTTCAACTAGGTAATTATACAATGACATTTTTTTTTATTTTATTTTACATTTTCTTATTAGAAACCAAATTTATTCCTATATATACCATGCAGCTGGTTTAAGGCGGCGAAGGTGCCGGTGAGCTTCATGACCCGGCCTTTATAGGTGAATACCACGCCTTCGACGGCACTCAGATTCTTATCCCCAATCCGTTTGATCTGAACCAGAGTCTTATTGATAGCATCCGGATCGTTACTATCTAATATAGCGGTCCAGGCGTTCAACATATCTTTTCTTAGTACATCCGTTACATAGCGCTCGCAGTTAGCATTGATAAATCCATCGCATATCTTCATAAAGTCTATGCCTATGCCCATGAATAACTCATCAAGAGGTTCCATAACTTTTTGGACATATTCCTTTCCGGGTCCCTTAAGTTCTTCATAATGATCAGGATATACTTTCTTTAATTCCGTGACTCGAACCGTTTTGTCATCATTGAACCATCTATTGAAGATCACACCTACCATCTCGGTCATCCATTGTGGCTTGACTTCCTCAAATTTTTTCTTCTTCCAGTCTTCCAGTGTTGTATTAAGATCTAAATCTAAGTCTTTATATAGTTTTTTAATACCATCAATATATTTTTTCTTATAACTTTCGGTATCCTCCATAGTCTTGATAATGATATCGGGGCGCGGAGCTACTCGACCGGCATATACTCCGGTATTTACGATATCATATATATCTTCCACGTGCCCTTCTACTTTCCGGTATTCTTCCCACCCATTCTCACCTTTTTTGTAAATCACATAACCATGAAAAGCTACCATATCACTAGCATATATCATTACATTGGTCTTGCCGGAGGTGATACATTCGCAATTGATGACTTTCCTGGTATCCGGTCTTGGATTGAAATATCGGGTTCCTAGCTGTGAGAATATGCCGCGAATAATCTCTCCGGCTTTCACAAATACATCCCGGACTCTCGGATTCATAGCCCATTTGTTAGCCATATCCTCGATAGTCATGCCGCCTTGTTCGGAGTTTAGGTCCGACTTATTGCGGATGAATACTACTTCGCCGTCTTCATTCATGGTGGCATATATGTTAGTGCCATCCAGCTTTTCCTTGACATGTTCTATCTTGCCGGAGAATAAGGTTCCGACAAGGTTGCAAAGATCTTTGCCGGTAAGCTCAGTGTAATCATAAGGGTGTGCCATATGTCCGGCGGCGCCGCCTTCCAAGATCATATTCAAGTAACCTCTCAGGCTTCTAGATTCTTTTATACCACCCTCCAAGTCTCTCAAGAACCTTCCAAAAGCATCACAGAACTCTCCGAACATGCCGCCTGTCCCTTTAGGCATCATCTTTTCGAACGCGGATTGATTTTTCTCTAATATAGATTTCCGAACCAATGAGCCGCTCACACTAGAGCTCCTGCCGGAACCGATATTGGGTTCTAACTTGCCTTCCAATTCCGGAAAGCTCTTGATGAGTGTCTTATATTTTTCAACTCGGTCGTCTCCGCACATCAGATATTGAGGTTCATATTCGTCATCCTTGACTTTGTTATTGAAATCTTCTACAGCCTCATAGGCATTTTTGACATAGACAATATCTATTATATCTTTTTTATAGTTTCTCTTGACTATATCTAATTCTTTTTCAATAAGATCATTAGAAAACGGCCGTTTCAGGATTTCTTTTTCTCTTTCGGTGAGATCTCCTTTGCCGGTCCTGGCAAATTCCGATACTCTTTCTAATTCCTGCTTGGATATTTTCTTGCCTTTGATCTTAGAAGGATCCCTGTCCGAAGAATTGATTCTATATATAATACAAGGTAGCTCGCCTTCCAATATCATATTGAGATGACCTTGAGTAAACGGTTGGAACCGACCTATGGTTATATTTACTTTCTTTGACATATATTGTAAGTTTCTTTATATTATTCCGTTTTTGACAATTTTTTCTAATTCGTTTTGTGTATATGTGGGAAATTTTAAAGATATATTAGGTAGTTGTGAAGTTTTGAATATCTTAATCACATCAATGTCCCGGTCAAATAAACATTTTAGATTTTTATCAAAGTTCCTAATATCGCAAAGATATACGTCTTCACAAAAACCGGTACATATATTTGCATTTCCAAAAAAGTCCGTAGTCATAAACATCCTATACTCTCCGTTTCTCCACTGCACTATATCACCTTCATCCAGATTCTCTTTCCGGGGAAGAGCTTTCGTGATCCCACCATTTCCTTTTTTTCCAATTATAGATTCGCTTATATGTTTCATTAACAAATTTTCAATTGATTAAATAATATATTGTATAACTGAAAACATATGCCCGGTAACTGTATTTTTTATACATAAAACGTTTATAATGAGAGATACTTTTATAGATATTCAGGCAAGTCGTCCATATAATGGAGATCCTCCATATATATTCCGATTCGAAGAAGGCCAATCGGTAGGGTTAAATTATATTAAGAAGATTTGTATGGTCTCGGATAATCCGGAAGCCACCATCCGGACCGAATCCGACCAGACTATATTCCGGATCCTGAAAATGACCCAGGATATTCCTAACACCGTAGAGACTATTAAGATGAATCTTAAGGTATATGCGGACTTAGAAAACCTTATCGCCGAAAATAATGAGTGGACTTGTAGTGGTTTTCCTTACCATCTAGCATATAATCCGACACAAGGCGATCCTCCGGGCACTCCAACCAGGACCGTATATATTTATATGTTTTATATTCTTGGAAGATCCGAAGATCCCGGCGAATATGTTGGAGATTTTTGGATTAATGATAGTGAATATAGAATATCAGCGGACTTTTATGTAGAAAATGAAATATTAAAAGAAAATCTGAGGAACTTTGAAAGCAAGCTTCCGGAGAGCATCCAGAAAGCTATATACAAAAATAATGTTCACGAGGAATTAAACGATAATATTCTTATCAATCGCAAGAATAAAGAACTCTTGATGAATTATATGAGCATTATGGGAAATAAAGGCTCTTATGATTCTATCTTGAATTCTATAAATTGGTTTGAATGGGGTGATCTTTTGAGGCTGGAAGAATTTTGGAAGAGATATATTAATGATGATCTAGACTATGATTATTTTGCTACCGAACTCAACCATCAGCTTACTCCGGAAGATGTCCGTCAACTTACAAATCATGTCAAATCTACATTTCTAGGTATATATTGCGCATTGAATAAGCTGCAGATTGTAGATGGCAAAATAGCTTATCAGGATAGTTTCGGACGTACTAATATCCAATCCATGACCAGTTGGCAGGATAGAGACGCGTCGCACATGTATGCTCCTGAAGATATGTATCACCTATATGTAGAAGGAGATCATACCGTAGAACCCGCCATAATTGTTCCAATAAATTCCTTACCGGATGAAGAATGGGATGATCTGAGACCGGTGGATCTTTCCGGAGCGGACGCCGCTGAAATCGGTACCGAAGAAGTTATACCCGGAAGTCAATTTGCACAATATCATCCCGGCACTATGGCTCCCGGAAGCAATGCTCCGGGAAATTGGGCAAGGATTGAGAATCCTGATGGAACTATAGACTGGATAGAAATAACAAGTGGAAATACCGGATCAATACCGACCGGAGCTACTTTCTGGAATATAGATTTCAACTATATTTATAATGAGCAAATGCCTAATGTGCTGAGACAATTTGCTATGTGGTCCGGCCAGGATCTTTCTTTAAAGATGACAGTATTGGGTAATTTCTTTTCGTCATTTTTCATGCCTATACACCTCGATCTGATTCATTCCTGCATAGAATATTGGGCTTATGCATATGCGTTGAAGATGATATATACTCAGTCAATGGATCAAAAAGGTTATATAATAGGACCGGAAAGCTTCGATATGGTATGGGAAAGTGATCTTAAAATATCTCCCCATCTGGAAACTCGGGTATATAAGAATACATTATTCCGGAATTATAATACGGAAAAAATATTCGGGTTTTCCACGGATGTTTTAGATCATGTGTCTGATAATGATGATGGTGAAGATGTAAAAAAATATAATGAAGATGTTTTAAAGTATTTTTATGCCGGAGAATGCTGCCCCGTAAGATTCATAGGTAAAATATATACAAAAACGGATGATCATAATATATCTATTTATAGACAAAAGCTGATATGGATCAGAAACGGAGGATCTGCCGAATTTATAAAGGATAACATATCATCTTATCATGAATATCATTTCTTTAAAGATCCGGATACGGAAGAATATTATGAAATCAATGATTCCAATAGGGGTTTACTATTAGAATACATTCAAGATCCTTCTACCGGATTGCCTAATGATGGATACACATATTCAAAGAATTATGGAGGTATAGTTTCAAACGTAAGTGTACAGCCGGATATTGAATATGTAAGAGATAGCATTTCTCAATATGCATCCGGACATTACTATATAGATGACTCCGGGAACATCCTGCCCATAACGGATGCCAATAAAAATACACTTGAAAAATCTAGGGCAACTACATATTCGAAAATGTGTGTATTTAATTTAGATTTTAAAGTAGGATTTAAGGAATCTGGAAAGTATGAGCTCCGTATGGAGTTTTTAGCTACCAATAGCCGAGTATTCACTAAGGTCTTTAATATTGATATATCCGATTATATGCATAACCGGGTAGATGTTATGAAATTGGTGCCCGCCAAATATATTGACTGGTCTTTAGCAAATTCTCCAATAGATCTTTATCAATATGCCAATATTGATGCACTATCGGATAATTTTAAAGACTCGGATATCATGTTACAAAGTCATTTTTTCTCCGCTAATAATTATGGCGATCCCGATAAAGCCGGACTTAATCATACACTTATAGGCATTATAGAAGAAAATTATGAATTTGATGGTGATTCCGATTTTGACCCGGAACTAAGCGCTACTATATGGCATAGGGGATCAGACGAAACCGGATCGGATGGAGTATCCGGTCCTAGAAGCGATTCGCCATTCGAGGGAACCATAATAACTTGGGTAAGAGATGGACAGCCCGCTACTTGGCGGAGTGATGATGGTGTCGCAAAATGGCCTACGGAATGGGGTGATTATACGGTTGAAAAATCTTTAGAATACGTGGATGTTCCGATACCGGATACTTATCGCAATGGGAGATTGAATAATCTTATATCCGACTTAGAAGAAAAATTTCCGGATTATTGGTGGAGTTGGGATAGAATTCAAATATCAAAAAGAGATAATACCGTAGTTAAAGCATACCCATTTGACCCATATCCAAAAGGAAATGTTGAGCAGAGAAACTATCCGGATGATTATCCGGCACAATAAATAAAAAAAATATGGCACAAAATATACAAATATTAGATTGGAATGGTAACCTATTTGGTGATATATATAAAGTTAGTTATACCGGGGAGAGATTATCATTCGTACCACAGATTGTAGTAGATGGAAGAAATCAGATTAATGGCGATTTCTGGGTGAGATATTTTACGGTAAATGAAGATCATTCTGCTATAACGGGATGTGTGATGACCGGACCGGGCAGTCTGCCGGATGGCGATCCTCATAAAGCCGGAGATAAGGGTTTGACACCGGATGTTATAAATATACTTGGATTAACTAATGTATACGATGAAGATAGCATTTCCTGGACAGCGGGTTCCGCCGCGAAATTTATAACATATGAAGTATTTCCAGATAATAATGGTCAGCCCGATTACAGCAACCCTATTGTCAAAAAAGATAATATTACATGGGATGTATATCCTAACATAGATGAAGGATCCGGCATACATGTGGATCTATCTTCCGGTAGTAATCCTAGTCCATATACATTTCAATTAAATCAGGCGAAACCTACTGTAACTTTTTCCGGTGATGTAGAGGAGGTTGATTTTGATCCTAGCAATCCCGAAGAAACATATCATGCTTCGGGGTTTGAGCTTTCTTATGAAAACGACTACGGTGGCATATTCCGCGATGCTATTGAACGGAGAATTATAGCGGTAACTACTGCGGATCCGTCAAAGTTAGAGGTTTCCGGAAAGAGAATCGGCACGTTTACGTCGAATATTAGGATTGCCGACTTGTGTGTAGTGCAAGGAGATAATCCTGAAGAAAATCCGGAATTGTGGAGAAACTTTAGCCCACAATTTAAAATCAAGAGACAAATAAAATTGATTATAAAAGGAGAAGAATCTTCAACTTCCGGTATAGGCATCCCGGTTTCCGCCATTAAAGTATATGACGGTAGGCCATTGCGTCCGATAGTAGAAAATAAGTCTTCAAATGTTAATATAGAATATAGTGAGGATGGTATTAACTTTAGTTCGGACCCGATATCCGTAACTGATGTTGGTACTAAATATGTCACCGTTAAAATAACAGGTATGTCCGAAGAGGCTACTTATGGATATTATAGTATCACTATAACTCCCCGTCCGATTTATATAACATCGGATTCTGCTTCTTGGAATTATGATGGGCAAGAGAAAACTTGCGATTGGGTAACCGTTCAGGGTCATTATGATGAAGATGCTGGGCCCGTGCGGATACAGACTAGGTTCAGTCCCCCGGAAGGATCTAGGAAGATTACCGGAATTCCTCTCATAAAGAGTGGTGATACTATGGAGATAGAATTCAAAGGCGGACAGACCGGGATAGGGTCGTCTAGCAATGCCTTTGACTTTGAGGTAATATCATCTAAGCCTAACAACTATGATGTAAGGGTAGAATTTGGTTTATTAAAAGTCAATCTAAGCTCACAAGATATATATGTATTTATCCGGGGCAATACTAAAGGCACATATGATGAATCCGATCCATATACCTGGTATGAACCCGAAAAAGACCGGAGTTGCGTATATGATGGCGGCATCTGGACGGTTTCTGGTTGGCAGGTGGTAGCCGTATCTAGCTCATCCGATTTTGTACCGGACCCCGATCATCATGGTGATTTGTGGGGTACTTATGGTGCTCGCGATATAGAATTCGTAGGCAAAGATACCGCTATGGAAGTATCCGGTGTGTATATCAACAATATCACGGATATGGATGATGAGAATTATTGGAATCCGGTAATTTATGAATCATCATTATCACAAGATCATTTTAGAAATATTAATACCGGGTTCTCTTCACGATATATACATTTTATAGTCACTCCTAATCGGATTAAAATTGTTAAGAACCCGATAACTATCAAGATCACCGGACATCATGATACATTTGACTTCAACATGATTATGCCATTAGGTGGAACTCAATGGGTTCCGGAAACAAGAAGTGTTGAGGGGTGTGATTATCTTGCTAGTAATCCGAATTATGACACAACTACTATAATATATAGGAAACCGAATCCGCGAGGCGGCAAATATTTAACTACCCCTACAATATCCGCCTGTGTATGGAATGAAGAAGTCCCTATGGATGAATCAATTATACCCGGAGCTTGGTATATGCATTTGGAAAACGATGTGCATAATGGAGAATCCGATAAAGATGCCCCATTCGAACCGGAGGAACCGGACTCGAATATCGGTAGTTTTATCAATACTAATAAAAATTATGAAGTTACTTTCAAGGTTGAAGAGGATGGTTGGATTTTGATAAACCCCATTGATGTCAATGTATATATCCGAGGCACTCAAAAAACGATATCATATAACTCAGCCGGACACAATATTACCGGAACGTCGGAGACACCGGAGATTTGGTGGATGTCCGATTGTAAGTTTTATAATAATGTCGCCGCAGCGGAAGCTGTTGATAACGAAGCTGTTTTAAAAAATGGAGTACATTGGGTGACTCAATATAAAGAGCAATCTACGAGCCGGAGTCTCTTGGATACCGGAGAATCGGACATTAAATCGGACGCTAATAGTTCCGCCGGAACAATTAAAGCGGTCAAATCAACCGATAAAGAATCTAGGACGACATATTATAGAGCTATTCATGGGGGATATTTCGAATGGTCTAACAATGGAGATACCGGCACACATACCGATATTAATGAACTTGTTGATGCTACTCCGGATGACGCATCCTATTGGAAATCCGTCCCATATCATATGGATCCGTCTATTGATAAAAATTCTCAAAATGAAGAAAACTTCTATGCTGACCAAAATATCCAATTTGAGAACGAAGAGGAACCATTAGGATATCCTAATCATGTTTATAAAAACATCATACCTAATTTTATTCTGGTAGAAAATGGATCATTAACTATTACATCATATACGGATAATGTAAATGTATCTATAAGCGGCAAGACTCTATCCGTAGATTATGATGGAAATGAACATTCCGTATCCGGATATGATTCGGAATCAAGCATATCTATATATAATCCGAGTAGTGATGATTATATTTCCGGTCCGGAGAACCCGGAAGCACGTGGCGTTAATCCGGGAGTATATGTAATGGGATTGAATTCTAATAATTTCAAGAACATTAATAGAAACTTTTCTAATGTAATCATTGCCGTAATTGATGGGTGGCTCCAAATTGGAAGCACAGGAATAGATCAAAATATCACAGGCAAAGAATCCGGATATAAGGTATTTGACAATACCGCTATGGAAATAGAAGATCCGGAGGGTATAACAAATCCAAAACGATATGAAAAAAATCCGGATTATGATTCTCGTGATCCGGAATCTTCGGAATGGATAGAAAAATCCGGTAGTCTTGAAGTATATGATAATGGAGATTTTCAATTTCGAATAGAATCAACAAAGTCCGGAAATATTGTAGATATTGTCACGTCCGGGCGAATAGACCCCCTATATTTAGACATATCTTCATCGAGCGAAACCTGGATTTATGACGGAGAGACTCATTCTAACCATACCCTATCGGTAAAGCCCGGCGTTGAGGATATTCCTAATATGGATAAAGTAATGATATTTGCTAATGCCATATTGAATATTATAGACACCGAATCTATGCCGGAAGTTAAAAAATCCGGCAGTGTGCAAAATTCATTTACGTTTGGAAATATAAGCGCGCTATTTAATAATTCGGTACAAGACAAGCGATATGTTATTGATGACAAGCTGTATGAAAATGGAAATATTATAGGTAATTGGGATCCATTAACAAAACACACATCATATCCTAATGTAATTATTAAAACATCACCCGGAACACTAACTGTATCATCGGGAATAGACACGGTCACCATTCGGGGATTAGAAAAAACCGTTGTCTATGATGGAAGACCGCATACATTAATAGGATATACCGTAAATCCTCCAATAAACATTCCGTTAGCACCCGATGTAATTCCGGATGATTTCTATGAAAATACAACAAATAAGATAAATGCCGGCGAATATGTGGTGGCTTTAACGGAAAATGATTTTGACTGGCCATCAGGAGTAGCTAATAAGATTGTAGCCGGAGATGTGAAGATGACCATAACCAAAAGAGATCTCCTGATCACTACGGGGTCCGATACTATGCATTTTGATGATGAAGAACCGGAATATATTGCCAAAAATGAAACATATACTACACAAGGTCTTGCTAGTACGGATCGTATAGTTCCGGATGCCTGGGTAAGCATAACATCAGGCGAGACCGATAATGTCATGACATATGAGATCTTACACGAAAATGGTGATAGTGTCTTGAACAATTATAATATTGCGGCTAACTGGGGTCTCCTCAGAATCAGACATGCATCGGAAGCCGATTTGTACTACAGAATAATGGGTATTTGTAAAAATACCACATCCCCGGACACCGATAAAATCCATATTATGGGATTAAAACACATTGATGGTCTTTTACGTATGGTTGATGAAGACAGATTCTATCCCGCACTCCATAAACTTATGCCTATATCCGAAGATGGAGAAGTAGATCCGGATGATGTAATATGCATAATACCAACATTCAAACATAATAAGAAAATAGAAAATGTAACTTGGATGTTCGAAAATAAGAGCACAGGAGAAAAGATTTTTTCCAAAGTACACGACCGACCAATATTCCCGGACGGAAATTATCGGGGGGCACGCCCGGCATATCAGAATTATGGAGGATTATCGGATACTCCCGTATTGAATGTGGTACCAAAAGAACTCAAACCGGGATATTATGATATCACACTTAATTATAGAGTAGATAATACGGATTATTCTCAAAAATTCTCCAGTGTATTTGTAATTAAGAAGAAATCATGATTTATGTAATGAATATATTAACTCCCACTCGTCAAGGGGATGCATATGACCTGGTAGCCATTAATAAATTTCCTATAATCTATAAAACATCTAGGAAACCGGATGATTTTTTATATGATAAATGCATGATAGAACAAATGGAAAAAGTAATTCTCAATAAAACTACAAGAGATCATGCAATTCTATATATAAGAAGCATAAATGAAGATATGTCTTTTAATGATTATGAATATTCAGTTAAGAATATTTTAGAAATTTTTAATAAAAACGAAAAATATGGCAAAAAAGAGTGAATATACTCCAAAAGATCTTATGGATGATATTTTTGGAGGAGATGATCTTCCCATGGATAATATGGAAGATGTATATACTATAGATACCGATCTTATTAATAAGGAGAGCAATATTATGGCTACTTCTTTAATATCTTCGGTGTTGCGGCTATACAACAATAAAGAATTTGTGGACGAGCACCCGGATTTTAAAAAGAGAATAGATACGGAAATAGAGTCTTTGAAGAGAATGTATAAGATGATCAAGACGGATGAGATTGTCCATGATCATCTGGTGCAGGCAATATCCAAGAATCCGGGCAATGCTTCTTTATATATGTCTATGACCAAATTGCAAGAAAAAATTTCCTCACTGGACGGTGATATCAAACGCATTCTGGATGGACTGAATAAGATATGTGCCAATTATCAGATGGAGCTCAATTTTGAACAGACTCGGAAGGCGTCAGATGATGAATCCGCTTATGACGAGACGGGAGTGATTACTCGGGGAGGCAAAGCATTTGTGGATATGATGAAGGGAGATTCTTTAGTAAGAGAACCCGAGTTGTTTGATAATGAAGAATATCAAGAAGAAGAAATTGAAGATGATGAATAGGTGAACAATAATTGTAAGGAACCGTAATAAGTTCCTTTTTTTATACTTAATAATTCGACAAATTGTTTATATAATAGCATGGAAGAATACGATAACTTTTTTGAAGAAGATTTTGAGTACCTTGATGAAGGCCACATTCCGCAAAAGCCGGAATCAGAATGGTTTGAAGATGATAGTTTTGAAATATAAAAAACCTTTTTAAATCCAAACCACCTATGGAAGAAATTAAAAATATTTTAGGCGACTCATTTGATGAATTTATGGGGATATTTAAATCCATCATCTACAGCGACAGACATCCATTTGACCAGTATTCCGAATTGGAAAATCTTTTATTTGATTATGGATTAGAATTAGATTATTTAGAAACATTGCTTTCTAATGCATTTTAATTTTTCCAAAATTTAGTTTATATTAATTCAAAATTATACTATTATGTTAATTAGAAAACAATACAGCATCGAGATGGGACATCTGGTCCGGAATTGTTCTTCGGAGAGATGCGCTTTCTCTCAACATGGGCACTCTGCTATTATAGAAGTAATTCTGAGCGCAAGTGCATTGGATAACGCCGGAATGGTTTATGATTTCGGCCTGATGAAAGGCACCATCAAGCAATTTATTGATTCTTTTGACCATTGTTACGTTTTTTGGAACAAGGAATCGGAAGAATTCAAAAGATATATCAAGAAATTCAACCGCCGGTGGATAGAAGTAGACTTCAACCCCACCGCCGAGAACTTAGCATTGTTCTTCCACGGCTGGATAGAGTATATTCTTTCTAAGACCAAGATGAACAATAATGAGAGCCCCGATCTACATGTAGCTTCCGTCATTTATCATGAGACCGCCACCGGATATGCCCAGACGGAGTATGGTGATGTAGATCTGATTTATAAAAACCAAGTCGGAGAACATATTGATCCTAGATTGAAAATGTCTGATATTTCGGAACACGTCGCCAAAGATTGGTCTGATGATCTTAAATTAATCATGCATCATCGTAACATGGATTATGGTAAAGTTGTAGATAATCCGATCCCGTTCCATCAAATTGAAAATTAAAAAAATATTAAATTAAAAATTTATAAAATATGAACAATTTAGATAATTCTTTATTTGAAAGTGTATGTGCTCTTCTGGGTATCGATAAAAAAGCGGTCGAAGAGTACTTAAAAGATCCCATGTCTAATATGACTTGCGATGTAGAACAAAAAGCTCCGGCGGAGACTCCCGTAATTGATCACGATGATCTGCCAAATCGTATGAACCCCGGTGGTAAGTCCGATAATCAGCTTAAAGCGGAAGGCTGGAAACTATCCGAAGATTTTGAAAAACGTGAGGACGGAGCTTATGTCTGCAAGAGAATCTGGACAAAATCCGAAAACCCCGGCGACCGCAAGTGTAAATGTGATTGTCAAGAAGGGCAACCGGATATTTCTGACGCCCGCTTGAAATCCGATTTGCTTACGGTGGACGGCTGGATGGACGTAATGAACTGGGCTTTGCTCCATAATTGGAGCACTATGAAAATCGCCATGAATGAGAAGTTTCCGAACAATAAAGACGAAGTGGAGTCCGTCTTGAAATTTGTTAACATGGCACTGGAGGACACCGTCGAGTATCAGATCCCGGTCACATCTATCTGGAATAAATTTTCTTCTAAAAATGCTTATTCATGTGCGGAAGTCCTAGATCATATCATTCGTGACGTTATTGAGTCGATTAAAGTGAATGAAACAAATATAGTCACCGACATGAATAAGCTTTGCCCGGAAGCCCGCAATACACTTATCTGCAGACTGACTAAGTATAAATCGCTGTTAGATAGCGAAATGAATAAGATTATTGATTACACCGACAATATCGAGCCGCAATATCATCATATGAACATCATGACTCCATATATCGAATCCTCCCCGTATGCAATGATTCTTCTTTGGGTATCCCTCATCACGGAATATCTTGCGGAACTGATTGAGATTACCAATAAGATTCTTTCAGCTAACAAGGTCCTTTAAGGACCTTTTTTTTATAAATATTCTTAAGAGAACTTATATATTAACTTATAAAATTCCATAAAATATGAAAAAAGACATTCAATTTGACAAACAAGCGGTAATCAGTTTCTCCGGAGGCATGGACAGCACTTGTCTGATGATGCATCTTCTCTCTAAAGGATACAAGGTCAATGCCTATAGCTTCGATTATGGACAGGCACATGCCGTAGAGCTCCGTCTTGCCAAGAAGAACATCAAGTATCTGCAAAGCCTGGGACTGCCGGTAGAATATCAGATCATCAACCTCCGGGACGTATTCTCCGGCGATACTAGCACGCTGGTAAGACACGAGAAATCGCCGGAAGGAGATTATAGAGAAGAATCCATGAAAAGTACCGTTGTAGCTAATCGCAATGTAATTTTCAGTTCCGTAATTTTCGCTAAAGCATTAAGTTTAGCTAAGACCATCGGACAAAATGTATTGATTTCACTAGGCGTACATGCCGGTGATCATGCCATTTATCCGGATTGTAAGGAAGAATCCGTTAATATGGCTCGCGAACTGTACCGTATTTCCAATTGGGATTCCGAGCTAGTGGAATACGATGCTCCGTTCGTGAATATCAACAAATCGGGGGTGCTTAGCAAGGGACTGGAGGCAATGAAGAATTTAGGTATGACCAAATCTCAGATCAATAAAGTGCTCAAAAACACCATGTCTTGCTATAATGCAACTCCGGATGGGAAGGCATGTGGCAAGTGCGGGACGTGCACGGAACGAATAGAGGCATTTCGAGATAACGGAATAAAAGATCCAATCCAATATGTTTAATATCAAGACCTCTTCGGAGGTCTTTTTTTATTTTTTAAAAAAATATCATATAATGAAAACATTAACGGAATCTATAATAGGGAAGAGAGGAAATTCGGCTAAATACACGAAAATACCCGGAACCCTGGAATGGTATTTCCGTAACCGGGATTACCATATAGATCGACACGAAATCGGTGATAATTGGTATGTGATGTATAACGACAAAGCCGTATTGTTCTGGCATCCGGATGCAATGTGGTATCCTTATTTCTTCAAAAATGACAATCATTTATGGAAATATGCCTGGTCTCTAGTCGGGTCCGGATCTATTTCATATGTAGGGCCGGAAGAGGCTTATAACGACATAATGATGAGATTTGATGAATTCCTCCAGGATGGGCCTACCGTTCCATATTTGACGGAGATAAAAATACCGGATAAAGTCAAGAATATTTTAAAGACAATGAAATAAAACATATCATGAAACATATCAGTGAATCTATAATAGGTAGGAAAGGATCCGCAAATAGAACTATTATACACATACCAGGTACTATAGAATTTTTATATGAGGTGGACAGTCTTTCTAATCCGATGAATGGTTGGAAAGCCGCGGATAAATGTGATGATTGGTATTTACTGGTGGATCAAGAAAAATTGATAGTGATGTTATGGTCTCCGAACGCCAATTATTTTCCGTTTCTTTATACGGATGATGATTGGAAATGGAACTTTAACAGAAGTTGGAATTTAGCCGTAAAAATCTTACCGGAATTGAAAGGTGTTAATAGTCCAAGCATGATGCATGATCTTATAAGCGATGCCGACCACTGGGATAAATATACGGCTAAAAAAGCTATTACGAATGTTTCGATAGAAATGCCAAAAGCAATTGAAAAGCTTATTCGCGATAAAGCGGGCTTGCATTTTTGGAAATAATGGAAATAATGATAAGTATATGAAGACATTGCAAGAATCTATAATAGGGAGGAAAGGCATTCCGAGATCATTGACGAATGGATATACTATAAGTATACCGCGTATCAAAACTCTTAAATATGAAAAGACGGATGGTAGCTGGTCATATGATGATAAATGTATCGGATGGTATTTAATGATGGATCACGAGAAGTCGACTATAATGTTATGGTCTCAAAAAGCCACTTATTATCCATTTATTTATGCAAGGGATATTATTTTTGATGGTTTCATGGGTAATTGGAATTTAATGCCGGGTAAACCTAATATATCTATTGATGAAATATATGATATTTTAGATTCCGACGCCGAAACCTGGAATGATCTTGATCTTGTATGTGATAGTATAACTAATATTGAAATAAATTTACCATCGGGAATTGAGTCACTAATCAAAGATTTTTATAAAAACACCAAATAATGAGAGCACTCAGCGAATCTATAATAGGAAAGAAAAACACCCAATCCAGGTCGGCTTGGTATAACAGAGAATCTAAATTATCCCGAGATGAAATAATCGGAGATATTATGTGTTGTATAAGCAACATTCAAAGCAACGGTAATTATCTGCGTGGATTAAAGGATCCGGAGGCTAATTATGCCGAATACGTTGCGGATATTCTAAATATTGCAGCCAGGTGCAAAGACAAAAAAATATCGGATATGGCTAAAAAGTACTTACATAATTCTCCCGATGAAGAGCTTTTTGATGGGGTAATTGCCATATCACAATTGCTAGGAATTTAAGCTATAAAAAATCATGAAACATATTAACGAATCTATAATAGGGCGAAAAGGAACTCCTCTGCAGGATTGGCATACCGGGGATCTTGTATATATGAACATTAATGGCCCCAATATACCCGGAAATTATAATTATGTCTGGCTTTATTTAGATAAATATGAAGCTAAAAGACGGATGGATGAGTTCGAATCAAACGCTCATTTACAAAAAAAAATTCAAGAAGGAAAATCCGTATTTATACAGCCTGGTGCAATCAGGAGCAATTATAAATATGTTGGGCAGGCTTCGGAAAAATTTTTATCCAATTTTGCACAGGAACTGATTAGGATGGGTCGGTTGAAATTGGATCCTAAAAAAACTATACAAGAAAATTTAGAAGAAAACAATTACGGGCTATGAAACACATTCAAGAATCTATAATAGGCAGGAAAGGATCGAAAAGCAAATTTCTCCACATTCCCGGCAAGATAATGCTTAGATACGAAAAAGATGACCGTAGTTGGGACGGCAATGATTATTGTGGTGGGTGGTATGTATTCACCAATCCCGAAGAACAAATACTATTATTGTGGTCTCCGGAAGCGACATATTACCCATATTTTCACTATGATACTACATCTAGTTGGAATCAAATAAAAACCGAAACTTGGGATTTATTAGAGGGAGTACCCGATATAAAAACACCGGAAGATGCGTATGTTATTATAACAGATATAGATAAATGGAATGAGGCTGTTGTATATGCCACAATTTTTAGTGTTTATATAGATATACCGGATAATGTCATACGAGATATTCGCAGATATACCGGATTATAAAAGCATATCAAAGAGCTCCGCCGGAGCTTTTTTTATCTTAATGTCCGGTGGAATCGGATTATATATAACTGTAAAATCATATTATATGGAATTAGCTATATCCGATAACCACAGACATGAATATCCCATAGAGAAGTTCTGGTATACCAAACATAATGGACACTCTATAGAATATATTATAGATCACGATATCTCTTTTTTCGAATGGGCGGTAAAGGTATTCCAAGACGTCACACCATGTCAGGCGGAATACTATTATAAAAAATCGGGAAAGAAGATTCCGGCATCCTGTATAAAGGCGGTTGTTCCATACACATGGGAAACCGGAGATCCGGAAAGACTATATATAGAATTATGTGAGTCCGGTGATCTGGAAAAGGTATTGTTCAAATACCGAAAAGGAAATCAATTAGACTTGTTTTAACGCGATATTTTGAGCGATCTATATCTTAGGTATATAATTATACGATTTTGATACGAACGCTTAAAATAACCGCATTTGTGTGCGATTTAAATATAAAATTCATAATAATATAATATGGCAAAACAACAACCAATAGAAGTCGATGCAATCGTCACAGAGGCCTTAGGCAATGGAATTTTCCGATGCGAGTTAGAAAACGGACATGAAGTGATTGCTCATCTCTCCGGCAAGATGCGAACCAAATATATCCGGACTATTCCGGGCGATAAAGTCCGGCTAGAAATGACTCCTTATGATCTGACCAAAGGAAGAATTTCTTATAGATATAAGGCAGATTCTTAGAATATCTTAAAAGAAACTTAAAAGATATGTTAAAATACACAGATACACAGGTAGTATTCAGAGAATTTCCCGGAGAGATAACGCTTGCTATCAACATCTCGGGATGCCCTAACCGGTGTCCGGGGTGTCATAGTCCGGAACTGCAGCAGGATATCGGCAAGCCGCTGAACTGGGATACTTTGAAGGATCTTATCGAGAAGAATCCCGGCGTCACATGTATAGGATTCATGGGTGGTGACAATGATCCGATGATGGTTAAATATTTAGCTTATCAGATCAGGTCTCGTTTTGATATGAGAGTGGGGTGGTATACCGGAGTCGGAAATGCCCAGACTATGAGAGAGATGGATTATGTGAAGATCGGAACTTATCAAGAGCAATTCGGGCCCCTGGATTCACCTACCACCAACCAGGTATATCTAGAAAGACAACCTAATGGAGATTGGAGAGACAGGACCGACAAGTTCTGGGTTCATAAAAATTCGGAGAACAATCCGGACTAAAATTCTTAAATATTAATCATAAGAAACTTATATATTTCCATACTAAATATCAAAAATCATGCCAATCAAGAAAAGTGAAATCAAGACGGAGCTGGATCAGCTCAAATATGACTACATGAGAGCCTATCAACGGATGTGGGAGGCTCGGAAACGCGGGAAGGATCTTAAAGAATATGAAAAATGCCTGGCTGGAATCAAGGAGAAGATGGATAAGATCACCGGACTGGCTCCCGGACACCGCACCGTCCATGAACTAGATCGTAGTGAATATAAACAAGAGTTTGTGCCGGATAAAGATTATCTGGATTCTATGCCGGATCTTCAAAATTCCCAATTCATCGGAACCCCCATCGATTTTGTAGGTATTGAAGGAATGAGGATTCCTTTGAAGATCAAGCAGAAAAAAGGAGGAACCCAAGAGGTAGTCTGTGATGTCACCGGCACGGTCTCTTTAGATGCGGCCAAACGCGGTATCAATATGAGCCGCATCCTCCGTTCTCTACAGAAGACCACTAAAGGGGCCACTACTTTCGACATCAACGATCTGGAAAAAGTACTGAAAGCCTATCAGAAAGACTTAGATACTTTTGATGCTCACATCTTAGTGAACTTCCCATACCGCCTTTGGCAGCCTAGTCTGCGCAGCGTGGATGAAGACGGCGAGCCTAACGGAGGCTGGCAATATTATAATGTCACTTTTGACTGTAACTTGGATGTCGACGGAGAGTTCAAGAAGATTATCTGGTTTGATTATGTGTATTCTTCCGCCTGCCCCTGTTCTACGGAACTTTCCATGCATGCTCAGGAGACCCGCGGAGTATATGCCATCCCACATTCACAAAGAAGCGTAGCTCGTATAGGTATCGAGATGGGTAACACACTAGTCTGGATTGAAGACATCCTGGCTATGTGCAAGAAAGCTATCCCTACCGAAACCCAAGTTTTTGTCAAGAGAGAGGACGAGCAGGCCTTTGCGGAGATGAATGGTGCTAATACTATTTTTGTAGAGGATGCCGTCAGGAAGCTGAGTGTCGTCTTGGAAGACAATGCGGCGGTGATGGATTATAAGATTATTTGTTCTCATTTTGAATCATTACATAAATCCAATGCTATCTCGGTTATTACTCGTGGTCGGAGAAGAGATGGGGGAATATCTATTTTCAATCATCATGCTCCACTTGGAGAATGGAGATCTTTAAAGGTGTAAAAATATAGGTCATTTATTTAGATCGTTATAAAAGCCCTTCGGGGCTTTTATTTTTTATATAAAAACACGTAGAATGAATACATGGGCATATAATTATTTCTATAAAACCACATTAATTCCAACCGGACAATTTTATTATGGAATACACAGTACGAATAATATAAATGATGGATACCTGGGGTCCGGTGTTCGTTTGAGAAAATTATTTGATCAATATAAGAAAAGTGATTTTTCTAAAGAGATTATAAAATATTTTAATAGTAGGAAGGAACTGTCGGATTATGAAAGAGAATATATAACATTTGATATTCTAAATGATCCTTTATGTCTTAATGTATCGTTAGGTGGAGATTTACATGATAATATTGGTGTTACTAAAGGACTAGTAACTGTTAAAGATAAAGATGGGAATATATTTGATACTTCAATAAATGATCCGCGATATTTATCCGGAGAATTAATTCCACCAACTAGAGGAACAGTCTCAGTCCGTGATAAATCCGGTAAAGTCATCAAAGTGCCTGTAAACGATCCGCGGTATTTATCCGGAGAACTAGTAATAATAACTAAAGGAAATAAGGGTATGACCGGACGAACTATGGTTAAAAAAGATGGAATTCAAAAAAGCATATTATTATCCGAACTTGAAGATTATATAAAAAATGGGTGGGTTCGTGGTAATCTTGATAAAGGCCGAACAAGTCCCACTAAAGGAAGAATATGGATCTATAAAGATGACAGGCAATTGTGTGTATTATCATCGGAACTTGAAAAATATATAAATGAAGGGTGGACAAAAGGAAGAATTTGCAAATCCATAAAAGATAGAGTTTCGATAACAAAAGATAATAAAAATAAATATGTTGAAATATATGAACTCGGAAAATATTTACAAGAGGGTTGGCGATTGGGGGCAACATCTAGAAATAAAGGAAAAGTAACTGTTACTGAGGATGGAATTAATTGGTTTGATGTTGAGAATGATGATGAAAGATTTAAATCTGGTAAATTAAAGTGTCTTTTTCAAATAAAAAATGTTACTAAAGGCTTGAAGTACATTCATAAGGATGGAAAAATAAAAAGAGTTCGTCCGGAATATGTTGATAAATTTTTACAAGATGGGTGGATTTTAGGTATGGGGTCTAAATCAAAAAAAGAAAAACAAAATAATTAAAGTTAATTTTTTAACGAATCTTGGTATTATATAAATTGAAAACATCAAAATAAATGCAACCGAAACTCGGACATATAATGGAATCAGTGAAATGGCAACAGAAAAGCTCTTTAAGAGCCCGCCTGAGTGTGCCATGTCAAAATTTGGAAGACAATTATGTTTTCTTTATTGGCAAATCCGCTGAAAATTCCCGATGAAGGTCCGGGGAGGGAAAACAAGATATACAAAATATAACGATAAGGCCTTCATTTAGAGGGCCTTATTTTTTTTTTGACAAAAAAGTGAGAAAATACCTTAAGATCGTATAAGGTGCGATTATATAAAAAAGCAAGATTGAGAAATCAGAGTTCATTGACATATTGGAGAAGATCATAGATATAGTAAGATCAATAAAAGCCCCCGGAAGGACCTGCGAGTTCTTTTGCGAGCATAATAAAAGCCCCCGGAAGGACCTGCGAGTTCTTTTGCGAGCATAATAAAAGATCATAGAAGAATCGGAGTGAAAAGGTGAATACTCCGAGATAGGGAGATCCTCTAATCGGTTTTAGGAGACCGGTCTGATACACCGGCAATCCGAGTTCGAGTCTCGGCCTCCCTACTATATGACCGGACATTTGGGGTACTATATGAAAGTGTCATTATGGCCGGGGAAATCCTCGGCGAGAGGGTGGAAAGGATGAAAAGAGTGTCGAAGTTGCAAATTCGATGACTGCTGAGTAGTAACCGTGAGAAGAGTCTGATCAACCTCCAAAGAGTCGGCCGCCTGTTGGCATGAGTAGTATACCGGGTTCGATTCCCGGCGCGGTTCCCTATAGGTTGACATCGAAGTACAAGGTGCAAGCAATGAGGTGTAATGGGGAGAGCCTCACGTTAAACAAAAACCCTCCCGGCTATGGGCCCGTAGTTCAGCCTGGTAGAACGCCTGCCCTGCAAGCAGGATGTCATGGGTTCAAATCCCATCGTGGTCCACTGAGGTCCCTCGAGGACTTAACTAAAACTGTTTTAGTTGCTTGGTAGCTTAAATAGAAGCAATTATACCTGATCGGCTGACGAGCCGATAGAGTGGAACTTGTAGAGCTCCGTTAGTGAACGGAAGGTGCGAGTGCGAGTCTCGTCCAAGCCCTAATGGGTGTATAGTTGAACTGGTTTACAATGCCGGCCTGTCACGCCGGTGGTCCGGGTTCGAGTCCCGGTACACCCGCACATCGCCGATATAGCTCAGCAGGGAGAGCATCCGATTCGTATTCGGTGGGTCGAGGGTTCAATTCCTTCTATCGGCTCTATAAGGTGTAAATCAATCTCTTTACCCGCACCTGAAGACGCATATCTTCTCTGGTATAAAGAAGGGGGCAGAGGTCACGGCATCGGAAAGCGGTGCCAATTTGGAAAGGTAGCTCAGTTGGTTAGAGTGCCGGAACGTTAAATCCGGGGACGTGGGTTCGAATCCCGCTCGATCCGCTAAAAATAAACACTGCGGAATAGGGAAGAGGTCCATCCCGCAAGGCTCATAACCTTGAAATCGCAGGTTCGAATCCTGCTTCCGCTACTAATTATTGGGGATTAGCTCAGTCGGTAGAGCGGTGCACTGTTAATGCAATGGTCGTGAGTTCGAGTCTCACATCCCCAGCAGCGGCGTGGTCTGAACCGTGACCCGTTCAAAAAGAAAAAATAAAAATTGCGGTGGCGCTCTGGAGAGACAGGGAATTTTGGGCTATAGCTCAACGGTAGAGCACCCGTTTAGACATTAGTGAACGGAAGACGGTGGTTCAATTCCACGAGTCCAACAGGTCTTGGAGATTGTAGGTTTCCCGCCAAGCGATCTAAAGTGAGGAACCTTCTAATGGGAGTGCTGCTCAGATGGTGGATGGGCAACGGTCTGTAAAACCGTCACAGAGAAACACAGGAGGTTCGAATCCTCCCACTCCCACAATATTTTGGAGGAGTAGCTCAGCAGGTAGAGCGAAGGACTGAAGATCCTTGCGTCGGGGGTTCGATTCCCTCCTCCTCCACAGCCGGTAAGTTTTGACACAGCTTACTTTTCAAAAAACCGTGGCGTTCGTGAGCCTTTGTGGTGAAAAGCTCTCAATATAGGTCTGTAGTGTAATTGGTAGCACACGTGACTCCAAATCTCGGAGTATGGGTTCAAGTCCTGTCGGGCCTGCAAAATTATTACGATATGGTGTAATGGTAGCACACTCCTGTAGTGGGACCGGTGACGGCCGGATAAGAGTCATTCAGATGGCTAAGTAGTATTGGTTCGAATCCTTTTATCGTATCAAAATGGCGCGTTCGTCTAGTTGGTTAGGACGCCAGGTTTTCAACCTGGAAACCTTGGATCATACCCGGGAGGCGCTACTAAATGGCCCTGTCTGCTAACAGGTCAGGCAACCGGATTCTCAATCCGGAAATCAGAGTTCGAGTCTCTGTGGGGCTACTAGATATCTTGCCCCGGTAGTTCAATGGATTAGAACAAATGACTACGGATCATCAGATGGGGGTTCGAATCCTCTCTGGGGTACCATTATGACTATTATGACTATTGGGATGTAGTGTAATGGCTACCACAGCTGACTCTGGATCAGCTAATCTGAGTTCGAATCTCGGCATCCCAACACGAAAGCCTTGTGAAATGCGCGCGAGTAGCAAGGATCGTACCAGTCTTGGATAGGCGATGCGAAAGCATCGGATAACAATGATCCGACACCGGATCGTAAGTGCCGGTGGGAGTTTTCCGGTATAGTTCTCCGGTAATATAAACTATACCATCCATGCCCCGGTAGCCCAACTGGCAGAGGCACATGTTTCAGGTACATGACAGTGACGGTTCGAATCCGTCTTGGGGCACTAAAAATAATGCGGTAGTAGCTCAATTGGTAGAGCGTCTGCTTGCCATGCAGAAGGCTTGCGGGTCCGAGTCCCGTCTACCGCTCTATGCGATAGTAGCTCAGTTTGGCAGAGCGTCTGCCTTCCAAGCAGAAGGTCGTGGGTCCAAGTCCCATCTATCGCTCATATTATCAAGTAGTTATAGGGTAGTAGTTCAGTTGGTAGAACGCCTGGTTTGGGTCCAGGAGGTTTTTTCGCAGGTTCGAGCCCTGTCTACCCTACTGATTATCAATTACTTACAAGAAATGGAGAGTAAATTCTACGGGGTAGGAGCCAACCTGCTAAGTTGTGCGAGTGTAACAGCTTGTGGATCGAGACCACTGCTCTCCGCTTATCGAAATATACAGTAAACGGGATAAACACGGGCAGCAGTGTGTTCCTTCGCCAACCATGGGAGGTGGGTAAATAACACCCTGTATATGACCAGCTGTGATAAATTAAAAAGGGGTTATATTAAAGCTTCCAAACCAGAACCCCTGAGCCCTTAACTGTGTGAGACGTCACCGGGGCGACAGTCCATTGGGTAATTCCATAGGAGCGCTGTTAGGGAAGCAATTATTGAGCTGTGGTATAATTGGTAACACGTTGGGTTTTGATCCCAAAGTTCTGGATTCGAGTTCCGGCAGCTCAACGAAGATGCATTAGTTCAGGTTCGAGTCCTGACTTTGGCAAGTGTTTGCTGAGGTGCGAGCAATAGGTAGACAGAATGCATCCATGACGGAGTGTCCGAATTGGTTTAGGTGACTGGCCGCAACCCAGTCTATGCAGGTTCGAGTCCTGTCTCCGTCTCTTGAAAAAAATGATTTTCTTTCCTTAAGATTCTCTGAAATCGTTTATATAATATCACAAGAGAGAAGTTCTTTGACATATTGGAAAGATCATAGATAAGAAAGTTACGGGTTGAAATGCCGGTTCGAGCCCGGCCCTGTCCGCCATTAAGAAAGGCCTTCGGAAAATCATTCGGAGGGTGCGGGTGGGTTGACAAAGGGATAGTCTGGCCCGTATTTTGCCCTGATAGCCCAACTGGCAGAGGCCTGCGGCTTAGAACCGCAACAGTGCGAGTTCGAATCTCGCTCGGGGCACAAAGATCAGCAGACTGAATCAAGAAAAGCATAGAACAACAAAACAAAGAACAGAACGGCTGCCTCTTTACAAGTTTTCTTGAGCTGAAGGCCGTTTTAGCTGCTGATCCGGATGAGGTGAAATGATATATCCTCGCAAAGCACGGACAGGATCTCGTGAAGGTCTCAATCTTATTGGAACTAGTAGATTCCGGCTTTGAAAAGGCCACAATAGTGGTAACACCGTATGGTATTATAATACACTAGTTCTGTGTAATCTGCTCGAAACACTTATATAGAAGGAGAGAGCTGGAATCTTGGGTGCCAAACATAGACGAAAGACCGAGTGATGCAAGATGGAGCCGAAGCGATAAATTATATAAAGAGGCTATCCGGTAAAGAACAATACTTGTCCCTGACAATAATATAGTCAAACAAAGATTTGATGTGCCTCAAAAAATGTCTCCGTGTTATTTGCACAGGTACTTCTAAAAACCTCGGTTTTTGGATGATTAAATTTCACATTTTGAGAGAGTGTTATAAAAAAGGGAAAGCCGTGACGGATGGATATTCGATAGGTGTTTATAAACACTGAAAGGAAGTATTGTCGCTTCGCCATCCACGGATGTAGCATCATGTCAGAACAAGTAAGTCTGGTGAGGTCCCTTATCCTTGCATGGCTGAAAGTTCATGTTCTTTATTTGATATCCCGGTAGCCCAACCGGCAGAGGCACAGCGTTGAGGGCGCTGACAGTGGCAGTTCGAATCTGCCTCGGGATACTAAAAAAACCCATAGATATTACTTCTTTAGACTAACGTGTTAAAAAGCGGAACTGGTAAGAAAGTGAGAATGGGTATAAAAAGTCAAGAACATTCCACCAAGTAGCGTTCGGGGTAAGTGTCAGGCAAATGTCGACTTCTTCCTGGTGCGGTGTCTCGGAGCCAAAGAGCTGCCGTCAGCCCGATGAACGGTGTTGGTTATCGTGAGGTGCCATAAGGTGCAACGCAACAGTGCGGTTTGCGAAGAGCATATAACCAACGCACAGTCCGTAGCTCGTAAATTTTCTTGGCTTTCTATGGGGAAGTAGCTTAGCGGTCCAGAGCGACAATGGGTGTGACGCCCGGAGACATTGGTTCAAATCCAGTCTTCCCTGCGAGAACAGCTGCTGCAACAGCTTAGTAACTGGCGATGTCTGATATTTCAATGTGCCTTTGCAGGGGTTAGACAGAGAAGGGATCAGGTATCGAAAAATTCTTATTCGTACAATCGGTTAGGACACCGGCGATGGTCGGAAATGCTGGTTCGAGTCCAGCATAAGAGTCAAATAGAGAGTTAACTGCGGCGGCCTGCAGGCCGGTTTCGAAAACCGTGCGAGTCCTATGGCTTGGGGATCGACACCTCAGCTCTCTGCAAACAATGGAGAGCTAAGCCGGCGGGGCTGGCCGCTGTTTGGAAGACAGTCGGAGTCTGGAAGATGGCTTGGGGATCGAGACCTCAGTTCTCCGCAAACTGTGGAACTATGGAAATGTCATTCATCCACGGGTCGTCCCCAAAACAAGAATGGCATATTGGAGAGTTAACTGCAGCGGCCTGCAGACCGGTCTTGAAAACCGTGGGAGTATAACAGCTTGGGGATCGACACCTCAGCTCTCCGCAAAGGCTTCAGAAATGAAGTTAGGTGTCCTTGGGGAGACTTATAACCTTCCGACTGTGGGAAGCCCCCACTACAGCGTACCGAGGAACGTGGACATCCTCCATTGATGTAATTGCGCAATAAGTCAGTGGAGACTTCCAAGCAAATAATCCGCACGAAAGTGCGTCAATATATTGGGCATAATGGAAAGTAGTGTGCCGTACCGCAATTCGGGGCGCGAAACCGAGTTCATCTCGGTTGTCCACCAATTTTTGGGCTAGTGGCGCAATTGGTTAGCGCAGATGTCTTATACACATAAGGTTGGGGGTTCAAGTCCCTCCTAGCCCACTATGAGAAGTGTATATAAACCTCAGGCGTGCGCCTATGGCTCGCAAAATCATAGGTAGTTATCGTTTATACGTAAAACAGCGGAAGGAGCGGCCCAACCGTAAGAGGCTGCGATATGGTGTTAGTAGCTCAGTTGGTAGAGTGCTGGATTGTGGTTCCAGTGGTCGCAGGTTCGATCCCTGTCTAACACACTAAAGGATTGGTTGATCCGAGGTTCAAGAAGGCTTGCTTGAGATGGCTACACAGCAGGAAATGCTTGAGATGGAAACTGTGAAGGGACAGCCATAAGTCGTGAAGTACAGTTAGATGTGGAGGTCTGCTGAAAGAAGGTGACCGTGTAGGACAATCCAATCTATAGCTCGATAGCCCAACCGGCAGAGGCGACAGATTCAAAACCTGTACAGTGTGAGTTCGAATCTCACTCGGGCTACAATATATTTTGGGATGTAGTCGAATTGGTAGAGATGCCCGGGATGGTCCGGGAGGTTTGCAAATAATTTCGCGATGAATAGCAAACGGCACTCATTGGCCTGAGTGTCATAATGAAGGTTCGAATCCTTCCATCCCAGCTAGTATCCGGCAACCTATATGAGCCGGGAATTCGAGAATATCTCGTTAATAGGTCAAGGCCATGCCCCTTGCTAGTGGGGGTTGGAGCTCATACGAAAATGTGAGAATCACTAGCGATTTTGCCGATGTAGCGGAGCTGGCTTCATGCGCCGCTCTCATAAGGCGGAGACGGTGGTTCGAGTCCACCCATCGGCACGAAAGCGAAAAAAGCTCCGGCGTGTAGCTCAGTAGGCAGAGCGGGCCAAGGTACTGGCCGGGTCCTCGGTTCGAGTCCGAGTGCGTCAAAGAGTTTGCAATTACTTCGCATACGGTACCTAGCTGAGGTTTTGCACGTTTTCTCGCGAGCGGAGTTAGCTCAGTTGGAAGCAGCATCCGGCTTACATCCGGAGGGTCGGGGGTTCGAGTCCCTCATTCCGCACTAAAAAATAAACCTTGTGATCCCAGAGGGGTTGGTCACTTCCAGCTGGTAGGTTATTTTTCTCTTTCATACGACTGTCAAGGGGTATTATCCATCGTGCAATGACAGTCCAACATAAAGAGTTTTCTTAAAGGTGAAGTGACACTTTGGCGCTGTGGGCAAACTGGTTAAGCCGCCACTCTTTCAAGGTGGAAACTACGGGTTCGAGCCCCGTCGGCGCTACTGCGGAAGCAAATCAGTAATGGAGTTATGGGGGTCTGAGTGAAAGCTCAGAATGGAGTGGCTACTCCACGTTAAATATTAAAAGTAGCCTGGTGGACTTGCCATCGGGCGGGAACACAGAAAGCCGGCGCTGCAAAGACCGGCACACTAAGCCGGTGTAACTCAATGGTAGAGTATCGCACTTGTAATGCGGCGGTTGTGGGTTCGACTCCCTCCATAGGCACTCATAAAACGTTATAATTATGGAAAAGAAGATAAATGATCGTAGATATACAATTCTCGGAATTCACCGAAACGGTACATTATATGGATGGGCAGAGAATTCATTTTCCTTCTCCGCATCCGAGACGCACACTCGTGTATGGGGCGCGGAATATAAAGAATTCGGCGGTCGAAAATATTGGAAGCCGAACAGAAACCAGTCCAACTGGAACTATCTCAAAAAAGTTGCTGATGATCTGACTGCAAAGAAGTTTATGAACTGCGTCTGGAGAGTGTACCGAGTCGGCAGCAAGCACTGCCCAGCTGACATAGACTTCAGAACTTGCGATCTGATGAAACATGGTAAAATAAAATACGACAAATATCTGGCGAGAAACCACAGATTCTCGCCGAAACAATAACGGGCGACCCGGATAATGGGGATTGAACAGGCGGATTAGCTACCGCTTACGCAATGGCGCTTCTGAGACGGATCTCAGAGACAAGCCGTAAAGTGCGGAACCGAAAGTCCAATGAGCTGTAGACAATCGGCGCAAGCACCAGAACTCAGGCGATGACAGTTGCAATAGAGCTCAATAAAGAGCTGCCAAGTCTGAGTCATTCTCTGACTGGACAGGCCAGTCCAAGAAGAAGCGTTCAGGAGGTTCGACTCCTCCTCGCCCGACTAAGTTGGCTGAGTGGCGAAATTGGTAGTACGCTTCAGACTTAAAATCTGATGTCCGTAAGGACGTGCGGGTTCAAGTCCCGCCTCAGCTACAAACAGTGGACATTTGGAGGGAAATTGTTAAAACGTTGTGATTCGCTCATGGAAATGTCCTAACAACGTTACGCGTCAGTAGCTCAGTAGGTAGAGCACATCCCTTTTAAGGATGGGGTCCCGGGTTCGAGTCCCGGCTGACGCACTTATAAGGAGAGCTAAATCGGCGGGGCCGATCGCTGTTTGGAAGACAGTTGGAAGGTAACACTTTGGGGATCGAGACCTCAGTTCTCCGCACAAGCCCTTGTAGCGCAATTGGTAGAGCATCTGTTTTGTAGTCAGAGGGTTGGGGGTTCAAGTCCTCTCAGGGGCTCTTATTATAATTATATTGGGAGTTTAGCTCAGCTGGTTCAGTAGCGTCTGCCTTACAAGCAGAAGGTCGTTGGTTCGAATCCAACAACTCCCACAAAGCTGGCGTCGTTGACGCTCCGGTGAAAGGATGTTTGGACGAGGGGTTCGATTCCCTCTACCTCCACTATTTCTTAGCTGACCAACCAAGATGTTGGAACAGTTACGGTGGCGGAAACTTAATATGAGATCCGTCACTTGCTTATGGGGGTAATTGGTTTTGACAGCATTTGAGTAAGAAGAGAAGAGATGCCGGTGAGTGAGAATAAATCACAAAACAACTGTTCGTCTCGCTGCTTAAGCCTAGGGCTCACAACAAGCGAGGGTCCGGGGAGAACCAAATCTCCCCATTTCTTTTGTAAATATGGAAGATTGATTTCTTATTTTTAGGTAAATAAAACATATTATGGCATTTATAACTAAGAATGAGGAAGAATTCAGACAAGGTCAAGAATTTTACAAAGATATTATTCCGCTGTTCGTAAACGTATCGTAAACGTAAAGACCAACCATGAGACTATATACGGAATATCATGTCCACAGATTAATGATGTGCAAGAAATGATCATAAATGCACTAAAAGAGGTTACCGTGCCGTTTGAAGGTTCTATAAGTGTCGAGCTAGGCTTGCTTTCCGATAGTTCTAAGTTCGTCACAGCAACAAAGATCAATTATGATCAATGGATCCAGATTAGAAATTACAATATAGAAATTGAATTAGAGGTTGCACATGTTCTAAGCAATGAATTCTTTGCGGGATTGTGCAATAAATATCTAAAATTAATAAACAAGCTGTCGTAGCTCAGTTGGTAGTAGAGCGTCCTTGGTAAGGAAGAGGTCGCCAGTTCAAGTCCGGCCGACTGCTCTTGATTGTCTCGGTGATGCAATTGGTAGACATGCTTCTCTTAAACAGAAGATCTTGAGAGTTCGAATCTCTCTCGGGACACGAAATAAATATAAGTTATGAAATCAATATTAGAATCTATTAATGAATCCGAAAAGAAATATGATAATTTCCTGAATCTTCCTCCTATAACTGAACTCGGAGACGGTGAGTATGATTGCGCTGTTTGGGGACATAGTGTTGTTTGTGATGGTAAGAAATATTATTCGGAAATTGGTATAAAGAACATTTATCCTATCAAGATGAAGATAATCATCAAAGACGGCAATGTTCGATTTGGGGATTCCGATAATCTTCAAAGAGCGGAATTGAAAAAACTTTTCGATTAATCATAATTGTTCTTATAGCTCAATGGATCAGAGCACGGGCCTCCGGAGCCCGGGATCCGGGTTCGAATCCCGGTAGGAGCTCTATATGACATCTATGATCTTTTCATCGCCTCGATAGCTCAATGGATCAGAGCAACGCCCTTCTAAGGCGAAGGTTGAAGGTTCGACCCCTTCTCGAGGTACTAAAAATTAAGAATTATTATGACTAATCAAGAATTATCTAGAATTATCAAAATATTCGCACTCACTACTCATTACGAGATGGATGAAATTCATCCTATTCCTAAAAATGAACTTAAAATCGGTCAAAGATACCTGGGAAGCTGCCGGAATTCGGATATTGCTATCTGGAACGGAGAACAATTTGAATATCACAGATATAAATTTGGCGATTTCTTCCTCGAAAAAATCAACCACTTTGAAGATGATGACGGATATGATTTATTCGTGCCTTTTATGAAAATGCCTTAAACTTTAATAAATTTTTAAGTTTTTTCTATAACACATCTATAAAGAATTCTATATAAATACTTTATAAAATACCTTAATAATTCTCTAAATCGATTATATAGTATCATAATGAAATCACGAAGGATTTCAATACTTCGTTAAGAGATATGATATTATGATACCATTTAATACAGTACGAAACTACTTGGAAATAACCCAGACCGACAAAGTCCGGACTTATAAATCCGGATTTTTTAACGTTTTGAAGCAATATTCCGAAGAAAATGGCGGAAAAACATCCCGGAATGGCCATAGAATTTACATTCCTTATACCAAAGGAATTGGAAATATTGATATATTCATCAATGACGGCGAATCCGGGTCACAATGGGATAAGTTCAGAAGCTTCTTATTAGGTACATATTATAGCAACGGATTAATATCTGAGCTCAATACAAACCAAGGCCGTAACACGGAAAATGTCAATTATATTACCGGAACCTATACGGTATCCTTCAAAGATATGAACGGGAATATGAAAACCGATATCCGGAAGATCGGCAAGCTCCTGGCAAAGAATAATGTTGAATATGATGGAAAGCCGGCTTTAGATTGGTATAATGCCGACCCTATCCGATTGAAGAAGAAAATCGAGGCTTCGGATGATCTCATGATGGTAATATCGGATCATGCCTATGACATTGCCGGAATGTCTACCGGAAGAGACTGGACCAGCTGTATGAACATCAAAAATGGGACAAATAAAGATTATGTCGAGAATGATATAAGATATGGAACAATCATCGCCTACCTGTGTGAAGCATCGGATACCAATATCCGGAACCCATATGCCCGGATCTTAATCAAACCATATAAGCTCCAAAGAGAGGGTTATTGCGGGACCGACCCGGCTCCGATCATATACTATCCGGAGTCTACGGTGTATTCGGCATATGCCGGATTGAATGGGCTGGGTTGTGGTCTAGAAGAAATTTGCCGCAAAATCCAGAGCGGGAAAGGCAAACTCAGACCTATGAAGGATTTATATAATGACACATGGCATGGCAATAGAGGGGTCGTGGAATTTTAATTCGGACTTCTTAAGATTCTCTAAAATCGATTATATAATATCATAAAAGAAAAATAGTAATATTAAAATCATAAAGAAATGAAAGAAACCAAATTTTACACAAACCTTGAAAAGAAAACCGTTGTCTGCGTTATCACCATTCATGATGATTACTTTGGAGAGATTCACAGATTCGAAGGTAAAGCCAAGTGTTCCCCCGACGACAATTTCGATGAAGCTATTGGCCGCGAGATTGCCCAGAACCGGGCCTTCATCAAGATGAAAACCCATTTTAAAAATCTTAAGAAATCAATTCGCTTGTCCGTAGCTAATCGGATCAAAGAGCTTATGAAGTATGGTGCAAAGGTCACAGCCGGCATTCTCCGGAACGAGAGCGAGATTAATACGGCTAAAGCTCGTATTCGCGAGCTCGGAACCTCAAAATAGACACCGGTTTTTGTAATATTTATCTCTTATATCCTCGAAAGGCTTCTCCGGAAGCCTTTTATTTTTTATACATGAATATACAAGACAACGGAACATATACCAATAATTATTATATCTGGGAGCGCAAGCTGCATCAGCCATATGATTATGAACATAATGGGCTGATTAATAGAATAATGTCCCATAAGATATACGAGACAACCAATCCATTTTTGAAATACATAACAGAGATCTATGAAAGATCTTTGGTGTATTGTATGAAGTATGCCGATCTCTTGGCAAACTTTATAAACTATAATAAGTGGAATCGTTAATGGAAAGAAGATTGGAGTATATCACTATAGATTATAATAAAGACACGGAGGATTTTATAGAATTCTATAAGAGTTATGACACTCTGGAGCATGATGGGTGGTACTTTAATTTAAATACGTTCTTTATAAACGGAATAGTATTAAATTTTGAAGTATATTATCGTCCCAAATACAAGAGACTTGTATATTGCAATTATCAAAAACTAAGGCTCATAGGGTCCGCGATACATTATAAATCCATGATGTGGGCGCTTGCCGGGTTTGATTATATATGGGATTATCAAAACAATGATCTTGAAGACTGGAAACCCGAATTACAATCTAAAATCATTCGGTATACTGAGGCTCCGAAGAACATGCATGATAAGTTCGATAATTATGAAATGAGTTTTATAACATGTCTCCCGGGAAGCCCTTTGAGAAAAAATCCAAATTTCAATATTCATCCGCAATCCCATATTCTAACAAATGTCAAATTCTGGATTAATGATCATGATCCGGATTTAGATAAAGTCACCGTATACCCATTTTCCGGCTTTGGCCCGGGCACTTGGATCATGAATGATTGTAATCATATGATGAATAGAGTATCTCAAACCGCTCGAGAATATGAGCACTTGAATAATCCCAAAGTATCAGACCGGATAAAGGGCAAAGGAAGCATATACATAGGAGCGGATGTATGGATAGGCAAAGATTGTCATATTGTATCCGGTGCAAGCATCGGTCATGGTGCGACCATAGGTATGGGATCTATAGTGACCGGAAAGATTCCTCCATATGCTATAGCATGCGGATGTCCGGCTAAGATCATTAAATATAGATTTCCGCGGTGGATAAGAAATGCTCTTCTAGATATTGCCTGGTGGGACTGGCCGCTTTGGAAGATATATGATAACCTGGATAAAATCGAATCCGACAATATCATCGGATTTATAGAAACATTCGGAAGCCTTCCAAAATGGAAATTAAAAATGCATAAATTTTTCTACAGGGTAATCGGGAAATAAACTTTATGTTTTTTGCGCGTTTTTATGCGATATAACAAGCGATCTCTCTTGATACAATATAACTATTCATTCAAGAAAAGATCGCTTGAATTTGATATGGTTTTTATGGCCTATGCCCGGTAGTAGTATTTGTATTATTGTTTCCGGATAAATTAGATCCTATAGAAGAACCGGATAATGGTTTGGTCCATCCTCGCATAGCCGCTCTAGCATCTCGAATCGTATTATGGACTGCATTAGAGCCTCGATTGATAGCATTATCCACGGGCTTTAGTGTTTTGTTGGCTAATTTTCTGCCCATTCTATGTGCAAATGAATTCGGATCCGGTATGATAGATCCCCAATATAAATTTCCCATAGTAATCTTAGCAAGCTCACTGTTGATTTTAGAATTAACATATCCCCGTGCGGTATCCGTCGCTCCTTTTAAAAAGTCTCTAGCTAGGCCCCCAACAATTCCGAGATTATATTTATCATCGATGTTTTGGCTATCTTTTGTGGGTATATTTGGGCTTCGGCTTATATTTCCCGAGATCGAAGCCATGTTATATCGGGAGGCTATATTAGTGTTTCCGGGTAGTGGCGTAAGTGCCGAGTCCGCTAGTATAAGTTTACCTTCTACATCTCTTAATGCGACTTCGTCTTTCCGCATGTTTTCATCCATCATGGCCTGATACTCATTCAGCGCATCATTTGGATCCGGTGTGGTATATAATTCGGTTAATGTTGTTTCACCGGTCTCCGGGTCCGTCCCTTCGAATAAAAATGGAATTTCTTCACCACGCTGATCTTTATATGACTTATATTTCTCAATAGCGCCTTCAAGTTCTTTTGACCCATAAACGGTATCCGCCTCACCCCACACATTTTCTTTACTTTGCCGGTCTTCTTTATCCATGTCCATGAATATATAATCTCCAATTATCCGATTTAAAGTATCATTAAATCTTTGTTCTATCACATTTTTAAAAGTGATTTTAATCTCATGAGACATACCGAACGGCTCATCAGATTTGACTTCGGTATATGCACTGGCGGCGGAATTGGCATCTATTTCACATCCCTGCAGCTCTATAAGTTTGGCCGAAGAAAATATATTCCCGGATCCATCCGACCATTCCCGGTAGCTAGGAATCTCAAATGTAACCTCCGGATCACCCATATCCGTCAGGGACACTGGCGGACGCCCGTTCAATCCATGTCTTTCTTTCTCCCTATCCACATCGCCATATCCATAATGAACATATGCTAATGGTGTGTTGATGATATATATAGACATATCGAATCTTCGGAGATTGGCGGGTAATATTTCCTTGTGCTGAATTTTAGAAAACGCCACTGCTTTATATAAATCTAAAAGAGTAGATATGCGGTTATCATAAGAATCTTCAAGTGTTTTAATGGTTATGGATCTGGGTTCTTCGTCTATCTTGAACTCTCCGGTATATTCCGATCTTTGCAGAGCGTCTTGCAGTCCGTCTATACTCTGAAAATACCAAGGAGAATATGTGTTTATATTTGAAAGCAATGTTACAAAATCATCTAACATCTGCTTTCTCTGCATCTCACCATTCACATATAAATAACTAGTAGCCGTATTGGTGTTTTCCGTATAAGTTAACCTAGTAGAATCGAAATCTATAAATTCTCGCCCGGTATTCAATAATCCATATCCGGTATTGAAATGGAAAAATATTCTAAAATATAGACTTGCCGGAGTTTCTAAACGATTAAACTCGTCCGCAAAAGTATCCGAATGTCCACCTGAGCGCCGGAATGCTTCTCGAAGCTGATATATGCTATTATATGATTTTATATTTTCTTGCATAACTAATTCTTTTCTATTTCTTCTTTAATAGGAGTATTATATTTTTCTATTTCCGACCCATCCCGAGATAATAAAAACTCCTGAGACCATTGGAATTGGGTGTGATAATAAAAAGACATCTCACTTATATAATATTGCCCGGATATCATTTTATTGATAACCCATCCGCCAACGTTATCCATGATTATAGATTCGGGCAAATCTATATTGGAAGACACTTCACTATTAGCGGCATCCGTAATGGGTCCGGTAACATAATTATTCTCGTCATACCACCATAGATTAGCTTTACCTCCCTGTACAAGTCCTAGAGTCGGTATGTTTATAGATACCCGTATTGTTTGTGCATCTATTTTAGATAACATCATATCCTTAGCAGCGTTTCTAGCAAGATAATCATAGTCGCCAAAAAATTCTCCTCCATAAACATACGATTTTTGAAGATTATCTTTTACATCACCATTTTCAATAAGCGTGGTGGTTTGTTGAAGGTTATCCATAGAATATGTGTCGAATATCTGATCCGTAGACCCCGTCTGTAAAAATTCCGGTATATAATTGTTTATATATAATTGAGAGTTTCTTAAAATTGGGTTGTTATTAAACGCGGCTATCATTTTGACCGGCTTCTGGGTATTATCATCTCCGCCTATGCTAGGTGAATTGTCTACCGTCCAGATCTGCAATTTTTCCTCCGGGACTTTTTCATGATATTCGGTATATTTGTCTACTAACACCAGATTATTCCAGTAATCTATCCACCAATCAAATATGGATTCTTTAGTTTTATTGTGCGCATAAGATACGGTGCTGCTAATATGATCGACAATATTCTTCATGGGATTATATATGTATCTCTTATCATCGGTGTCCGTTATGTTAGATGCAAATCCCAGGCCAAATTCCCTGGCGGTCATTTCCATGAATTCATATGTTGTGATTTCCCCATATGCCCTCATTTCGTGATCCCATAAATTGGGTATATGATAAGAGGCGGACATGGATATGATACTTCCGTTTATATTCACGGATTCAATATAAAATAGCAAATTTATTTTTTTGTATGCACCCTCAAACGGAGGCAATATTTGTAGTTGCAGCGAGTTATCCCAAGATGGAGTATCTAGATTTTTAATCAATCCGAGTTGATCGTCAATGGTGATGTCTAATCTCGGAACTTGATTTATATATAAATGCATATCTACTATTTCCGTGAAAAAAATCGTTTGATTACACATTCTCACCAGAGGCACCATAACACCATCTACTTTGGTCTGTTTCAAGACAGTAGTATCTCCATCGGAGCCGAATTCTATTCCACGAGGGTCGGCTTCGTAGTCCTCCGAGTAAATGGGCATCTTGATGTCAGGTAATATTAGTGTGGGGTCAAAGCGTACTTCTATCATGATTAGTATATTATAACGCGATTTGTTTTATCTATCTTGAATCTTGAGTCTCCGATAATGGCCTCATTTGGTGCTCTCTTTTCCTTAGGCTTTTTATATGATGGCTTATTGTTCCATACATCATCTTCACTATCTTCTATATTTTCTTCTTTATCCGCCTGAATTAAAAATTTATCCATATCCTGTATTTCCGGAACATATAATATCATACCTTCGTTTAATTCAAACGGATTTTGTATGCCATTAATGCGGCATATAACATCACCATATATGGTTGTGCCATATATAGATTTTGAGACCAAATCCGGTCTTGCTATGTGTTCGGGAGATACTTCTACAGCCCGGTATGAGAAATTATCCGGCAATACGAAAGATTCTCCAAAAAAATCCATCATATTTTCCTGGAATCTTTTTGAGAATCGGATTTGCTTATTTGTCAGTATAGAATTGATTAACATATCTCTTGATTTATGTTATAAAAAATAAACCCGGATATGTGTGAGAATAAGATTATTCCTCCCGAATAAGATCTCTTAAACGAATGTCAATTTCTAAAGTGCCTACCGGAAAATCAACAATTTCTTGAGGAGATGCTCCTTCTGTAATCATATATTCATTTCATTTATTGTCTCTATAAATTGATCCAATGAATCAACCATTATTGTTATACTTCTCAAGCCATCACCCTGATATACTCTTACATCCCACTCGGTAAGCTCTTTGAGTTCGGATCCATCCGAATTTGATATCCATCCATCCCCAGTGTATTCAATCTCTTTTTTTATAGTCACCTGAGGAGTATCTACTCTTCTACCATTTACTATCATAGCATTTGGAGTAAACTTATCAATTTTTACGTGATATCCCGCCCAGCAATCATCTATTATCTCTCTAGACCAGCCGGACGTTTCAAGCCATTTGTATATATCTTCTATCATAAATGTAGTTTGAACGTATTTAAATATACAAATAAAGTGATAAATTTACATGTTAAAAAATTAAAAACCTGTTTTATAAAAAAAAAGAGGTTCGGCTTTATAAGAACTCGAACCTCAGATCATTAGTATTGCTACCCACCTTTGATATCTTTCCGTTGTCTAGAGTGACATAAAATATAGTTTCACCATTATGCCATTCTATATCGGAGACGAACCCGGAGACATCTATTGGTATGATACAGTCCGCCACAAATCGGATTTTTTTATTTAAAAATTCTTTTTTAATAAAATCTTTCCAGCTTACCATCTCATCTTTTCATACAAATAAGTACTCCAATCCAAAAACGCCGAAGATATAAAGTTCCGATTACCGGACACATTATCTTCTATTATATATCCCAGTGCCTGAGAAAGTCTTTTTAGGATGTTAGTCATAGTGACCTGCTCATTAACATCAATATTCACACAAGTGCAATCCGCAAAATTATTATATAGCGAGACTGATGCTAAAGGCAAGCCAACTTTAATAATATTATCAATATATTTTTTCATCTCCTCACAGATTTCTACCTGACCCAGCCAATAAGTAATATCCGAAAATATCTCGATCATATACTTATACATATTATGGCGATATATCAGGAGAGGGTCGCATACGGAAAGGATATCGGCGGTATAATTAACGGAACCATTAGCACACCCGCATCCCGATTGTTTGGATATGCTGTTTATATCCACATAGCTGTTAAATTTCATAAGAGATTTTATTACCTGATCATACATCTCTTGTATGTAATATTGGAGCATATATCGGAGTTTATCGGGATCTTTAGACCAATCATCTATCCAGGTGTCGTTTGCGCACAACACTTCAGCCAGCCAGGTGCGGAATCTTTTCAGTTCTTCTAAGGTGATATCATCATCCGTGACAAATTCGTTGAGATATAAGTATTTTTGGAGATTTTCAAAATCTTCCACATACGAAGCATAATCTTCAAATAACACATAATCAACGTTTCTAGTCAGCTGGAATGTTTCTTCGCCAATTTCAAAAATCAGCTTGCCGGTTGGCATTTCGCCGAGTTGTATGCGTTCTAATTCTATGATGTGCTGAACCGTATCCGTAAGGCCATGCACTCCTAGTGGAATCACATAAATATAGTTTACGGCCAATGCATACTTGCCTTTTAGATTGTCATTGAAAAACTCGGATTCTGTTATGTTGTCTTTAAATTTTACTATATTCATATCTACAGTTGATTTAATAAATAATGCTTGAGACTCATGGATTCCTTTAAGACCATAAACTCTTTGATTTCCTGATCGGTCATATCTCCATCCGCTATATTCAATACTTCTTTAGATACTTTAGATCTTTCCAATTCTCCTTTTCGGACGGCCCAAGCCATACGGAAAAGTCTTTGTTGTGATTTTGATTTACTTGGCATAATTCGCTATAATTTTTTTTTACACACCATGCACGGTTAAAGCAAATCCGCCGTTTGCCTTTCCGACACAATTACCTAATTTAGTTATTACGGTTTTTAATGCATTCATTTCGGCTTCTAATTTTTCTAATTTTTCCTTATTAGGATCTTTCTTAGGAACCTGTGGTTTTGATTTAGAAGATCCATCCGTAGGTTTTGCAAGACCTTCTCTGGATCCTCCTCCGCTACCTAAGCTGGAGAAGTCTTTATTATTCACATCATCTAAAGCGGCGGTAAGTTTTTCCAATGCTTCCAACAATTTTTCATTAATTACATCAGCGAGTTTATCAAAATTACCTTGGATGCTATCGGAGAATAAATACAATTCATGCATAAGCTCCTTCAGAGAGGTGACCTTGGAGATATCTAATGTATTCACGGATTTGATGAGTTTGACGGAGTCGTCGGTGACCTGCTTCCAAGCGGAGGTGCATTGATTTAAGTTAGATCCGTTTACATTTTGGAATATAGACTTAGCTATCAGTTCTATGGCATGGCCGGCCGGGGTATCTATCTTGTCTTTTAGGCTCGTGAATTTTATATTTTCATATTTACCGCAGGTCTCCAGATATTTATCATAAGGGAGGTTCATAAGCAAGCCTAGTGACATGACCTGATCCTTGCTAACATGTCCGGCATCGGAAATGTCCTTCAAGAACCGGCTTGCCATCCAGGTTATAGTCAGTGTATCTTCGGTTCCGTTATTGATCGTGTGAACGGTTATGTTCTTAGCTTTGATCTGGGTCTTGATCATTTGGTCGGTAGCCTTGCCCATAAGAATAGTAGACATGAGATAGTTTTTAGTATTATCCAATAATCTATTGACTACATCGGTCTTGAGTTTCTCGTCCATAACGGTAACGGTCTTTTCTATCACATTTCCAAGAGCATCCATCTGATCATTAAAATTATCCGGTATTTTCCATTTAGATAACTTAACGGCTCTTTTAGCTATCTTATTCAAGATACGGAGTATGTTGCTGATAGTATTGACTTTTCGTTTCGTCTGGCGCAATTTTCTACGTTTGACTTTATTCAAAGCAAACACTATACCACCTTCTCCATCCCGACCGACGATTGCGAATATCGGAGCGGTGAGCTTATCCGGATTTATCGGGGGCATAGCGGTTACCTGCATAGCTGCTGTGCAGATATCTTTTATCTTCAAAACAGTTTTAGATATAGAAGCTATCTTCAATGCGGACTTACCCATTTCTACCAGACCTAGCTGATTCAGATAATAGAGTACACTGCCCTCCTCGTATCCTTTCTTGATACCTAGGAATCCCTTAGCTTCCTTGCCACCATCCGGAGATAGCTGCAATGCACGGAGAGGTATAAGCATTTTCTCCGATAACTTTCGGGCTACCTCGGTGGGATCTCCTGTAATACCGGCTGTATCCATAGCCATAGAAGCTTCCGCCAAGGCTTTCATAGCCTGGGCTGCTGTCTGAGCTATTTTAGAAATAGACCACATAGCAGCCTCCCCCAATAAGAACGCTGCTGCCTGAGGACCTAGAAGCAAGAACCCGGCAATCGCTGCCATGCCCCCAAGTTCGGCTATAACCAAAGCCATGATCTGAGAGGTTCCCAACAAGTCACCAGCATCGGTCATGGCAGCCACCTCTCCGAGAGATCTAAACGCCGGCATAGCCGCATTTAATATCAGAGTTATACCACCCAAAGCAGCCTCCCCAATAAGTAAATCTTGTTTAGGTATCTTAGACAGAATAAAAACCATTCCTCCTAATTCCGCCATAACTAAAGTCATAATTTGAGAGGTTCCCAGCAAATCACCGGCCTCCGTTTCTTTTGACACTTTCCCAATTATACCCATCACAAGTGCGGCCATCCCGGTTAGTATTATAATTAAAGCCATGGGAATCACCCCCTTTATAATCTCTTTTTCAAATTTTGCCAAACCCCATATCATCAAAGCCATAGCTCCTAATGTAGTTATCATAACCAACATAGTAAGAGCCACCTGTTTGAGATCTATAGTTTCGGCCAATAATGCCATCAGTGCTAAAGTGGCCACCATACCTAGAATAGCAAGGTCTATCAACAATAGTGCGGTAGCTCCTTTTTTCAAAAATGCCCCGGCTAAACTTAACAGAGCCATCAGACCTAACATAGTGGCTATAAATGTAAATGTTATCCCTATCAAAACCATACCCAACACTATCATAGCTCCCGCGGTGATCATAGCCAGGATAATCAGAACAATTCCGCCTATAGCTCCAATCATGCTAGTGATGACCCTATGTGATTTCCGGGACTGTGCCAATCTGGTAGATATTAAAGACATAACTAATATATATCCGCCTATAATTGCCATGATTATGGGCATGGTAGCCGCGGCCTTCATGGCTTTTTTGGGTTCCGGCATGTTGTTGATAACCTCACAGAAATCTTTCAATGTCTTAGACATATCTTTGAAGAACGTCTGTGCTTTAGAAGAATTTGCTTCTAAATTTATTTTCTCTATAAATTTCAAAAGAATCCAATACTCTAGTATAATTATCACAGTTATAGGTAAGATAATCATTAAATTTAACATCCCTATAACAGACGGTGCATTATCCGAAGCTCTTTTTAATGACACCATAGCTACGCCCATGCCATTAAAGACTATTAAGGCATTGTTGACGTCTTGATCCGCTAATTTAGCTTTATTAATCAACCATACCATTCCGGCAAATTCAAAAACGGCCACGGTGGCGGATATTAACACAAAATTCAGATTAATGGTATCCGCAAATTTTGGAGTATTATCAACTGCTTGTTTTAAAGATACCATAATCATACCCATGTCGTCAAAGACTTTTAGAACATTGTTAATGTCTTGATTAGCAATTCCGGCTTTATTGATCAACCATACCATTCCGGCAAATTCGAACACCGCTATAGTAGCGGATACTAACACGAGATTTAAGTTAACGGCATCTTTGAATTTCGGTGTATTTGTTATGGCATCATTTAGGGTTTCAGTAAATACGGATATCATTCGCATGCTATTAATAGCAACAGACAGATTATCTTGGAATTCGTTGTTACCAATAAGCTTTGTAATTTTTATGATCTTCCGAATAGAAGATTTGCTTAATGATACCACTTCAAGAAATTCCGTCATTTTTTCCACGCTTGCCATTCCTAAAATCATATTGTTCATCTCGGTAACTAAAATAGATATTGTTCTAGTTACTTCGATAGCGGCATTAATCTTATCGGGATTGTCTTTATCTGTAATAAATCTAGAGGTTCTCAAAATAGTATTGAAGTTGAATCTCATTATCTTTAATGCAATTAAAGACTTTAGAGCCTGTTTAGTATCTAAATTTAGTAAGGTTCGGAATATATTCACAATTGCATCCGCAATGTTCATAATACATTCAAAACCCTCATGAAATATCGGTTCATTGTCTTTGAAAGCTTGAATTATGGATAAAATAGAAACCCGCTCACCCCCGTTTTTAGCATTTCTCCATTGCCCCCATTTAGCACCGGAAAACAATATAGCATATATATGTCCCAACCCTTTCTGGGCTGATTTGAACCGCTTCCGTCCAAATAAACCGGTATACATATTTATACTCTTCAATACTATATTGATAGCTTTAAAGAACACTACTAAGGATATGGAAATCGCCGCGGCTTTCAAAGCATCTATCATAGATAGAGATTCCGTAACTCCCGCAATTATATCCATTGCCCCTTTTTTCTTAATAGTGGACTTATTGAATAAATTCCGTATATTCCGGCGTACCCATCCATATTCTTCTCCAAATAAGAGCATCCAAGTTCGAGAAATATTTTCCTGAATCTTGGTTTTTTCTAACCACCCCATATTTTCATTGATAAAATGCAACGTTTCATTCAAGCTTTCAAATGTCTTAGAGATCATAAGCATATTTATTCGGGCTTTAACGGCGGTAGCCACATTCATATTCCCAATATTCTCAATAAGACTCATTATAGAATGAGACCGGCGGAATATTCTATCATATATGCGCCCGAATAGTAATACATATATCTTAGATATGGTTCTTCGATACCGGAAAATTTGCTTGAAAGTGATCTTATTTTTCAGCACTTCGAAGATTGTCGGAATTAAATTAATAGTATCGGCTATAAATTTTATGCTTACCTTTGCTTTAGCAAACGGAGCCAATTTTCGATCTCCGATAAATTCTATTAGCCGAATGAGTTTCCGGAACAACATCTTATATTTTATAACAGTAAACCTATATTTTATAACATCCCCCAAAGATATCTTTTTCAATGGAGAAGCCACAATCTCTAAGGACTCCATGATGGGTTCCATAGATTTTAAAGAGATTCTGGCTTTAATTATAGAAATTGGGTTATAATTCCCAAGTTTTTCTACAAACTTAAATAAAGACTTCATACTCTTTCTCAAGAGAATCATCCGAAACTTGTTGCCGATTAAATCTTTTAATGGAATCTTTCCAACAGTCCCCATTAAGATCTGATACTCATATATAGTATCCGTCATATTCTTCAAATCTTTAGCATTTATAGATACGGCGGAATATGCACCGGAGATTCTTTCCAATCCATATAAAACCGCCTCCAGTGCATCCGTAGAACGCTCTATACATTTCTTCAAAGTATTGAAGAATTTCTTATCCATCTTGTTCTTAACGATAATTCTGTTTATATCATTGACAAGATTGAGTTGCTCTTTATATATTTCGAAAAGGTCTTCGCTATTAGGTATCTTGGTCTCGGCCATACTGTTATAATTTCATTTTGTAATAAATGCCGGAATATATCATTATGTGGCATTTAGAATTATTATATAAATAATCAAATATCGGTTGAAACAATGAAGAAGCTGACACAATTTCTTAAAAACATAGACGAAGCATTTCAAGATGAGCTAACTGAAATTACCGGATGGCTGGGTTCTTTGGAGAATCTTTCCGATGTCTTGGATAAACTCGAAAATTCTAAAATTCTAGGCGGACGGGGTAACGACAGATTTGGAAGGGGTGATGGTGAGAATATTGATGATCATACAAAGCGATATGTAGGGATGATCCTTAAAAAACTCATGATGGATCCCGAGATTATATCATGGTATGATTCTCCATATAACAACGAAATGGAACTTTATAGTTTGTTAGCTAAAAAACTTTCTCCTCGAGAAATGACTTATTTGGAGGAGATTACCCAGGTTTTAGCTTCCGTGGAAGATTCGGATAAAGATGCGGAGATAGTCAATAACGCTGTCGTTCGTCTCATAGATGATCCGGATTTAGAGAGATGGTTTAAGAAATATTCAAAACCTATTAAGAAAACAGATAGGTTTGGTAATGTCGAAACTACGGCAGCAACTCCTAATGAATTTGAACTCAGAAAGATCATCAACAGCAAGCTTTCAGGCACAGAAAGAAAATTTTCCGAGCCTATTGCACGGAAATTTATGCGAATATATAATGGCGAATATGATACCGATGATTATTTCTCCAGAGAAGGCGGCAGCTCGGGAATGGGTAGGTCCATGGCCGGGAGACGGAACGATAGGCGTTTTAGAATTTAAGATAAGAATTAAATAATCAATTAAGATATATGAAAAGGTTTCACGAATATACTGAGATGATCACGGAATCTCTAATGATGTTATTAGTGTATTCCGCTATAGTGGCTACCATGGTCCAGGATGCCAAACAAGAACGTCTCAAGTTCAAGATAGAACAAAAGCGAATGGAAAAAGAGCTTAAAGAAATGGAAGATCGTGAGGATGATGAAGAAATCCAACGCAAATTGGAAAAAGAACGTCGTAAAAGAGAACTTGCTCAAGAAAGACACGAACGTCGGGAAGAGAAGTGGAAGCGGAATATAGCCAAGTTACAGATGCTCCAAGACAGAATGGCGGAATCTCGTGAGAAAAAATTAGAAACTCAACGTTTTGCATTGGCAGCTCATAATATGATGAATGACAAGGAAACCGTCGAAGATCGGGGCCTTATCGAGAAACATGCTAAGAATAAAGAAAAATGCACCCCCGATCAGATTCGCCGGGCCACAGAAAAAGCTAATAAAATTTCTGATGAAGAAGCCGATAAATATGTAGCTAAGTATATGCCGAAGAAAGATCTTCCCAAGACGGAACCGGAATCTCAAAAAGAAACTCGGAAGACGTCGGCCACCAGAGACTTCAAGATACCTAAAAAACCAGATTCTGTCGGAACCGGAAAAGAAGTAGATAAAAAACCGGAACCCAAAGAAGAAGAAGTAATCAATCCGGAAACCGGCAAGAAAGAAAAACATAAAGTATATACGGGCAAACGAGGGGGCAGATATTGGATGTCTAAAAACAACAATAAAGTATATGTCAAAGAAGACAAAGAAGAACAAGAGGTAGCTTCTCGTTGGGATATTACTAATTCACGCTTAGCATACCTGCAATGGGCCATAGATAATACTAAAGATAAAGAAAAATCTAATAAGCTCCAGGAAATGTATAATGCCTTGTATAATATAACATATGATACAGGCGGCGATATCCGGAGTTTAGATGATACTATATCTTATATTACCCAGACTATGCAGAATAATAAAGGTTTGATCCCGGGGCTTCCTTCTAATGATCAGATAGAAGAAATTGACAAGAAAGCTGCCAGCTTTGAAGAATTGTATCCCGAGGAATATGAAAGCTATATTAAAAGATTGGAAAGCTCTAATCTGGATAAATCCAAGAAAGACAAGGAAGATCAAGCGGATAGTGTGCTGAGTCCGGCGGACACTAAAGATGATAAAGATGCTCGTGACAAGTTGGCTACCCTTACTTCTATATTCGGATTTACTAATATTATAGGCCTGGAATCCAATCGGAAACCATCCGCGGAAGATATGAAGAAAAAATCGGAGCTGAAAAAGGATCAGAAAGATAATGCATTGCTCCAGGACACCGAGGATGACGAAACCGCTCTTAAGAAACCGGAGACTTCTGGTGAAGAAAGTTCCGATGAGTCCAGTGAAGAGTCCGGTGAAGAAAGTTCCGATGAGTCCGGTGAAGAGTCCGGTGAAGAGTCCGGTGAAGAACTGTCGGATATTGAAGAAGATATGATTATGTATGTAGTCATGATGGCCGAAGAATATCTAGATCAGTTCGAAGAGGATGAATATAACGAAGCGGATGTGGATAAATGGCTGGATGAACAGAACCTGGAATCTGATCTTGGACTGGAAACCGACGAAGAGAAAAAAGGCTTCCGGGATGCTATGAAGCAGGAAATCAAGAATGAATTGGAATCCGAGTCCGATGAGGATAGTAAAGAGTCCAGCGAGCAAACAACCGAATCGCTTTTAGAGTTTTCTCAAAACTTCATATTTGAATTGTTCGGTCGGAATGACGCTTTCAAGGCGGCTAAGAAAAATGCCGAAATGTTCAATAAGTATGGAGATGGTGCTTATAAGCCGGAAATCGCAGCAAAAGAACTCCAAAAGGCACGTAAGAAAAATGCAAGTGCGGTTAAGTTCAACAAAGCGGTAAATCTGCTTACCGGACCGCTGGGTGCCGCTATCATCAACAAAAAGCAAGATAATATGAAGAGGCGCATGGCCGGAATGAAGTCTATGATTGATAGCACACCGGATCCTGACGAAAAAGAAAAGCTTCAGAAGAATTATGATATGATGATGAAAGCTTGTGTTACCAAGAAAGGAAGATTCCGCGCCCGCCCGAAACTCAAAAACCTTTCTCCGGAAGAAATAGCCGAGTTCAAATCCAAATATAAGGAAATCAAACAATCCAAAACAATCCGCCAAGCCGGCAAGGATTATATGATCAAACATGAAGATTTTGCCGATCAGGTACTACAAGATAAAGTATCTAAGAAAAAAGAAGAAAAAGAAATCAAGAAAGGTAATGTTGAAAAGACTTCTATGGATGACGGATCTACTCTGGTAGCCCGGAAATCGGAGAGGGATGGCCATATGATTTATACTAGAGAAAAAGGTGGCAAGACCGTGGAATATATAGATAAGGACGAATATCACAAACGCCTGGCTAACAAGAAAGAATCGATAGAACACCACTTTGGTTCTTTCAAAGTCTTGCTAGAATCTAGAATGTAAATAAAAATATCATTAAAGCCAGCAAATCATCATCCGAATCCAAAGAACATGTTGTAAAAGATAAAGATGGAAGCGAAATTCACGCCCACCGGAAAAAACGGGTATCGACATGACTTATGTCAGAATGAAAGATGGTAAGGAAATTGGATATGCTACCAAAGATGAATTTCGGACTACAAAAAGTTCCAACGAATCTTATGTAGGATTGTCTGATTATATTCGAGAATCTGTTGAGTAAAATTCCGTTATAATTATTTCATATCCTCTGTATAATAAACGATCGTGCCTTAAGTGATTAATTGGTCATCTAAGATACGATCGTTTGATTTTGATATGATTTTGTAAGTTTTAGAGTATTTCTAAATCCGGAACTATACAGGGATATATATACTGCCACAAATCATACATAGACATATTATTATTGTTGCGAGCATTTAATATGGCATCATTATATGCATATCCATATTTTCCCGTAAATTCAATCCAAATTTTTCTCATATTTTCATATACTTCGCGGGATGTAATGTATGTATTGTTTTTTATTCTCAAGCATTTATTTTCACACCCAATCTCGTTTAAAAATTCATCCACCAGCGGCTTATGGCCTCCACATGTGTCATCGCGTTCTATGGCACCGGACATAGTAATCATCTTGTTTGGAGTCTCAATGATTTTTTCATACAATCCCCTATGGAATTCCGGGGTTGCAAAAAATGAATTAAGAGAATTATTAAGAATATCTAATTTTTCATAATCATTACATTCTTTATTATACAGACTCACATCGTACCCCATATTAAACACAATCTGTGGTTGTCCATATGTTTCGCATTCACAAACATCCGGCATCCATGCAGAACAATAAGATGGATAATAAAATACATTACATAAAAAATTCATATTCCCGTATCTCGATTCACAAACATTAAGGTCCGGATCTCCGCAGATAGTCAGATCAACATCCGCTGACGGAAGTATATAACCCGAAATCATGTCTTTCTTTCTTTCGGCATACCAAGATATATCAAATGGCTCCCAATGGCATATCAAACTAAGCTTCGGGCGGAAAGTCCAGTTTGGTTTCATGCCTTTACTTAATAAAAATTTTTGTTCTTCTACGGATAGTGGCCCTTGTATGTCCGTAAAATAATTTATGTTCTGGTTCCAATTCCACCACGTATATCCATCCACACTAGACATATCTAACCCGGCATGACCCCTTTTATATTTATTGTAGTAATAATCCTTGATATTCTTAATAATATAGTGATTTATCCATACGGTATCTAATTCACTATCTCTCCATCGGAATGTAATATGGCTCACATTGTTGCCTAAACAGTCCCTAACGTTTAATTTCTTTCCGACAGCGGACCATATAGTATGTTCATTCATATCCAAAGCCAGTCCGGATCTGGAAATAGTTTTATACCAGCCATTCATATTTTCCGGGCGGCAATCTTTCCGGACGTTATTTGATATTGGTTCCGTGCAGTATTCGTATATCGGAACATCTATAGGAGTTACATCCGGATTGGCATGAAAACATCTCCACTGTAATATATAAGCATCGGTATCGGGAAATCTGCTTAAAAATTCTTTAATATTTATGTAATTTTCACTTTTTATGTTTATAAATTCATCAATATCTATGAATGCTACCCATTTATATATATTGTCATTGCAAAATGTCTTATATTGTGCAATTTGCTGAGCCTTTTCTCCTCTTGCATTGCGTATTTCAACACGAGCAAATTTCTTTTCTAGCCAATCATAAGTTTCCGGAGAATCCGCATCGTTGTTGTCATAAATGTAGATTCTATCAAATCCTAAGTTCAGATGCCATCTGCACCAGTCTTCCAAATAGTTATTTTCTTGCTTAGCAATGGCGCATATTACAACTTCTTGCGATCTGTTTTCATAATCCTCTATAGACATAGTTAACCCCAGATCTTTAGCCATATTATGCCAAGTATCTACGTTTACATCCCATTCCGGAATAGTTCTTTTTAAAAATTTATTGTGATCCGTTTTCCTGATAATAGTAGTACCGTGGTCAAAATCATACAAAACATGTATTAGTAAATCATCATGTTCCCCAACTAATTTTAATAAAGCTTTATAGCAATCTCCATTCCACACTCCACCCGGTACCGGATCATGAGAAGCTACATAGTCGGATGCCGGCCACATATCATGACATAATATAGTCCCCCCAGCATTTAATGACTTTAGAGAATTTATAATATCTCTATAAACTTGTTCGTGTTGGTGAAGTCCATCTATGAATATTAGATCAAACTTCTGCCGATTTTTTAAAAAGAAATCGTCTGATGTGGTGATCATATTAGCCTTTGATTGTTCATTAGGGTCGACACCTATTTTAAATTCAGCAATAACATTATCAAAAACATCTCCACGATCAACACCTATCTCTAGATACGATTTGTAATTATGTTTTTCTATTAAAAAATTTATAAGATCTAATCTATTGTTCATATTTTATTTTTAATTTCTAAATCTCGGGAATCCAAGCATAGGTCCATTTATCCTGGAAAAAATACATCCAATTATCAATTTCCGCCCGGTTATCCGTCATATTTATAAACGGAGCAAACCCGTCCTTTTGAGAGATTTCCGAATTATGATAGCAATAATCAAACCATTTGCAAAATAAAAATCGATTATGCAATAGAATAAATCTAGGATCATGATATGCCATTTTGTATACGGCATATGTAAGAGTTGTTTGGTTGATGCGGTCAACCTGTCCGTTTTTACCCCATAGAAACATAGTAGTCCAGGTATGATCGTTTATAGCATGTGTGAGTTTAGTGTTCTTATATACAATTATGGTACTCTGTAAAAGGCCTTCCGAGCGATATCCGGCATTATCCAAATATTGCTTAACCCTTATAGCATCCTCTTTAGAAAATCCATAATATCCAAAATGAGCCCATCGATCTACTTCCGACCGGATATCGTTAACTATAGTGTTTTGCAATGTGCCGTACTCCCAATCTTCCTTTTCAAATTTCTCTAACATCTCGATCGGGTCTTTTTTTATTTGTATGGACCCATCTATATATAAACATATATTGGTATTTACGAACTCAAATGGATGATATCGGACATATGCCCAGCGATCCGGACCTTCCGGATAATCTAAAAGCTGTGAATAATATAATATTTTCCAGGTATCCGATTTCAAATTCGGGTTATCCGTTACCATTATATATTCTATATCCGGATTTGGCTCCGATACTTCGCGGACCATTTCATATCCGGCAAATATGCATGACAATATACTATATTTGGGCATATATATTTATTGATTTATAATATAATATTATATTCTCCTCCGAAATTTCTAAAACTTGCATGTGTTCAATATTTATTTTTTTATCAAGGAATTTATATTGATATGAGTAATAAGATATATGATCATAATATAGACGCACAGCCATTTAAGAGTATATTGCCGTATGACCGGGTTGATATTGATAACGATGTTGTCAATAACATGAATTATTATCGGCATTGGGGCGTATTTGGTCTTAAAGACGAACCCTCCCTGATGGTTTGGACGCGCATGAAAGGCGGTCAGGTAGAGTATTATATTCCTGCTCATAAAGATTTGAATGATAAAGAGGTATCCGAAGTAGGCAATATTCCGGAAGAAGAAGTATATTATACGGATAAAAGAAATCCGCGTGTTGGTACCAAATCTCTTTTCAATAATGTTAATGCGGTGGCGTTCCAGCCGGAATACGCTGTACACTCTAATGCCCCTTTGATTGATTCAAGAGAGGTCCGCAAGAGAATGAGAGATCTTGGAGATTGTTCTATTAAGGCGCTGGTTAATGCATCTCAAGAAGGGCGCATGGGGCGTGCGGTGTATGATTATAATGATTTTATGTTTTGTAAATATCTGGGTCAGGTATCTAATAATTATCTAATAACCCTAAGAAGATTTCCTTTTCCGTCCGGAGATAATATTAATCTAGTATTGCATGGCGAGGATGAAAACGAGAATCAGACTCAAAATCATATGCCGGATATAGGAAGACTGGTGACATGGATGGGAACTCCCGGCAATGATATGGAGAATATTTTGAAATATAAAGTTTTGATGCCATATAAAGAACTCACGTCTTCCATAGAGCAGACTAGTGGCGGTGGTGAAGGTGGCGGCATTATGGGAACGATTTTAAATCTGACCAGTCCGGCATATGCTCACAGTGTATATCGCGGACGAGCCGGATCCGGATCTATTGCTCACCTTAAAGCATTAACTCAAACCAGATTAGGCGGTATGATGGGTATGGGAAGAATGGGAAATTTATTACAAGGTCCTAGAGATGAGGGGGCTTCCGGACATATGGATAGGACTAAAAATTATGGTCCCGTAGATGTCATATCTAAAACTCATATTAGACAGGGTGGTGAAGATGGTGGTCTGACATTTGAGCAAGAAATCAACTTGACATTTGATTATGAGTTGCGCTCATATGACAATATCAATACCCGCGCGGCATTTTTGGATCTGCTTGGGAATATATTGACTGTGACATATGTGGATGGCCGGTTCTGGGGCGGCGCATATATGGGGACCGGTGTGTCTCAGAATAAATTATTTTCTAACCTCCCGATATATAATTTACAACAGCCATTTAATTTTGGTGACTTGTATAACGCCGGAGTAGCTTCTTTAAAGATGATTGGACAAGAATTGAATGGGGGTAAACCTGTAACCGGTGTTAAGGATATTGTAAATGCGGCTGTTCAATTAGGTAAAAACATGCTCACCGTACTGGCTGGTGGCTTATTAAATGGACTTGGACGCCCGCAGCGCCAGGCTGTCAACTCTCTATTAACTAATGCACCGGTCGGCCTCTGGCATCTCACCATTGGAAATCCCAAGCATCCTATCATGTCTATGGGAAATATGATTCTTGATGATGTTAGTATCCAGCATTATGGCAGATTGGGATTAGATGATTTTCCGGTTGGACTGCGGGTTAATATCTCTTTGAAACACGGTATGCCGCGTGATGCAAAAGGCATAGAACATATGTATATGATGGGGGATTCTAGAATATATCAGCATATGGACGAAGATCTGCTTTATATGTATGAAGCAGCCCAGCCTTTAGACGCTAAATCTAAGATGAAAGGTAAAAAAGCCAAGGGCTCGGGTAAAAAAGACTCCGTGAAAAATATAATAGATGAAATGAATAAAATAAATAAAAAAATAGGAACAATCTCAGGAAGAATAGCTAGAATGACAACCGATATATTAAATGGTGACCCGAATGCCGATGTAGACGCCATAACAAAAACTATAACAAATAGACTGAATCAGGTTGCTGGTGTGGGAAGAATAGTAGGGCAGTTCGGTACTAATTCTATTAAACAGATTGTTATATCCTCTAAGGAAAGTTATAAGGGTAATGATAAGATTACAAAATAATCATGTCTTACCATAAGAAACTCAATAAAAATAAGTATAATATATTAAAAATATCATAATTATATCATGAATTCGTTTACGGAATGTTTAAAACAGATAACCTCTCTGACTAAGAAGAATCTTCAGTTATTGAAGATGATTAATGATTCTTTTTATACTAAAAAAAATCACTTAGTTTCTATAGTTGATGGAGAACAATATGTGATACCATCATTTCTGTCATTGGAGAGCAAAATAGATAATATAGAAGCTAATTTACAAAATATCCTGGATGCACCAAAAACCGGAGAAGCATTTACATATTATGACGGCACGACACAAAAAATAGAGCTATCCGGCTATTCGAACACTCCGCCAAAAACGGATATTGTGGCTCCGGATACATTCTCGGCCTCGGTTAATCATATTTTCAAAGATTTTATGACCCCACAACCTACCGTACGATTTGATATTGGTGGGATTGCTAATAATATCAAACACGTATTAGTTAAAAAAGTAGCTATTCATAATCCTATCTTGCTAGGTTTGATATCAGATAATGTTACAACTAGCAGCGAAGATATTACCGAGGAAGGAGATAAGAAAAGAGGTGCTATAGAATACGGTGATCTTGTTAAAACATTGTTTAATTACAGCAATGGTGTAGATTATGAAGAATATGATACTATACGCCGATTGCCATTGAGAATGGATAATCCGTCCGGCGAATATGATATTTTAGAGATTATCGATACCTGGCAGGACGAGAATTTCGAAGAGCACTATACTATTCGTCTGGATAAAGATTTAGTATATTACGTAAGAAATGGCACCATTCAAAAAAATATCATGATCGGCGACTACCTGGTTAGCCATAACGACAAGGTCGAAATGATTGTAGAAGACACTAATCCTGTTAATAGATCGCTGACTGTTAAGATATTGCATGGTGCGTATGCCGAATTATATGATGTGACCTCCGGTAATATCGGAATGTATCGACTTAAATATCATAAAGTTAATGATGAGATGTTCTCATCTTCTAAATATATAGAAGTGCCGCTAGAGGAAGATGAGCATATATGCATATTTATTGCTCCTATTAATGATACTACCAACACACAGGCCGCTTTTGGTACCGGAGCATATTTATATACAAACTATCTAATTATGTCTACTCCGAATGGAGAAGAAAGCTTTGCTGATTATTATCGTGATAATGTTAATAATATTGGGGATGCATTGTTTGCTATTACCAATATGATGAATGACGATGATCAAGTAGAAAAACTTACCGGGTCCGAATTTTTAGCTCTTTCTACAACTAAGCCATCTTTAAGTACGGAAGATCTTACTATATATCAGATCAACAAACATTTAAACGACTCCGAAAGTGTCAAAAAAATACGCAATCTGTATAGTCAGAAAGTCCATTATAAAAACGAATTATCCGATATTGAGAAAAAGATAGATGACATTAATAATATATTAGCGGATTCCTCATTTGACGATACGGATGAAACCCGTGAGTCCTATAAGGCGCAACTTCGGGAGTTAAATGCTCATCGCAGGGAGCTTACTCAGAATATTGTATCTATCGTGCAAGAAATATCGGAGAACGCCAATTCATCGGACACACCCATAGAAAACGCAAAGTATCATATTCGCGGATTTGTTGATGTTAATGTACCCGGGAGAGCTAATGTGATTGGCATAGATGTTGAATATAGATATAAAAACAAAAATAAATTCACGGGCAATGCCGAAACTATAGGAGAATCTTATATATATTCGGATTGGAATAAGATGGATTCTTTTATAAATGCTAAGTTGCCAAAATACGACACAATTACCGGCAAATACTCATATGAATGGGAATCTGGCAATGAGTCCGTTAATGAACCTTCTTTTAATCAAATCGATATACCCATCTCTCAAGGAGAAAATGTAGATATCCGGGTTAGATTTATATATAATCTGGGATGGCCGCTTATTACGTTCCGTTCCGACTGGTCCGATATTTTAAATATGGAGTTCCCCGAGGAGTTTATTAAAGATATTGAAATCTTAGATATCATATCGGAAAATAATGATGATATCAAACAACATCAATTTACCGGAATCTTAGAAAAAGAAGGAATTTTGGACCATGTATATGATAAAATCCGCGACATGGACCTTACATATTTCCATCAACCGGAACACATAGCTAGTGGATTTTACACTCCGGAACGCCGAGTCATTCCTCTTTCCGAGCAACTCATGTCCATGGCTAGGACTTTGTCTGACTTGCAGACGGAAGTCAATGGCGCCACAGCTCAACTGGTGTTGACCGTATCCGATGGAATTCAAGAAACTACACTTCTGCCGGGAATAATGAATAGCTTCAGAGTCAGATCTTATATTGACTCGGTTAATGAAGGAAGTTATCAGATGATGAAATTCGATAGAGATCCGGATCTGCCAACCGGCGCTCAGAATAATGAACTTGTTGAAGCTCCGTTAGCCGTATCTAATATGGTCGTTAATATATACAATCCAACGGAATATACTATTAAATTACATTCCATATTCCCCGGCGATAATACCGTAGATTTGGATGAAACATTGGCTTCTAATAGATTTGGATATATGAATTATATCGGAGGCGGATATTGCTTGACGGAAGGTACGGAGCCAAAATCATCTAATATTGGTGGCCACAGTTATGACCCCGGATTTGGTGTGTGGATGATGATATCTGATGATGGTTCTTCCGGCCAATATCGGACTCTTCAAAAGCAGAATCAATTTATATATTTCCGCACCAATGTAGATGGAAAAACATTGTATTCCGCCGGAATATATGATGGAAGTGTGTTTAATAATACAAAACAATCCGTATCCGATGATAACTTCAACGGAAAGTTCCCGGAGAATCTAATATCCGCCGGAAATAACAGCATACTCGAATTAGAAGACTACTTATATTATATGTATTCCAGTTCAGACAGTTCTGGTGTCTTATATAAAGGTATGGCTAGTTTATATCCGAATCTTGGAAATATAGAAGAGATATGTGCACCGGCGGGTTCCGGTTTTTACGAATTAAAACCCGGCGAATCCGTACAGGTTCCTTTAAATTTTGCATATTGGATTTCAAACAATCAAAGTACGTCTACTCAGGCTGCCGGAGATCTTAATTCAAACACATCCGCGGTGATGCGCCCTTATGACAATAAAGTGACCCGTGCTATTGCATTTGATATCAGAACTTCACTTTTTGCCGATCCGGTAACATATAAATTGGCGGTCGAAGCCCATTATCAGGATTTGCAGACATTTAAGACGGCTAAGGTTAATAAAAAATCCGTGAGAAAACAATATTCTCCAACAACCGTTGTAAATCAAGGTAAAAAACGCAGATAATCATGATGACACCGGAAGAAAAAAATATCATATATAAAATCCGGAAAGGAGATATAGATGTGAATAATCAGCAGATATTTCTATCTCTGCTTATAAAGGGCCTAGTATGGAATCTTAATCAGAAGATAAAAATTCGCGGTATCCCCGTACCACACTTTATCATCAATACCGGTGACGATATTATGTATTTGGAGGTCAAAGGACAAGATCACTCCATAGAACCATTAGAAGTTTCTAATGAGAATTTTGTTTATAATTCCGTTCCCAGATGCCTAGTCACCCCGGAAGGTATAACTATTCCAACCGATGATTTGTCATCTCCATATGCTAACGGCATGTTCCAATACGAAAGTGAGGACAATATATATAGTTATACGGCGGAATTCCGGAGACTGCCAATGGAGTTATCCGTATCATTAAAATATTATTTTGACTCATATACGGATTCGCTAGAAGGAATCCAACGTCTTCTGACCCATTGTGCTTTTGTGAATATTTTTGATATTCAGTATTTAGGTCAAACTATTCGCTCGAGTTACCAGATATCCGATCAATATGAAGCTCAATATCAGGTCGAATTTGATGGATTGAGTCAGGATAACAAATGCCGCGTGGTAGAAATGGATATTACTATAGACACTAACATGCCAATTATATATCCAAAAACCGCTATACTGGGTGATTTATTCATCAAAGAAGGAGCACATCTGCTTAGTATACCCGGAGATAATATACAGGCTAGACAGTTCGCCTGCTATTCTTGCAATAATTATAAGAGAACCGGAGAGAGCGGATCTTATTTATGTCCGGCGTATTTGGTATATCGGAGACTTAAAGTACAAAACAATGAAATTACTCAAAAACAATCCGACTGGGCTCAAGAAAATAATGCCGAAGTAGATTTTATAAAAAACAAACCGGATATTCCCACTTCTAAAGATGTTATTGATGATCTGAATCTAGCTAATAATCCCAATATTGATGATTTATTTGAAGATGGTTGCCCGGAATACAGTCCAATCGGAGGATAAATGAATTCACACCGACATGCCTATTACATTTTTACAAAAGATAGTAGGATTATCTAATCCAAATGGGACTCCCGTTATAAGGAGAGGTTCCGAAATTATATTACAGGGTCAAGAAGACATGACTATAAGACGGGGGCTGGAAATTACCGATACCGACACCCCTATTATAACTTCCATGATTCAATCCGGCTATTTTAAACAAGAACAAGCCGACTGGAATCAAGAAGATAATGTTAAAGTTGATTATATTAAGAACAAACCGGATATTTTAACACCGGATGAACTTATAGATCAATTAGAAAAAGCGTCCGATATTGATATTGATAATTTATTTGGATTTTAATGAAAAAATTATTAAACGAACATTGTTATGAAATTAAGATTTGGAGAATTAAGGCCCGGAAAGGTGCTGCGCGTAGAAGATTCCTACGGTACCATCAAAGGAAGCTGTCTCGGAATATTTGCGGAAACCGAAGATCCGGATAAACTCCCTCCAATGTTTCCTAATCCATTAGGACAGACTTCTTCCACATCATTTTGCCAGCCTCATGAGGGTGATCTTATCTGGGTAATGTCCTTTTCCGACAATCCTTGGACATTATATTATACATTTCAAAACAGCGCCGGATATCATAATAAAGAAATTCTGGATAATAATTATAAGGATGCCGAAATCTTAATGCGACGGAAAAACGAATCCGGAGAAGATGCTATGATGGAATATAATAGCAAAGACGGATCGGTTATTCGAAACGGTAAAGCTATATATCAAGCGGATCAAGATGGCAATCTTCATATGGAAAGAGAAGGAGAACACAGGACCGTTGAAGTTAATGAAGCCGGTATTTCATTAGGGAGTTCGGGTAAGTCCGACCAACCGGCGGTCTTAGGAGATAAATGCGAAGATTCTTTTAAATCCATATATAAATGTCTTATGCAAATAGCAACAGTATGCAAGGATAATCCATACACAGCCGCTATTGCACCGGCTATTGAAAATGTGCTTCCTGAGATCAGAAGCAATATAGAACAAATAAAATCGGAATACGTAACTCTTGATTAATTATGGATGTAAAAAATGCTATGGAAAGTATTGAAAATATAGGTAACGATAGTGTAAATACCGCCGCAAATGTATTAAATAATGTTACCAATCGCGCCTCCGATATATTGCGTGCTATGGAAAATACTCCCGAGTTTAAAAATTATAAGCCGGAAGATCCATTTAAAAAAGAAGATAAAGAATTGGGTATAGTTCCAAAAGAATTATCGGAATCGTCGGAAAATCCGGCTAAACCGATATCTAAAACACAACAACTCAAAGAAAAATTCCAACAAGGCGTAAAAAACATTATTCCCGGATTGAATATTGATAATATTCTTGAAAATCTCGCCGGCAAATGTAAACCGCTGCAAGATGCTATGGGGCCTATTAAAGACTCTATTTATAATATAAATGAGAATAAAAGATTAACTCCCGAAGAAAAAGTCATCCGAATCGAGGCTTTGAAAAAACAACGACAAAAGCAAATAGATGCCTGGAAAGAATCACAAAAAGATTATGTTATGCATGTTATAAATGATATTAAGGCGGATTTTGGAGAAATCAAGTTTGGGGTAGAATCTTTGACTACTATGATCCCTATAGTAATATCTCAAATCAACCTACCTACTTTCATAGGCACGGGAGCTCCTAATCCGGCTAGAATAGCGGCGGACTTTCTTTCATACAAAAGATTATTACAAGCTATAGCACACCCCATCCAAACAGCCGCATGCAAAATGCTAGATAATTGCGATAGGATCGGTTTTGATCTACCTGACCCTGTCCTTAAAGTAGTAGAGACCGTGGTCACATTAGGAGAAACAATAGATAAGATTCCCGGATAATATAATTATTTCGCGCATAAACATAGTAAATTCAAGCGATCGCGTCTTAGATGATTAGTTATATCACTTAAGGTACGATCGCTTGTTATATCGCAGATATGAGAGTTTTAAGATTGTTGTTCTCTAATCTCCTTCATCTCCTTCCACCATTTCTCGCTATATTGATAGTCGTAGCTATATAATCCTACACTAATAAGTGTAATGGTGGGAATAAGAATGGCCAATACTATCCAGAATAGCGGAGTACAATAAGAGTATAATTGAATCATTCCGCAAATCAAGCATATTCCGAGTATGGTGAGCAAAATTGCTGTCCAAATATTCGCTAATATCTCAACGATTCTTTCTATTCTTGTCATAATTTTATTCAATTTTATTCTTCCGGAAGCTTATTTTGCGGCAACGCTTTATTGATCTCCGTTCTCTTAACGGCCAATCCCATCCTTGCGGCAATATCTATAGTTTCATCATCCATATCGGATTTGGGGTTATCCGGGTTATATGGGGCCAATAGATTATTAGTGTCTAAGAAGCCATAAAACAATCCTTCTACGTGCATGTCAAACGACTTTTGAAACATCTCATAAGCATATTTGAGCTCCAAATATTTAGCGGCGGTACATAGAACGACCATATTAGATCCTTTTGGGCGAAATTGACCGGATAGTTTTCGTACGCGTTTGGCATATTTGTCGTGAGCATCATTGCCAAAGTAAGTCATTTTGCTTACATGACAATATATAATGGCCACCTGTTGAAAAAGATCTTTACATTTATAACCGGAAATCTTAAAGAAGTATGTTTGTTCTTTTTCATTAATAAGATCTTCTTCGGTGATTCCGTATTTTTGCATTAAAGAATTCAACAAGGATTCCGCCGAGATTTTTTCACCGGCTTCACCCTGTTCGGCAAGAGCCCTGATTTTATTAATTTTATTAATGATATCGTCTTTTGTCATTATTTTTCGATCTTTTGATTTTGTGATATTATATAATCGGTTTTCAAAAAGGTTAAGAGGAAAAACTAACAATTAGTCGGTAAACCCGCAGGAATTAAGATCTTTTCGATTTTGATATTCCTCCACCATAGCATCAGCTATATTAAAAGCCTCATTAGCTAGTTTTTTAGGAAGGAGCATGGCGGATATTTCGGCAAATTTTATACCGCTCTCTAAAATGCCTTGCATAGCGGCTATAGCGCAATTTTGATAAAATTCCTCATTCATAATCTTTCCTTCGATCCGATATCCGGGTTATCATGGGTGTGCCACCAACATTCCTCTTTTTCTAAAAATGATTCTTTTTGACCCATGCCATCTAAAAACTCGGAATATTCTTTGTCAAGTTCGTCGGCCATCATCATAGCGGCCACGCATAGTCCCTCTCTAAAGCCTTCTTGAAGATAATATAATTGCTCATCGGATATATCATCGGACTTGATAGTTTGTTTTCTCATATCTCGAACCCGGTTGATGACCTGTTTGAGTAACATGATTTTAATTGCCGCTCGTGTGGACAGTTCCTTTGAATATGATTTTCTCCGGTGAGGTGCATCGTCCGGAGCATCATGGGGTGGTATAGCATTTATAGGCATGTGCTTAAGTTTTAATTATAAATGGAAATCACTTTAATACCCATAATCACATATCCTTCCTTGCAGTATTCTGGATCATCCAATATATAGGTAACTTCCGCGATAATTTCTCTCCCGGAATATTCGCCGCCGAAAAATTCTTTTAGTTCGAGAATATCCTGTACATGAAAGTCTCTGTCATTTTTCCGGACTTCAAAAGTCTTATTTCCACTTTCTATCGCCCGATAATATTTCGGCATGATTTTTAATGTATGATGTTGTCTGCTCATAATTGATGATTTTTTATTTCGAATAACTTATACTAAATTTAATCTTATACCTATATACACTCGAATTGCATCATAATGTTCTCGGATGTAATTGGGATTGTTCGGAATGGCCTCTATAGTATTGATAAATTCGTTCACTACCGTATCCGGATATTGAAGCAATGGAGTTAAATCTTTCGCGCCAATGTTTTTAACACCTTTTTCGATAAGGTTGACAAATGTGTCTATTAAATTATCTACGTCTTTTAAGGAAAACTTCGGCTCCATAATTTTTTTTTAATTACTAATTATATATAATCGAGTTCTTAATCTATTAAGATATTTCTTTGCCGCATATAGGGCAATACTTAATAGGAATCCAAATATTGGCCACTTTTCTTTTATCGTCGGCAAAATACACATTTAGATTAGATACTAATCCGTCTATATTGTGTCTTTTTCTAGAAATGGGTGTCGGAGGTATGATTGCCGCCATGACTTCGTAGTCCGGATAATCTTTAGTGTCAACGGAAACCGGCAATAAATCTCTATATTTATGTTTATAAGCATCCATTTTATCGGATGTCAATGCTTCACAATATTTGCACATATCTTAATAGGTTATGATCTTAATAGGTTATGCTATTAGACAAATACGCTTCAAAAAACTTTAGTTTTTCTTGTGCTATCTCTTCGGATTCGCAGTTGATATACATCTTATCGCCATCTAGAAAATGTACCACCACTTTAGCATCTTCCCAGATATATCCTTCTTCATCAAACCGGCGCTCTTCAATGTCCCTGTACTTTATAGCTTCTTCTTTTGTATAAAATTCTTCCCGAAACAGACTGCCGCAGTCCCCATACATATCTTCTTCATAGACTTTTTTGGTGATTTTTTCACCGCCAAACCATGTGAGTTTTACTATGGGTTCTCCTTTCTTATGAAGAAGCTGGAAACTTTTCCATTTTCTTTTGGGAATGTACTCCACATGGCTTAATTTTTCGAATATGATCTTTCTTTCCATAGCGAACTTATTTTAAATATTCTTTTTCAAATTCGTCTGTTTTGAGAGGAAAATATCGTTGTCCTGGTAACTGCTTTAAATCATATCCATTACAATATTCTAACAATATTGGATATTTCTTAAAAATTGGATCTGTATAATGAAAATCAAACCAAGTATACATGTCACGATCTTCCGGATTGTTGGAGGACTTATATTTATCTCCATATATAGAAAGATAGTTTCTATCTGTAGTGTAAATCTTACCAGGTTTCTCCCTAAGAGTTATTCCGCAAGTTCCCTTATACAAATAGAGTCCTGTGATTTTATGTTTTAATACATATGGTTTTTGTCTATTCATTATTATAAGAATTTCTTTATGATATTATATAACCGGAATTTAAAAAGGTTAAGTTGTTTTTCTCCAAGCACAATCCTTTTTAAAACATTTCATGTCGTTGGAAACATACCAAAGAGCTTTGAATTGTTCGTTAATCTCCCGATATTCGGACTTCCAGTGTCTATATTTATTCTTATATACTCTATAAAGATTATAAAAATACACACAAAGAACCAATAAGATTACGGATACAAAAATTAAAATCACTGATAATAATGTCATAGGTTTGATTTTTGTTGAAAATTTTCACATTTATCACAATCGTGCACAAACATCCGGGATTCGCCGGATTCGTCGGCGAGATTGCATCTTCCCCGATCCTCAATAAGGTCATCCAGAACTATATTGATACTTTTGTAATGCACACAATTCCTACAAATGTTAGATTCATTAGTTTCTTTATACTTCATCCATTTATGAACCACCACGCATAGTATAATGAGACTTGTGATGAAGAAAATTACAAAAAATGCACAAATTGATTTTATCATAATGTTATAAATTAAAATTCAAAAATCTTTCTAAATTGATCATCATCCCAGTCTCTCCAGTTATCTGCTGTGATCATTATATGTTTGTCACCAATGCCTTCATTATAAATTCCGCGTGGATAGAACTTCTCTGTATACTCGGCCAGACGATCTCTCTGTCTCGAGGTAAACGGAAGATCTCTCATAGCCGATCCGGTGTCAATCAGAGAGTAACCGGAATAGCGAACACTTCCCTCATGGAACCGTACCCAGCCCATCTTATCAAGATACCAATCCCTGTTGAAATTATCGCAGGGAAGTTCTTTCATACTCGACCAGTTCTCAAACACCGCATCCGCGATGTCAAGGTGGGCAAGCCGAGATTCCTCACCGTCCATAGCCAGCACATTACCGTCTCGGTCGATGAATCCTGCGGTCCAGTTGTGATCGAATTTCACCGGCTCGGAGATGTCTCTTCTCTCAGGCTCTTTTCTTGCGGCCACGAATCTGTCTAGTTCATCAAAGACTGTTGCTCCGGCGATATTGTCGCATTGTCTAGACACAGCATAGTCGGATGTATGTTCTTCTAGATATTGGTGAGTAGCATTCCATTCTTTCAGTCCGTCTTCGTCAAGCTCTTTCATCACGCTGAGCAGTTTGGCAAGATCGGAAACAATCGCCATATATTCTGTGAAGCCCTCGCATTCTCCGGAGCAAGCAAGATTTTCCATCATCCATTCACGGACTCGGATCAGTTTCAATCCTTCGTTCACGTATTTTCTGAGCCCCTCCAAGTCATTGAAGATGTCGCTCACTCGCTGAGAAAAACACCTAGTGAGCTCGCCAGACTCGATGATCTGCTGCATCTGGTAGTCGTTGGTCATCCAGATTCTAGCGAGATCCATCGGAGTGAATCGTGCGCCGACTGACCAGTGCCAGCCTTTTGGCAGATCAAAGATCGCTTCAGCATGGTCGATGTCAAGATCGTACAGCAGCACGTTAGAGAAGAATTGATAGAGATGTTTTTGCAAATACTCGCCCTGCTCGACAAGGTCAAATCCCTCTTTGTGGATGGTGTGATAAAGAAAATGAGGATCGAATTTGTGATACTCTTCGTAGTCGCCTTCGGGTAGCTCGTCTTTAGAGCAGATACCCATCGTTCCTCCGTCTATGACATAGAGGAATAGCTGGGAACGCAGGATCGGCGCCACATACTGCTCGGGACAGCCGGACAGCACTAGAGCGTCCCAAGCCTTTTGCGGTTCCATCTCGCAGAACAGATGCTCATGAGCGATGTTCTGGAGCATGATGCCGGCGTTAGCGCCGAGCGAGAAGTGAAGGGTATGTTTTTCAGTGTTTGCCATATTATCAAAATTTACAATATTATATAATCGCCTTTGTAAACAATTAAGATAAAAAAAAAGACCCTAGGGGTCTTTATATTATAATTCCGTACTTATTTTTTCTAATTCATCCGGTTCCGGAGGTGTATCTTGAAAATTATCATCGAATGCTTTTGAAAATTGTTCTACAAGAGATTCTCGAATATCTTCACCGTTTAAATTATTACACATATAGTTTTTAATATCTTTTATATCCACCCCCATAACCTGTGCGGATGTTTTTAGTTTATCCATATAATCCTGGGTGATATCAATTTTAATATTAAAATCTATTTTCGGGTATCCGAGGTTATCCATCATCCGTTTGATAATAATATCATTTGCGGACTCTGGTGATATTGGTTTGGACTCCGATGATGCGGGTTTGCCGGTTTCTATAGGTTTTTGATTTTGTTTTGAGTCTAAATTAGATCCCACACTCGGTGTATTAATAAACACGTCTCCAAGTTCATCCGAAGACAATCCCTGCATAAGGGCAGCTCTATTGATTTTTGGTGCGGTAGGTGTTTTTGGTTTGCTAATTGGTTCTTCCGATTGGATATAGTCACGAAGTACATCGCCGCTAATCATCCTACCGTCGTACGTTTGTATGCTCATACCAGTTCCATCAAAAAATACGCTGCGTACTTTGAAATGATCCGACCCGTCTTGTTTCCACCAGGTGGTGTTCTCGATATCAAAATTTACTCCTTGACTGTACATTAATCAAAATTTTTTATATAAATATCCAAAAGGTCTGGGTGTTTTACTATAGAATATAATATTGTAGCAACCCGCCTAGGATCCTCATTGAAGAAATAAATATGTTGTTTATCGTATACTCTGTCTATAAACCCTTGTATATTAAAACTTTCATTATCTTCTTGTATTTGAAAATCATGTGTATATTTATTTTCAGCCATATAGTTGAATCTAAAATCGGAAGTATTGTCTAGCCATATGATAGTAACATCCATTTTATCCCATGTTTTTTGAGGAATCTTGACTATATGATCTATGCCCATATATATTACATCATTTCTATCATATTCATAAAAAGAGAGCCCTTCCAGAAATTTTTCTCTCTGGAAGCACTCTTGGATGAATATATATGAATTGGTTTCTTCAATATTCTCAATATCCGAATAATCATATATAATTTTGGATAATGTATAAGATCGCGGGTCTATTTCGGAGATGCTGCGAAAAATATGGCCTATGGATAATCCCAATCGTCCGGCTTCTTCAACAACCTCGGGGAGTCCGCATCCTTGTCTGCCTATAATCAGATATTTCATAGTCTTGGTATTTTATTAAAACTCGGCATTCGTGGAGCACTTGGCATTTTAGGTATCGACCTTTGAGCCTGCCGTTGATAAGAATTTGGGTTATACTGGCGTGAGGATTTTCCCTTCTCCGCCTCCTCCTGTCTCTTATTTTCCTCTTCTATGATATCCTGCATGGATTTCAGATATTCTTCATATTCCCAATATGGCATTCTATCAATTTCGGAAGGCTGTGTACGGCACGAATATGCTAATCTGGCTTTATTTTGAACCAAATTTGCTATGTTTACCTTGAACAGAGAATAAATACTTGATTCCATTGGGAAACCGCACGGTGCTGCGCACCTCCTCACCGCAGTTTGGACATTTCATGGATAATTTCTCCGATGGATTGATCAGAATATTCCGGCGGACTTCATCCAAGAATAAGAACATATCTTGATTCCAAGATTTATATTCTCTTTGACAATCTTTAATCATTCTATCCAGCAGAGTGGGATCTTTAGGGGCTTTTTCTAACATGAACGGCAAGAATTTGATGAACGTCTCATCTATATTCTTTCCGGTTTCCGATTGTGCATATAGCCATTGGATGATAGCATTGTCTTTTTGCAATGTCGGAATATAGAATTTAATAGTTTTGCCCGGCAGATTATAATCATTAGGATCAATAACCCATGTTCTGGATTCGGAATCCAGGTGTTTTTCTATGACTTCTTCGTCCGGAAGCTCATAATAAAGATCATCGGCGCGAAGCACGAAATGCAGATTTTCACCACAATTGTCACATTCTTCATCAAACTCCAGTGCCTGCTCGCCTTTTTGGAATGTATATTCACGGACTTTGAGAATAAACCAGAATCTATCCCAGGAATTGATCTTATCCCACCCCAGCTTGCCGGTAGGTGTAGATATGGATACACAAGATTTGATAATCTCATTCATCACGTTATTAACCACCGCAATATTCTCTTCATCAATACTAGACCAGTTCTTGATAGCGTCAACGGTAGCGGGTTTCACTCTGAACTGCCAATCCGCGGGATAAAATCTGGATCTCTCTCCCATAGAAGCCCTATCAATAGGAATCCAACCTCCGGTGATATCATAATATCTGTCATCTTCCCTAGATGGTCTTTCTTTATGAGTGGCTTTATTAAAGGCTTCAAATGCTGCTTGTTCGTCTGTTGAAAGAGCATCTTGCTGACCCGGGATGTGTTTCATCTTGCCCAAATCATGTATTTCTTCTTGAGGCTCTCCCCCAAAATTGCCAATTTCGTTTTCTAAAATTTTATTTACATCAGACATATTATGTCATTTAATTTATTGTAAAGTATAATAATGTGAAAACGGTTTTTAAGTTTTTAAAGATAAAAAAAGACCTGAAAGGGTCTTTTATAATAAATATTTCCGATATTAATTCACTTTGATTTCCAATAACTATATATTCCTTTATCTAGTTCAAATGCATTCCATTGATACCAATCTCCTATGGGATTTTTCTCTTGAACCCATTTCCACATGTTCTCGATACCTTCATAAACGGAAATATTATCTTTATAGTCTAATAATTGAATAGACTTAGTTGGGTTGACATCGCAGAACTTGATTTCATTCCGCGGTTCCAAATATACTTTTTCGGTAGTTCCGGTAATCTCCAGTACCATATTCGCTAAATCATTAAGAGAATACTTTTTGATACCTCCTAGATTGATGATTTGGTTATCGGTGCTTCTATCCTCCATGCATCTATACAAAGGTTCTAGAATATTAGTGACCTCAGTAAAGCAACGGGTCTGCTCTCCATCACCATAAATAGTGATCGGATCTCCATCATAGATATGGTGCATCCAGATTCCCAAAACATTCCGATAAGTATCATTCATATTCTGGTTTCTTCCGAATACATTATGGGGTCTTATAATAGTCCATTTTAACCCGAAATACTCTCCGGAGACTTCAATATCTTTTTCACAAGCCGCTTTAGATATAGCATATGGGTCTTTTGGGGATGGTCTTTGTGATTCCAAATATGGAGGTATGCAATCACCATATATGGACATGGAAGATGTATATATGAGTTTTTTCACACCATATTTGACACACATATTGAAGATGTTAGATGTGGCTACCATATTGTTCTTATAATTGAAGGATCTCATAAAATAAGAAAGAATCTCGGCGGCATAAGCGGCAAAGTGATAAACGTATTTTATATGGTATTGAGAAAATATCTTATCCAGTTCTTCCGGAGCATTGTCGGATGCTAGATCTATCTTAAAATTACGTACATTAGAAATCGAAAAATGATTTCCCCAGTCCGCTTCTAAATCAATACCTATAATTCCCGGATAGAATCCGGATTCATCTAATTGAAGATGGTTGCGATTTATAATATGCTCTATAAATCTAGATCCTATGAGACCCGAGGATCCTGTCACTAATATATATTCGTTATCCATATCACTAATATAATAATTCGCCACTATTCATAAAATTTCCCATTCTCAAATATTCGGACGCTTGTCTTATCAATCTCGGATCACTTGAATTAGAAATATTCGGGCCCATAGTAGCATAATAGTTTACATATTTTTCGTTAGTAACGCCTTCCCGGTCTTCAAACTCTTCTCGCAGATATTTGAATTGCAGAGATTCTTCCGCCAAGACTAGCTGAGCTTGAGACATGACCATATCATCGTGTCCGAAGCTGGCTTCATAGGAAGATCCGGATTGTGCGAAATTTTTCAGCTCTAATAAGAATTTGACATCGTTGTTTTGAATGTATCCTTTTTCGAATGCGGTCTTGAAGAGCTTGCACATCTTATTCTTGCTAGATTTAGTAATCCGGACCCCTAATTTGAACTTGTCATAATTATCATCATTATAGAATTTGATAATATTGCTATACCAATGCTCTTTAAGCTTGTCTATCCATAATTCCCCATATAAGTTATATTCTATGGAAATCAGGAATCTTTCCGGATGTAGATAGTTTTTATAGAACTCCGATAATCTAGAACAACATTCTTTATCATCCAAAGTGTTGGATCGAAAATATCCTATAGTTTTAGTAATAGGATCATTATTGTCGGATACCCCTATAATCTGATTGAAAGTTTGCACCGTATAATCTCCGCCTATGCCCTCGGAAATATCTGTAGTAAGTACTAAGTATTGATTTTTAAGATCATAAATATCCACCTCCGGATCCCAATAAAAATCATCATTGAAGCAGCCCGGCATATCCTTTACTATAAATTCTATAGTGGATTTAGCACAGTCATTAAGTTTCTTTTTAGAAATCAGAGCATTATTGGCGGAGCTGAATTCCGTTCCAAATTGTTCATTGAACGCTTCTTCACTGCCCAAGTTTCCGATTTGCATTTTCTTCCAAGCCTCATCCCGCTTATACCATATCTTTCTATCGGGATCCCATTCCGGAACCTGATCCCAGTCGACCTTAAATGCCGCATATTCATTTTCTCCTTTCACGGCGGCTGTATAGATCTTAGAAAATAACTCTAATCCATTTTGAGTAGAGGTGATCATCAGGCGGGCGCGTCCGGCGGAGATGGTAGGGAATATATTTTTATAGAATGGTTCTTGGATATTAGGAGCAATGTGAGCAAACTCGTCTAGCAATACACAGTGCAAGGTATAGCCGATACCGGAGCGTTGGGTGGTAGCTTCGGCGATGATCATGCAGCCGTTATCCAGAGAGATCTTGCCTTCATTCCAGACTCGGATTCCGGGCTTTAGAAAATATGGAAGTTCATAAAAGATATCTTTGGTTTTTTTCAGAATTTCTACGGCGGTATCTCTTTTGTTTCCTAATACCATAGCATTCTTGTCCGCATTAAATATTACATACCACAACATAAAGATGGCGGAGGTAGTGGTTTTACCGGACTGACGAGCCGAAAGCATGATACTCAAACGATTAGCTTGTAAATGTCTTAGGTAATCTTCTTGATAATCTCTTAATGTAATGCTTTGGATTCCATCCGGGGTCATCAGTTTGCAATAGGTATTAGCAAAGTATATGATGTCATTAGCACATCTTTTCCATTCTTGAATTTCTTCCGGTGTTCTTTTATATAGCAGATCCGGTTTTAATAGCTTCGTATTTTTTTCATAAAACGGATTGACCGCTAGAGGTAATCCTTTATCAATGCCGTCTAGAGCCTGCTTTATAATCTTGCTAGTCCACTGGACAGCCTCCGCTTTTTTACCACCGACTGTTTCTTTTATAGGGTTAAAAGCCATGCAATTAATTATTTTCACAAAATAATACGGATCCCGAACTATTTTTTTATAAAAACAAAGTCATAACATGGCTCGTTATCAGTTATTTCGTACATCCCCAAGCCTTACCGGACAAGTAAGATTGGATATAATTGTAAATAAAAATGAAGAATCTCAGCTAATTGCCGGTGATGAGATACACATAGTTCCTATTAATGATAATATAGATTTCAATGAGTCTAATAAAAGAAACACATTAAAGTATTCTCATAGAGAGAATATTAAAAATCTGTATCGAGAGATAAGCGAAGATTTTTATAGCACCGAAGGGGAATATGTCGGAAATTCTTGGCTATATGATAGTGTCACTAGAAAAGACCCGCATTCTCATACGTATATGGCCGGTCCCAAACGAATGAGATATACCCGATATGGAAAACAGATGTCATATATGATACCTATATGGATCTCCGAATATACGGATTTTAATAAGATGAGATTTGTGTGTCATATCGGGTCCGGCGATCGTGATGCTATTATAAGCTCTTTCAGGCTTTCACCGGACATTATCGGATATTTGCAAGAATATATGGACATGTCCGCCACCGGAGAATGCGTGTCCGATAATTTGTTGAATGTTGATTTAGAGAATATGGACTCATATATTCAAGGTGTGCAAGCCGACACCGGACAATATATGACGCGAGATACTTCTTATATAATGAATTTTCTTCTTAAGAGAGAACGACCGATGCTGGAATTAGATTCATCTTTATTAGATCTATTCCGCCAGAACAATATGATCGCCCAGCAGATATTGAATCTGAATTTTGTTTTTAATATTCAGGATATTTCCGGTGCTTGGCCCGAATACTATTTATATAATAAGCAAATACGTCTATGGATAGATGTCCAATATGAGAATAAATCCTTGGAATATAAGGATTTATATACCAATTATCAATTTATTCCTAAATATAATCTACAGTCCGGTGAATATACTCATGATAATGTGTTAGATTTTATGGAAGATTATAATTGCATTGATCTTGTGGGTGTGAATAAATTCACCCAGCCGGTGTTCCACTGGGCATTAGTTAACAATCCTAATTATATCTTTAATTTATATTCCGGATGCTCTCCTTATTTGGAAGGAGGACTGGTTTTAGACGGAGGGACTTTTAATTGGGTGGATATTTCATTAGATGAAGCGGATCCATGGAAACAAAATTGGAAATGGGCTAAATTTGCTAATAAAACGGGTATAACAAATTGGAGAAGCGATTATGATGATGACATGTCCGCCGGGCATCCGGAGCATAGATTTTCTAAAATTATAGTTAACTCCGGTAGCTTAGCAATAGAAAGCAATATGTTTAGAAAGTTCTTTGATGATGAAGATATGTCCGCGTGGTCCGATGTGTGGGATAACTTAAAATCTAAAAATATATGGATAACTACGGTTTTAAATTCGGATCAAATTGAAAAATATAGTTTTAATTTTAGTACCCCTGGAGATAATATATGCATTTTTATAAAATGCAATAGTTTCGATAATCTGGTATTGTATAAAATGTGTCATGATTCCGATCTTCCCGGTATTATAAATGACATTCCGGATGGTTATGATGGTGTGAGTCCCGAAGATATGATTCTAATCAAGAGTTTATTAAGATATATTATAGGAGACAGTCCTGTGTCGGATAAGAATTTGTGGGATAGATGGATAAAACCCAATCTTATTGAATTTGACAATATCATGGATATTTACAAGGAGAATAAGACCTTTGTAGGTCAGCAAACTAAAGAATTTAAATATATAGAACCGGAAAATATAAAATATGATTATATGTATAGATATTCCGGAAACCTATGTCCGATTTTTATCGATCCCGAAGATCCGGTGTTCTATAATCAATACTATAGATATTATCAATGGGATAATAAACGGAGTGATGTAATGAGGGAATGTTCTATATTAAAAAACAAGAGAATACCAATGTCTTATCCATCTATTAAACTAGGTGAAGACCATGAAGGCAATATAAATTATTTCCCGTGGATTGAAGGCGGAAACTCCGGATCATCTCCTTTTTATTCCGATTGGAATACCGATATGATTTGGGGCAGGAATAATTTATTATGGAATCTGCCACCCACGGTAATATTCCGAAAAGAAATTCCGAGGAATCTATCGCCGGAGGAAATAGATAATGAAATATGGCTGGGCTTTATTAATGCCCTTAGAGATATGAGTTCCTCACAAGATTGTCCATTGGTGGATATTATAGAAGCTCACATGGATGAATTTTATGAATTTATAAATAAAAATTATACAATAATTCAAAATTTTGAATATAAGAGTCTTACCGACATTGACAATATTATTTATACAATAACTTATAAATTAAGATAGTCCAATTATGGCCGAAATTAGAGATTTTTTAGCCGATATGACGGTCCCAACCCTATCTTCGCAGAATTTTGCGACAGATTTCGAAGAATTTTGTAAAGCGGTAAGGGATAACATAAATAAAATAGTAAGTGCTCCGTTTCTCAAAGGAGATCGAGGTAGTCGAGTAAGAATTAAAAATGAATATTTAAAACTTCAAGTAGACGCGGATGGAGCCCCCGTACCGCCCGGAGAAATCGGAGATCATGAAGAGTGGTCCGATTTTGCCAAAAGCTTGATTTGTGCTATATACGGCACTCATCCCGGAACTATAAATCCGGATCTGCCATTGCCATTAGTAGATATAGATTCAAATCATCCAAATGGCCTTATAACTCCGGATGATTCCGACTGGGAGAATATGATTATGATAGATGGCGGATATGTAACTCCGGCGGGGCTTGGATATGAATTTGAATCTTTCGGAGATTCGGCCGGAACTATGCCGTATGGGAATGGTAAAGTAAAGATAATTTCAGCCACTGACACCAGTACGACCGTGCGTGTTGTTGAAAATAGTGAACCCGGCTGGGTTGGGAGAGAGTTTGTAATCAGCGCTACCGAAGATAATTTTGATCGGAGCGAGTATTATCAAATTATGGAAAATGGCATGGCGGTCGATGTGTGGGTAAAAATTGGAGATAAGATATATTTGCCGAATGATGGTGAAGACGATCCGGAACTGTTCTTCTCTTATGATATATTTAATGATTTAGAATATATCCCGGTATGCTATGATGAAGATTCCGGTAAGAAGTTCTTATGTGTACCGTTTTATTTCTTCGATGGCAGGCTTAATTATGTCGGATATATGGATTGGACCCTTTCTCTATTTCGGGATATGTCCGTTACCGTATTTGGAGAGGCTGATTTTATGGGCGACCCAACTAGAGAAGATATTGAAAATCCAAATTGCTGGAATTGGATTATGAATACTACCAATGCTCTGCCTAAACTATATTATAATACGGAACTTGATCAATTTTGTTGGGAAATTGCCGGGGAACAAACCAATATCATCGCACAAGGGTTAAAAGGCGACAAAGGAGATTCCGCTAATATTTGGTTATGCGGAGGAGAAGTTACCGGCGGCGTTGCCGAAGAGATTATTACAATTAACAGGATATTAGCACCCTACGATGGCATGCCGATTTCTAATATACAAACCGGGGATTTAATTATAGCGGTATATGACGACAGCACCGGACATGAAGAGCCCGGAGAAAATCCTCCATACCGCCGCGTTCAATTCGGTATTGCTCACGTTTCAGGCCCGCAATGCTATATTGATTATAAATATGATTGCGAAATTATACACAAACTTCGAAATTATAGCTTGCATGATTATCTAAGAAGTATCGGTGTAGAGCCGAATGGCGATAATGCTAGCGGAGGATTAATCACCGCATTATATTCATTAGAAAGAGGAATGCGAACCAATGCTATGGCTATGTGGGCTAGCCAATGGAATCCGAACCTCGGCGATAATGGTGGATGGAATGATAATCAGCATTTCATAGCGCCTATATCATTAGCGAAAACGTCCGGCGATCTGATGAATACCGATAAGAACACTTTGCCTAACAAAATATTAAATATTCTATATGATACAGTTGTTTTCAAAAAAACAATACAGGCTGATAATATTGTCACTAACAACGGCATAACTACTAATGCTGTCAGCACTTTGCAAACACCGATTACCGGAAACTATCTGAAAGAATATCGATTGGGTGTATTATGTAATATTTTATCAGCCCGAAAGTCCGATAATCCGATTACTGGCAGGATGGGAGAGGGTAATATTATTAGTACTGATGATCTTGATACGCTTTCCGGTACCGGCTCGACAGTAAGATCAACGGGGGAATTTCTATATATAGAAAGTGAATTGGTTGTGGGCTGGATACCATCCCTTATTGCGGATATATTCCATGAGAACTTAAGCGATAATCGAAACAACCCGACGCTGGACATATATCGTGCCCAAAAATATCATCTTTATGTTAGAGTGCCGGTGTTAGGTAGTATTGGTAAGGCTAGAATTTCATTAGACGGCCGTTCTTGGAGCCAGACTATATATTTGAATACGACATCCGGCACATCCGCTAATGCCGCATCTTCATTATCACATAAGGGCTCGGGAAGAAATATGACTATATCTATTGATGAGAATATGAAGTTCGAGGAATTTACAAAGTGGCAAAATAAATCAACCATTGATTCTTGGTTTGCAAGTCATGACATATATTCGCAAATCCGCCTTACCGGATATAAATATACACACAATAATCAAACCTCCCTTGAGTTTTTCTACGAATTTGCAACACCCAAAGGATTTTTGCGTAAAGATAAAATCAAATATAAGGCGGATAGTGGAGAAAACCGATACTATTTCTATCTAAATCAATTTAGATTATTAGATGGAAGTTTGAAGATGTCCGCTAGTGGGGGCTTTAATATAGATAACTTATTCTGGTTTGGATCACGCAATATAACAACCGTGTTTGCCGATAGACAAGACACTACTCCGGAATCCTTGAAGTGGCCGCTTACGGATGATGGATATTCGTTCTTGAATTATTTTAAATCAGGACAGAATAATTATATTCGTACAACAAACGATGAAGGTAATTATATGTGGCAAGGCCGCATTTTAAGTGCTAATCCTAAAGGTAATACGACTTCCGGTAAAAAACAAGATCTTTATTATATCAACACATCGTTTTATGAAACTCTTTACCCATCCGACTTCTTTACATTCATTGTTAAAAATCCGGATAATGATACCTATAATGATTCTATAAGACATATTTCTAAAGTACCCATAAATTCAGCAATACATATTTATCCGGAAGGAATATGCGGTTTAGCATACGATCGCGTTATAACTAATAGCAATAATTCCGCATGGAATCCGGATGTCGTGGATCCTGCGGCAGCTACAATCGGAGCATATGTACCGGCGGAGTATCAAAGTCTCCAATTATAAATATATGATGAATTAATTATTATTGAAATACCAAATAAAGGATAAGAAATGAATAGTATTTACAAGACATTGGTGAAGCTCGATTTTCCTACAATTCTTTTCGAAGCTTCCGCTCAGACTACTACGGGTCAAGATTTAATCAGCAAGTATAAAAAAGCATGCATGGCCGGAGAGACCACATGCGCAATGGTTAACAATTTTATTAGAGAAGCAAAGGATTATACTTATGACTCTGGAGTAGCAGAGGCGCTTGGTAGAGTATCCGATGTTTTGAATGCTAACAAATATTCTTGGGCTATCTCAAGTGCTTGTGAGAACATTCAAGCTAATAAGTCTACTTATAATTATTTAGCTCGCAATGCGGCTGAAAAAGTCATGCCTATTTTGGAAATGGAAGAAGACGAAGTCGTCCAATACATCAAAAGCGGTGCTTTCAAAAGTGTAATGCATGTAGAACAATTCCGCAATATTGCTAAATCTATTTATAAAGACCAACCTATTGTAGAATACATCAATAACTTCAAAGCCACTAGACCTATTTCTATAGTAGAAGATAATGATGGTGCAATATTCTTCGAGGTACTTGGTAATATATATAAGATTCAGGACAAGCTTTTATATGAAGCAAAATCTAATGAAGTTAGTGACACATTTATCACTATTTCTCAGCTCCTGGAAAGCAATATGGTTTCTTTAGATACCGTTAATGAAACTGTGACTTTGAATTTCGGTAACAAAAAATACGAAGTTTCTAAACAGGATGAAGTTACTTTAATTTCCGGCGACAACAAGAAAGTTATGACGACATCCCAGTTGCGCGAAAATAACAATTTATATATTTCCGCTCTTCCTAATACGGCATCTAAATATAACCAAGCTGCCGTATTGGAAGCTTTAGCTAAATTAGTGGAGAATTTCGATAAAGTTCATGTTATGGATAATGTGTATGTAATTGAGTCGCAGTTTGATAAATTCTTCATTATTGAAAATGATGGTAAAGCTGCTGTTAAAAGCATATTGTCCGGTCACAATGTGAGATTAAATGAATTTGGAGATATTACGGAGGTACTTAATACCGTTAAAAAGCAAACCAAAGTGGACCTCACCGAGAAGTTTTCCGAAGCAATTGGTAAGAATATCCGGGATGCGGAAGCACAAGAGGCTCAGCAAATCCAAGAATCTCTTGAAAGTTCCGAAAATGACCAGAGACGCCGGAAGATTGCCGAGCTCACCCAAAGATATAAGAATGATCCTGCCAAGCTGGCCGTGCTTTCTAAGATAGCATCAGAATTGAATTCACTTTAATCAGATTGTGAATATAATAAGAAAAGGACCTCACGAGGTCCTTTTTTTTATTTTGGGAATCTTACTATTTTATGATATTTTCCCCAAGCATTTGGTGTTGGATTATATTTTTCCGATTTTTCAAATCCAAACTTCTCATATAATTTATACAGCACATCTAATGATATTTTAAACATATCATCCGGATCTCCAACAAGAACGATATTATTATCATCCGCCCACAAAGATAATTCACTTAAAACGTACGAAGCTATTCCCCGATTACGGAGAGCCGGTTTTACTTGTATGGATACAAGTTCTATTACCATGCTGTCAGTATGAAATAATTTTTTCTGGGAGTCATCTCGTTTAAGTATAAGTTCACTTAAGCCATATTCTTCGGATAATTCCGGATGAAGATTATCTTCCGAATCCATGCTAATTATAAATGTTTCTAGATTTCTCGAAAAAGACTTTTCAAGTGATTTGTATAAATTTCCGGGTTTTATTTTCACACCAGTTTTTCCTATAATAGATTCAATAATGTGCTTCATAATTAAATAATACTGGGTTCTTCCAAAGGATCTTTCGACTCTTTTTTAAAATTCATTGGCGTTGTCTAATAGATATTTAAGAGAATAATCCATATTTTGTATGATAATAGCCGGGTACTCATATTTGAGATCGTTCATAAATTCATCCCAATGATCTTTGACGGCTTCATATGCCGCCAATGTTTCTCTATCCGGATCGTTTTTATATCTGTCATAACACTTTTGAATCCACTCTTCTTTAAGAGATGGGTCCGGGAAAACCACTATATATTCTTGATTTTTAGATTTTAAATATCTTCTTATTGCCTCATGCGACGGTACTAACACATTATATCCTTGATTCGCTAAGTCTATAGCTACATTACAAAAAGATTCATACCATCCAATCGGCCGGATTTTCATATTATCTTCACCAACCCAAAAGCAATCGCTTCTTAAATCAATCCAACCTATTTCTTTTAAAGAACTTTTCCCTATACAAGGAAAACCAACAACAATTTTACCCATTTTATATATTTATTTTTTAGGATCAAAAAATATAAATTTTCTTCTATAATCGAGTCCTAATAAATTGTCAAATACATCTTTAAGTTCATTATATACAACTCCGGCCATATCATTTCCCTCGGCATTCTCCATAATGCGTGATGTATTTATATATTCATTATTGTCCCGGTATGTCACATCCATTATAAGAGGGCTTTCAATCCATGCACCCCTTAAAAGATATCCTACCATGGTCATTTGAACTAGATCTTCGTGTGTTAGATCTACTATGCCGGGTGCAAACGCCGGATTTTTTATAAACCTACTTCTTAATACCCTAGGATGCATCGGTGGAATAGCACCGGCCGGCATGGAATTGTATCTCACAGCACACTCGATCGGAAACGATAGAGTCCAATTTCCCACACACAATGGATCCGAATTTACCAGCTTATAATCAAGAGAATCCGAATACCAGCAACTATAAAACATATCCGTGTTTATATCATAAGTAGAAGAAAACCTGTCGGCGGACATATAATCTATTTCGGATCCGCAAAATTTATCACACTTATCAATATATTCTAAAGCATTCGAAAATAATATATCGTCGTGATCTAATTGTATAGTCCATTCATCGGGCTTGCATGAGATATGAGTTATAGCCTCTCTCTTTACTTCCCCTATAGAATACCCTATCATATTTTTTTCAAAGATTTTTACTTTATGGGAATCTTTTTCATATATGGGGTGGGTTTTTATAAATTCATTAAATGTTTTTTTGAAAAATGGCACTTCCGCCGCATCCAGGACTATCCATTCCCAATCCGTATACGTTTGATTCATAACAGATTCTATAACCATTTCGATGAGTGGCATTCTCTTATGTGTTGGTGTGATAATGCTTATCATAAAAATTCTTAAAATTGTAAAAATCTTGGATTCCAATTTAATGATATACCTAAACCAATATAAGGAGACATTTTTACGGATTTGTCCGGAAATGATACGCCATACCCGACTTGTAATCCTAAACCTAACCCAAATTGCTTCCTATTTTTATATTCATTTTTAGGATTTGAAATGGCTATAGCCGTACCGTTATGGAAATATATCGGATAATCCGACTTAAGATCCATCCAGGTATATCCTTTTTTGTCTTTATATATATAACTATCAATCCAGACATCCTGATTTAAATCTATTATAGCATCACCCTCCGTCTGTAATTTGCCAGTCTCACAATTCACACCATATGGTATGGATACATTTAAATAACGCGAAGATTTTCCAAATACGGTAGTATCGGATATTGTAAGTATTCCGGAATCGGACCATATTTCTTCTATGTACATAGTATCGTGCACAACCTTAACGGATGCCCAGATGGTATCATGCATGCCGGCAACATATTGTAAGATAGTGATGGGTTCTTTGCCTTTTTCCAATTTCAGGCTATCCGCAAGCTCATTCATTCTTAGCTGCAAGGCCCTCATGGTGGCGGCATTTAGCCCATTTTTATCTTTGTAATTTTTCAAAGTATCGTTCATGGCTAGTATATTGTTTTCTAACCGGAACGTCTCTTTTTTATATTTTGATGCATTATCACATTGCTTGAATAACAATATGCTCAATACCAAACACATTGTAAGCAATATCCATTTAATATTTTTCTTAAAAAAAAAAATTTGATTTTTTTAAAAATTCTTTAATCTTCTTTGAATTCATATTATCAACATTTCAAAATTATACATTTTAATATATTTGTTCCGTATTTTAGACCTCCAATCTTTAGGGAGTTTATCTAACATGTCATAAAATTCTTTATATCCTTGATGAGTTCTCCGGTGATTAAAGATTTTAAGTACTAGCGCATCTACGGAATCATCGTCTTCTAAGAAATCCAATTTATTGGGAAGAAGATATCTGTCTAAATAATGCAATAGTATAGCATAATGGCTATATAAAGAATCTCTGTTGTTGTTTTGAATCCAGCTTTTCCAATAATATTGGGCGGCGTCAGCCGGATTTGTTTTCACTAGCATGTCCGCCGTGAATTCCGGATCCGTATGAATTGGACCATAATCGGAGTTTTTTAATATACAAGAAATCAGGGTCTCCTGTGTGGTTATCAACAAGTTTGTGGTACCATCTGTTGTAGAATATGGTATATATAAATTTTCATTATCATCCATACACCATCCGGTAGTGAATTCTATACCGGGTTGCTCGAATTTAAACCCTTCGCTGGCCGTAAACGACGTAAAATCATCATTAATAAACCCGATATGGTGCGTATATTGCAATTTTCCATCTATTCTTTCCGAATTGTGTACTATACACATATATCCGTCATTGTGTTTTATAAGCGGCGTAGATCCTCTGAAAAAAGTAGTCCCTATAGGTACGGAGCCCTCAAATCTGGATAATTTTGTATCTAGATCGCTATATTTTACCGGGACAATATTGAAATTCCCTAAATCATTTGAAAATACACCCGTCTCTTTATATTCAGCGGAGACCATATATACAAAATCCATATCTTTCCCCGGAATAGCCATCCAGTTCTTTTCCGTACACAGGCTCCCGTAATAGTGAGTCATTCCCGGAAGGAACCCATATTTGATATAATCATCCATGTTATCATTCGGAATATAATACACCATCGCTTCCGCACAAGGATATTCATTAGTGAATTGGGTGCCGTAAATATATAAGGTATTATCCCATACGGATAGTCTAGGGTCTTCTAATCCTAGAAATATTCCTTTATCTTTATTTGGTACGGTATTGAATTTTTTTGTTTCAATATATATTGGTGTATCCGGGTCCGATATTTTAAATATTTTTGGATCTATTTTTCCTATACGGCATATGGAGTTATTTAAATATGATGTCATATGGTTTTCTACAAAACCCCAATCATAATGGGGATATCCTCCTATCGGAATATTAGTGGACTGTCTGATAGATAAAACCAGCTTGCCGTTATAAAAAGCAATTCCGGCGGAACCTCCGACATATCGAGGAGTGGAATCCGTATATAAATGATAGATTTTTGCTTTTTCGCCTAATATATTTTTCAGAATTTTCATAAGCTTTTATAAGATGCGCTCCACCTCGCTCATATTATTTACGTCGGCGGTTTCAAGCCGATCATTATCTATATTGTATTTTATATTATAAAAATCAACCTCCGACATATATTGGAAATTATAATCCTTATCCACATTCCGGATAGACCTCATCAGATATGATCGTGCTAATCCCATCGCTCCTTTTTTGCAAAAATAATCAGCCGCATGCATTAATATCTCGGGATTGTCAGGGCATATTGATTCTAGTATAGAAATAACATTATATGCTTCCAGATCTCGAACCCCCCATCCTATCGATCGCAGGATGTTTAATAGATATGTGATTCTTTTTTCTATAGAAATCGGAAATTCCGAACTTCTTTCATACATCCTCCAGTATCTGCAATATGCTTCCGCCGGATATCCATTTTCTATGCAAAATTTTGCTTCTTTTTCGGCCTTTTCAAATCCATCATAGTTGTTATAATAAATGGATGCATTTGGTAAAAATTCCATATTTTCACCAAGATCTAATTTTCCATCTATTAGTTTGTCTATATTAGTATCCGATGTTTCTATCATATATGAAAAATTGTCTTGCAATGCGAACGGAATATAAAACCTTCCATTATTATATGCCAATCCATTAGTAAATTCTATATGGTGGTCATTAAACGAAAATGACGGAGATATTTTAATGATATTCCAGTCTTTATCCCATATTATGAAATGATGTATATATTTAGCGACTTTTCGCTTCATTTCATTTAAATATAATTCGCAAGTATGTACAATGGCTATGTGCGTATTGTCTTTATATGGGATGACCTGCGATGAACCGCGGAATAAAGTACCCTCTTGCCATGGTGCATTATATATGCCATCTACCCCGGATATATCATACCATTCTTTTTCCAGCACTATTTCGGCTAGCATTTTTCCACCTAGATCTTTGGGGTCTACTTTCACTATGCATACCGGGTTTGAAGTCCTCATGAAATGCCAAGGCATATCGATAATGGGCACCCAATTTTTTTCACAATAACTCTCCCAGGGTATTTCTATTTTGGTTCTAGATAATTCATCACCATCTTCCGTAATTTCCATTATCTCCATCCTCCCCATCCCGGTAGGATTGTCATCTCGCCGGACTCCTATAGCCAGTAGTTTTTCATCCCACCTTACCAACCTAGCATCTTCCAATCCGACAAAATCCCATTGTTCCGGCTTATCGTTTTTTGTTGTATTTATGATGTTGTATTTTATATTATTCTCCGTATATTCACACAACCAATTCCGGGTTCTGAGATGTGAATGATCATATTCCGGTATCAAATAATGAACCGGTCCCCAGGAAGACCAGAATCTGTATGGGTTTATGGAATTGTGAAGGATATAATTAACATTTCTAAGAATTAACCGGATTTTATCACCGTCCGCAAATACGGATGGGTTACAGATGCCGGGCCAGTCTAAACCGGTTATCGGAATCCTTAATGGAGCTAAATAAGTGGTTTCCGATGATCCTAGTATATTGACTAAATTTCTATATTTCGGATAATGCAGGCTAATCATAATACATGTGTATTTAATGAAAAATAGTTTTATCATGTACGAAATTTAGATCTCTTATACTAACTTACATTATATTATGATTATTTTTTAATCATTAAAACATATTATATGGAAACTTATAATCCTTACGAATATAATATATTGCAAGAAAATTTACAGGAAGCCGGAGTAATTTCGGAAGCTCGTGTGCAAGATATTCCCGGAATGAATACAACTACTAAATTCAAGCCCAAATATTCTTCTAAAGACATAGAATTTGCGGAAAAGAAGTCTAAAAAGACTATTGCTCGGTTCTTTTCTAATCTTTCTCGACTGGGAATGAATTATGATGAACAGGTTATTAAAAACATGCGGGCTATCCCGGCCGATAAAAACCTGTTGCCCGATGAAAGACAGATTACATATCAGAATCTCTTCCAACAACTTCAATCCGCCTGGAAACAAAAGGCTAATGCGGATCAGAGTTTTTATGAAAAAGATATTTCTAGCAAGCGAGAAAACCTCCGGACATTAGCTATGCAGCCGGAATTAGAAGATATATTAGATACATTTTCTAATGAAGCCATTGTATATGATTCCAACTTTGTTTATTTTGCGGAACCTTTTATTGATGACAAAGACCTTGTGGATTATAATAAAAGTGTCCGATCAAAGATTAATGATTGTGTGTCCGCCGGATTCAAACGTTTTTATAAGATGCTTAAATGGCGAACCAAGGCGTGGGATGATTTCAAAAGATTTCTAGTAGAAGGTTGCCTGGCTTGGGAAATAGTATATGATTCTTTAGAGAAACCTACAAAAATCATAGGACTCGTGCCATTAGATCCGGCAACACTTACTAAGAAATTCGAGAATGATAAATGGTATTGGGTACAATATAAAGATGTCAAGGCTAAGGAAAGAAAATTATTGGATTCTCAAGTAATATATATAGTATTCCAAGAAACGGAGGCTATATCGAGAACCAGTTATCTAGAGCGGTTAGTACGGCCATTTAATATTTATAGAATCATCGAACAAGCTCAGATTATATTTTGTGTCACTAATGCTCAGTACAAGATGAAATTCACGATTCCGGTGAAAGGCATGAACCGGGCATTAGGATCTCAGACATTGAATTCGGCTATGCAGAGATATCGGGAAGATATCAAATTTATATCGGAGAGCGGTGAACTGACTATTAATGGCCAGCCACAAATGCCTTTCAATAAGGAATATTGGATGGCGGAATCGGAGAGCGGAACACCGGACATCGAGACCCTTGCCGGAGATTCCGGTCCCGATCTTTTAGATTCCGATTATCTGAAATTCTTTAGGAACCAGCTTTATAAAGTATCTAAAATCCCGTTGAATAGATTTGATGTAGATAGCGGAGAAGGCTGGTTTGGTACCGATGCCGAGTCTTATGCCCGAAACGAAATAGACTTTGGAAGATACGTCACTAGAATGAGAAATATATTCTCACAGATTATCTTAAAGCCTATCTGGATCCAGCTATGCCTGGATATGCCCGAAATGATGGATTCTCCGGAATTCCAAGATTGTATCCAGCTCCACTATCATTCCTATAATCTATTTGAAGAGATGATGGAAATCCAGCTCATGGATCGCCGTATTGAATCTATCAACAATATGAAAGAACTTCAAGATATGGATATGGAAGGTAATGAAGTAACCTTCTTTGCTTCTAAGTTCTTAGTTCAGAAATACTTACATCTTTCCGACGCAGATCTCAAACTCAATGAGAAATATAAACAAGAAGAAGTAGAGAAATTCAACTTAGCTGGCGGTGAAAGACCACAGCAACCCGGACAATCCAGCCGTTATGGCAGTACTCCCGGTAGTTGGGAAAGCATGCTGGCTAAGATGAGCGATATGGAGCGGAGGATAGATGAAAAGCTTAAAAAGTATAAGGACCTTATCAGTGAATCTGAAGAGTTATAGTATTTTAAAAAAAAAAAACTAATATATGAAAAGTTTAACGGAATCTATTAAGAATGTCAAAGAAAGAAGAACTCCATATCAAATTGATCAAAATGATCTAAAAAAGGTGGAAAAAGTCTTGAATGATAAAAAAACCTGGAAAGAATTATCTAAATTATGCAACCTATCGGAAGAAATCACCAAGCTATATTGCACTAGCCGATTGGAAATGCTTTCAGATCCGGAGTGGTATGAAAATTTCGAAGGAGTGCGTGATCTTAATATGACTTATGCTATTTCCGAATTAGCCGATACTGATGATGAAGACTTCCAAATAGAATTAGATGATGAAAATATTTCCGGATGGGAATGGCAAGATATTAGTAATTTGGTCACCGATGTTATGAACAGATGCCTCAAGGCTTTAAGATACTCTTAATAGATAGAATTCAATGTGAAAATCAACATACAAAGGTCTCGCAAGAGACCTTTTATTTTTTATATAATTATAGTGAAAATATGGAAGAAAAAATTACATTATCCCCTTATACCCCGGAATGGGAAGATGCTATAGATATGCAGTTTATGCAGTCGGTGATTGAAGAAGTCACCCAGTCCTGCTTACTTCCTAACCCTATACCACTCGCCCGTATTCCGAGAATCATCGAACAGGTAGCCAAGTGGTTCTGGCAAAATGATGACCAATCAGTAGAGCAGAGATTTTATTTGATTAAGAACACCGAGTTCTGTAAAGGAAATATGATGAACAAGATAGTGCAGCTTCCCCCTCAGATCATGGCGGTCCAAGGCTGTTATAAAACCAATAATCTCAAATACGGCGCTATGGGAGATTTCTCGGTAGAGAGAATGATGTTAAGCACGTATTCTATGTATGGTGGAATAGGTGCTATTGGTGGGGGTATGGGAGCTAGTGCAATCGGATATAATTTAAAGGATTATGTAGTATCTATGTATGAAGTGGATACATTTCAGCAGACTCTTCAACCCACTCTTTCTTATAACTATAATATGTTCTCTAAAAAACTTATTGTATATGGTGATCTTGGATTAAGTGATGTATTGATTGATTCTTGGAAGCGGATCCGCCTGCAAGATTTATATCAAAACTATTACTTCTTCCGTTACTGTGTATGTATGGTCAAAATGTCATTAACACAGATCTTCGGAACATTCACTTTTAAGTATCCGGGTGGTGTGGAAATCAACTATTCCGATTTTAAAAGCGACGCTCAGGAGGAAATTGAAAAAATTGAAGAAGAAATCCGGAACCTACATGCTAATGATTACTTCTTCCAACCAAACACATTATAATCATGAAACATATTTATGAATCTATAATAGGTCGGAGAGGGACATCAAATAATCCAATTATCGAGTTGCAAGATGGAGATGTTGTAGTCCTAAGAAATAATCGTTATATGGTAGTCTATGGAGATATGATTCATGGTAAAAATACATCCACTGGCCCGGATGAAGGTATAGCTATAAATAGTTATAATCATAATTTGATATATAAACACAAGAATAGAGGGATGGATATTATGGCTATATATAGATTTACGGACCCAGGCCCCATAGATCCGGAAGAACAATATGTCAGTTCCTATCTTAAGTCATTTGTGGCCCTCAATTTGAAAGGAAATATCCATTATGGTATGAATACTATATTTGAAAGAAAGTGAAACTATGGCCGATCTGAAAAAATCATTATCCAAAACCTTAGGATGGGAAGGTGGTTATGCCAACGATCCTAAAGATTCCGGCGGACCTACATGGCGAGGGGTTACCTTAAACACCTATAAGGCATACTGCCGGAAGAAAGGCAAGCCCGCACCCACCATAGAAGATCTCAAGAAGCTCACGGAAGTCGATATCTTGGATATCGCTCGAACATTGTTCTGGAACAAGATCAAAGGAGATAATATAAAGAACCAGTCTATTGCCGATCTGGTCTTCGACTGTGTCTGGATGTCCGGACTCGGATATGTCCGGATGATACAGAAATCCTTGGGTGTATCTATGGATGGAGTATTCGGATCTCAGACACTTTCGGTATTAAATTCACAATCTTCCCCGGAGTTATTCGACAAGCTAGTACGACAAAGAAGAGCATATCTAGCCAACTGCAATGGAGCAAAATTTTATCTCAAAGGATGGCTGCGAAGATTAGAATCTTTCCAATATAAATAAAAAAAAGGACCACCGGTCCTTTTTTAGTCTCTCTTCCAGATCTGCTCCATATTATATTTCGGAATCATATGTTTTAGATCGCGTAAAAATTTTAATATATAACTAGTATCCCATGCGGACTGTTTAGATACTTCATTATACTTACGAGGCAATTTTCCGGTTCGATCTCTCCATACTTCCATGATATCATAAGACTCACTCATATTATAGCACATATTTCTGTCATAAAAAGAAAGACTAAATACTTGAGTAGTATCACTATCCCAATAACTGATTATTCGTTCTTTTGAGTCATTTATAATCCCAACCCGCCAATTCCTAAGTATTAATATATCCCCCGATTCGAGATTGGATATTGAGAAGTTCGGTGTTGTCATTCCTTTCCTTCCTATTATAGATTCATGTATGTGCTTCATATTTCTAAAAAACTTCATATTTGCGATATAACAAGCGATCTTATTTTAGATGTGCAGTTATGTTAGTTATATCCCGATCGCTTAAAATAAGCGCGTTTCCGGCGCAATATGCGCATGTTTTTATTTAGATTTCCATATAGGAGAATTATGGTTGATAAAATTTTCAATTTTTTTATAATTAGGATTACGGATGCTATTGCCGGAGCGATATATACTTACAATATCAATATCACAATCATTATATTCACCACATCTGATATCTCTAAGCATATTGTCATATGAACTTAAAAAATCATCAATATATACGTTCATAATATTGATCGAGGCTACCGCGTAATATGTAAGCATCATATCGTCTTGTAGATACCAACACATCCCATTCCTCATTACTAATATGTCTCCTATCCGAATATCGTCTTTTGGTGAAAATTGACTCCCTTTCCGGCCTATTATAGATTCGATAATATGCTTCATAATATCTATTTTCTTAAAATAATTTTGAAAAATTCACCATAGAGAAAAATGTACTCGGCTCAATAGCCCATTTGATTTTTTTCCCTTACGGCTTTATTGCTTCTCAAATATCCGGTAGTAATTGATGCCATCATACTGGGGTTCATTTCTATAGACTCATTAATATATTTATCTAGTTTTTTCATCATATTTTCATTTTATTTTTCAGATCATCCCAGAGATCTCGGAATCTTTCATAATTTGCAGTATTTAATACTCCTCTATACACTTCTACTATATCATCCTCCGGACAATCGGGAATCCGAAGATCCATATCGTATTCTTGATGCAATCCCAAACACCAAATAGTCCCGGGCTGGCCACCTTCCGGCATAGTGTAGGCTTCAAGGTTGACTCGTTTGATTATCTGATGCTGGACTCCGGGGGAACATTGTTTATAATCCAGACATATATAGTACCAGCCGTTTCTTGTCTTTAAGACATCTAAATGTCTTAAATCTGTTATTTTGGGATTAGATAAACGTTTTCCCCTAAAATATTGCGAGCCTTTCCGGCCTATTATAGATTCTTGTAATGTTTTCATAATTACTCCTTAGATTTATTTTGATTCCGAATAATCTCTCTCATCATAACCTTATCATCATTCAAAGCTTTTTCTCTATCTATAGCCTGTTTATATCCGGATTGGCATAATTTTAATGAATCTTCCAGAACAATGATTTTTACACTTAATGAATCTATAATTGTCTTTTGAGAATATATTGTGGAATCTTTAGAAGCAATGGCCTCCGTATATTGTGCATCCTTCCACCGATCCTTAGTCTTATGAGAACAATGAGAGCATGTCTGTAAAAATATGATACACAATAGAATAATTATAACTACCTTGGAGTTATCTAATATTTTTTTAAAAAAGTTCTTAAGTTTTTCCATAAAATTAAACTATTTCTTTCATCCGTTCTTGTAAAATATTCCAAATTGTTTGAAAATCCGGATAATCTTTATTAACGAATATACCTCTATATACGGCTACTATATTATATTCTTTACCACCGGTCTTACAACGAAGATCTTGATAATAGTGGTTTAAACCTAACCGTAATACAAGACCACCAATAATTCTATAAACATCAAATTCATTAATTCTAGCTACTCGATCCTGAAACCTATCCGGATCTATACATATATAGATATTGCCATTTGCACACTTTACCACATCTAGGTGGTGCAAATCTTCTAGTTTAGGATTAGATAACTTATATATTGATTTAGATCCTTTCCGTCCTATTATAGATTCTTGTATAGACTTCATATTTATAGTATTTCTAAATCTTTAAGATGTTCATTGACACTTAAGAGTTTTTCTATAATTCCGGTATCAGAACAACCCGATTGTGTCGGATACATCATAGAGCAAAATAGATTTATCGGCTCTTTATGATCATCATAGACATTATCGATAAATTCTATATCTCCGGAAATTATGCACTTCTCAATCAGTATAGCTTCTTCTTCCGGAAGATTATCTAAACAGTCCCCAATCCGATTGATATTATATTCCGGAGAAGCATATTTCCACCCTTCTACTAAACATTCGAACATATCATCCCCGACTAAAGTTTCTTCGAGATTCCGATAATTGCTAGATATTAAGCTTTCACTATATATATCCAAGAGTTCTTGTAAAAGCGGGCGAGTTTTTTTATCACTCTGCAGCCATGTAATTACGGATTTAACTCTCTGTGATACGGCCGCTCCGGTAATACCATATTGTTTTGCTAGTTCTACTCCGGTCATCTTTTTATATCCGTGTAATCCAAAGTATGAATAGAATATAGAAGTGGTCTTATCCGGGAACTTCTTATCTATCATATCATAGATTTTTTCCATTTGTCCGGTATCTTGAATCTTTCCGGCGGACGGGTCTACGGTCATTCCCGGGAGTTTATCCGCCAAGTTCCCATTTTCATTATCACTATTAGTAATATCTATACGAACAGTAGAGAAAGAACGTCCTTCTTTTTCGGCTTTTTCAAATCCATGCTGAGTGACCCGGACCGTTCTGGAATAATTGTTAATATCATTAAGGATCTGTTGTTTGATGCGCCATCCGGCATATTGCTTGAAACTAAGTTTCTTCATTTTATCATCCTCAACATTAGAATGAGTATTTCTTTTGTAATCGTTCATGGCTTTAACCAACCCCATATTGGCCGCACTTACCAATGAATTCCAATCTAACCCACACTTGCCTCTATATTTAGCGGCAATAGATACCGCCAGTTTAGAATATTGCTTCACAATACGAGCTCTTCCTCTCTCGGAAGTAAGATCAAGTGTAATATCCTCTATATTTTTATCGCCGGATATTAAAGATTTTCTATCTTCATCATTTACAAGAAGAGGAAGTATTCCTATATTAGCATCTCCAATATTATTTAGATCATTTTTCAGACTTTCAATATTACTCTGGGATATGCCGGTGTCTCGTGCTACTACTTTCAGATCGGTAGCGCTGCCATGTATAATTCTGTTTAATATACTTTCATCGGTTATATTATAATGAATTAAGAGGTTTATAACTTTCCGAACATCATCCGGGATGTTCTTACCCAGTTTGTTTACATATTCTTCCATATCCTTGCCGGATACAACGTTAAACCTTCTATTGTTTTCTAAGATTTGTTCGGTGAATGATTTCATTGTTTTATACTATTTAATGATTAAAGAATAACCTAAAAAACAGCATATATGCATGGGGGTTTACAAAAAACATATAATTTTTAAAGTTTTTGTAAAAAACACCCTCTATATATTATATTTTTATTATAATAAATAATGGTTTATTGTGATATCAATATTCAACTTCATAAAATACAACATATATATTCGGCGGATTCTTAAAAACGAGAAGATTTTAGATAAGCTAAAATATCTATTTGGCGGACGAGAATTCAAGACCGATTGGATAAGCCGGATATATACCGTAGTAAATCCAAATATAGATAATATCTCCGCCGATGGTAACTTATTAATATATGATGATGGCCGCCCGGTGGTCGAGAAATGGATCATGGATAATTTGAATTTGATGTCTAAATTTGTAACATCAAACAATTTATTTGACATCCTGACGTATAAAATAGAAAGATTGGATGATGATGATAACTATTTGATAGTATTCCAAAATATATTTTATGACAGTGCAAAAAAATCATTAAAATGGATACTTGCCGGATTATCCGTGATATTAGTCGCAATTATTATATTAATTATAATATTTTAATAAATAAACAGAATAAACATGGGAAAAGTTAAAAGACCCGACATTGAATTTGCAAAACTAGAAGATGTTGCTAAAACCGCGGAATTGTGCGAAAAACAATTGGAACAATACAAGACCTGGGTGGATACTCTGAATGTCGACCAACTGAAAGAAGAAGAGAAGAAAATTATTGAGATTATTGACGAATACGAAAAAATTCTCAAGGAAAAAAATTATTCTCTGGGCAAGAAAGTAGTCTTTGATAATAAGACTTATATGAAAGAGAAAGTCTTCAAATTTATCCAAGATATTATTAATAAGCGCGAAGTGGGATATTCCGAAACTCTTGGTTTATATCAATTATACCAATACTGGGGATCCGCCGGAGATACCGTTTCTTATCCAATCCTGGATAGTACATTGCGGACACTGGAAAGCACACCAAAATTCAAGGGCATGGCCGATTGGGAGAAGATCTTGGTTATTAACGAATATTTTAAAACCAACAATACGGAAATGACTATGGATTACCTCCAGCAGATTTATTATGCACATCTCCACAATGCTATTATTGATATGCTTCAGCTTAAAGATCCAGATGCCACTAAAAAGGCGAGTACGGGAACCGAAGCCAAGGAAGGACCCATTCAGATGGATTAACATATCCGGAACAAATAATTTCGAGGGCTCTCCGGAGCCCTCTTTTTATAATATATGGTCACTATAGGAATAGACCCATCCATCAATTCCACCGGAGTGTGCGTCCGAACACCGGACACTTATAAATATTATATTATATGTTCTAAGATGTCCGGTAAGATGAAATCCTTTGTACACAATAGGATACACCTTATAAATTACAATAAAATTCCGGTCACCGGACTAGAATATCCCGATAAGGAATATGTAAAATCGGAGAATATTTATAAAATCATCGGAGCTGTTGGAGAAATAATTGACTATTACTTACAGGATATTCATTTAAAATCCAATAAGTTATACACCGGAATCTCCGATGAGTCCGATAAAAGTTCCGATAAAAGTTCCGATAAAATTATAGTAAATATGGAAGGCATTAGTTATGGTAGTGTGGGAAGTGCGGCATTGGCGGACTTAGCCGGTTTAAATTTTGCTATTCGGATGCTTTTATTAAGTAAAGGTGTGAAATTTCAAATAATATCACCAATATCACTTAAAGTATTTGCCACCAGCAATGCCGGAGCCTCTAAAGAAGAAATGTCCTGGGCTTGGAAGTTATTAGATCCGGAAATGAAAGATATAGATAAAATAAAAATAGACGACCTTGCGGACGCCTATTTTCTATCTCGTTATGAATAGATGTTATATAATAAAGTCTGTATAAGCAATCCCTTTGATGATTTTATTCTCTTCGGGCACGTCTTCTAATGCATTATGTATGTCATTCCACATCTTCACAATCCATGATCTGGTATCGAGGAATGGATCAATCTCCGGGGCTTTTTTGCTTTCTAAAATTTCCTTAATTTCAGGCAGCGATTCCGATACTTTCTCGTAAAGAGAAATTATATCGTTTGGAGTTCTAATGTTATCCAAATCACAGGCACGAATAGGGGTTTTATCCATTACTTTCAGGCCGGAATGCAAGTTATAAACAACGCCTGAACATTCGGTTAGCGAGTTTTTAATACATCCGATCATATAGGACCTGTTATCAATCAGCAATTTTTGTCCAATTTTAATATTTTTTACCGCTTCTTTCAGATCATCAAACTCACTTGACATTTCGAAGTATCCGGTTCTAATAGTATCATTTTTGATATTTTCGGATTTTCCTTCCAGACATGCAAATTTTATATCATATGATTCTATCATATGATTTATATTTTTCTTTATATGATCTAATGCGAATTGAGAATCTCTTGTTCTTTGTATGTTGGATATTTGCTGCATTGTTATCTTGAAATTATTAAATTGTTCCGTTAAATATATCTTCTACTTCGTGCATATTATTAATTAATGTTCTGATATTTAATTCACGATATGATAATATTAATATCGCACCCATCAATTTTCCTTGATAATACAGGTTATATGTATATACCCATTTTACATCGTGATTTTGAGAAGCCATCCTATGAAGTTTGGGATCTACCTTTTCAAAGTCTGCAAATGAGCAATACATAAATTGTTGTTTCGTAAACTCCGGATTATCAAAAATATCATATTTAAATATGTGTTCGTCTTTCAACGGATTGATATCAATATACGGAACACCATCTTGATATACATCCATAGTCACATCAAATTTATAAAAAGGAAACGCGGATACCGCATTTTCCGAACCATTATGATATTCTATAAGATATATATATTGACATCCGGTTTCACGGAGCATGGATCTCAGCTTCTGTTTAACCATCACGTATGTTTCCTGGCTAGCGATGAGCTTAGCTTCGTGATCTATATTTTCTTGTTCCATAGTCTGCTCAATAGACTCCGGCACTACTTGGCGGATCTTATTATCTACAACATATACGGTTGTCAAAATGGCGGCGGTTACAAGTAATACTATTATAACAGCCTTTTTCCCATGTTCTTTTATCAATTCTAATGCCCAGGTGCCATATTCTTTCAACCATCCTAATATTGTCGTCCACATATTATAAACATTGCTATTTTCATAAAAAATAAAACAAAAACCCGGTTTATAGGTTAGAGAATTTAATCCATACTTTAGTGTATGTGCATAATACGGCAGATAAACTATCTTGTATATTAATTTGTTTTGACACCCCTAATCTCTTAATATATAAACTTTTCCATCTGTGAATAAACTAGTAGGGTCACCGGATGCTTGCCATGAACCGCTAATTTTTTGATAAACTCTTGTTGCTTCTACATACACACCATTCACTTTCACATATACTTTTCTTTGAGATAATTCTTTTATGACAATTATATGAGATTCCGTGACATTAGAAAGAGTGTATGTGTATGGTGAATTGCTCCCAGACAATTGCGATTTGACGCTTGTCCCGTTGTCTGTCACATCTACAGCTGACAGATCGCTGATACTCAAGCTGAAAGACTGGTCGTGCCCCTCCCAAACAGAGACCGATGCCGGAGAGATCGTGTCTCCGCTTGATTGAGAAGATGCTGTCACTTGATATTGCGGACGAGTCTCAAATCTCACAGTCTTTGTCTTGTCAGCTACAGCAGTGTACGCATAGTATACGTCGCTCTTGTACTCGTACTCAATGATCAAATCCGCGCCATAGAAATAGACCATTCTGTTAGCCGCTCCAGCTCTTCCTGTTATCTTCAGTCTTGCTGAGCTGAGCTCTTCTCTAGTGAATCCGTCAATATTTGCCAGATCATATACCGCAGCGCTAGTTTTGTCGTACCAGTCTCTGTTCCTGTCACTTTTTGATGTTGTACCCGAGTAAAGCTGGATTCCAGTGTCGGCAGTAGAGAAAGTGTTGCTTACGCATATCTTTGCTCTGCAGCTTACTGACAGTATCACAGCATCTTGCGGAACAGATGAGACATCGAAGTTATAGTATATAGATTGTGTAGAATTACGAGTGCCAACTTGAAGCGTCACTTTTGTGGTGCTGCTAGTGTCAGTGTATCCATTTGAGAAATTCCCTGTTCCAGAACCATTGTACGTGTTGTCAGAGTATGACCCAGGAACAAGTGTGGACGTAGTCTCATCTATCTTTTCTTTTAGCTCCCAAGCATTGTTCTTCACATCATCATCAAAGATGTTGATGTGGTCTATCTCATTCGTGTTTATCCTGATCTCGACATCTTGACCAAGACCAGCTTTGACTGTTGTCCCGCTTGAAGGAACAGTTGAGCTTATAAGCGAAGAATTGTTAGTGACAGTGATATATACAGCTGGAACATCTTTCACCACGACAGTGTGGTCTGCACTGATGTCATCTATCACATAAAGATACGTGGTCCCAGAATCATGGACAAGACGATTTGTCACATTGTCCCCGTTGTCTTCTACAGCTATCTCTGACACATTCGTGATATTAAGGAATCTCACTGTTGCAGATTCTCCTTTAGAAGCTTCTTGTGTGCTGGGGCTCACAGTGACACTTTCGGATTGAGAAGATGCATTGACCGTGTATATGTATTCATCATAAGAGTAATTGACAGTTAGATCAGATCCATAGAAATATACATTTCTATTACTACTTCTTCTTGCGTAGATCCTGAGTTGAAGGTCTTCTATCTCTTCTCTTGTCCAACTACCAGTGTCAGAGAATGTTCGTACATCAATATCAGTGTTGTTCGTGAAATCTATTGCACTTCCTTTAGCAGAGTCTCCATAGTACAACTGGATAGTGCTAGAAGTCATACCATTAGAATTTGTGCATCGTATCTTTACATCGCACTTAATAGAATCTATGACAGCCTCATCTGGTATCTCATTGAATCCACCAAATCCGAATACAGGTCCACCTATTCCGCTTGAAGCAGGATTGTAATTGCAATACGTGGAAGAATTGGCTGAGGTGAATGCGTTCTCAGCTGGATAGGAAGTTGATATAGAACCAACAGTTCCAATAAATCTTATGAATTCTGACGGAATTCTTTGAACTTTAAGTCCAGTGTGATGTACTACTCTCATGACTATTGTTGTATGTATATGTCTCCATCGATTCCTTGAGAGTTATTAGGAGCACTATTTCCTATATAGATAGATACCGGTGTGACTAATGTCCAAGTGCCATTCACGACTTGAAGGATTTTGTTATTATCAGACGAGGAAACCGTAGGCAATTCCTGTACCACGATATTCGCCGTGGCATTCTGCGATGCATTGGCGGTAAATGTAGCCACATTTGACCCATTTTTCTGAATTGTGAGCGTGGCATTGTTTATCGTGGGAATAGTCGGCTTATCATCCAGGTCGTTATAAGAGCCGGATGTGGCGACCGGAGCCAGTGCTTCTTGAAGGGCTTCGAACGCCACATTTATCCAATCTCTAAATCTGGTCAGATTTTCTAAAGATATAAATTTAGACTTCATAGACCAAATAAATAAGATTTATTTGCGGCTTTTTTAGCTACCGGACTGGGTAGTGAACAGAGCATCGATGTCTGTTTGAGATGCTACAATTAGTTGTGCTTTTTGGCTAACTATAGCAGCATCTATTGAAGAATCCGTATTTCCGGTTACAACGGAAATGCCGACCATAGATTCTTCAATGTTTATTGTAGTGTTTGAACTCTGGTTAGCTGTGAACGTTCCGACTTGTGCGCCGTTTTTCTGAACAGTTAAAGTACCATCATTGGCGGACACGGTATTAGCATTTTTCCAAACGCGGTTAGTGGCATCCCACATTAAGACCTGGCCATCGGCTACATTGGTTATGGTGACATTATTAAGACCCTCCAAAGGAATGGTCAGAGTAATATCACCATTAGCATCGGCGGAAGCTTTAGTACCGCCATTGACAGTTACACCAATACCGGCAAGTTTGGTTTTTTCAGCCGTAGTGTAATTATTGTCGGTGTGTACATAGTTAGTATCTTGCACGAGGTTTTGTGGCTTATTAGCGATATAAGCATCGGATGTATTATCAGCTTCATTCCAGTCGGCTTGTACGTTCACCTCGGCTCCAGCTTCGATGTTAAATAATTTTGTTTTCTCGTCAGCTGTAATAAATTTGTTTGCAGAATTGGTATCATCTACCAAATCGGCATCCAGCTTATGGTCTTCATCAATTTCGGACTGCAGACCGGAAACCAGAGCAGCAACACTAAATCTAACTGTACTACCATTTTTTAAAGTCAGGACAACTTCCTTTGTGGTAGAATCATAAGCACCATTAACAACCACACTCTCTAATGGGAGGTCAATAGTTTGTGCCGTTCCTAAATTATTCCCATCCTGGTCTTTCAACTGCAAGGTAACTACGTAGTCCGCCGATGTTCCCTGATCATTGATCGACAATGACACACCCGCACCATATTTTGTGGTATCCGGAAGAGCATTAACTTCCGAAGCAGTAGTAGGCACGGAAATGTCGACCTCAACATCATCGTCAGCATTAGCGGTAAATGTACCTACGGAAGTACTATTTCTCTTAATAGTCAAGGTAGCATTGTTTACCGTAGGAATCTCGGGCTTATTTAATATCATAGCATCGCCGGAAGTGGCATTCCAGTCGGCCTGTACGTTCACTTCGGCACCCTCTGCAATACCGGCTAATTTTTCTTTTTCCGCGGTAGTATAGTCATTAGTAGAAAGATCCTTTCCGGTTACTTTTTTGACATACGTCGCCTCGGCGTGTTGCATTTTTTCATATAGCTCATCTAATTTATCTTTAAATCTAGAAAGATTACTAAGGGTTATGAATTTATCGATCATAATAAAAATTTTTATTAAATAATATTGATTAAATTCAAAATCTGGTTATATATGTAATTGAGTCATTTTAACAAACAATCCGGTTTCCGAATCATTCACATTTAACAGAGAAATAAGGCTCGGAGTTATATCACTAACCGGACTGCTTACTTTAAAATATTCGCCGGTATGACTATTATCCGAGCTATCGGATATAACTTTAATTATAGTATATATATTAGTATCATCCACAACTTCCATTACTCCGGATCCGTATTGTTCGGTTTCATCTTGATTCCAGGATGTGAATTCATATAATATATAATCTGGCTTGTATACTCTCTGTCCGGTATTCCGACCGTTTACAAACCAAAACTCCACCGGTCCTTCATTAGGCATAACTATGCTCCGGACATAAGGTATATTAGTTCTATAATTTTTAAACATCGCCAGATGATCCTTCATAAGCTGATAATTTTCGGATTGCAATCTCATATCAGTCCGAATATCTGCAATGGCATCGGCAATCCGACCCATGGCTCCGGCTACGGTTTCATAATCGTCTCCGCCGTCTACCACCATAGCATATGTTGATGAATTTGGGGTGGCCACAACTCGTGTCATCAGTCTCACGGACCAACCGGTACCTTGTCCGAAAATATCTTCGTTAGATACATATTTGGTGACTTGATTACGAAACGGTATAGACCCGGAGGTATCTTGATTCCCGGTATCAAAATATTCCATATTAATAGGTCCGGTAAAATATATGCCAAGCGGTCTGTTATAATGCAAACATATCGGACCATCCTCTAGGTCTAAATCATTATATATATCATAGAATACAATTACGCAATTAAAAGAAAATTCTTTATTTTCACCTATAACTTCTCCATTTTTCCGAGATTCCACAATATGAGAAGCGGAAGAATTATTCATAATAGGATATTTTTTTCCGGATAAATTATAAAATCCGTTTTCGGAACGAGGTTTTTCGTCAATTCCGCCATTATTAATAGGGTACGCCGCTTTTGTCCACCCCATTATTACTTGGCTATAATCATAATGATCCGGATCTCCGGGATTTCCATGACTTAATGCAAAACTACTTATAGACCCATCTTTTCCTATAAAACCACTTATATCTGCCAATTCATAAGCCATTTCATTATCGGACGGAGATATATAACAATATATATCATTATAATTCATACCATCGGCTTGCCGATTTGAATGAATATTGATATCACCAATGAATTTAAGCTCCTTAAATGTATCATAAGATCCATCTAGTGTAGTCACGGATGTCCTGCCAATCAATCCCCAATCTTCTAATGACTTCCATAACAGCTGGGTGGCATATCCATCATTAAGATTATCTTCATCCCAATACATCTCTTTATTGGTTACGTCATAACCCAAGATTTCCTTAGCCAAGCATACGGAATTTTCATAATAGGATTGAAGGTATTGAGAGAGATATCTATTTAAGTTTTGGTCTTGATAAGGATCTTCTTCCGAACCTTCATGCTCGGACATATATGTTTTAAAATTATCAATATTTAATTCTAACACGGCAAATCTGGACGGCACTACACGATAAGATCCTTTTGCAGCATCTTCTTTAGTCAGATCATCCGTATATTGGGAGAACATGAAAAATTCTCCAGTATCATTAGATAAAGGCTTAAAAATGTTACATCTCATAATATTGACTATAATATATTTCAAATAATACTTTTTCGACATAAGATAAATTCATATAATCTTGATTTTATCTCCTATTATTTCATTAGTATAAATTTATACATAATGTACAAGACAGATCAATATATATCAAAGGTACTAAGAGTACCTACTCCATTTGAAAGTTATAATGATGCCATAGCCTGGTTAGACAATTTTACCAAACATGAAATTGGTCAGATTGTGGAGGTTATGTATGATGATAAATCCGATAATAAAGACTCTATACATGCTATTGTTGCTATAGGAACCAAGAATTGGTATGAAGCGGCCGGGGGATCTAATAACGGCATGGATACGGCAGATCAAAATATCGCGGACTCGGAAACTGAAACCTGTGGCAAATCATATTACGATATTATAGGTGGATCGCAGGTAGGTCCCGAAGGCCCGCAAGGTCCCGAAGGTCCGCAAGGTCCCGAAGGTCCGCAAGGTCCCGAAGGTCCTAAGGGTGAGAAGGGTGATAAAGGCGCCACCGGTCAAACCGGCCCAGTAGGTCCTAAGGGAGAGAAGGGTGATATCGGAGAAAAGGGTGAAAAAGGAGAGAAAGGCGACAAAGGAGATCGGGGATTGCAAGGTACTAAAGGCGAGAAGGGCGAGAAGGGCGAGGAGGGCGATAAAGGTGATCCCGGTGAAAAAGGAGAGAAAGGCGACAAAGGAGATCGTGGAGATCCCGGAGAACAAGGTGTGCAAGGCACTCAAGGTATGCAAGGAGCACAAGGAGAATCCGGAAATATATTTATAGTGCAAGGATTGCAAGGATTAAGAGGAACTTCCGGATATCCGGGTATGATATTAACCGGTATTGTAGGGGATGACGGATATGTTGGTATTCAAGGCATTCAAGGTACCGCAGGCGAGCTTGGTGTTACCGGTACACAAGGCACACAAGGTACGCAAGGTTTGCAAGGTGTACAAGGAGAAAGGGGTGTGCAGGGCTTACAAGGCACACAAGGTCCCGAAGGCACATCCGGTACACAAGGAATTCAAGGTACAGCCGGTACTCAAGGTATTATAGGTACCCAAGGAGAACCCGGAACCACAGGTACGCAAGGTTTGCAAGGCCTCCCCGGTATGCAAGGTATTCGAGGGCCATTTTCATCAATAGGATTACAAGGTACTACCGGACGCACCGGTTATAAAGGCACACAAGGTATATCCGGCGCAAAAGGTGCACAAGGTGATGAAGGTCCTAGAGGTACACAAGGCTTACAAGGTCCTATGGGATTGTTTGGGTCATATGGTACGCAAGGTACACAAGGTACCACGGGTGAACAAGGATATCCGGGTACACAAGGTTTACAAGGTACTCAAGGTGAGGTTGGTGAGATGGGATATAGAGGTACTCAAGGAGTTGGAGGAGATAGTGAACATGGTTATCAAGGTTATATGGGTGCACAAGGTACCGCGGGTGAAGCCGGTGAGATGGGTTATAGAGGTACTCAAGGTACTCAAGGTGAGGTTGGTGAGATGGGATATAGAGGTACGCAAGGTACGCAAGGCGTACAAGGCATAGATGGCATCAAAGGTCTGCAAGGCACACAAGGTACTCAAGGCGAGACCGGAGATCGGGGCGAACAAGGCACTCAAGGTATTCAAGGTGTACAAGGCATAGATGGCATCAAAGGCCTTCAAGGCACTCAAGGTATGCAAGGTGAGACCGGAGATCAAGGCGAGCAAGGCACACAAGGTACGCAAGGCGTACAAGGTGAGACTGGCATTAAAGGTTTACAAGGCACGCAAGGTACTCAAGGTGAGACCGGAGATCAAGGCGAACAGGGTACTCAAGGTACGCAAGGCGTACAAGGCATAGATGGCATCAAAGGTCTGCAAGGCACACAAGGTACGCAAGGCGAGACCGGAGATCGGGGCGAACAGGGTACTCAAGGTACGCAAGGCGTACAAGGCATAGATGGCATTAAAGGCCTTCAAGGCACTCAAGGTACTCAAGGCGAGACCGGAGATTCGGGCGAACAGGGTACTCAAGGTACGCAAGGCGTACAAGGCATAGATGGCATCAAAGGTCTGCAAGGCACACAAGGTACTCAAGGCGAGACCGGAGATCCGGGCGAACAGGGTACTCAAGGTACGCAAGGCGTACAAGGCATAGATGGCATCAAAGGTCTGCAAGGCACACAAGGTACGCAAGGCGAGACTGGAGATCAGGGCGAACAGGGTACTCAAGGCACACAAGGCGTGCAGGGTGAGACCGGCATTAAAGGTCTTCAAGGCACTCAAGGCACGCAAGGCGAGACCGGAGATCAGGGCGAACAAGGCATTCAAGGATCACAAGGATTGCAAGGAGTACAAGGCACTCAAGGTATTCAAGGTACAGCCGGTACTCAAGGAAATATTGGTGAGGAAGGAACTATTGGTGTTCAAGGTATTCAGGGCACTCAGGGAGAACTTGGTACAATCGGTATTCAAGGTACAGCCGGCACTCAAGGCACCGAAGGCCTGAACGGTCTGCAAGGCATTCAAGGATCACAAGGCGTACAAGGAGTACAAGGCACTCAAGGTATTCAAGGTACAGCCGGTACTCAAGGCACCGAAGGATTAGAAGGTCTGCAAGGCATTCAAGGATTACAAGGCGTACAAGGCGTACAAGGCACTCAAGGTATTCAAGGTA